>ODAI014452329.1_pt1 | contig 52546 bp, 50 predicted proteins | sample 1539321 | NCBI WGS metagenome assembly ODAI01 (sample SAMN02144231, study PRJEB22623) | gut metagenome | biome: sheep rumen | host: Ovis aries | place: New Zealand
AGCCAGCTTTTTGAGGAATTCTGATAAAATTTTCTCTCAGTCTCAGTCATTTTCTCTCCGATTATACCATGTTTTTTTGCATTTTCCCGAACAAATTTCGTTCTTTCTCCCATTGCTCCCACAAACGCCTATTGTTGTGACTAAAGAAGTGCGAAAATTCCACTATACAACAAAAGTCGGAAAAGACTATACAAGAAGAGATTTTTTTACAAAAAAGTGTTTAAGTATTCTATTATTAAGTCGATTTTTTTGACATCATCAGAATCTTCGTCGAATTTTTTGTCGTTGCCGTGATAATGAGTAAGATTATCCCTCACTTCCAATGCCTTTTCTAATGGGGTGAAAAACAGTTCTTCCTCATCATCATAATATTTTTTGTTGGGATTCACGCCTTTTCCTATGAAGTATTCCAATGCATCTTTATTGTCGATTGCAATAAGCAAAACGGGAATTTCATCGGGGAAAACATAATTTTCCCCATAAATTGTTTCGATAAGCTTAGGAGTTTTTTCAGTCCAGCGATAAATCAAGTCATATAAAGTGCCGCTTTCTTGCTTAAAATACGAACGCACATAATCATATCCCAAAAACATTTCCGCAAAATCATAATTCAAATACAATCCGTGATTTTTGTCATTCTGATTTTCTGTGCAACAGGTTAGATAAGTCTGCCCGTTGTAACCGCGATAATTTAAATCAACATTTTTTTCTAAAATGGCTTTTCCTAAAATCAAATTGTTGTGATGAATAGCCCATGAAAAAACAGAAAGCTGCTCTTCCGTGTCAACCCAATTGACATTTGCTCCATGCTCAATGGCAAGCAATGCAACCTCGGTCTGATTTTTTGAGGCTAAATAGTAAAGCAAAGATTTTCCCTTGTAAATTGAATTTGCGTTCGCTCCTTTCAGAATTGCCTTTTTAATTCCCTGCGAATCTCCTTTTCCCCACATCTCCAAAAGAAATTCATCAGGCGAAATGTCCTTGCTATAATCAGATACGGTCAAAAAATCTGAAACCAAATCGTCAAAACTTCCAGCCGAATCTGATGAGTTCTTGCTGCATGCAGAGAGAAAATACAGAAACAAAAAAAGACAGAAATAAACGAATTTTTTCATTGATTGTCTCCTTCTGGTTTGTAAATGAGATAAATCGCTATCAAATCAGATTTTTTGTATTCTTTTTTATTTCTTGTGTCATTGTAAGAATAAGGGTCAAAATAGTTCATCGAACCGTCAGATTTTACCCCTGTTATATTTATAAAATGGGTACTTCCGTTTTTAGTTTTCACCTGACCGATAACATATGCTTCCTTATCAGCCTGTTGTGCAAGAAATAACATGGCATTTTTCTCACCTCCATAATATTTTGAAACTTCAAGATTTTCTCCTGTCATATCAAAAAGAAGATTCTTCAAATTTTTTGTAGAAGAGTCGAAATCGGTCGGCGCACCACCTATCCGCGATACCCCATTAAATGTAAAATAATCATCATTTGAAGCCAGTTCTGCAACGGTTTTTTCTTCATACACTCCATGTGAATTTCGTATGTTATAAGAATTCCCAACATTAACAAAGCAAGTAAAAAGACAACCGAAATTGCCAACACTGTTTTCCGTTTCTCCATATTGTTTAGAACTATAAGACTGATATTGACCAATAGTCGCATTTTTATTCTGCAATGAATTTTGATGCTGCCATGAAAGTATAGTCTGTATAAACTTTCCATCCGGGTCTGTATACTTGACAGGGGTATTTCCCCGCGTAGTGGTACAAATTGCCATTTGTAGGCACAAGGCGCTTTCTTGTTGACGGAATCAGTATTTTGAATTATTATATTATCAGAGTGATTCATCTGCCTAGTGCAGAAGGAGTTAAGGGGTCGAGCAACAATCGATACCCTTTTTTTTATGCCCACGGAAATTTCTCTCCTTTCTTATACATTTCCTCAAAATACTCCACATTTCTTTCAAACACATAGAATGATGTCGCGATGAAGAATTTCTTTGTCTTTGTCTCTATGCTTTTCAGTATAACAAGGAATTTTCCGTTTTTGTACCACAGGTAATACTTGTAGATTTCTTTTCCTGCTTTTTTGTCAAATTCTTTGCATCTCCAGCATGTAATGTCGGAATTTCTGAAATTTTGGATAATGGGTTTCAGCCAGCAAAGTCTCTTCGCCCGCTCGTAGTCTATGCCGCGAGTGTCGCTGCTTCTGCTTCCTTTCCGCTCCTGCCTTGAAATGATGTGCCAGAAAATTTCGGGATATTTCTCTCCTTCTTTCGGGCGGGGAACGACAACAGGATAAGCCATAAAATATGTGATATTGTCTATAAAATCCCGCTTGAATATTTTGAATAGTTCAGGCACTTGGGAAACCGCATCGTCGGGAATCTTTGTCAATTCGGGCAAGTCAAGCATTACGCCCCCTTCTCTGAACTTGGGAAAAAATGAAAAAGATTAAATTTCGTGTTCCACGGCTCGTTGGAAGAGCCAAGACTGCAGCCCGACTTTGATTCTATATATGAAACGATTTCTTTTTTTGCCTCGCTCGTCTCAAGTTTGCGACTTTTGTACATCACGGCACCCAGCAAGAAATCATCCAGTTGCAGGGCTTCGCTTTCGTGCGAGCGGATAATCTGAAATTTCGGAAGCGCATAATCCTTGTAATCGTGCATGTAATTGCCCAGTGCTTGCTTCAACTGCTTGATTTTATACGAGCCGTGACTGTCTTTTATGTCAAAATAAACATTGAAAATATCGTCCCTCCGCCTGTGGTCAATCATATTCCGTAAAAGGCAATAGTACATTTTATAATAAAAACTTTCGTGGTTTCCAAGATTAAATTCTTCGCGTGCCAGAGACTTTTTATTTTCCACGACCAACGCACTGAAAGAAATGCCCGTCTCCTCAAAAAAATAGTCCGCAAGTCTCTTATAAAACAAGACATTCTTCGGGGAGACTTTTATCCACTTTAATTCCTGGCGGCAATTATATTGACTCTTTATTTTCTTTAAAGCCAATGAGATTTGCCGAGAATCGTTTTTCGGAAGGCAAATGCAGCCAAAACCCATTACATCAAAACGGTCATTCTGAAGATAGCAACTTTCATCACAATAAATATTGTATTCTGCCATGCTTTTTTATCTTTCCTTTTTTCGGGAGACATGATTCGTTGTATTATAGCAGAATTTCAGAGTTTAAATCAGTGGGATTTTATATTTTCTTGCAAAATCCCGGACTTTTTCCTGTTGTGCTGCCCCAACTCCCACAAACGCCTATTTGTGGGAGTAACAAACAGAAATTTGAAGGGCGCGAGGTACGCTAGATGTAACGCGTCTAAATAAAAAATGTCATTTTAATTTTCGGTGGAGTAAGTTGGCAAAAAATAATATACTACACCGACTACAATAATTGCGATAACAAACATTATTACTAGATTCCTTAAAAAATTTTTAGTTTTGCATCCAGACCAAAAGAACCCTCGCACGAAACTACCTAGTGTAAGAAGCAAAGAAAGCGAAAGAATAATTAGAATATCTCTTATCATAATATTTTCCTTTAGTCTTGCAGTTGCCTTGCTTTTCTTATATCATCTCTTATTTTGTTTACACTTTTTTGATTATACGACATCCATTTTATATTTCCTGTTTTATCATTCTCATAATGCAATTTACCATTTTTAATAAGTTCATTTATCCCATTTTTTGCAATATTGTATAGTTCCGAAAGTCCTTCATGCGAAGATGAATATAAATCACTGCCAAAAAGGGACCCTATCAAATTATCTTTAGCAATAATCCCCCCCTTTAAAAGTATTGCTCCAAGATGAACAGAGAAAAATAGAAATGAAGCTTTATTAGAATTTTTACCTAAAAAGCCAAATACTTTGTTTGTTTTTCCTAATGAAGATGAAGTTCCTGTAATTACTCCTATAGAATCAGATATTTTAGAATTAGCCGATATAATGTCGTCTTGTAGAGAATTATTTTCTATTTCCTTAATTCCGAGAACTTTATTAACAGCATTTTGTACAATTCCTCCAAGGAAAGGAATTGGTATACTGTCATAACCAACTTCAGATGCCTCAAATAATGTCGAATTATCCGAAAAAAAACGATATGTATCGCCATTTTTTATTGAATATGCTTTTCTCCCATCAGGGTCTATATAGCATAGGGGATTATTCCCCGCGTAGTGATACAAATTGCCATTTGAGGGAAGAAGCTGCTTTTTCCCGCGTGTTTCCATGCTCCGCACGGCCGAAAGCCAGTTTTTTGAGGAATTCTGATAAAATTTTCTCTCAGTCTCAGTCATTCTCTCTCCGATTATACCATGTTTTTTTGCATTTTCCCGAACAAATTTCGTTCTTTCTCCCATTGCTCCCACAAACGCCTATTTATAGGATTTGTATCTAGTGATTTCAGACGAGTTGAAAACGCTATATGTAGCGTGACCATTAATCAGATTTATATCTTTCAATAAAAAGTTTTCTAGTATTTTTTAAATCTGCTAAATATATTCTCCTGTCATCAAATGTCCAAACAAAAACCTCAGTTTTTTCTTGAGTATAAAAATCATCGGGCAATAATATTTTTTCTATTTTCATTTGAGATTTTTTATTTAGTATAGATTTTATTATATTATTAACTCTGTCAGAATTGAAAAATAGAATAATATAAAAATTTTTATTAACTGAAAAACCTTGAATTTCAATCTTATCTATTAGAATTCTTTTTTCAGGACATTCTTCAAATTTTTTTTTATATCTGAATCCTAATTCATAAAAATCATGATTTATAGAATTTGCATTTTCAAAATTATAATCAAAAAATAAAATCTTTTTATAATTATCAAATATATAAAAATAGGATATAATTAGAAAAAAAAATAATATAAAAATCAAGACAATAATTCTTTTCATTTTACATTCCATAAAAATTGATAGTGTAGAATTTTCTCTCTGCGTTTCTCATTTTTGCCCCATTATATCATATTTTCTTGCAAAATCCCGGACTTTTTCCTGTTGTGCTGCCCCAACTCCCACAAACGCCTATTGTTGTGACTAAGACAGGGCGAAAATTCCACTATACGGTGGGAATCAGGAAAGGCTATACATCAAATTTTTCAGTTTTCTTTTTTTGTTTTATATCCATAATCAAAAACAAATTGTTAAGAATGACCAAAGGTAAAAAAGAGAAAATATCAATAAGAATGAACGCAGATTCTCCGAGTTTCTTCTGACTCAAAATAAAAAGCAAAACAGCATCACTAATATAGAGTAAATTAACAATGATTTCAGTTATAATACTAAATAAAATAGGATAATGCTTTGAAAAAATAAATATGTATGTGCATAAGAACATAAGAAGTAAACAATAAACTATTTTATTGTTTAACAGAAAATTGAAATTAATAATAAAATCAAACAATGCATAAATTACAGCAAAAATGCAAACTTTTAGATAATAATTCACGGAACTACCTTCCTTGATAAAAAGCAGGCGCAGTATTCAGTAGGAAACTGAAATACGGCTTTTGAGGAACATTTCTCGGTAATTTGTAATCTGGTAATGAAATAGCTAATGTATTGAAAAGTGCGGTGTTACAATTTTCCCGATTTTTCATATTTGAACGATGATCCATAAAATAATATTTTGTTTCTGAATTTATAGAATTTATTATATTGTTCAATGTAGTTTTTATATCAATTACTTCATTTGGAACAATTAATTTCATATCATAACCATTTTTTCCACTAAGCATTTTCTCATACCCTGCTCTATCTGTAGGAGTATTGATAGCCCAAGCACCTTTTGATAACGGAAGAAAATCAACGGTTCCATTAAAGCTTAATGTGTAATCAGTATCATTTTCTTTGTCTTTTATTATATATAAACTATGAACTTTTATAGGACCTCTATTACCTCTAACTATTGCTGCCCTTTGATATACCGAAATTTCATAATTTTCAGGATTGTTAATAATTTTTTGCAAAAAGTTCGGGATTTTAGATTCTTCATCTAACATTTCTTTTTCACTTTTTCCGTCCGGGTCTGTATACTTGACAGGATTGTTTGCGGCATAGGCAAACAAATTGCCATTTGTCTAACGAAACGCCCCTGTTTGCCTCCTTGAAGACTATTGTAGCACGGAAATCGGGATAAATCATCACTCCTCGCAAAATTTTCGGCAGGAAATCGGGGAATCCCGCACGAAATTCTGCCGAATTCCCCGCCCAGCCTCAGCAAGGCTGACAAATCCCAATTTGTGGGAAGTAGTAGGGAGAAAAATTCCACTATACGGTGAGATTTGGGAAAGGCTATACAAATCATTTAATATCTGTATTGAACAATTCCTTTTTTAACTTCTTTAACCGCCGTTGCTTTCAAATTTTTTGTTATTTTAACTCCGTTACTAGTCACAGTTGCATTTAGTGTTACCGAAATTTGCCGAACCGTTTGAAGTTCATACGCATATTCTGTTTCAAAATATCCGAAATAAGATTCTTTATTTGGATAACTTGCTTGATTAATTGCGACCTCCACTGGCAAAGGATTTTCTACACAAACTTTTTCGCCATCAAACTCCATCGATATAGAATTTATAGTTATTATTGTATTGTATTGAAGTGATTCAAATACAAGACTTATTGAATATGGAGACTTTGTGCTGTACATTGTATCTTCTATTCCATTTGAAACAAAATAAAAAAATACATTTCCAATTATGCAATCAGAATTTTCACTATTTATTTCTATGCTTCCTGTTTTTACACGATTTTCCAATGAACAACTACAAAACTTAGTCGTTTTCCATGGCCCTATAGAACAACTCGTAATGGTAAATGACAGTAAAATAATGAAATAAATCTTAATGATGCTCATAATATTGCTCCATTGCTTTGTTTCTACCTTCCTCAGCTTTTTGTGCCCTGAATTTTGCCGCTTCATCTTTTGTAGCATTTACATTCCCTTGATAAGTACCTGTTATGCGTTCCCAAGTAGTTGTAGGATCATCAGGAGAATTTCCCCACCGATAATAAGGTAACATATCCTGAAAAAAGTGACCTATAGGATCTGTATTTGGATCTGTTCTATTGTAAGTTCCCTGATTTACAGGGTCAATAATTTTTTGATCTGTTTCTCGGTTATAAACAGTTTCATTTTTTCCATCCAAACTTACAAATTTATCATTTAAACTGGGGTCATAATCATTTGCGGTACCTTGTTCATGATAACTATCTTTTCCTTCAGACATTTTTATTGCTTTTCCACTTAATTATTATATTATCAGAGTGATTCATCTGCCTAGTGCAGAAGGAGTTAAGGGGTCGAGCAACAATCGATGCCCTTTTTTTTATGCCCACGGAAATTTCTCTCCTTTCTTATACATTTCCTCAAAATACTCCACATTTCTTTCAAACACATAGAATGATGTCGCGATGAAGAATTTCTTTTTCGGGCAAGCGAGCCGCCGTCACGGAAGGGCTTGTGATTCTGGGCGCGGTGTTTACGGGGGCGATGATGTACAAAATGAGGGAGTGAATATATAAAAAAAAGCATCTGTCGAATGTTTTTTGACAGATGCTTGAAAGAATTCGTAATTTTTGGCTAGTGCAGATCGCTCACGCGCTCCATGGGCGAGAGAATCTCGGTGACACGGACGCCGAAGTTTTCGTCGATGACCACGACCTCGCCCTTCGCGATTGGCTTGTGGTTCACGAGAATATCGACAGGCTCACCGGCCAGCTTATCAAGCTCGATGATTGTACCTTCGCCCATTCCCAAGATGTCCTTGATTTGCTTTTTGGTGCGGCCAAGCTCTACGGTCATCTCCATGTTTACATCCATGATAAGACCGATATTGCCCTGCTCCTGCGTTGTAGGACCGCCTGTAAGATTCGGGTATTGAACCGACTGTACATTTGGAACGCCCATTCCCATAGGCATTCCTCCCATTTGCATAGCACCACCCATAGGCATTCCCATACCCATGCCTCCCATCATCGGCTGCTGCTGGAAGCCGCCCATCTGAGCCTGAGCCATACCGCCCATGGGCATTCCACCCATCTGAGGTTGACCGCCAGCAAGATTAGCCATTGAAGCCATATCTGCGGCATTAAGAGTTCCGCCAGCTGCGGGAGCCGGATCTGGAGAACCACCACCAAGTGCACGGGCAATCCCCTCTGCCACATCGCTAGAGACAGCTTCCCATAAATTGTATGTCTGACCATCAAGTGAAAGCGGGTATGTAAACAAGGCGAAAGTTCCCTGAGGAATTCGAACCATTGCTTTTGGCACATGAACTGCCTCCGGAGGATTTGAAGCAAGTCCCGCGATAGAACTCAAGTCGGTAATTTCTGAACCTGTGTGAGTTGAGATAAACTCACCGATTACAGAAAGTGCCATATCATCAAGTTCTGCATTATCTTCTTTATTGACAAGGCTCGTAATTTTCTGCGCAAATTCTGGAGCAAGGAGCACGAGGTGGTCACCCTTGAGGCCTGCATTAAAATCAGCCATTACAGCAACCACCATTTCCGGCAATTTTGCAAGCAGCTGATCACGATCCATCGCCTCAACTGAAGGCGCGCCGATTTCGAATGACGCTCCTGTCATGCCGTTCAGGTTTGCAACAGCCTTGTCTTTCAGGCCCTCTGCAAATTTCGTAAGCGTAGCTGTATCGACATTCACATTGGAAGATGGACCTGATGAAAGACCTCCAACATCAACGCCTGACAACAATGCGTCAATTTCGCTCTGTGATATTGTTCCATCACTCATAAGATTCATCTCCTTCTACTGATAATTCTTCGAATTCATCAGATTCACTCTGATCTATTTTTCCTATAACCTGAACAGCCATCTTCTTGCCGACGACACCAGGCTGACAGTAAAATTTCTTCTCGTTTCCGACACTCAAGGTAAGCGGATCGCCCACACGAACAGTAGAAAGGCGCACGACATCACCTGCCCGCAAAGCCAAAACTTCACGAATCGGAAGATTTATTGTGCCGATTTCAGCGACCACATCCATGTTGACATCAGAAAGCTTTTCTTTGAGAGTGCCAAGATATTGGGTAGTTGAGCTTCGTCGGACAGAACTGAACCAGAACTGTGACGAAAGTTTTGAAACAATCGGCTCAATGGTGAGGTAAGGGATACAGAAGTTCATCATACCCTCTTCTTCACCGATTTTTGTTTCCAAGGTTACCAAAACGACCATTTCTGACGGAGGAACAATTGAAGCGAACTGCGGGTTAGTCTCAATCTGTCCCAATCGAGGACGAAGGTCAATGACCTGAGTCCAAGCCTCGCGCATATTCGCCAGGATTCGCACGATAATGCCTTCCATAACGGACTGCTCAATATCGGTCAAATCACGGCTGACTTTCGCTCCCTGACCTGTACCACCGAACAAGCGGTCGATAACGCTGAATGTAATGGCCGGGTCAATCTCAAGAACAGCGTTACCCTTGAGAGGATCCATGTTGATAACGGCCAGCGTGGTTGGAGTCGGAATCGAGCGGACAAACTCTTCGTAAGTGAGCTGGTCAACCGAAGCGACATGGACATGAACCAATGAGCGCAACTGTGCTGAGAGACTTGTTGTTGTAAGACGCGCGAATGTTTCGTGCATAATCTGCACGGTACGAATTTGTTCCTTTGAGAACTTATCCGGACGCTTAAAATCGTAAATCTTAATCTTTCGCGTGTCACTGACCGGCTTAAAATCATCTGCCCCGGAATCACCAGAAGAGATGGCTTGAAGCAATTGGTCAATTTCATCCTGTGACAGAACCTCGTTCATGTCTTTCCTTCCACCTTTTTATAGCGAACTCACTCTATGCTACTGCTGGATGACATCCATCTGCATAAAGCGAACATCTTTGATTTTTGAAGAACTCAAAATACTGTCGTTAATAGCGTTGCGAATCTCGATTTTGAGGTTCTCTTCGTTTTGAGGACGCAATTCCTCTGCTGTCTTCTGAGTAAAGTATCGGCGCAAAAAGTCTTTAAGTTCAACAGTTCTCTGAGTGATTTCTGTTGATGTAGCTTTATCTTCCTTTTTGTAGCCGAGAACGACATCTACGCGGACAGAAGCAGGATTAGCTTCCATTGTGCGTGTCTGAATCAATCCCAGAGAGGTGTACCAGTCAAGGATTTCTTTTGAAGCCGTATATTCTTCAGTCATAGGAATTGCCGCACTTGTTCCAGTATTGTTGCCACCCACTATTTTCATTGTGATAACAACAACAGTAACAATCAAAATGACCGCAGCAAGACCAATCGCGACCCATTTTAAAAGACCTGGAATAAGGAGACCCTTCCCGCCTTTTGAAGGAGCGGCACCTGCGTCTCCGCCGTCATCCAATCCTAAACCTTCATCTTCGTCTGCCATATAAAACTCCTTATCCTAGCAAAAAATGCTATCATTAAAAATGGCCTTCATCAAGAATGATGATGTCCACGCGGCGGTTATACGCCTGACCTTCTTTTGTTTCATTAGAAAACATCGGTCGAGTATCTGCATAACCGGCGATTGAGAATTGTTGCTCATCAACGCCAAAGTCAGCAAGATAATGAAGCACATTTGCAGCACGCGTCGTTGACAGTTCCCAGTTTGACGGATAGCCAACATTGTTTCCGTTTTCATCAAGAATAACTGGCACAGGCGTACTGTCTGTATGTCCCTCTATTCTAAATCTTCGGTTTTTTAATTCCGAATCTTGAAAAAATTTCGATAATTTAAGAAGAATATCACGAGTTTCGTCAATATTAAGAACCGCGCTCCCCTGCTCAAAGAAAACATCTGAAGCGAGAGAAATAACAAGCCCCCGCTCATCGCTGGAAAGCGTAATCTTCGCTGATTTTACCTCTGGGGCAAAAAGGCTGACAGCCTTCTTTTTTGCGACAGAAAGAGATCTTCCTTTTTCAGCAGAGGGAAGAGACGAGATTGAGTTTCCCAAATCGGCAAGTTTTCCGGCAGACAGAGACTGACCGCCCGACGTCACAGGGGCCTCAATCGATTCTGTAACGATATTAAGGGAGTCCTGAATCTGCGCCAATGCCGCCGTATCGACTTCAGAAGGGTCATACAACATGACGAAGAAGCAGAGCATGAGAGTAATCATGTCACCGTAAGTACCTTGCCAGGCGGTTGACGGTTTATCCGGTTCTTTTTTTTCTTTTTTTGCCATTATACTTTAGCCTTTTTGAAGAACATTAGTCTTTAAGGACATCCGGTTCGATAATCTTGCGTGTTTTCGGATCAAGGTAAGTGAGGAGTTTCATCGCAAGGATTCGAGGGTTATCACCAGCCTGTATTGAGAGAACACCCTCAATGACCATTTCCATAGTTGACATTTCGGCTGCATTCTGGGCAGAGAGCTTGTTGGCGAACGGAGCTACGAGCCAGTTAGCCAGCATAGAACCGTACAAGGTCGTAATCAAAGCGACAGCCATGTTCGGACCAAGGGAGCTTTTATCTTCCAAGTTGTTCAACATACCAATAAGACCGATAACCGTACCCAACATTCCGAAACCAGGACCGTAACCTGCCCAAGCGTTGATAACGCCAATCCATGACATGTGGCGGGCCTCTGCCGCGCTCATCTCGTTTTCCATAATCGCACGAATGACATTTCCGTCAGTGCCATCGACTACCATACGCAGGCCTTCTTTCATAAATGGACTGTCAAGATCATCAAGACCTTCTTCCAAAGCAAGGATACCTTCACGGCGGGCCTTTTCGGAGAGTGCAACCATATTCTGAATCAGCGTTTTTTCACCGTAATCATGAGTCTTGAGTGCCCTGCCCATGATTTTGAACAAACCGAGAGCCTGTTTCAGAGGCGCAACGATGAACAATGCGGCATAAGAACCACCGACCGTAACGAATACAGACGGAATATCGACGATACCACCGATTGAACCACCAGAAGTGACAACACCAAGACCGATAGCAACCGTACCACCAATAAGACCAATTATTGTAGCTATATCCATGCTTTTCTCCTCATTTCCTACTTTTATATTTCAAGAGCATTTATGCCAATCTGTTTGCGGTAAGAGACAATCCGGTCAATCACTTCCTGAGGCTTGTCCTTCACGACGATTTTTTTGCCTGAAAAGAATGTGACCGTAAGGTCAGGATTCTGCTCCATGCTTTCAATCATGTGCGGATTTATCCAGTAAGTAGAGCCGTCTAATTTTGTTACAGGAATCATAAGTCCCCCACCCTGCAAGACAAAACACTTTAAATATTCTCTCATTATAGTACAAGTGTGATAATATTTAAAGAGAATTTTTTAATAGGCAAGAAGCAACTTCTCACTTATTCTTTTTGATTATCGGAAAAATATAATTTTTTATTAGATTCTCTTTTTTTAATTGCGTTTTTTTCATTCATTGGATAATTTAAAATAAGAAAAAGACAAGAGAGGCATAAAAATGAGCACAAAGATTCTTGTTATTGAAGATGTACCTGAAATGTCGGACTTGATTTCGATGTACCTCACAAAAGAAGGCATGGAAGTAACAAAAGCACTGAATGCAGAAATCGCCCTGGAGAATCTAAAAACTAACATTCCAGACCTGGTGATTCTCGATTTGAACCTTCCAGGAATGAGCGGATTTGACTTCCTCAAAAAATTCCGAGAGGAATACAACAACGCAATCCCGGTGATTATCTCCTCAGCCAGGGACGGCGACGAGGATATTATCGAAGGACTGGGCTTGGGAGCCGACGAATTCGTTACCAAGCCCTTCTCGCCCAGGGTTCTCGTGGCAAAAGTAAAGGCAAACCTGCGCCGCGGCTCAGAAATTTCTGCCGCCGCCGAGGAATTCTACGCTTTCGGGGACTACAAGCTTCTTTTAAATTCCTGCGTCCTCAAAAAAGGCAGCGAGAAAATCCCCCTATCAAACAAAGAATACAAAGTTCTGGAATATCTCACCAAGCATGAGCGGGAGCAGCTTTCCCCTGAAAAAATCTACAAGGATGTCTGGGGCACGGAATACGGCGATGTAACGGCAGTGGCGGTTTACATTCAGCGTCTGCGCAAAAAAATCGAAGCCAATCCAGCAGACCCTCATTTCATAAAGACCGTTTTCGGCATGGGGTATCTCTTTGAAAATTAAGACTCAGCTCCGTGTTTTTTTAATCGGAGTTATCCTCGTTCCGATTCTGGCGGCAATTTCCCTTCCCTTGTACCATTTTCTCACCCGGCCTGAGCGCATGCTCTTTGACGGCTACAAGCAAATCCGCTCCCTGGAGGAAATTCCCCTTTCACAGCGGGATTTAAAAGTCTTCAAGCAGCTTTTACGCACACTTCCCCCAAATGTGGAATTCATAGTCCTGGCAAACCACGGAGACATTTTACTCTCCACCATGCCGGAATTCACCAGGCAAACTCACATCAGCGAGCATGACATGTTCAATTACATGAACGAGACCAGTGACGCTTACTTTTACCAACTCACTTCCCCGCCCCTCGAAAATGACAATGACATTCTCTTTATCAGCAGGGCCAGCCGGGAAGCCAAGCACAAAAAGGACGGATTTGCCAAAATGCTCATGGGCTTTCTCGCCTTCATCGCTTTTTTTGAGCTTTTCTGCATAATCCTTATCGTAACGATTTCCCAGACAATCACCCGCTCCATCACGGCCCTCAGCAAAAACACTGAGCGAATCGCAAGCGGCGAGCTGGATGTCAAACTTGACTACGAGAAAAACACAAAAACTGACAACGAAATCACTTCTCTGGCCGAAAATCTGGACAAAATGCGCCTTGCCCTCAAGGACAACGAAGAGCGGCGCACGAAATTCATCATGGGAATAAGCCACGACTTGCGCACTCCAGTGGCCGTCATCAAAGGCTACACCGAGGCCATGAGCGAGGGATTTTACGACACGCCTGAAGAAGCAAAAAAATCCCTTGAAATCATCAGCACGAAGACCGAGCAGCTTGAGACAATGATTAACACCCTCATAAACTTCGTGAAACTCAACCAGACGGACTGGGTTCAGCAGCTGAAAAAACAGAAAATCGCCCCCATTTTCAAGGAATTTGCCGAAGGAGCGGTCACAACTGGCGGAATCTTCAAGCGGAATGTAAGCGCAGACATCAAGATTGACGAGAATACAGAGCTTCCTTTTGACAAAGAACTGGTCCAGCGCACTTTAGAAAACCTCTTTTCCAACGCCTTGCGCTACACCAACGAGAAGGATTCAATTCAAATCAGCGCAATACAAGAAAATAGCAAAATCATTTTCAGGATAAAAGACAGCGGAATCGGTATCAAAAAAGAAGATTTGGAGAAGATTTTCGACATGTTCTACAGGGCAAGCGCATCCCGCCGGGAAGAAGGCATGGGAATAGGCCTGGCCACGGTAATGACAATAGTAAAAGCCCACGGCTGGAAAATAAGCGTCAACTCCGAGTTCGGCCAAGGCTCAGAATTCGTGATTGAAATCCCCTGCGCCAATTCATAATTCTGATTTCTGATTTCTGAATTCTGAATTATGAATTCTGAATTATGAATTATATAAGCTCTTCCAGAAATCGGTTCAATAAAAGGATTCCACGGCGGTTCAGGGCATAGGTTCTGTCGCCGTCGGGGGATTTTTTTTCCACTGCAAGGCGGTTTTTCTTCCACTGGGAGAAAAGGCCTTCGCTGTTCTCCGCTCCAATCCGCCCTGCAAGGCTTTTTCCGAATCGTTTGTTAAAATCACTTTCCCTTACGCCGCAAAGTTGCCTGAAGCCCAGCATTAAAAATTCAAATTCCAGAGTTTTTTCGTCAAGATTCTCAACATTTCTTTTTAAGCAAGAAATTTCGCCGAGAGAAAAAGCCTCGTCCACTCCCGCAAGATAGGCAGGAATGGAAAGGAAATCCGTCCAGCGAAGGGCAGATTTTTTCTCAAAATCGTAAAGGCTTCCGCTGGCTCCCGCACCGAGACCGACATAATCTTCCTGCTTCCAATAGGCAGAGTTGTGCCGAGCCTCACAGCCTTTTTTTGCGAAATTCGACACTTCATATTGAAAATAGCCCAATTTTTCCAAAATATTCCGCCCTTTAAGCCACATTTTATCGGCTTTTTCATAAGAAAAAGAGATTTTCCCCTCCTCAATCTTCTTCCAGAGGGGAGTGTTTTCCTCGACAGTCAGCGTATAAAGGGAAACATGGTCGATATTTGGGTATTGCCTAAGGATTTCAAACTGATTTTCAAAACTTTTCCAAGTGTGACCTGGCAGCCCTGCGATAAAATCCACGGAAAGCCGTCCTTTCCAGTGATTTTTTATGCTTTCAAGGGCATTTAAAATGATTTGGACAGAGCTTCCCCGGTGAACAGAAGACAAGGCCCGGTCATCCAAAGCCTGAACCCCCATGGAAAGCCTGTTGATTCCGGCCTTCTCGCAAGAAGAGAGAAATTCCTCCCCCGCATCATCGGGATTCATCTCAAAAGTGACTTCGGCATTTTCCGCAATAGGAGCGGATTTTTTGATTCCAGAAAAAAGAGCCGCAATCTGCGAAGGAGACAAAAGGCTTGGAGTGCCGCCGCCCACATAGACAGTCTTCCACTCAGAGATTTTGTAATAGTCGGCGTAAATTTTCGCTTCTTTTGCCAGAGCCTCAATGTAAGAATCCGACAAATCGTTGTTTTTTCCCCGCCGGTCGCTTTCACCTATGCTGAAAAAATCGCAGTAATCGCACTTTTTCTTGCAGAAAGGAATGTGGATATAGAGAGAAGCCTTCACGACGACTTAGAGAAATTTGAATTTATTGAAGGGAAAGTAAAGCACCAGGGCCTTACCGAGAATCTGACTGTGCTTGACCGGCCCCCAGACACGGGAATCAGCGGCAGAAAGACGGTCATCGCCGAGAACAAAATATTCGTCCGCGCCCAAAGTAATCTGCTGAATAGAAGACTTTGCTCCGAAATCAGGATCCCAGCCAGTCGGTGGAACGAGGATTTTAGCATTGTATTTAGAATCACTTACTTCAAATTCTGTAAGGAAATGATTGTCTCCAGCACCTTTGATAAAAACGACATATCGGTCAATATAAATTGTATCCCCAGGCATACCGACAACACGACGAAGAACTGGACGAGTTCCAGCCGTTGGATAAGTCTCAAACGGTCGCCATTTTCGCAAAGTTATAAAACTCGCCAGAGTCCGTAAAAACCTCTTGAAAGAACCGATATTCTCGTTCTTGTAATTGCTCATGAGAATGACATCCCCTCTCTCAGGATTTGTCATCAATGGAGATACAAATTCATAACTTCCAGAGGGAAGGTCAGGCGACATGGAATCAGATTTATTCTCAATTGGGAAAATTATGAAACTCATCAGAAAAGAGACGACTAAAAAAAACAAAAGCACGATGCCCGCAGTTGACAAGATTTTATGATGAAGTTCCCGCTTCAATTTATAAGAAATAGCGTAAATATTCTTTTCCATACATACAGAATAACAGATTTTTTGAAACAGTTGCAAGTCAAGATTGTTATGTTTATAATAAGAAGATATGTCTGAAAATGTTAAGATAATCGCACAGAACAAAAAGGCTCGCTTCAATTATTTCGTAGAGGAATCCTATGAATGTGGCATTGAGCTTGAGGGAACAGAAGTAAAGTCCGTCAAGGCTGGAAATGTGTCCTTTCCTGATTCTTTTGCCGAAATTATAAATGGTGAAGTCTGGATGCGAAATTTTCACATTTCAGAATATAAATATTCATCCGTGTTCAACCACAACCCGGATCGAAAAAAAAGGCTTCTTCTTCATAAAGAAGAAATCAAAAGGATTCAGCGAAAAGTTGACGAAAAGGGTTTTACTTTGATTCCGCTGGATTTTTACTTAAAAAACGGAAGGGTCAAGCTCACGCTGGGTGTTTGTAAAGGCAAAAAACTCTACGACAAACGCGAAACTATCAAGCAGCGAGACTTAGACAGGGATATGGCACGAGATTTCCGAAAAGATTTATCTTAAATCAAACGGATTTTCACGGAGCGACAACTTGAAGAATCAAAGTATAAAATCATGGCTCTCACGCCTCTTATTCATGATTCTATCTTCTCTTTCATTCATACATGCCGACAACCTGTTAGTCGACTATTACGGTGTCGTTTCCGCTTCATCTGACCGAAATATGCTTAAAATGGCACAGGATGTCTTTTTCACACAACTCAAATCCATTGATGGAATTACCGTAGACGACAAGCGGCCGGATTTAAGCAAAGCCTCTGTTTTCCTTCCCGAATTTGCAAGCACGAACGCAAAAGTTTTTTTCTATGCCGAAATCACAGACAGTAAAAACGAATCAGGTCAAACAATTTGGAATTGCCGTTTTAATGCGGTAACACAGGCAGATGGAATAACTCATTCTGCTACGGAAACTTACGAATCTTACTATAAGATCCTTGTCGGGGCAAAAACCGCAATCGAAAAAGTTCTTTCGGACTTAAAATCCCCTGCCCCAGAATTCATCTCTGCAAACAAAGCCAATATTGCGGCTGATTTCAGCACTGGAGTCGATATAGAATCTCTGGCAGGAACATGGAGCGGAGAACCTTACGCCGACAAAATCATCATTCTCCGTGGCGGCCGAGGTTTCGTAATATTTAAAAACGGTGCCACAATGAACATAAAAATCTCCGTCAAAAAAACGACTATAGCAGGAAGAAGCACAAATTTGGAAATAGCGCAGGTCGGAAAGTCAAACGCATCTTTTTTTCCGGAATTGCCCAGAGAGCAGGCCCTTGCCTGCGCCGCAAACGCATCTCCTATCACATGGAACTTCTCACTCACTTCGGCCGACACTCTTGAGGGCATAAAAAATACCGTCATCGCAACAAATGACGGCACAGAGCAAGGCACAGTAAATTCAAGCTGGACCCGTAAATAATCAGGAATTAGCAATTTGGAGTTAGAAATTTGTATTTCACTCATTCAAATTGCTCATTGTTCATTTCTAATTGCTAATTTTTATGGAGCCTTCCCGTACTACCTTTACTTCACCGTTTTCTTCTATGGCTACTATCGTTGAGGGAATCCCACCTTTTTTGTCTCCGTCATCCACAATCAGCTCCACTTCTTTACCAAATTCTGCCTTAATCTGCTGAATGTTATCAAGGACAGGAGAACCGCTCCGATTCACGCTGGTTGAATAAATCGGCGCGCCGCAGAGAGAAATAACCTTTCGGAGCCATTCGTCACCGGGACAGCGGAATGCGGTAGTCTCAAAATTTCCATCTTCGGCGAAAGTATGAACGATTATCGAGAGAGGCCCAGGCCACTTTTCAAGCAGGCTGTCAGGAATCACATCGCGGGTATATTTCTTTATATCTTCAGGTTTTGCTATGAGCTGGATAAAATGCTTGCCTTCATCACGCTTTTTTATTGTGCAAATCTTTTCGTATGTATGATAGGAATAATGGCGGCCGTCAACGATTCCAGAAAAACCATAGACAGTATCAGTCGGAAGGACGACGACCTTTCCCCTTCTTATATAGTCCGCTGCTATCAAAACGGACTCTTCATCACACTTGCGGCAAATCATAGACAGGAATCCCCTTTATTTTTATCTTTTTAGAAGGTCTTTCTTTAAAATTAAAATCTTTTACCATCAGGTACAAATAAGTCACAAAGAACATCAATAATCCCGCAACTTTGCAAAACCACTCAGGAAGGGAGTACGGCTCAATGGATTTAATCGGAGTTCCAGTCTCAAAATGATATTCATCAAGCGCAATCAGACCGTTAATCTTAACGACCTTTTCTCCGTCACGGACATAGCCCATTTTTCTAGCGAAACCAGCGATAACATCCGGGTCTTTTTCGAGAGCAGTATATTCAAGAGTAAGACTATCATTGATTTTCTGAATTTCATCCGCACGAGCGCTGAGAATTCTTTTCTGCTCACGGAGCTGACCGTCTGCCCAGATTCCGTCCGTACCACAAGTGAACGAGACGAGGACATATATAGCAGTTCCTGCAAGAGCAGCTGAGAGAACCCGAAACATTTTTACCATAGCCTTTTGAATATCGGCGACAGAGAGAAAAAATCTAAGATTTTTTTATAAATTGATTTTTTTAAGTCTAGTTTAGAAAAAAAATTGGACTTTTTACCTATAATTATGCTACAATGAATAATAAGTGTAATTTCGGTACGAAAAACTTCCGATATTATCTCAAAGACTTTCTTAATCGAAGGCTGTCAAACGCTTTCCGAAATTCACTGTAAGGGGAACAATATGAGTGATTCAGATAAAACAAACGAACTTGACAATTACGGCGTATGGGTTAAAAAACCGCCAAGAACTGTTTCATCTGAAATAGAAGAAAACGCAGACGCATTGTCTGACTCAGAAATCGATTTACCAGATTTTTCAAGCATCGATGTCGTTGATGAAGTTGATAATTCGTCTTTCGGCTCTGGAGAGACAGCACTCTCTCAAGACGAACTAGCAAACATCGCTGGCATGGGTTCTTTTGAAGAAAGCTCCCCAGAAGCAGCTCCGTCAGGCGAAACCGAAGAGATTTCCCTCGATGAATTTATCGAAGGCGGAGTCTTTGATGGAGACGACACGGCAGCTCCGGCAAGCAGCGAAAGTTCTGGCAGCAGCGAAGAGTCAGTCTCTACAGATGAATTCATGGACTCAAGCGACATTACAGTTTCAGATGAGGCTCCGAGTGTTTCAGAAGCACCCGCACTCTCTGATGAAGGTCCTATTGATATTGACCTTTCCTTTGATGATTCAGAATCATCAGCCGGTCTTGCATCTGGAAGTTCTGCTCCGTCAGCTCCTGTAGCAGAGGTGCCAGGCTCAGAAGATGTAGATTTGAGTGACTTCGGCGTAGATTTCGATAGCGGAGACACTTCATCAGACAGTCCAGCCGCCAGCACATCAGATGACGGAACAGAAAGCGTTGACCTGAGTGACTTTGGCTTTGACATTAATGCTCCAGAATCAAACGGTGAAAGCGAACCAGAGCAGGAAAGCGAGCCAGCCGCAGAAGAACCAAAAATCAATGAGGACGGGACTGAGGAAATTTCCTTGGACTCCTTTGGGTTTGACATCAATGCAGAAGAATCAAGCGGAGAATCTGAAGCCGCAGCTCCCGCAGAAGAAACGGCAAGCACAGAAGATGACTTTTCTGTTTCTCTCGATGATGAAAGCCCAGCCCTCACCGAAAGTGAACCCTCAGAAATGACCGTAAGCGCAGATGACGATGCAGGCGATATTTCCATTGAATCAAGTTCAGAGCCTGAACAGGAAGAAGCACCTGCACAAGATTTTGCTGCTCCTGATGACGATGACTTCGATTTAGACTCAATCATGGATTCAATTGAAGACGAAAATGGAAATACATCTTCACTCAATGACAATGCAGGAATTGTTTCAGAACCAGCTCCAGAAGCAAACGAAAGCGTTTCAGTTGAAAACACTGATGAAATCTCGGTAGTTGATATGGAAGAGCCAGTCTTTGAAGAAACAGCGGTTGATCTTCCTGAAAGTAACGAAGAATCTGGCAATCCTTTTGAACTTCCTCCAGACGATGCATTTACGGCAAGCGTTACAGAGGAACCAACAATTCATGAAGATTCAAGTGATACCGTCGAGACAGTCACATTCGATACTGTTCCTCTCACAGAAGAGCCGGTTTCAGAATCAGCAGTCGCAGAAGAAGAGCCTGTAGCTGAAGAGACGGCTACAGAAGAAGTCGTTTCATTTGAAGAAAACATTGCCGAGGAGCCTTCTGCAGAAGAAGCTCTTACAGAAGAGCCTGTCGCCGAAGAGCAAGCTGCCACAGAAAGTGTAAAACAAGACGAAGAAATCAGTTCGTCTGCAAACAGCATTTTGAGTCAGATTGCGTCGGAGCTTTCTTCACTAAGAAGCGAAATCTCAAATCTTAAATCAGAATTTGAAGAACTCAAGAACAAAGACTCTATCGAAGAGACAACTCCAGAGGAAGATAACTTCCTTGCTCAGGAACCAACGGAATCTGAGTCAAGTGGTGGCTTCTTTGATGAAGAAGATGGAGACGAAACAATTGCCCTTTCTCTCGATGAAATGGACAATATCCTCAACACTGTCGAAATCGTAGAAGAAAAGGCACCGGAGCAGGACAACGAAAATACTGAATCAGAAGAATCTTCATTCATTGAGAGCGATGCAAATTCAGAGGCATTTGATTTCTCTAATGACAATATCGAAGAACCAGTTCTTGACGACATTGATACAAATGTCGCAGAAGAAGAACTTCCTGACGAAATTCTCGTTCCAAAATCAAATGATGATATTCTCGTAGAATCAAGCGATGAAAATCTAATCGAAGACGCTGGTGTCGAATCTGGAGAAAACGAAAAAACAATTCTTTCTGTTGGAGAAGAACAGAACGAAGCAAGTGACGCAAATGACGAAGACTTCAACTTTGAAGTTGCCGAAAACAAAGACAGCGATTCACTTGTGGATGAGCCATTCGTATTCGATGAGTCAGAGTCGTCTCAGGCAGAAGAAGTTTCAGAGGAAAGCGAAAGCAACACACCGTCTGTAGAAGATATTCTTGGAGACTCTGCCTCATCAACAGACGAAGCAGAGGAATCGGTTTCTATCACAGAAGGAGAGCTTGACACTCTTCTCTCTTCAGAAGCGGCAAAACCAGTCGAAGAAGAAGAGGATGACACTGAGGTCGTCCAGTCATCAATTCCAAACAACTTGCAGAAAGAGATTAAATCCGTTCTTTCTTATATGGATCAGCTTTTGGAAAATCTTCCTGAAGAAAAAATTGCTGAATTTGCGCAGTCAGAACAATTTGAAACATACAAAAAATTGTTCAAGGAACTGGGGCTCAACTAATGGAAACAAGCGAAATTTCAGAAAAGCGGGGTCTTCTGCAGAAAGCACAAAGCGTTCTTGCAGATGTTACGCCGACATTTACAAATTGGTCAAAGCGCTCAGGCTTCATTCGAGCCGCAATTCTCTCGCCATGCAGCACTTCTGAAGGCGATTTTTATTACGCGACAGATGCCTATGGTCTTTCAGCAAGAGAAATGGCTTTGCTTACTGAGACAAAAGAATTCTGGATGAACACGCTTTCAAAAGCATTTGAATGGCAGTGCTTTTCACGGGATTTCAACGAACTTGATAAATTTGACGGTTTATTCGAGGATGATATTTACAATTCCATCAACAAGATTTTCTTCCTGCCTTTCAAAAACAAGGAAGAGCCGTTGATTTTTGTTCTTATAGAACTTGATGACGATGATGACATAAACCTTGCCCCCGCTTCAGAGGCGGCTGTAATGTTAAAAAACATCGTTGAATTCAAAAATCAAGAAAAAAAGATTCTCGCAAAATTCGACAAAAATATTGATACAGGACTTGGGATTTCAGAAAGCAGGCTTTACATCCTTTCTCTCAAAGTCTGTATCGAAAACAACCTCGCTGGCGTAGAAATTCCTGGCGACGAACTTAAATCTTTGGTCGTTCAGTCTGTTACAGAAGCGGCACAAACAATAGTCGCCCCACTCTTCCGCGCCCCCAACTGCTCAAACACAGGCAAAAACGGAGAAGTTAAAGTCGTTCTTTTTGCGAAAGACGAAGAAGATGAGCAGTTGCTTGCCTACCATGTCGCACGCACGCTTATCGGGCTTCTCGGCACTGGGGCAACAAAAGAAACGCTTTTGCTTTCGGCTGGCTTGTGTCCAAACAAAAAAGGCACAATCGATTTCCTTTGTCAGAATTAAATCCGTGGCGGAATAATTGGAAGCGTCTGGTTCAGAGATTCACTTTGAAAACGGAAAAAACGGTCAGTTAACTTGTAGTTTTCAAGGTAAATATCTTCACTCAAAATATAATCCACAAAACGAGGGGGAACGATTTGCCCAAATGCTTGAGGCAGATTTTTCCCCTCTTTGTGTCTTTATCATAGAACCTGCACTTTCTTATTGTCTACCTGCATTAAAAATGCGCTTTCCGCAGGCTGAAATTTGCGCAATTCGAATCCGAAAAGAATTCAAGGACTACGACTCGGTATGGGATCATGTGTTTTATTTTAACAGTGGATTTTCCAGCCTTGGAGAATGTATCTTTAATTCATTGAGTGAGGAAAAATTGTGCTCAAGCCTTGTTTTTGACTGGGCAGCAACAAAACAGGCCTTTCCTGATGAAAACATTAAAATCTGGGCCGAAATCAAAAACGCAATTCTAAAAGCACGGGATGTAATCGGAACCAGAGCTTTTTTTTCCAAACGATGGCTTAAAAACAGTCTTATTTTCGCATCACGGTTACAAAAAATTTATACCATCGAAAAGGGAAGCTCCTCCGTAATCATCGCAGCCTCAGGTCCAAGTCTCTTCTCATCGATTCCCTTCATAAAAAAATTCAGGAAATCTTTTTTCTTAATCGCAGTTTCATCCGCCTTTATGCCGCTCAGTGCAAATGAAATAGTCCCCGATCTTGTAATTTCAAGCGATGGCGGTTATTGGGCAAAAAGACACCTTGATTTTCCCAACTCAAGGGCAAAAACAATCTTCGCCCTTGAGGCAGAAAGTGCAATTCCTGGAAAAATTTTCGAAAACGAAAAAATTCTGCCACTTTTCTATCAAGATGGCATTGAAAGACATTTATTAGAAGCTCTCAAAATAAAAGGAATTCCCACAGAGCGCAATGGAACCGTCGCAGGAACGGCCCTGCAATTTGCACTTTCAATAACAAGTGGTCCCGTGTTTTTATGTGGTCTGGATCAAGCTCCAGCTGTTTCTTATCAACACACTCAACCAAATGCTCTTGAGGCAGGAAACGAACAAAAGGATTTCAGACTCCGCACAAAAGAAAGCAGGATAAGTTCGTCCAGATTCAATTCTTCTGCCGTGCTTAAAATCTATCGGGATTGGTTTGTCTCAAATTCAAATTTCTTTTCCGGAAGGGTTTTCAGGCTATCAGATAATTTTAACTATCAATTCTCATTAGGAAAAATCCGCGAAGTCTCATGGGAAGAATTCAGCAAAATGAAAAGCGAAAAGGCAGTTTTCCCAAGTTTTCACAAATGCGACATCCATAAAAACAGGCAGGAACGGAAACAAATTCTTTCTCAAAAACTTGCTTCAATCTCAGAAAGCGAAGAATTCATCTCCGAAGTTTTACCAATGGACGCGCTGCTCATAAAACGAGAAATTTCGCCAGAGAAAAAAAACGAGCTTCGCATAAAAATCAAAGAAAAAATCGAAAAATTACTGACGGAATGTAACAAATTGCTATAAAATAAAAAAAGGAAAATCATGGGTGGAAATTATTTTTATTCACAGTTTACCGAAGCAAAAGACGGAAATCTAATTCCCCTTTGCAAAAATTCTGTTACTGGTCAAGAAATTGCCCTTCACTCAAAGTATAATCCTCTTAGGGAGGCAGAAGGTTTTGCGGCTCAAATCGACGAATCATGCCTTTTCTTTGTCATCCTAGGAATTGCAGGCGGATATCATATCGAAAAAATCCTCGAAAAAAACGAAAAATGCAGGATTCTTGCCGTAGAAGATTCAGAATCATCACTCGCCTTTCTCATGAAACTTCCCCTGGTAAAAAAATTGTCAAAACAAAAAAGAATTTATTTCACCGATATCTATCATCTTAAAGAAATGCTTCTAACCCACTACAAACCAGCGATTCATGGAAATCTTACGATTCTTCCACTCAGACAATGGGAATCTGTCTTTTCGCAAGAAGCATGTCAATGCAAAGAGGCAATAACTCAGGCGATAAAGCTTCTGGCAGCAGATTTTTCTGTACAGAGCCATTTCGGAAAAATCTGGCAAAAAAATATAATCTCAAATCTTTCACTGGCAGAAAAAGCAAAATCTTTTGATGAAGTCTGTAAGAAAACTGACAAAATGAAAACAGCGGCGATAATTGCGGCGGGCCCCAGCCTCGACAACAACATATCACTACTCAAAAAAAAACGGGATTCTTATTACATAATCGCAACTGACACGGCCTATTCCGCCCTCACAAAGCAGAATATTATAAGTGATGCCGTAGTATCAATTGACGGTCAGCAAGTCTCTCACGAACATTACATGGAGAATTTATCCCAAAAGACAATCTTCTTTTTTGACCTTTGCGCAAATGCTGCTTCCGTAAGAAGAGCTTTTTCAATCACGAAGAACATAATCCTCACCGAAAGCGGTCACCCACTTGCACAATACGCATCACTTTACACCGGCAAACGAACTTTTCCTCATCTTGAGGCGGGAAGCGGAACCGTAACCATAGCGGCCGCAAGTCTTGCAAAAAAAATAGGATTCAAGAACATAGAATTCTTTGGCGCAGACTTTTCCTACAGTGGAGGACGAGCTTATTGTAAGGGAACCTACCTCGAAAGCCAGTTCTGCATAAAATCCAACAGGCTTGCAACGGCAGAAAATGCTTCAACTGCCCTAATCTACCGGACACCAGTCATCAAAAAAGACGATGGAAAAATAACCACGGAAATTCTTGAAGCATACAGGCTCTCTTTGTCGGACTATATGAATAAAAAAGAAGTTTCCGAAAACACAGACATCTGCAAGTTCAATTTAAATGATTTTAAGTCGCGATACTGTAATGACTTGCGCTCCACCTTCAAGTCAGAAAATGAATATGATGAAAACACATACGCTTTCACGACTCTGCTTCCTCTATGCGCAAAACTCGGAAAGGACTCTTGTTTTCTTGCATACCTTAAAACATTAAGATATACTGAAAGAGTATGAAAAGACCAATTACCATTGTATCGACTATCAGCGGCTTGCTTTTTTTAACGGCCATCATCTGGTTTGGAGCAGGCATTTATATCGACAAAAAAAATGGAACGGCAAAAGCCGATGCCCGCTATGAGAAATTACTTTCAGACACAAAACAGAATTTCTCCACACACAGCTACGGAACTTCAGAATTCGCAAATAATTTCATACAATCAATTGGCAACATCGATGATTTTTCTACGCTTAAACTTGAAATAAACGGTGAGTTAGTATATTCATATCCGCCAGGACTTTTTTCGCTCCCCTCGCCAAAACTCGTCAAAACTTATCAGGAAACTGTATTTTCGGCTGGTAAAAATTTTACACTGGAAGCATCCGTTTACCTCTTGTCGCCAGACTCAATCTATATTCACTCACGTTTTGCCTTCATTTTAATTCTTGCAGGAACACTCATCGCCTTGCTTGTAATAATCATGATGGGTAGTACGGAAAAATCAAAAGACTACATGTCATACAGTGACTCTATCCGAAAATATGCAGATTTAAGCTCAAAATCCACAAAGAAAGAAGACTCAATAATCGAAAAGCAAAAAGATGTTGAAGGGAAGCATGAGGACAAGGAAGAAGAGTCAAAAGAGCCTCAAAGAGCAGAGGTTCTGCCAGAAGAAAATGCTGAGTCTTCTTCAGAGGAGACTATTTCAATTCAATTCCCAGAAGAAGAACCTGTTCTCTCAAAAGAAGACGAAATCGAATGGAATGATGAAGAGCTTTTTGACGAAGAAAATCAAGAGTCAGATTCTACAGAAACAGAAGAAAGGCTAACCGAAGATGAGGATCAGGGCGGGCTTGACATAATCGATCAGTTTGAACAAGAGAATCAGCAGCTTGCCGATGAAGATTTGTTTTCTGATGTTTTTGAAGAAAAAGATGAAGATACAGTTTCTGAAGAAGAAAAACAAGTCTCCCCTGTTACACAGATTCAGCTTCAGGCAGGAATTGAACAGAGACTTAATGATTACATCGACAATGGAAAATCTGACGCGACTTTGGCGCTTTTAAAAATCAATGGTCTAGACAGAGGCAATAGCATTTCACAAAATATCATCTCCATCCTCAAGGAAAATTGTTCTCCAGACAATATTTTTGAGTACAAGGCAGACGCTTATGCTTTAATCATGCCTGAAGAAAATTTACAGAATTCCGTAGATAAATTTGAAGAACTTTACAACAAAATTTCAAGTTACCTCAAAAACAACAATGCTGTAAACGAGGTTTCTGTTGGAATTTCATCCGTAAGCAAACGAGCAATCAGGGCTGAAAGAATCATCTTAGAAGCAAGTCAAGCTTTGGATTATGCTTCTCAAGATCCAGATTCACCAATCGTTGCGTTTAGGGCAAATCCAGACAAATATAAAGAATTTGTAGAAAATCAGTAAAATTATTTTTTTTCTGGTTTGGAATCAGAAAGAGCGGAAAGCTCCTGCTCAAAAGATGTGATTTGTTTGTTGTCAGGGAATTTTTCCTTAAAAACGAGGAATGTCTGCTCAGCGTCTTCCTTGCGAGCCAAGTGTATAAGTAGAGCCAGATAGCTTTCGAGAATATTCTCATCGTAAGGATTAGATTCGCTTAGTTCACGATACAAAACAAGGGCTTCATCAATATCGCCGCGCCTTGCCGTAATATAAGCCATACTTGTCTTAAGCATTGTATTATTCGGATCGAGTTTTAAGAGTTCAGAATAAGATTCCCCCGCCTTCTTCCAGTTTTCAGAAAGTGCATAACATCTTGCAAGTTTATAATAAGCAGTCAGGTATAAATCCTTATTTCGCATTGCAAGCGTGTAATATTCCGCAGCTTTGTCGTATTTTTTTAAATCCATGTAGCCTTCAGCAATGGTATAATACTCTGTCGCAAGATTCTTTAAAATAATGCGAGACTCTCCTGGAACGCGGATTGAACTTGAAGCGCATGAGAAAAGTGAAGATAAAAGCAAAAAAAACGAAACTGTTAGGAAAAATCGTTTCATGAACTACCGGATTAAAGACAGAATGCGTGCCCTTGATATTGGCAAATCAGTTATTGTAATCTGCGTTTCGCCAGTTTGTGCAATTTTGGCCGCAATTCCAAACAAGGCGACTTTTAAAAGCGCACAAGTGGCTTTGACAGTACGAGCATCGGAGAGATTCAAGGTAAGCTTGACTGCAAAAAGACTATTGTCATCACGATAGGGGGAAAGAACGGCTGAAACATTTTTTACAGGCGTTTTAACATCAGTTGCCCCAAGGAAAGACTTTAAAAATGACTGTGGCAAAGGTGAGTACATTGTGATACTCGCACCTTGCGCTCCATCTCCCTGGAGAAATTGATAAACTCCATTGCTAAGAACATCCGAAGCAAGAGATTCATTTGAAACTTCAGAACTTTCCTCTGTTACAACTTCTTCTGCCCTGCCTAAATAAGAGAGTCGATTATACCGCTTTACCATTGGCTCAATGTTATGAGAGAGGAAAGCATTAGAAGCAGAAGGAAGTGAAAGCTGGTATAAACTTGACTGATGAGTATAAATAACATGTCCGTCAAACGCAGATGACTTCCAGCCTTTTTTTTCGTTCAAGGCCATTCCCAAAAAACTCTGGGGGATTTTTCCAGTCACGGAAAGCTGGATTTCTCCATTCAAACCGATTGCAAGATAAGCCATGTCAAGGCGCTCTACGATTTTTTGAGCATCTTTTTCACTTGCCCCCGCCAGTTTTTTTACTGCTTCGGTGACGAATTCAGAATTAGCCTGAACAGGAACTGAAAGATAAAGAGCCGCGTCAGAATCAAGCAGGTCAAAGGCATTGACTGGCTCCAAATCGGGAGTAGATTTACAAGAAAACAAAAGACCTGCTCCCACCATAGTGATGAGGGCAAGTCTCAAAAAATTAAGCTTTTTCAATAGAAATGCTCCATGTTTTGTCGTCGGCTTCAACGGAAGTCGGCTTGGTAAGCGAGTCCTTCCATTCCTGAACGGTGGCAAGAGTTTCGCCTTTTACAAAATCCTTAAATTTGCCGAAAGCGTCCTTCAAGTCAGAGTCGCCGGAAACGAAGAGCTTGATTCGGTCAGTGACTTCAAATCCGCTCTCCTTGCGAAGATTCTGGATTCCGCGGATAAGGTCGCGCACATAGCCTTCTTTTTTAAGCTCGTCAGTGACTTTTGTGTCCAAGCCCACGGTAAGGGTGCCGTCATTTACGACCTTGAGGTCTTCTTTTTCAATGCGCTCGACGATGATTTTGTCGGTGTTCAAGTCCACGCTCTGACCGTCAACATCGAGAGTGACTTTCTTTCCGCCCAAGATGTCGGAAATCGCCTCGTTTTTAAGCTCGGTGATTTTTGCGGCGGCGGCCTTCATTTTGGCTCCCAGCTCTTTTCCGAGAACCTTGAAGTTTGCCTTTGCCTTGTATTCGACAAGCTCGTCTTCCCTCTCGTGGAAGATTACTTCTTTAACATTGAGTTCCTCGCGGATGGTGTCAATCATGCTCTCAAGAACCTTACGCTCCTCGGCGTTGCGGGTGACAAGCTGGGTAGAAGCCAGAGGCTGGCGGTTTTTGAGGTTGAACTGATTGCGAAGGCTTCGACCCATTGAGACAGCCTTCTGAACGGTTGCCATGCGGAATTCGAGCTTTTCGTCACGGAGGGCTGCATTGTAAACAGGGAAATCTGCCAGGTGAACTGATTCAGCGTCCTTTTCGGTACGGAGATTCTGCCACATGCTTTCTGTGATGAAAGGAATGAAGGGAGCCGCAACCAGAGAGAATGATTTTAAGGCATAGTAAAGTGACTCGTAGGCCTCTGCCTTGTCGCTGTCATTCTCGCTCTTCCAGAATCGGCGGCGGCTTCGGCGAATGTACCAGTTGTTGAGCTGGTCGATGAAGTTGATGAGGGGGTCAATTGCAGTGCTCAAGTCGTAGTCATCGAGGGCTGTCGTGACATCCTTAATCATCTTCTGTGTGATAGAGACAATCCATGCGTCAAGGGGATTAGAAGGCTTTTTGCCCTCAAAAACGCTTCCTTTAGCTGTGTAATTGTCGATATTTGCGTAAGTTACGAAGAAGCTGTATCCGCTCCAGAGAGGAATGAGGATATTCTTCAAAACCTCGCGCACGCCGTTGTCGCTGTAGCGCAAATCGTCTGCCTTAACGACAGCCGAGTGAGTGAGGAAGAGACGGAGGGCATCCGCTCCGAACTGATTGATTGCCTCAACAGGGTCGGTGTAGTTTCTGAGGGACTTAGACATTTTGCGTCCGTCTTCTGCAAGAACAAGACCGTTTACGATACAGTTCTTGAAAGCGGGCTTATCAAAAAGCTCTGCGGCAAGAATGGTAAGGGTGTAGAACCAGCCTCGTGTCTGATCCAGTCCCTCTGAGATGAAGTCTGCAGGGAAATGCTTTTCAAAATGCTCTTTGTTTTCAAATGGATAGTGAAGCTGAGCATAAGGCATGCTTCCTGACTCAAACCAACAGTCAAAGACTTCCGGGATTCGGTGCATGGTTCCGCCGCACTTACACTTAATCGTAACTTTATCAACAAACTGCTTGTGAAGGTCTTCCAAGTCAACGCCGCTCTTTACTTTGAGCTCGGCTCGGCTTCCGATACAGATTTTTTCGCCGCAGTCGTCACATCGCCAGATTGGAATGGGGTTTCCCCAGTAGCGGTTACGGCTGATTGCCCAGTCGCGGCTTCCGGCCAGCCACTTTCCGAAGCGGCCTTCCTTGATGTGGGCAGGCTGCCATTTAATCTGAGCGTTTGCCTTTAAGAGGCGGTCGTGCTGGTCGGCAACCTTTACGAACCAAGAGCCGATTCCACGGTAGATGAGTGGCGAGCCGCAACGCCAGCAGTGGGGGTACTGGTGGTTTACAGTCTCCCGCTTAACCAGTTTGCCCTCTTTTTTGAGGCGGTCCATGATATCTTTGTCAGCGTCTTTTACGAAAATGCCGGCATAGTCAGAAACTTCTTTTGTAAAGCGGCACTCTGCGTCCATTGGCTCCACGAAAGGAACCCCGCTTCCCGCAAAGACCTTGGAGTCGTCTTCACCAAAGGCCGGGGCGATGTGAACGATGCCGGTACCGTCTTCGGTTGAGACATAGTCCGCATTGAACATACGGAAGGCCCCCTTCTCGCACTTCTGACCGCTCTGCTTTTCACACTCAGCGGCGTCTTTAAGATTTGCAAAATAAGGGAAAAGCGGCTCGTATTCCGCGCCAAGGAATTCGCTTCCCTTGTGACGGTAGATGATTTCGTAGTCTTCAGGATTTTTGTAATATGAGGCAAGACGGCTTTCTGCGAAAATGTAGTAGTCACCGGAAGATTTATCGAGAATCTTTACATAGTCAATCTCCGGTCCCATACAAAGACCGAGGTTTGAAGGCAAAGTCCACGGAGTTGTCGTCCATGCAAGGAAATAAGTCTTGCCGTTGGTCATGTCTGGGTCAGTAAAGGCGGCAGGTGCTTTTGTGACCTTGAAGCGGATGGTGATTGCAGGATCCTGCTTTTCCTTGTAGCCCTGAGCCAGCTCGTGGGTAGAAAGAACAGTGGCACAACGCGGACAGTAAGGCAAAATGTACTTGCCCTCGTAGATAAGGCCCTTGTCCCAAAGGGATTTTGCCACCCACCAGATGGTCTCCATGAAGTCCGGGTTCATGGTCTTGTAGTCGTTGTCAAAATCAACCCAGCGGCCCATGCGGGTGATGGTTTTTCGCCATTCGCCAGTGTATTTGAGAACGGAAGCCCGGCACTTGTCGTTGAAATTTGCGACACCGTATTCTTCAATCTCGTGCTTAGAGTTGATTCCCAGCTCTTTTTCGATGAGGTTTTCAACAGGCAAACCGTGGCAATCCCAGCCGAAGCGGCGGTCAACCTTTTTGCCTTTCATTGTCTGATAGCGGGGAATAATGTCTTTAATCGTTGAGGGAATGAAGTGGCCGAAATGTGGCAGGCCTGTGGCAAACGGGGGGCCGTCAAAGAAAACGAATTCCTCTGCCTTGCTGCGCTGCTGAACCGACTTTTTAAAAGTGTCGTTCTTTTTCCAAAACTCTAAAACTTCTTCTTCCTGCTTAGGAAAATCAACCTTTGCATCAACTGACTTGTACACAATATTCCTCGTAGATGACGGAATTTTTGATTCCGAAAGATTTTTGGGGAATATTATAGAATAAACTTCAATAAAAATCTACTACCGTGACCGCCGGTCATTTCTTCCCTGATAAAAACGCTGTTTTTCCATGTACATTTCACCATCAGCCCGCTGGAAGACAGTCTTATAATTTTCGTCTCCTTTTAAATAGAATGTAAGGCCGGAAGAAATTGAAAGCTCATTATTGTATTTGCGAGGAGACTTGTTAAATTCACTTATAGTCTCATGGAATTTATTAAAAAGATTTTTAACTTCTTCTTCGTCTGTTTTTTCTTTTATAACGATAAATTCATCTCCACCGATACGATAAATAGACTCTTCGCCAAAGACAGTTTTAAGAACATTTGCTGCATCTGAAATCAACAAATCTCCGATTTCATGCCCGAAACTATCATTCACACGCTTTAAACCGTTCACATCAAAGACAATTACGGCAAAATCGGCCAGTCCTTCGATTATCTTTCGGTCAAGGACTTTAACAATATCCAGGTAGGCAGCTTTGTTACCAACCCCTGTCATTGCATCAGTATAAGCCTGTGAGTGGATGTAGCTGATGTATTCCCTCAGTTCAGACGCCATTTTCCGGATACTGTCCGCAAGCCGGCCGATTTCATCATCTGAATGGTGATGAATAGGAATATTCAACTCGCCTTTTGAAATTCTCGAAGCGGCATTTGTAAGTTCGTCAATGGGGCGGACAACATAATGAATTACTAGCTGAATCATAGCGACGATTACAAAAATTACAACCACTAGAATTATCATCATAAGCCGGCGCATTCGAAATGAAGGCTTTTTGACTTCATCTTCAGGAACTGAAACAGCGAGAATCATTCCATTCTGCAGTCTCTCCCCGACAATGAAATGGGACTTTTCGTGCCATTTATAATAACCTACAGTTCCGTCATGTTTTTTTTCGCGTAAAAGATAAGATGCAGCATCCAATAACCCCTCGTCAAATTCCATTGCAGAAAGACCTTCAGGATACTCTCGGTGATAAACTAAACTGCCTTTTTCATCCAACAGGAAGCCAAATCCATTTTTATAGTCAATATCATCAACAACACGATGGATTTCTGCCATATTTATATCCATGCCGACTACACCGAAAAAAGCATCATTTTTGTAAACAGGAATGACATAGGATATCATTACGATATTTATATTCTGGTTGATATAAGGAGAAAGCCAGCTAGCCCTTCCCCTGTCCCGCGGTTCATAATACCAGCCAACATGCTCACGGTCGTTGCTGGGATATTTGAATATATCGGTAGGAGTTAAGCGGACAAAAGAATCAGCATCAGATTTCAAAAAGAAAAATCCTGCAGTGGGACCGAATTTAACCGGCTCAAGACGGAAGTAAGCAGTTTCTACACTACCTGGAATTCCTGCGATGGTGAGTGCCTTACTATAGGACTCATCGACAAATTGCGTCAGATAAGCAGCATTTTTTTCTGCCTTTTTAAGATCGAAATTATCCGTAATGTAATCTGCAAGAGACTGAACAGCCCGCTCCACATCGGCCATGTGGGTATTCAACTCGCTCACCTTTTGCCTGGCAAGCATATTCATCGTCTTCTCATTACTGTCACGAATGATGGACTGCATTTCTCTGGAACCAGCTATAGAAATCGAAAAATAAACAGCGAGAATTATTCCAGACAGGAGTGTAAGCATTTTAACACGAAGAGACTTCATCACACTTTCTCCTATGTTCTTTTGACACCATTTCCCCCCATCTCCTTAACGAGATAGCAGGCCTGGGCAGCACGATAATAATTCTTTTTAATCATATCAGAAAGCCGGACATCAGTTACCCCTACAGATACCGTTACCAGCCCTTCCTTTTCAAGTTCTGTGGCAAAAGCATAGCATAAATCATAAGCCTGAGTAAGATTTTGCGTAATAAGAACCGTAAATTCATCGCCACCCCAGCGGAAAATTTCATCATGCTCAAAAATACGTCGAGCAACCTCTGTAACATGGAGCAGGATTGCATCTCCGTCTAGATTGTCATTGGCTTCCTTAAAGAAATCTATATCAAAAACGGCAATTGACTTGTAGCGGGTCGTATTGAAAACTCCGCGCTCCCCATAGACATCCTTAAAATAATTGCGGTTGTACAATCCAGTAAGAGGATCCACAGGCTCATTTTTTACAGGATTAGCTAATTTATTTTTATCATCTGCGTGAATTTGAAGACAGATTATTACAGAAAGCAAAATAAAAAGCAGGATAATTGTAATAATAAAAACAGGACTTTTACTTTTTTGAACATGACTATTCAAAACGTTGCTAACTACCAGATACCAGTCAAGTTCTGGAATAAATGTTGTAGCGACAAAGCCATCTCCCTTGACAGCGTAGTCATATTTTTCGGTAAAAGAAGGATTTTGAAGGCGGTGATAGGCATTTTCAATATTAATTGAGTGAGTGTCCACCCGAACAAGACCGTTTTTATCAACAAGATTTACTTTGATTTCGTATTTTTCTTCGTATCTTTTAAAGAGTTCCTGCAGTTCATCAACAACCACGCCAATTCCGCATACTCCCAGAAGTTCCCCTTTAGAATTTTCGACACGAAGGTCAATAAAGACAGTCCACTTGTTGCCGTTTGCCTGATCCAAATCTACATCAAGGGCATAGGGAACATTTTTTGCAAGAATATTGGAATACCAGATATCATGGCTGTCTACATGGGGATTAATGATTTTTAAAAGCCCGTCTCCAGTGTAATAGCGGCGAGTCTTATCAGAAACCAGAAAACAGGATGTATATTCGCCGGCCTGCCTGATATTTGAAAGCCAGGCCTTGAATTTCTGAATCAAATACTCTTCGGAATATTCATCTTCATGTTCAAGAAGATCTAGTGCAAAAGAATTCTGCGCCATAGCCTTGGAAACCTGAATCGGTCCGCGAATCATGCTTATAATATCATCATGAATGCACTCTGTAATAAGAAGATGAAATTCTCTATCACTATAGGATTCTTTTAAAGGAATTGTAAGATGAAGGATAATTGATACGACTGAAAAAATAGCAAGAAGAAAGATGACACTAACCTGCCGTTTGAACCTTGTGCTACCCATAAGCTAATTCCTTTGGCCGAAAATAGCCGTACCGATACGGACAATAGTTGCCCCCTCTTCAATAGCAATCTCAAAGTCTCCGCTCATACCCATGGAAAGTTCCGAAAGGTCAAGGCTGGGGTATTTTTTCTGGAAAGAATCCCTGAGATTTCGCAGGGTGACGAAGGATTTTCGGATTAAACCTTTGTCTTCGGTAAAAGGAGCCATGGTCATAAAGCCTCTGGGCGTGATATGGGGAAATTTCTGCCCGGCACAGAGCTTTATCGCATTCTCCAGCTCTTCCACACTGGTAAAGCCCGCCTTTGAGTCTTCGCCGGTGTGGACTTCAAAAAGAATTTCGATATTTTTATTGATTTTGGCAGCCTGTTTTTCAATTTCCTCGATTAATTCGATACGGTCAACACTTTCGATGCAGCTGGCGATTCGGACGGCTTCCTTAACCTTGTTGCGCTGCAGGCTCCCGATGATGTGAAGATTCGGCTCCAAGCCCCTGGCACGGATTTCGTCAAATTTCGCGGCCGCTTCCTGAACACGGTTCTCGCCAAAGAGAAGCTGCCCCGCATGAATAGCTTCAATGACACTCTGAGCTGGATGAAATTTGCTCACGGCGACCAGCTTGACGGAATTTTCATCACGGAAGGCCCGCTTTTCAACGGCACGGATTTTATTTAAAACTGATTCTAGATTCTCTGCAATCTGAGCCATGCAATCTCCTAAAATTATTTTAGGATATTACAGGGAGATTGTCAAAGTAGCCAGACTGCAAGAATTTATGAAATATATTCTATTTAAAAATCTTCGCGATTTCTTTCTTGTAAATCTTGTTGATTTTGTGGCGCATGAGTTCCTGCTTGGCGTTGATTTCCTTGTTCAGCTCGAAGCTCTGTTTGAGGATGGCGAATTTGAAGATTCGCTCACAGGTTCTAAAGCCGGTCTTTGCGTTGTCCAGGGCGTCGATTTCACTTCGGAAGAGATTCTGGATTTCGCTTGTATCAAGAAGGCTTTCGTAAGTGTCGTAGACGATGTTGTTCTCCTCAGCGTAAGAGAGGACATTGCTCTGGTCAGGAACGATAAGGGCTCCCACATATTTTTGATCCTGCCCCACGACGACGGTTCGCTCAATATATGGGCTGGCGTTGATTGCCTTTTCGATAACAGCAGGCTCGATGTTCTCTCCGCCCAAAAGAACGATTGTGTCCTTGGCTCGTCCCACGATTTTAAGCTCGTTGTCGCAGGAAATCATTCCCAAGTCTCCGGTGTTGAGCCAGCCGTCTTTGTCGATTACGGCTTCGGTCAAATCTGGGCGTTTGTAATAGCCTTTCATAATCTGCCGGCCTTTTACGAGAATCAAGCCCCGCTTTCCCGGCTTCAAGGGCTTTCCGTCTACAATCTGGCCGTCTTTTTCGGCGACGATTTTAAGGTCAAAGCTGGGGAAAATCCAGCCTACGTTGTTGTTTCGCGGCCGTTTTGAGTTGCGCACTGAAATTACGGGCGCGGTTTCGGTCATGCCGTAGCCTTCAAGAAGACGGAAACCGATTGCGTTGAAAAAATCCTCTGTCTCTGGCTGCAAGGCACCGCCGCCGGAAATTGCCGCACGGAACTTTCCGCCGAATTTCTGCCTGATTCTTGAGAAAACCAGCTGCTCGCCCAAAAAGTGAGACGGCCACAAAAGCACGAAGGGGAAAAATCCCGTTACATAATCGATGATTCTCGGATACCAGTGATAGCGGCACTTCAAGCCCAAGAATCGCGCCTTAGACTTGTAATACCATTTTCCGAAAAGAACTGAATATTTGAAAACAAGGCGGTTGAGGGCGCTCTGCTTTTTGATTTCACGGAACAAGCCCTGGGCAACAGATTCCCACAAGCGGGGAACGGCATTCATCCACTGGGGCTGAACCAGCTGCATATCCTGAATCATTACGGAAGCAACCGGCTTAGAGTAGGCAAATCCGCCTTCAAGGGTAACAACCATATAAAGGAAGGCTCTCTCAAAACTGTGCCAGATTGGAAGAACCGTGAGCCACAAGTCCCCGCTCTGCATGAGACCAAGGACGCTGCGGCAGACTTCGCACTGAGCCAGATAATTGTCATGGGTAAGCTGAACGCCCTTTGGCAGGCCAGTGGTTCCAGAAGTGAAAATAATCGTGGCCACATCGCTTCGGTCGATATTTTCCATGCCCTTCTCTATTTCCTGCCATTCCTCTTTCGTGATGGCAGTTCCTTCTGATTCCAGCATTGAATAATAGATGACTTCTATTCCCTTTGATTTCGCGTCTTCAATGGTGGCTTCATCGGCGTGGTCATAGAGAATTGCCTTTTTGAGGGTGGGTACTTCCTCTATATTCTCCAGAACTTTCTGGAGCTGACGAGCATTCTCGAAAAAAGAAACCTCAGCCTCCACATAATTCAGGATAAAGCGCATTTCAACGCCCATGGAGTCACAGCCACGGGGAACATCGATTGCACCCAAAGCCAGCAGGGCAAAATCAGTGATTAGCCATTCCCGGCGGTTGTCGCTCATAAGACCCACACGGTCGCCTTTTTTGATTCCGATTTTTTTGAGTGCAGAGGCAAGTTCGATTACATGCTGATAGACCTGAGAATAGCTGTAGCGGACAAACATTCCGCTCTTGTTTTTGACCGCCTGCAAGGTAAGGTGTGGGCATTTTGCCACTTTCTGCTTAAAAAGAAGGGCAAGGTTATTTCCAAGATTTTTCTCAAATTTCGACAAGTCCATAGCGGGCATACCTCAAACAATTTTAATACTCTTTCATTATGACATTTTTTGTCTTTTTGTCAATCACACCTCAAACAACTTGATTTCTCGTTTTTCGAATGCCTCACGCACCAAATCGTCAACTTCAAGTTCTTTGTAAATCTTCTGAGCTTCCTCTACCGTTGAGCGCAGTACCGGGTGGCGGGGACTGAAAAGAACGCAGCAGTCCTCGTAAGGTAGAATAGAAGTCTCGTAAGTGCCGATTTCTTTGGCGATTTCGACGATTTCTTCCTTGTCGGTTCCCACAAGAGGGCGCAAAAGCGGATATTCCGCCATGCTTTCGGTACAGCTCATGTTCTCGATTGTCTGGCTTGCGACCTGACCAAGGCTCTCCCCTGTAATCAGGCAGCTCGCTCCGATTCTTTCTGCCAGCATGTTTGCCGCCTTCATCATGCAGAGACGGAGCATGAGGGTCGTGTAGTTTTCCGGGGATTTTTTCTTAATCTGCATCTGGACTTCCGTAAAGGGAATGGTGTTGATGTGGATTCTGAGCCCGTAGCCGCTCAAGATTTCCGCAAGATGCTCAACCTTTTCCCTAGCTTCATCACTTGTGTATGGATAGGCGTGGAAGTAAACTGCGTCAATGGTCATGCCACGGCGCAGCATCCTGTAGCCCGCTACCGGGGAATCCAGCCCCCCGCTCAAAAGCAGCAAGCCTTTTCCGCTCACGCCAACCGGAAGCCCCCGGAGGCCTTTAGTGCGGTTTGAGTAGACGAAGCAGCGGTCACGGACTTCAACCATAATCACCACATCAGGATTTTTTACATCCACGTCGAGGATTTTCTGATTGTAGGCAAGGCTTGCTCCCTCAGAGCAGATTCCGTAGTGGTCATAAGGGAAAGACTTGTCGCTTCGGCGGGATTCAAGCTTGAAAGTCTTGGCTCCGTTATCCCGCGCCTTAATAGCCTCTCTCAAAACTTCCTGCTTAATTGCCTCGATGTTTTTCTCAACGATAACGGCCTCTGCCCAGCCGGTGATTCCAATCAGGTGAGAAAGGGCAAATTCCACCCTCTCCTGCGCCTCATCGTCACACTCCACATAGAGGCGGCCTGCCATAAGGGAGACGCGCGCATTCACGTTCTTGAGGTAAGCCTTAGTATTCGCCACCAGCTGCTTTTCAAAAGTCTTGATATTAGAGCCTTTTAAGATAAGCTCCCCGATTTTTCCGATATAAAATTTCGTATAAGTCATAAGATTTCCTGTAATATTTTAGACGCAGATGCACGCAGATACACGCGGATAAGGTTTATATAAATCTGCGTTTATCCGCGTTTATCCGCGTCTTATTTAATAACTATATTTCATCGACACAGAGAAATAATGGTTCATGCAATCGTAGAGATTTGAAATCCACTGCTCTCTGGCCGCTTTTACCGCATTCTGCACATAGTCAGACTTTTTCAAATCTTCCCATGATGAATATGTGTTTCCGCCTGCGGTGTAAGTGCCATCGTCGTTTGCCGTATATTCAACTCCGCCCTTGTAAATGTTATTGTTCACGCCGGCGTTTTTCACATACTCGAAGGTGTAGCCTGCGCAAAGGGAGAATCTTCCGGCTCTTGTGCGGGCGAAGGTGTATTCTGCGTTAAAGCCCAGCTGTGCCACGTACATTTTATGGTCGCTGGTCATGAAGCCCAGTTTTTCCCAGGCTGAGTCCACATGTTTTCCGCTTGAAGAAGTTTCATCAGAAAACATCTGGCTCATGTAGAGAGTGCCGTTTGTGGCGTAGGTGCCGGTAGGAGCCAGCATATATTCTGCCGCTTCGTCATCAGAGAAATCCTCCGCACCGTTGGCATGGCGAATCAGGTTTCCGAGAAGAGTGATTTTTAAATTCTTTGTAGCATTGATTTGTGCGCTCAGAGAGATTTTGTCAGAATTCGGATCAAGCGTTGAGCCTATGTTAATTCCTCCGTTCGTATAATTCTGATAATTCCATGTTGATCCTGTGAAAGAACCTGTTTTATTGTCGTCATATTCCCAATGAGCGTAGACATAAGGCATGACAACCGTGTAATTAAGAGACAGTTTTGAAAAAATCGAATCGGAAGGGGCATAAATCACGCCAGTCTGAATTCCAAATCTGTTCTTTGAATCAAGATTTCCCTTGAACAGGGCATTCAAATCAATATCATCTGCAAAAAAATCAGCGGCAATCTCAAGACCTTTGACCGGCTTGAACTCAAGCAAAAGGCCCATCTGAAGATTGTCATTCGCACCGCCGATATTCTGCAAGCCCATATAGGGAGCGGGAGCGAAGTATGAAAGATTATTGTAAGGACCAAAGACGATATTTTCGTAATAAGTCACTTGGAATTTTTCATGGGAATGCCATTTTATAGCGTGAAAAGCAAGATATTTGTTAGCGCCAAGCCAGTTATCACTTGTATCACGCCCCATATTGCGGGTAGCACCGATTGTCTCATAAACCGAAGCATAGCTCCATTTTTCGCTCGTAGCATTGAATGCGATGTTCGCCGAATGATAGCCAGTGTCGTTCAAGGCAAGCCCGTCGCCATAGAAAGGTCCGAAACCCATGCGGTTCATGCCGGCAGTTCCGTAAACAGCTTCCGTACCCACAGAAGCATTTGCGTTCCATGTGACGTAATTCGTGAATGGCCCGCTCTCCGTAGGGTCAAAAATCGCGTCGGCAGGAATGTTTGTGTAAAGCGGGGAATACTCTTCAAAATCCTTTGTCTGACAGAAAAGACCGATTTTATAGGCAAATGAAACGAGGGGATGAAGAGTCGTGTCTCCGCCAATGCCAAAATTTACGATTGCGGCCTTTGTTTTTGAAGACTCAGACTCATTTTCGTATTTTTCTTTTGAGACTTTTGCCTTGCCGCTCCCCTCCGCATAAAAATTATAGGGCTTTGAGAAAATCCGCTCATAATGCTCTTTCGCCAGTTCAGAATCCCTTTCGCTTCCGTTTTCAATAACATCATTCAGGATTCGCTCCACTGTCTTTAAGGGGTATGGGCGAAGCTGCGGCAGGGTTGAAGTGACTCCCCGAAGTTCCCAGCCCTGAGCATCAGAATAGAAAGGATCGTTAATATCGACAGCAACTTGAGAGAAGATAACGCTTCCAAATAAAAACACCAGTAAAGAGACAAAAATCTTCCTCATATTGTGTGAATAATTTTTCATTTTTAACTCCTTTTTGCTAATTCTTCATTTTCGCAAGCTGAATTTTCATGGCAAGGGCTCCTTCAAAACCGAATTCGTTATTACCCCGCTCATGCAATCCGCTTGCGCCAGTCTTGTTCAAAATCACGACAAAAGAAGGCTGGAATGTAAAGGAAATGCTTTTTGTAGCCTGCCATTTTCCCCGAAGCGAGATTCTATGCGTGTATTTGGGCACGTCGGTCGGAGTCTCGGCGTACTGATTTTTTCCGTTATCTTTTGTGGGATACGCCCAATTGTCAGGCGTTGCGTCAGTCGATGAGTGAGCAGCGCGGATTTTCGCATTGTCATTGTCCGTGGAGCTGTACCATGTATCACTTGTTTTATCGTAGAAAATTGATTTCTCGGCATTATTTCCCTGAGCCATGAAGAGATAAATCAAATCAAGCGACCAAGAGCCAGGTTTTTCATAACCAATAGAAAGTTCCCCTGCGATTGTGTCCGGGCCGAAGGGAGAGCCTGTCCATTCATAGAAAATCTGGTTATCCCCGATGTTGTCCGTATAAGTGCGGAAAAATGACCAGTCCGGGCTTTGCTTGATGTAAAGGGTCGGCTGGGCGTAATATCCTTCCGCACAGATTTTCACATAGCCCTCTCCCGCCGGAATCATTGATTCAAGCCCTGCCTGTCCGCCCAAAGAGTTCGGAGTCAGGCTGTCGGCAAAATCTCGCCGCTCGTAAGGAACCTGATACTGATTCATGGCAAACATACCGTATAAACGCAAATATCTGACAGGAGCCCAATCAAGCTTGATTCCCATAAATTCACCGTTATTAGCGTCATCATCGCTGTAATCGCGCCAGGGAGCCATTCCGTGATAAATCATAAGGGGATTCGCATAACGCAATTCCCAGGGGGCATTTGTGAGAGTCGCTTCCATAAAACTGACAGTGAGTTTTTTGAAAATTCGAGCCTCAAAATCATGGAAATACATATATTTATCAACATTCAGCTGAATCGTATCGAAGGTATACTTGAAATTCGGCGAATAGAGAGAAAGTTTTCCGAAGCTGGCCCCTGTCATGTAATCAGAAAGAATGATGCTGCCTGTCTGGGTGCGGCCAAGAGACTGCTCCCCCATTCCAAGCTGAAAGGAAATTCCTGTTTTTTCGGTGAATTTGTAACCAGTAGAAAGATAACCGTAATCAGGAAAGTTTACATCGACTTCCGTGTCCTTTGTGGGAACATTGAAATAATTATCCTTGTGCAAGGTCGCACCTTTATTCTCGCCCAGATGAACTTCAGTTCCAAGGGTAAGCCAGTCTTTAACAGAAATCGTAAGAGGAACTTCAATCAGATTGTTTCGCGAATACCTGTCATATACCCAGTCGATTTCATCATTATTCTTGTAGTAGCCCTCAAGATTTACGGACGGATCAAAATCAATGCCGATGATGTCAGACTTGAAAGTAAAATTTTCCTCAGAAAAATAATCCTGAATACGCTGCCACTGGATTTTTCCGGCCGCACTCAAATTGTCAGAGTCGATTTCTCCAAGATAGGATTGTATTTCTGCAATTGTAAGAGGTGCACTATCACCAAAATTGCGGATACCAGCCTCTAGGGAAAGAGCGGTCAAAGAATCATAAACCCAATGCCCGCTGGGCACAAGCTCCTGCGCACTTCTGGCAAAAAGTGAAAAATGAAAGGCAAAAATCGAAAACAGCAGGCAAGCGAACTTTTTCATAAAAAACAACTCCTAGTCAATCTTTACGGCATCAATCGCCTTTTTTAAATCACGGTCAAAAACAGGGCTTGGAAGAGGATAGTGTTTCAACACTTCTTTATAGAAGGCAAGCGTGCGGAGTCCGTGCAGGCGGATAGAAAAATTCTTGGAGATTTCAAAACTCTCTTCGGCAAATTTCCTTCGTTTTTCGCCATCATCCACCAAATCAAGGATTAATTCGTCCATCTCTTCGTCGGTATCAGCAAGATATCCGTTCTTACCGTGAAAAACCGTGTCAGAAAAACTCTCATCCCGACGGCAGACAATGGGAAGATGGGAAAGAAGGGCCTCAAGGGCTGTCATTGAGTGCATTTCTGAAAGAGAAGTCGTGACGAAAATATCGCCAATTGAATAATATAGGGAAAGATTTTCCCAGTTGACGAAGCCCGTAAAGAGAATTCTATCAGAAAGATGAAGACGGGCCGTTTCCGCCTCAAGGGCATAACTTGCCCCTCCAGAACCAACGAAAATCATTTTAACATTCGCACGGGCCTTCAAAACCCGAACAATGACATCGTATAATTCTTCAACTCGCTTTTCCTCAACCACACGGCCAACAAATATAAGCGTAATTTCATTATCATTGATTCCGAGAGATTTTTTGAGGGCAGATTTATCTTCATCTGTTATTTTTTGAGAAAGGAAAGCCTCTGTGTCAATGGCGTTAGGAATAACAACAGAGGGCGTAAATGGAAGCATAAAGGGAGATTTAAAATATTCTCTAGCCTTGTCGCTTACATTAATGAGAGCGTAGAATTTTTTGTAGAGACGGCGGACGATTTTTCGAATGACTTTTTTTGGAACCATCCGTCCAAAGGGAAAAAGATAGTATTTGTAAAAATCTTCCCACATGGTGTGAGTCGTTGCAACCACAGGAATATGAAGAATCTTGCCGGCAGATTTTGCCGCATGAGCGATGTAAAATTCCGTGTGAGAGTGAATTATCTGAATATTGTGCTGTTTTAAGAAATCAACGACAACTTTTTTGTGGGGAAAGGCAATATACTGATTGTCGCCAACAGGAGCCGGAATTGAATAGACGCGGAGAACATTCGGGTCGTCATCTTCAGAATTTTCATAACCGTGGGGCGAGACCGTGACAATAACCACATGATGACCAAGTTCCGTAAGAATTTTACGAAGCTGAACAACAACAGTGACAATTCCGCTTTTTGTAGGCAGATATGAATCAGAAAACAAAGCTATATTCATAGAAGATATCATTTTATAGAAATAAAGAGAACTTTACAACAAGGAAACAGGGTCAACATCATACTCGATGTAGACTTCGCCGGGAGCCTTGAAATTCGCCATAAAAGTGGAAGCCATGTATTGAAGCAGACTGATTGAAGGCCCGCGGAGAATTATCTGCTGGCGGTAATTTGCGGCGATTTTTGAGAGAGGACACTCAGCCGGCCCTAAAATTTCTGTGTGAAGGGCGGCTTCCTGCAACTTTGAAGGATTTGATTTTGAGCCGTAAAGGATTTTTTTCAGGATGGCGGCAGCCCCGTTTGCCCCCGCCACCGCCTGATGCTCGCTGGGAGCGCGGAAAACCATGCGCAAGATTCGGGCGAAGGGAGGAAAAGACAGCATTTCCCGTGTTTTGACTTCGCTCTCGTAAAATTCCTCGGTCTTCCCAGCCACGGCATAGGCTATAGGCTCGCTATCGGGGCAGTAAGTCTGGACTAAAACCTTGCCGTCCGGGAAAAAGCGCCCTGCCCGCCCGGCCACCTGAGTAATCAAAGCGAAAGTACGCTCGGCGGCCCTAAAATCCGGCATGTGCAGGCCTGTGTCGGCCAGAACCACGCCTACCAGCTTGAGATTGGGGAAATTCAAGCCCTTTGCCACCATCTGAGTTCCCAGCATGATGTCATACTCGCCTTTTTTGAAAGCGTCCAGTTTTTCAGTAAGCTCCCCCTTGTGATTCAAGGAATCGGTGTCCACCCGGACGACCCTTGCATTGGGGAATTTAGCCTTCACCTCCGTCTCGATGAATTCCGTCCCGAAGCCAGAATAGCCCACATCCAAAGAGCCGCACTCAGGGCAGACCTGGGGCGGAGAGACAGAATAGCCGCAGTAATGGCAGCGAAGCCGCTTTTCGGCCTTGTGGAAAGTGAGGGAAACCGAGCAGTTCTTGCATTTAAGTTCAAAGCCGCAGGAGTTACAGCGGAAAAAGTGAGTGAAACCCCTGCGGTTCAAAAAGAGGATGGTCTGCCTTTTTTCGGCAAGGGTGGCTTCAATTTCTTTTTGCAAGACCGGGGAAATCGCTCCGTCAATGGAAAGCGATGAAAGATTCACGCACTTGATTTGAGGCATGGCTCCCCCAGCAAGCCGCCGGGTGAGGACATGCTTTTTGATTCCGCCGCTCTCCATTAAGTGCCAGGCCTCCACGCTGGGAGTGGCGCTTCCCATCAAAAGGGGGATTTTCTTCTTGCCGCAGCGGTACATGGCCACCTGACGGGCGTGATAGCGGGGAGTGTTCCCTGACTTGTAAGAGCCGTCATGCTCCTCGTCGATTATAATCATGCCCAAATCAGGAAGGGGGGCAAAAACCGCGCTCCTGGCTCCGATGACAATGCGGGCTTCTTTATTCAAAATCCTGCGCCACTCGCTCAATTTCTGGCTGGGGGTAAGGCCTGAGTGCAAGACGGCGGCAGTGTTTCCGAATCTGGAAACCACGGCCTGAATCACCTGCTTTGTAAGTCCGATTTCCGGGACAAGGTAAATCACTCCCTTTCCGAGTGCCAAAAGACGCTCGCAAACCTGCATGAAAACCTCAGTCTTGCCGGTTCCTGTGGCCCCGTAAAGATAGTGAAGATTAGAATCATTCCTAATTCCTAAAATCTCTTCAACCGCTTTTTTCTGCTCGTCACTTAAAGTCCGCGCCTTGGTCTCAGGGCTTTCTTCAAGGAAGGAAAATCCACCGGCGTCACTTTCCCGCTTACCGCCGGGCAGCATGGCGCTGATTGCCTCGCCCACTGAGCAAAGGTAGTAGCGGGAGACCCATTTGGCAAGTTCTATGATTTCTTCGTTAAAAAGAGGCTCCTCATCCAAAATGCGGAGGATTGGGCGGATTTTGCTTTCCTCAACCGGGCAATCGGCAGGCAGGGAATCGCTTTCACCCACGACAAAGCCCGTCATGCGCCTGTTTCCGAATTTTAAGTCCGCGCGGAAGCCAGTCCTGCTTTTATTCTCAGGATTTTCGCAGTCCAGGTAAGTGAAGGCCTGATTGAGAGGAATGTTCAATACGACTTGAAGGAATTTTTTCATTTATCGTAGTCAGGCACGATTCCAAGAAGAAGATTCTTAAAGACTTTCAAATCTTCCCATGCAGGGCGCTTGTTCTCAGGGGCGCGTAAAAGTGCGCTTGGGTGCCAGGTGGTCACCACAGGAATTCCCTTGTAGTCGAGGATTTTTCCGTGCAGCTTCATTACGCCCTCTTCGCTGTGAAAAAGATTCTTTACGGCAACACTTCCCGCGCACAAAATCGCCTTGGGTTTAAGGGCCGCAATCTGGGCGTCAAGGAAAGGACGGCAGGCATCCGCTTCCTCTGGCAGGGGATTTCTGTTCATAGGAGGCCGGCACTTTACGATATTGGCGATGTAACAGTTTTTGTCCCGGTAAAGCCCTATCGCTCCAAGCATTTTGTCCAAAAGCTGACCGGCAGGCCCGACAAAAGGCTTTCCCTGCTTATCCTCTTCCTCACCAGGTCCCTCTCCAATCACAAGCACCAGAGGCTTTTCAACGCCCATTCCCGGAACCACATTAAGACGCCCCGCGCAAAGACCACATCGCTTACACTCGGCGATTTTTTTATTGATATGAGAAATAGTAGAATCAGAAGAAGTAATTACAATATCGTCTTGGAATTCCGGCATTTCTCCCGCAAAATCAGGAGAGGCATAGCCGCAAAGAGAGTCTGAGGCAGTTTTGAGAAGATTATAGATTTTGATTTTGTCGTCTTTTGTCATACATGCCTCCTCTCGCCCTCAAAACTCACATCGTACAAAAATAAGCCTGTTGGCGGAGCCGTGGGGCCGGCCTTGCTCCGGTCTTTTGACTCCAGCACTTCCTTAAAATAGGCGGCGTCCTTTCCGCTTTTCTCAAAGAAAATCAGGCTTCCGGTGAGACTTCTGACCATCTTCCATAAAAAAGCATTGGCGCAAATCTCAAAGACAATCACATCGCTGTCCTTTTCGTCACGGAAAAAGCGCGCGCCCTCAATGTAGCGGCAGGTGGAAAGGCTCTGGTCTCCGGCGGCGGCAAAAGCAGCGCAGTCAAGCTCGCCCCGTAAATGCGAGGCCATTTCGTTCAGGACTTGAAGATTCGGCTCATGGTGAATCGGCCAGACATAGCGCATTTGGGAAGCGAAGGGATTTTTGGTATGAATAAAATATCTGTAAGTCCGGCTTGTGGCAGAAAATCGCGATGAGAAATCCTCCCCAACCTCTTTTGAGGCGGCAATGCGGATATCCGGGGGCAAAAAAGCGTTTATCGCGGGAACATATCTTTCCACGGGAATAGAATCAATGGGAGAAAAAAAATTCGCCGCCTGCCTGAAGGCATGAACCCCGGAATCTGTGCGGCCGCTCCCGGTGAGGGCAATGTGAGTCTTGTGGATTTTCTCTAAAGCGGTTTCGATTTCGCCTTGCACGGTACGGACAGGCTTTCCGCCGTCGCTTTTGTCCTGCCGTTGCCAGCCGCAAAAATCAGTGCCGTCATAGGAAAGGGTAAGAAGAATATTCCTCACGACAGCTCCTGCCTACTCTTCTTCTTCGTCGTCATCGCCAAAATCAATAGTGTTGGCATCTTTGATTAAGTCAGTGATTTTGTCGTAAAGATTTCGGGCATTTTCAAGGAGAGGTCCCGGTTTTGCCTTAGAAGATTTACCGAGACCGAATCCCCTGGCAATCGCACGCTTGGCCGCATCAAGTTTTTTGTAGCGGAGAGGCAGGTCATCGGTTTGACCGTATTTGTATTCAAGCAAGCCAATCAGGTAAATCATGCCGTCGTAACCATAGTTTTTGTCGATATCGGGACCAAAATTACTGACAGAGGCGAAAGTTTCGATTCTACCAGTCTCATTTATCATCGTCTGCTCGTAGAAAAAAGTTGCTTTCTGATAAAAGAGTTTTGCAACATAATCATAATTGTAACCAGGAATCGCCTCATTCAAATGATTGCAAATCCACGCAAGCCGAAGAGAAAGCATCGCGCGCTTAAAAGTTGGTGCATAAGCCAAATCAACCTTCTCATAAGAAAGAAGGGCAAGATAATACATGGCAGCACCGTCAAGAAGATTTCGCTCATGCTCAAGGTCATAATGAGGAAAAATATTCGAAACTTTTTGCTTTCGGTTATCGTCATCATCGCGCAAGGCATCAATTGAGGCTTTGTCCGTAATTTCCTCAAAATCTTTCCATAAAAAAGCAACATGGCAGCGAGGACAAGCACCAACCGAATAAATAAGAGGATAGACAGCACCATACTTTTCTGACGGGATGTAATTTCTGTGAAGCTCATCTGTCAAATCACCGGCATTCATTCGTCCGCTACCGGTGAGCATTTCCTCTTTTGCAAAATCACGCTGACAAACCGGGCAACGGCACTTAGTCTTTGACCAATATGAGAGCTTCGGCTTTTTATCCGAATCAGATTCAGCTTTTGAAGATTTTTTATACATATCACACCCCCGTACACATTAATTCTGTTCTATTACTACAGATGATACAGCATATTCTTTTTCATGTGAAATGGAAACGAACACTTTCGCACCTTTTCCACATTTTTTTTCTATTATAGAAGTCGTTTTTTCGCCAAAGTAGAAAGAAGGCTTTCCATTCTCATTTTTTTGAACACCAAAATCCGCCAGTTCAAGGCCAACGAATCCAGTTCCGAGAGCCTTTGCGAAAGCTTCTTTAGCCGCAAATCGTGAAGCATAATGCTCACAAAGAAAATGCATTCGTTTTTCAATCGAAGCAGCGTCATCAATTTTTACAATCTCGCATTCATTAAAAAATCTGGAGATAATCTCTCCGTTTCTTACCCATTTTTCAAAGCGAGAGACCTTGGCAATATCAGTTCCCAGTCCTAAAATCATCGTGCCTTTTTCTGCTCCACTTTTTCTTCCAGCATACCTGTATCAGTCTCAACAACTGTAATCTTTTCCTCGACCGCATCAGTCTGCGAAGTTGTTTGTTTTGTCGTAAATGTAATCGGAACACTTTTTGTATATCCGTCAGCAAGTGCAAATCTTTTTGGAACAGAAAAAGAAAGGGGCACATAAAAGGTTCCCGGCTCTTCGATATTTGAAGCATCAGCGGTTACAAAATTTTCATCCGGCTTAAAAGAGTCAAGAGAAACGAGGGAACCACGAAGCGTTACAGTAACATCATTCGTTACAGCGCGAACCTCAAGATCTTGAGAAAGATTTAAGACTTTTACAGGAAGTTTTGTAAATTGTTTGCTTCCATCCATTTCCTCAAGCTCAACTGTCACCGATACGGACAAATCCTCATGCTTGATGAAAAATCCCTTTTGCTCAACCTTTGTCTTAGATGTGAAATTTCTCTTTGCGTTTGATACAGTCACCCCAAGAGTATTAAGAGACTTGCAATTCTCTACCATTGTTTTAGGACCAGTAATAGCAATCTGATCCGGAACAACCGTAACATCCTTGATTCCATATCCGTAGGCAGGTTTGCCCGTTGTAAGAGGATTTATATCAACATAGGCGGTAACTTCTTCTTCAACCCGAAGACGCACTCTCTCAGGAGTAACTTTAAGTTCAAGCGGATTAAGCACGCTGGCAGAATCAGAAAGTGTAAGCAGGACAGGAAAATCATAGCTTCCGTCTTTCGCAACATAATTCAAATCAAGGTAAGCCTTTAAATCGCTTTCACGGACTTGCGCCAGCTCTTCTGATTTGCCTCTGGCAGAAACTACGACAGTACGAGGATGGGGCTCAACAGATACGAACCCATTTTTTGCCTCAAGACCAAGAGAAACCGAAAAAACTCTGGTATCTACACTCTGGTTTTGATAGATTACATAGAGAAAAACCGCAATGATAAAACAAAGTGCCTTAGGCAGCCAGTTTTCCGTAAGTTTATCAAATACTTGCTTTGCTTTCATCGATTGTATCCTCAATTGTTCGCTGAGCGGCAGAAACCTCAAGCAGATTCTCAAGCATTTTCGTGACTTGTGCAGGTTTTAAGTCATAATGGAGTTTTGAATCATAAGCAAGACTTATTGCCCCTGTCTCCTCAGAAACGACAAGAACGACGGCATCAGTCGTCTCACACAAGCCCAAAGCCGCCCTATGCCGGGTTCCGAAAGTCTTTTTGATATCATACTGCTCGCTTAAAGGCAAGAAACAGCCGGCCGCAAGTACCTTTCCGTTCTGAACGATACAAGCCGCGTCGTGCAAGGGAGTCTCATGCCCGAATATAGTGACTAGAAGAGCCGAAGAAATATCCGCATTGAGTTTCGTTCCTGTTTCGATAATATCATCCAGGCGGGTATGACGCATAAAAACGACCAGCATACCTTTTTTGAGTTTTGAAAGAGTTTCCGCCGCAACAACAGCCGTATCCACATAGGTGTGACGCGAGCGGTTTCCGAATGTAAATAAATCATTCTGACCAATTTTAAGGAAAACTTTTCGCAACTCAGGTTGGAAGACAATGGCAAAAGCAATGGCAAAACCAGGAGCGAGACTTGTTAAAATCCATAAAAGGGTGGAAAGTTTTAAGACATAGGCCACCGCGTAGAACAAAGCGACCGTAATTCCGGCCATAATAATCTGCACGGCATTCGTTCGAATAATAATTTGATAGGCCTTATACAGGAGAAAAGTGATTATACCCACATCGATAATCGGTCGAATAAGATTCCAAACCGTCTGTAATCCGTCAAACGCGTTCAATTAAAAAACTCCAGACAAGTATTATAGCGTTTTTTTGCGGATTTATCTATAATTTTTTAGGGGCAGAAAGAACTTTCTGGTGGGCTTTCCGCCATTACGCCTTTCGGCTCCAGTGCTTCGCACCCCGCAGAGCGGGTGGCTTCAATCCCCAGCCGCCATTACTCTTCAAAAAAGGCCTTCATCACTTTCAAGGAGTCTACCGCTTCCTTCACATCATGGACGCGAATCATACCAGCCCCTTTTAGCACTGAAAGAAGATTTGCCGCAATAGTGCCAGAAAGCCGCTGTGAAACCTCACGGCCAGTCACATCCCCTATGCAGGTTTTCCGCGAGAGAGCCATAAGAAGAGGATATTTTCCTTCTAAAAATTCACCGCAACGGCGCATAAGCTCAAAATTATCGGCGGTATTTTTCCCGAAACCGATTCCTGGATCCAGCCAGATTTTTTCGTCAGCGATTCCAAAAGATTTTGCGAATTCCACCCGGCTTTTAAGATATTCGTTCACCTCGTCAAAGACATTTCCGTAGACAGTGTTTTTCTGCATCGTGGAAGGATTTCCCCTCTTGTGCATGAGAATCACGGGAATTTTTGTCTCAGCGCAAAAAGGCGCGAGAGAGCTGTCGTCTTCAAGGGCGGAAATGTCGTTTAAAATATCCGCGCCAGCCTCAAAAGCCGCCTTCATCACTTCAAATTTTCTCGTATCCACCGAAATCGGAATGTCTGAGTGGCGGCGAACTTCCTCAACCACGGGAATCACCCGGCGGATTTCTTCTTCACAGCTCACATAATCGCTTCCCGGCCGGCTGGATTCCCCGCCAATGTCAAGGATTTCCGCTCCCTCGTCAACAAGGCGCAAAGCCTCATCCGCGCCCCCCCTGCTCTTGTCAAAAAAAGAATCAGGAGTAGCGTTCACGATTCCCATTACAAAAGCCGGAAGATTAGTTGAGATTGTGCGATTTGAAAGATGCAGTGTTTTCATAAATTCCTCACAGAGTTCACAGAGGTTATCTGCGTCTATCTGCGTTAATCCGCGTCTAATAATTTTTTAACGATTTCCCCTGCGGAAAGACCGGCTTCTTCAAGAATCTGTGCCCTTGTTCCCTGAGAGAAAAATTTTTCAGGGAAGGCAAAAAGGCTCACATTCTTGAAGCCGTGCTCAAACAGAAGATTTTCCAGATACTCGCCGATTCCGCCATTTTTTACTCCGTCCTCAATCACCGCCACCCTGTCATATTTTTTTGCCAGCGAGAGAAAATAGTCTTCATCAAGGGGCTTTATAAAACGAAGGGTGTAAATGTCGGTGTTTTTGCCTTTCTGAAGAAGATTTCGGGCGCAAACAAGGCACTCATCTAGGATTCCGCCAGTACAGACGAGCAAAATCTTTTCGGCTGAGCGGGAAGTCTTTTTTTCCTCATCAGAAATGGCAAGTTCTGAATCAAAATTCACGCTGAGGTTGGGGGCAAATTCTGAATTTTTAAGAAGAACTCCCCGTCCCTCAACAAAATTCCCCTCAAAAGAAGGAAGCTCGCTAGGACAGGAAAGTTTTGGATAACGGATTGCCACCGGTCTTTTTGCGTTCACTGCCCACATAAGGCAGAGGCTCAAATCAAGGGCCGTGGCAGGAGAAAGCATCGTCATATTGGGAATCGGTCGCAGAAGGGCGATGTCAAAAATTCCCTGATGAGTTTCTCCGTCTCCTGGAACTGCCCCGGAACGGTCAAAGCAGAGAATCACATGATGGTCAGAAATAGCCACATCATGGATAATCTGATCGATTGAGCGCTGTATGAAAGTAGAATAAATTGCGACGATTGGAATCATGCCCCCCGCCGCCAGTCCCGAAGCAAAAGTAACGGCATGTTCTTCGGCTATTCCCACATCAAAAAAACGGTCCGAATAGTGGCGGGCAAAAGTGTCCAAGCCGGTTC
>ODAI011241928.1_pt1 | contig 52505 bp, 52 predicted proteins | sample 1539321 | NCBI WGS metagenome assembly ODAI01 (sample SAMN02144231, study PRJEB22623) | gut metagenome | biome: sheep rumen | host: Ovis aries | place: New Zealand
GTTGCGCCGTTTGAACTTCTACTGGTTGAGCCGGAATCGTCGGTTGCGCCGTTTGAACTTCTACTGGTTGAGCCGGAATCGTCGGTTGCGCCGTTTGAACTTCTACTGGTTGAGTTGAAATAGGTTGCGAAGTCTGAATTTCTGTTGGTTGAGTTGAAATTGGTTGAGCTGTCTGAATTTCTACCGGTTGTGCTGAAATAGGTTGCGCCGTCTGAATTTCTACCGGTTGCGCTGAAATAGGTTGCGCCGTCTGAATTTCTACCGGTTGCGTTGAAATAGGTTGCGCTGTCTGAACTTCTACCGGTTGCGTTGAAATTGGTTGTGAAGTTTGAATTTCTACCGGTTGCGCTGGCATTGTCGACGTATTATCCAGAGAAAATTTTACATTGCCGCGCCACGACCCGCCATTGAGCATTTGCAACATTGATTGCGCGTTATTGTCGGTTGTCGGAAGGAGCGATTGCAAGTTTTGTACGGAAGAATTTTCCTTGACGACTTCGACGGGTTTTAGGAGCAATTCAGAGTTCATAGCAAAAAGATAAGCCATACTGTTCGCCGCAAATAAATTTGTTGCAGGTTGTTCGTCTTCAATTTCTGGAGTGTTTTTTACTTCTGGAGCGTCTTCGACTTTATCAGGAATTTTTTCTGCGACGGGAATTTCATTTGAAATTTTAGGCGCGGCGACTTTTTTAGCTTCTGAAATTTTTATCGCGGGGAAATTTTTTGCGCCTAAAAAAATATCCGCAGGAGAATTCTCTTCATCAGCAATTATTTCTGAATCATTCCTAATTCCTAATTCCTCATTCCTAATTGCTTTTGCATCCTGCGGGGTGTCACTCTTTCCTTGAGCCGGTTTAGTACCTGCCGCTTCGACTTTTTGAGCGTTTTCTTCGTCCTGCGCGGCGTCAGATAAATTTTTGACGCTTTGTTTTAGTTCGTCTAGTTTAGCGTTGATTTTATCGAACGTCGAGCCGAAATTTTTCTTACCAGCTCGCGTCGGCGATTTATATTTTGCTTGCGCACTGTGCGAAGTCGTTCGCGTAGATGTCGTTGATTGAACCGGTGCTATTGATATTAAATTCGCGTTGGTTTCCATTTAGCTTCACCTCTCTCGAAAGTTTATCGAAATTTTTTCCTGTACAGTTAAGCAGATTCAGCAAAAAAGCGCGGAGACTTTTCTCCACGCTTAGTGCTCTATGACGATTAAATTATTTCTTAGCAACCATTCGATTAATTGCGCTTAAGAGGGCTTGAACTGACGCGGTGATAATATCGGTATCCATGCCTGCGCCCCAATTAACTTTTCCGTCAGCGCCGGTGATTGAGATATAAGCGATAGCCCGCGCAGATTGCCCGATTTCGAGTGCGTGTTCGTTGTAAGTCAAATTGGAATAGTTTATGCCGAGATTTTTCTGCAATGCGTTGGAGATTGCATCGAGACGACCGTTGCCGCGCGCCATATACGTTACGCGCTCGCCATTAATTTCCAAATCGACGCTACCGACTCTCGCGCCGCCGGGTTCTTTGCGCAGTTGAAATTCAATCAGCTTATATGGCTTGTCGACATTGACATATTGGTCGCTGAAAATCTGATAAATTTCGTCGGGCAAAAGTTCTTTATGCTTGCGGTCGGAAACAGCTTTGACGCAATAGCCGAAGTCCTCGCGCATTTTCTTGGGCATTTCGATTCCGTATTTTTGCTCCATAATGAAACCGACGCCGCCTTTGCCGCTCTGCGAATTGATTCTAATAACATCGCCGTCGTATTCGCGCCCGACATCGTGCGGGTCGATTGGCAAATAAGGAACTGTCCAGCGGTCGGGATTTTTTTCGTCGCGCCAATGCATACCTTTTGCAATCGCGTCTTGATGACTTCCGCTGAAAGCCGTAAACACTAACGCGCCCGCATAAGGTTGGCGGTCGTGAACGTGCATTCTGGTTACGCGCTCATACATTTCGACAAGCGCGGGCATATTCGTAAAGTCAAGTTCAGGGTCGACGCCCAACGCGAACATATTCATTGCCAAAGTAACAATGTCAACATTGCCGGTGCGTTCGCCGTTGCCGAAAAGCGTACCTTCAATTCTATCTGCGCCCGCCAAAAGTCCAAGCTCACAATCGGCGACGCCACAGCCCCTATCGTTATGCGGGTGCAAACTCAAAACGACTTTATCGCGGAACTTCAAATATTTATTAATGTAAGCAACCTGCATGGCGTAAACGTGCGGCAAACTCATTTCGACAGTCACAGGAATATTTATAATCGGGCGGCGGTCAATGACAGGCTCCCAAACGTCAAGGACAACGTTACAAACTTCAAGGGCGTATTCTGGCTCGGTGCCGGTGAAACTTTCGGGCGAATATTCAAAGCGATAATTTGCGCCCGCCTTATTCGTCAGCTCAAGCAAAAGTTTCGCGCCGTCAATCGCAATGTTTTTAATTTCGTCTTTGGACATGCGGAAGACTTGCTCGCGTTGAGCAACTGAAGTTGAATTGTAAACGTGGACGATTGCATTTTTCGCGCCGTCTAGAGCCTCAAAAGTTTTCTTTATAATATGTTCCCGTGCCTGCGTCAAAACTTGAACGGTTACATCGTCGGGAATAAGATTTTCTTCAATCAGCTTGCGCAAAAGCGCGTATTCAGTATCGCTAGCGGCAGGGAAGCCAACTTCAATTTCCTTGAACCCAATTTTAACAAGCGTTTTATAGAACTCAATTTTCTCGTCAAGGCTCATTGGAATAATCAGCGATTGATTGCCGTCGCGCAGGTCGACACTGCACCACACCGGAGCTTTCGTCGGATATTCTTTGCGCGCCCAATCCAAAATTATTTCGGGCGGCATGAAATAGCCCTTGCTGTACTTTGTATAATTCTTCAAACTTAACACCTCGTTGAAACTAAAAATTTTACGCGAGTAATTATATTCTTAAGGGCGGCTTATTGCAAATATTTATCTGAGTTTCCTTTTCGTTTGCCGCATATCGCGAACTGTATACGCCAATTCCCAAAGTGACGCTCCATACAAAAAGCACCCACTCCACACCGTGCAAGCGATTTTCACGGCACAAAGCGTTCCATCTTTGCTAACTTCTTTCAATCTAATCAATCTACCTAAAGGATAATATTTCCAACGAGTTTTCTTAATTCATTGAGCTTTTTCATATCCGTAGCAATTCGGTAATAGTTTTGCATTCCTCTGACCATTGCATTGTATTGCCAGATTTCTTCAAGCGGCTTCAATCTCTTGGATAACAAGTTCAGAAATCATTTAAGCCTCCATTGCGCTAAAGAGCCGATTAAGTAACCGCCGATTATCCCGCCGATAAACGCGAAGAACAACAATTCCGACGGTATCTCCGCTAATACTTCCCGAATGATTTTCATTTCCTCAATCTCCTAAATAGAGTTTTATGCAAATGACAATCCGAGTTTATGTGCTACTTCTTTTTTCGTTAATCCTGCTCGTCGAATTGCCATTTCCAAAAGTAATGTGTTTGTCATTTTTATACTCCTTGTTCACTTTAAAATTACAAGTGCATTTCAATGCATTATTCACTGAAAATCAACAAAAACTTTATGAAGTAAATTTCAGTTGAAACTTCTAGCTCGTTGAATTATAATGACAAAAAATATTTGAGGGAGGGCGAATTGCAATGCTGGAACTTTACAGGCGAATAAAACATAGACGCGAGGAATTGAATATGACGCAAGACGCACTCGCTAAAAAAGCTGGCTATAAGTCACGGACTTCTATTCATAAAATAATGCGCGGCGGAAACCCCTAGCTTTAGCTATGGGAAGGAAACGCGCCGTTCACTTCCTTTCTCCGATAATTTTTGTTACAATCTCCCTTGAAGGGAGGTGAGATTTGTGTATCTTTCCGTAAATGTAGCCTGATAAGCCTTGTTGCTTTACAGGATAGAGGCTGTGTAAACCAGCCCCGACGAATTAGAATTTTTTAATTGTCGAAAGCCCCCGCCATCGTGGGGATGTTTACAAAATTGAATTAGGTTTAACTGACTTACCACAATCAAAAATAATGGAAATTGCAGAGGCGTTGGCGACGACACGGAATATTTAATGGGCTGGACATCTGAAGTATCAAAGCGCGATAAAGACAAAGCAGAGCTTGTTAATAGCTACCGTTCCTTGACTGACGAAGGTAAACAACTGATAAGAAGTATGATAGGGCAATTAACTTTTAGTTATAACCAGAGTGCGGCGCGAAGTTCCGCCTTGAAGGTAGGTCATTTACCGAGCTAGAACTCACGAAAAAAGAATTATCGGACATGGCGAGAGCGTTCGCTATATACGAATTCTTCAATAACGTTAAGATTGCAAAGTAAAAAGCCCCTCTAGCAGGGGTAAATTTTTAAGGAGAAAATTATGGCGCAGGTAAGGACAAGAAAACGCGGTAAGACGTGGAGCTTTATTTTTGAAGCAGGAATAGTCAACGGCAAGCGCAAAGTCATAGAAAAAGGCGGTTATCCGACAAAAGACGCGGCATATAACGCCGTTATCGAAAAGTACACAAGGTTTATGTAAAGTGATATAGGTATAACGAGCGAAGCAATCACGCCAGAGCAGTTTCGAACTTTATTTGAAAAATATCCTTTTGGCACGCCAATGTATATCCCATTATTATTGCTTTATTATTGCTTTATTACACGGGAATGCGATTAAGTGAAGTGTTAGGTTTGGCATGGAGTGATATTGACTTTGAAGCTAAGGAAATAAAATTAAGTCGGCAAATCACATATTTACAAAAGCGTGGGTATTTTTTTACGAAAATCATGCAGACAAAATGTAGACAAGCTACGCATTGATTTTTGTATTATTAAAGATTTAAGGAGAGAAAAATTTTATGGTTATCATAATGAATCCGGAGGCGACTTCAAGAAATATTGAAGAGGTCATAAAGGCGATAAAAAGTGTCGGGCTTGACGCTAAGATTATGGAGGGAGCACAGCAAAAAATTGTTGGCGTCATAGGCGATAAAACTAAGCTGGCGTCGGTAGCGATTGATGCTTTGCCCGGCGTTGAAAGTTCCGTTGCGATTTCAAAGAGTTATAAATTGGCTAGTCGAGAATTTCATCCGCAAGCAAGCGTTATTGATGTTGACGGCGTGAAAATCGGCGGCAGCGAACCTGTCATAATGGCGGGACCTTGTGCGGTCGAAAATCGCGAACAAATTTTGAAGGCGGCTAAAATCGTCAAAGAGGGTGGCGCACAATTCCTGCGCGGCGGCGCGTTCAAGCCGAGAACTTCGCCCTATTCGTTTCAAGGTTTAGAAATTGAAGGGCTGAAATATTTAGCTGAAGCTCGCGAAGTTACTGGTTTAAAAATCGTCACGGAAGTTACGACGGTCGAAGGCATTGCCCCTGTCGCCGAGTATGCTGACATGTTGCAAATTGGCGCAAGGAATATGCAAAACTTTGGATTGCTTAAAGAGGTCGGAAAATGCAAACGCCCTGTCCTTTTGAAGCGCGGACTTGCCGCGACAATCGATGAATGGCTTAATGCCGCCGAATACATTATGAACGCGGGCAATCCCGATGTAGTTTTATGCGAACGCGGAATCCGGACGTATGAAACTTACACGCGCAATACGCTTGACTTGTCGGCAGTCGCGGCAGTTAAGCACCTGTCGCATTTGCCGATAATCGTTGACCCGTCTCACGGAACCGGAAAATGGCGCATGGTAAAGCCAATGGCATTAGCGGCAATAGCGGCGGGCGCAGATGGTTTGATGATGGAAATGCACCCGAATCCGGCACGCGCACTTTCCGACGGTCCGCAGTCGTTGACGCCCGAACATTATCGTTCAATTATGAGCGGCATAAAAAAATTGTCGACGTTCCTGCGCGAAGAAAATTTAATCGGTCTTGAGGAGTGAGAAATTTTGCGCTTGAGGAAAAAACCGCACACAGACGAGAAATTAAAGCAGTTTGAAGACTTCGTGACGGTCGGCGAAGTTGAGCCGATAAAAAAGGATTTGACGCGAGAACTTTACGTTGAATTAGGTACGGGCATGGGCGATTTTATAACGCAAATAGCTGAACGCAACCCGCAAATAAATTTTATCGGGCTTGAAGTCGAAAAGACTTGCGTATTATCGGCGGCGCGGAAGGTTCGCGAAAAAAATTTATCGAACGTCCGATTGATTGTTTTCGACGTGAATAACATCAGCGAACTTTTCGGCGAGCACGAAGTTGACAGGCTCTATATAAATTTTTGCGACCCGTGGCCTAAAAAGCGTCACGCTAAACGCCGCTTGACGCATGTCCGCTTTTTGGAAATGTACAAGAAAATTTTAAAGCCAGAAGGCGAAATTTATTTCAAGACAGACAACCGCGCACTATTTGATTTTTCATTGGAGCAATTCGCTTTAGCGGGGCTTGAAGTTCGCGACGTGACGAACGACTTGCACGCCGACGAGCCGCCCGATAATATTCGCACTGCTTACGAAAATAAATTCAGCGCGGCGGGCGTCCCAATTAATTCTTGTATCGCGAGGTTTGCTAATGGATAAAATTTTAACACTGGGCATTGAAACGAGTTGCGATGAGACAGCGGCGGCAGTCCTGCGCGGTGGGCGCGAGCTTTTATCAAATGTCATTTCGACGCAAATTCCGTTGCACCAGAAATTTGGCGGCGTCGTGCCGGAAATCGCGTCGCGAAAACATATCGTCAATATTATGCCTGTAATCGACGAAGCGATAAATAAAGCGGGCGTCGAATTGCGCCAGATAAATCAAATTGCCGTGACGTTTGGACCGGGCTTAGCGGGCGCGTTATTAGTTGGATTATCGGCGGCGAAATCGCTAGCCTACGCGCTGAAAATTCCGCTAATCGCCGTCAATCACTTGGAAGGGCATATTTTCGCAAACTTCCTAAGCGCACCACAACTTGAGCCGCCGTTCTTATCGCTAGTCGTTTCGGGCGGACATACCGCGCTAATAAAAATGACGGACTATAACAGCTTTGAACTTTTAGGGCAAAGTCGCGACGACGCGGCGGGCGAAGCCTTCGATAAAATTGCGCGGGTTATGGGCTTGCCGTATCCTGGCGGCCCCGAAATTGATAAACTTGCTAAACTTGGCAATCCCGACACGATAACTTTTCCACACCCTAAAGTTACTGGCTACGACTTTAGCTTTAGCGGGCTTAAGTCAGCGGTTCTAAATTATCTGAATACCGCGCAGATGAAAGGCGAACAGATAAATTCTGCTGACGTTGCGGCGAGTTTTCAAAAAACCGTCGTCGATACTTTAGCCGAAAAAACTTTGGCGGCGGCGGAAAAATTTAAGCTAGATAAAATTGTATTGGCGGGCGGCGTCGCGGCGAATTCTTCCCTTGAAAAAACTTTGCGAACAGCTTGCCAACGTCGCGGGCTTGAATTCTTTTACCCGTCTAAAATTCTCTGTACCGATAACGCCGCCATGATTGCTTGTCGCGGCTATTATCAATCGCTTGAAAAAGATTTCGCTGACTCGACGTTGAACGCCGTACCAAATCTAGGATTGTGAGGAAATTTTATGGAACTTAAAAATCTTGGGAAAATTACTGATTATAAATACGACTACGCGCCCAAATTTTTAGAGGCGATACCGAATAAGAACAGCGGCAGAAATTATTTCGTGACGCTGACTAGCGACGAATTTACTTGCCTTTGCCCGATAACTCATCAGCCCGACTACGCCGCGATTAAAATTCGCTACATTCCCGACAAAAAGCTTGTCGAGAGCAAAAGCCTTAAACTTTATCTGACGAGCTTTAGGAATCACGGCACGTTTCACGAAGACGTTATAAACACGATTGCCGACGACCTTATAAAACTTTTGGAGCCGCGTTATTTGGAAGTGGAAGGGCTTTTCAAAGTGCGTGGCGGCATTTCAATCGTCCCGTTCGTCAATTACGGGCGCGGCGAGTTTGAGGAAGTCGCGAAAAAAATTCTGGTTGATTCAAATGCTTAGGCAAAAGCGGCTTGCGCTGATTAATGACGTGACGGGCTTTGGACGCTGTTCAGTGACTGTCGAGTTGCCAATAATTTCCGCGCTGAAAATTCAAGTTTGTCCGTTGCCGACCGCGCTATTGAGTGTGCATACGGGCTTTCAAAATTATTTTATGGACGACTTCACTGACCGCATGGAAATTTACGCCGACAGTTGGCAGAAAAATAATCTGACCTTCGACGCAATCGCTACGGGCTTTCTAGGTTCCGCCGCGCAGATTGAAATTGTTCGCGACTTCATAAAAAAATTTCCTGCCGTCGTGATTATCGACCCTGTTATGGGCGATCACGGCAAAATTTATAAATCGTATACGAAGGAAATGTGTCGGCGTATGCGCGAGCTTTTGGAGTTCGCCGACCTCGTCACGCCCAATTTAACCGAAGCTTGCCAACTTTTAGGCGTGCCCTATCCTGAAGGCGGCATAATTTCTGATTCTGAACTTGCGACTATGGCGGCGAATATTGCGGCGAAAACTCGCGGCGGGCGCGTCGTGATAACCGGCGTAACTCTGGACCTTGACGACGGCTCCAATATCGCTAATTTCATTTTCGATAGGGGAGAAATTAATTTCGTGACTTCGCGCAGGTTAGGCGGTGACCGTTCCGGAACAGGCGACGTATTTTTTGCAGTTACGGCGGCGTCTTGGCTCAACGGCGAAAATTTACTCGACGCAACAAAAAAAGCGGCGTCCTTCATCGCAAAGTGCATAACTCACGCGGAAAAATTAAATCTGGCATGGAATTGGGGATTGCCCTTTGAAGAATTCTTAACCGAATTGAAATGAATTGCCCTTCGAGCTTAAATGTATGACAATAAAACATAAACTGATAATATCGCATGTGATTGTATTTATAGTGCCGGTGATGATGACTGCGCTTGTAATTATCATTTCCGGCTTAGGTTTGTTGATTTTCGCGAGAAATGGAAATCATATTTATGTTGAAAGCGCATGGGAATTCCAGCACGCTTGCGAAGCAATTCATTACATAGTTTTTGATGACGATGATGACGACGATTATGATTACAATTCCGTTGGCTATTGGCTGATTGGTTTATTGGCTCCCGAACAAAATTATATCCGAGTTGTTGAAGAAAACAAAATTATTTACAGCTACGGCAATGAATCACTGCAAAGCATTGGGAAAACTTTGCTTGAAGACGTTGATTTAAATTTTGGCGACAAGGAATTCACCTACACGAACACTTTGGAAAATGATTTTGTATATTTTGAGCGGCAAATTTTCGACGGGCAAAGTTATTCGCTGTATTTTGTCAGCAGACGCTCAATTCACGACGAAGACGAAGATTTAGAAGAGGCTTTGCAGAATACGATTTATTTTGTGGTCGGCTCGCTGATTATTTTCGTTTTGGCGACCAGTTGGTTTTTATCGCGATTCATTTTGAACAACTTTTTGCTCCCGCTAAACCATATGGCGGAAAAATTATCCGAATCGTTGAAGGAAAGTAAGTTGCAAGAAGAAAGCCGCAAAGAATTAGTCGCGAGCATTTCCCACGATTTGCGCACGCCGCTAACCACGATTAAAGCTTACGTTGAAGGCTTGCTAGATAACGTCGCCGATACTCCGGATAAAAAATTGCGCTATCTGCAAGTCATAAACAAAAAGGCGGACGAGCTTAATAACCTAATCGAGCAATTATTTTTGTTCTCGAAAATGTCGCTGGGAGAAAAAGCCGTGCCCTTTGAAGTAATCGACCTGAAAAGCATGCTGGAATTTTTCGTGTCGGAAAATCTTTACGTCTGGCAAAAATCGCAAGCGGAAGTTACTTTGGAAATTGAATCGAACGCGCAAATTATAGGCAGTTTCCTTTTGCTGGAAAGAATTTTATCGAATATTATAGGCAACAGCATAAAATATCGCTCGGAAGAAAAATTCGCCTGCAAAATCAATTTAAAGGTTGAGAAAAAAATTGCTATATTAAGCGTCAGCGATAATGGAATTGGCGTGCCGGAAGAATCTTTGAAGAAATTGACCGACCCATTTTATAGAACTGATAAAGCGCGAAGTCACACAGAAAATGGAACGGGCTTAGGCTTAGCGATAACTTTACGGGCAGTGGAAATGATGAACGGCGCATTAAAAATCGAAAACTTAAAGCCGCACGGATTAAAAGTCGTAATCGAATTGCCGATATTGAAGGAGCTGGACTGATGAGCAAAAAAATTTTAATAATCGAAGATGATAGCGACATTGCCGCTATTGAAAAGGATTATCTGGAAATTAGCGGCTATGAAGTCGAAATTTCCGCGACTGGCTCTGACGGAATGAAAAAAGCTTTGTCCGGCAACTTTGACTTAATTATCTTGGATATAATGTTGCCCGAAATTGACGGCTTTGAAGTTTGCAAAAATATTCGCGATAAAATCGACATACCGATAATGATGTTGACTGCTAGAAAATCGGACATTGACAAGATAAAAGGTTTGGGATTGGGAGCGGACGATTATATTGAGAAGCCTTTTTCGCCAAGCGTGCTCGTCGCAAGGGTTAAATCGCAACTTGCCCAATACGAACGGCTAAAAGGCACTGCCGACGCCAATAAAATCATGCTAGGCAATATAACTTTAGAATCAGATACGCATAGAGTTTTTGTCAATGATAAAGAAGTCGTTTTGCCCAATAAAGAATTCCAGTTGCTCGAATTTCTCATGACAAACGCCAATATCGTTTTCAGCCGCGAGACGCTTTACGACAGAATCTGGGGTATGAATTCTTTCGGCAATACTTCGACTGTTCCAGTGCATATTAATCGCTTGCGGGAGGCTATCGAGCTTGACCCGGCTAAACCTAAGCATTTAATCACCGTTTGGGGCGTCGGCTATAAGTTCAAGCCGTAAAAGTTTATAAAAATTTTAAGTTCTGTTAAAAACTATTTGAAAAAATCGACGAATATATAGTTGAAAATTAAATTTTGGGGGAGGCGATTTAAATGGCATATAATTATGATTGGGACGATGACGACCGCTACGACAATGACGACGATTTTGACGACGATGACGACCGCGATGACAATGACGACGATTTTGATGATGCTGACGACCGCAATAAGCGCAGAAACGTTAAACTCAGCAACTCGAATAAGAAAGCTCAAATTTTAAGCGGCTACAGAGATGATGAATTTGACGCTGACGATTTCGGGCGCGCTTTGGTGACGATTGACGGCTCGGCAGTTACTCATAATCTTGAGATTGAAGGCAATCGGCTTGCTAACATAATTATTGGCGGTTCCGGTAGAAATTGGCTTGACGGCGGCAAGGGCAATGACACGCTCACCGGCGGCAAGGGCAATGACGTTTTCATTTTCTCGAAAAACAGCGGCAACGACGTTATCACTGACTACGAGGCGGGCGACAAAATCAAAATTTCCGGTGGGAAAATTTCCAAGATGAAAGTTAGCGGCTCGAACGTTATTTTGACTGTCGGAAATAATACACTCACCGTCAAGAATGCTAAGGGCAAAACGCTTAGTTTGATTGATTCTTCAGGCAAAAGTTTTTCGTCGATAGTCGGTGGCAATTCGTCAACTAAAACTTCAACCGGTAGCACTTCTAAAACTCTCAAGCTTACTAATTCTTCTAAGTCCGTTATCGCTCTTGAATCCGGCGTGAAAACCGCTGACGCCTCGAAAAGGACGAAGGCAATTAAAATTACCGGCAATTCTTCAGCCAACATAATCAGCGGCGGCTCCAAAAACGATACGCTTTACGGCGGCAGGGGAAATGATTCTCTGGTCGGCAACGCGGGCAACGATTATATCTACGGCGGAGACGGCAACGACACTTTGCGCGGTGGCAAAGGTAACGATAGGCTTTGGGGCGGCGACGATGATAACGTTTTTGTCTACGCAAAAGGTGACGGCAAGGACGTTATTTATGGCTTTGAAGATGATGACATGTTGAAAATCACTGGAACTTTTTCCGCGTCGTATAATCGCTCGAAAGGCGAAATTGCTTTCAAAGTTGGCAACACTTCCAACGCTATCACGCTGAAAAATTTCGATACTTCAAGCTTTAATGTCAACGGTAGCATTTACAGAATTAGCGGTTCTAAGCTTATTAAGAGATAATTTTTTACACTGCTCCTTACGACAAAAAAATTAGGCGGGCGATTAAGCCTGCCGCAGCTTGTAGACAAAGCCCGTTTCGGGATATCTTGAGACGGGCTTTTTGCTTTGAGTTTCTTTAATAAATTTGACTTCCTTACTTTTTTGCCTCCAATATCCGCTCAAAGATATCAGTTGCGGAAAATCGCCTAACATAATTTTTTCCGAAAGTAGAGAAGTGCGGACCCGCCGAGCATTTCGACGGGTTTTTTACTTTATCGCACTAAATTTTCTATGATTTGCGAGACGATATATAAAAACATGCCGACAATCGCGCCGCAAACTGAACCGTTAATTCTAATCATCTGCAAATCGTCCGCGACGTGTCCTTCAACGAATTCTGTAAGCTCGTCATCACTGAATTTATCGAGCCGTTCGCGAATCATGAGCGGAATTTGCCCGCGATATTCTTCCAGCAAATTTTCTATGAAATCTTTTATAAGCGTGTCGAATTTTTGTTGCGCCGCCGGATTTTTTTTGAACTCGTCAATCTTAGCGTCGACAATATAATCAGCGGCATCTTTCCAAATGACTGGTTTGCGTTCCACTTCGACAATTAGCTTGACATTTGGATTAGCGGCTTGTTGACGTCGCAATTTTTCTAAAATTTTCGGGTCGGTTTCGCCTTTTACGTTGACATCGAGCCATGTTTTAATAAAATTCGCGGAATCGAAGCGTTGCAGGAAGAGATTTTTAATATCGTCGAAAAATTTCTTAGTATTGAGGCTACCGGCGGCATTTTTGACGAATCCGCCAAAAATTTTAATCATATCGTCAGCGGCGTTGGCAGTTTCGGCGTCAACCATGCCTTTTGCGTTAAGAATTCTTTCAGCGTCGCTAATTTTCTTATCGACGGTCTCATTTAGGATATTTAAAATTTTTTCGTCGGTTAAATCCATAGAACTTAGCACCAAAGCACGTCCGGCGGAGTCGCCCTCGTAAGCTTCGCGTAATTCGGTAATTTTCTTGAGAATTTCGGCTTGCATATGCTTACTTTGCAAAATTTTATGCCCGGTATCGAAAAGAATAGTTAAAATTCGGCGGCTATGCTTATCATTGGTTACGACTTTGATAACGGCGTCGAAAAATTTTTGCGCGTCGAGATTTTTGATTTCGTTTTCGAGAATCGGAGCGGTATTTGAAGAAATTTTCTTAGTATCGAGTTCGTTAAAGAGTTCGGAAAGAATTTCTCGCACGAGGACTTTAGTTTTCGCTCTGCCGTTATTTTCTTCAAAATAATCGATAAGAAGTTTTGAAATATTTTCGTCGCGGACGGTTTCCATGATATTTTTTGTGTTTAGCAGGTCAGAACCAACGAAATCAACGATAGCGTCCATGATTCTAGCGCGATTTCGGCGCAAAATTTCAGTATGGAAGCCGATGCCGAGCGGTTTACGGAAAAGAGCAGTTACGCCGAACCAATCAGCCATTCCGCCGATAGTTGCGGCTAAAAAACCGTGATTTAGCAAGCCGAGCACGAAAGAACCGGTCGCGCCAGGCAAAATAAACCTAAGCGGGGAAATTTCCGGCAAAGTTGACACTGCAAAGACTGCGCTAGCGGCTAAAGTAGCCGTTGCTTTCGTTTTATTATTTACCAAAAGCGTTTCACCTCCAATTTTCGATATTTTAGCACGAAATTTCCTATATGTCTTCAAAAATTCTTCATAAAGCGGATTATAGCTCGCGAGAAAATTTTTTTGCTTGATTCTGGCTTCAGGTTGGGTTATATTAAAAAAAATAGGAAGGAGAAGCTTATGAGGAAGAAAATAATATTGATTTTGAGTTTATTGGCGATGATATTGATGACAAGTTGCGTAGCGGAGAAAAAACCGACAGACCCGAACAAAATTCCGACGGAAGTATCGACTGGAGAGAGTTTTTCAAAGCCGCAGGGCGAAGAAGAGCCAGCCGCGCCGGTTGAAGTGCAAATAACGGCGCAAGCGGGCACAGATTACATATTAGCGGCGGACGATTACTCAAATCTTCAGCTGAACGACCCGACGAAGCCAATTTACGATAAATATATCATTTGGGAGCGTCAAGAAAAGGGATTACCGATAGCATTGCCTGCGCTTGAGCCGTATTATGGCGAATCGACGGTTTATTTGACATTTGATGACGGTCCCGACGATAAAATTACGCCGCAAATCTTAGATATTTTGAAAGCGGAGAATGTGAAGGCGACTTTTTATGTTTGCGGCAACATGGTCGAGGCAAATCCAAATATTTTGAAGAGAATTTTCAATGAAGGACATGCAATCGGCAATCACAGCTACAATCACCGCTACGAGGAGATTTATAAAAGTCCGTGGGGCTTTATGGAGCAAATAATCCAGACGGACACGGCGATTAAGAATGTTATAGGCGTTCGACCGTTTATAATACGTGCGCCGGGCGGAATTAGCAATTTCAACGCAAATTATTGGGCGATGCTTGAGGAATGCGGCTATGTTGAGCATGATTGGAACGCATTAACGGAAGATGCGACGCCTTCCAAGCCAAATGCATCTACGCAAGTTAATAATGTCTTAAAATATCTGGGTGAAAATCCGCCGCCGTTTGTAATTATTCTTATGCATTGCAACAGCGACAAGCAAGAGACGGTTAAGGCTTTACCGGACATAATACATTTTCTGCGCGACTGGGGCTATAAATTCGGGGTAATTACTCCAATGACGCCTCAGCCGTGGTAATCTGAAAAAAAACAAAAACTCCCGCCGATTTTCCGACGGGAGATAATTTTTGGGCTTTGATTGAATTTATGCGGCGTCTTCCTTTAAAACGTAGCGCATATACATCGGGATTTTCTCAATAGTCTTGTCTAAGCGGGGATTTTTTCTCCAAAGGTTGTACTTATGCAATTCAGATTCAGAACGACCGCTCTTAAAAAACTGGTAAACTCCCTTTGAAAAGTCTTGGCTAAACAGGTAATAACGCTTTCCATTTGAGATAAGGTAGAAGTGAAGTTTTTCGTGTAACTTGCTGACGATGATTTTATTTTTCATGAGACATTCCCCCTAATGAAAGATTAATGAAAGTTTTTTCCTGTCGCTATTTTAATCGATTTTTTTCCGCTTGTCCATAAGCCCAAAATAATTTTTAATCTAGCTATAACGATTTTTTAATCTGGTTCTAACAGAACGATTTTAAATCTAATTTTAATCCTTCCTTAATGACAAACAAGAAAAAACTTTGTAGAATTGCTTCAACATAAGGTACGAAAATTTTTCAGAGGAGGGATTGAAATGCCGCTGATATTGGCACTAATCGGAGTCGCTGTTAATGCTCCACACGAAATTGTCGGCGGCTTATTGGCGATATTTTTAATTCGAGAATTGGTTTAAAGGAAGTGATTCACATGAAAAGGATTTTGAAAGGCTTGACTGCTCTAATAATTTGTGGCGCGTTAAATTTTGGGCTGACAACCGACGCGCAAGCGGCAGAATTAGAGTCGCAAGAAGTCTCAAGGCATCATCACCATAGACCGCCGCCCCATTATGAACCGCCGCCTAGACATGGTGCTTGGGGGCATAGGTATCCGCCGCCGCATTACGGAGATTATTACAGAGGTCATTACAGAGACGATTGGCACAGGACGCCGCCTCCGCCGCATAGAATGCCACCACCGCCACGCCACAGATGGTAAATTCCACGCGACAAAGTGAATAACAAAAAAGGGAAGTCAGCCCCGCGCTTGCTTTCCTTTTTCTAATGTTGAATGGAGATTGGACACCTTCAAATAATTTTTAACAAGGACTGAACCCCATGAGAAGGTTAGCGAAAAATTTAATATTGGCGACGGCAGCAGTCAGCGCAATATTTCTCGTTGACCTCTCGCATGTCGAAGCAATAACTTTTGAAAGAATTTATCCGTACGAAAATTCCTTCCAGCGTATGGACTTTTGGTCGAAATTCCGAGATACGGTAATGCCCGACCCCGACGAACAACAAGATAACAATCCGCCTAAGGAAGAGGCTCCAGAACCTCCGCCGGAAGAATCAGAATCGGAAGACGATTAATCTTTGAACCCTGCAGTTGTCACGTCCTTAATCTCGAATTTTCGTTGGACGCGACCATAACCGCCTTTAACTTCAAGGTAATAAATAGCTTTTTTGCGATAATCGGCGACGGGGTCGTTGCCGGTTTTTTCTTTGTAAGTCAGAGTATTTTCCGCGTGCGCCGACGTGAACCCGAATAAAATTTTCAGCGGCAAAGTATTTCCGCGACGCGGGATAATTGAATCGTCGACAATGTTTAGCGGATAATAACTGCCGTTGACTTGAACTAATAACATTGGTGCGACGCCCTCAACCGAAGTTCCATAGGGCGGCATTGCAAGTGGATAATCGCCGTCGGTTAATGCGACAAGTTCGCCGTCTTTTATGTAGCTCAGCGCGTTTGACGGAAAAATTTCTTCGTGCCAACTTGGCGGCGTCCCCGACTTCGGAAATAACACAATCGCGAACGCTAACGATATAAATACCGCAAACGCTATGAAATAAAACTTCCGCGAAAATTTTCGGAACTCGGATTTCTCTTCGTCGATAATTTCTTGTAGCTTTCTTAGCTCGTTCATTTTTGATATTGTCCGGGATAAACTACGCGGTTGGAATGTTCTGTAATGTCCTTGATAACGTCCTTATCGGGCTTACCCAAAACCCAACCGAGCATTTTAATTTCGGCGTGCGTGGCAATTTTCTGGTCGCGAACATCGCCCGACGTGAAGCAAATTTTTTTGTAAGTCTCAAGCGCAAGATTATATCGGGCGTTAATCTCCTGCACTGAACGCAATCTATTTGGCGGGTTGTTGTAACGCTCAATCATCTTAGTAATATTTTCGTCTAAATTATTTGCCATGTTCAGTCCTCCTAGAAAATTTTTATGTTTAGAATCTACTTTCTTTCAGCGAAGAAAGAAAGTAGCAAAGAAATTCGCCACTGCGCGTGGAGCGAAAAGGTCGCTAATTGCAACGTGTTAAAATTTTCAGCTTGGTTTGCGCCGCTGTTTTACATCACGTAAAAGCGCGGCGTGAAGCGCACGTCCTGTGCGCTTCAATTTGTTTAATTTATTTTTTCAAATGCTTTTGCCTTAAACTTAGCCAGATAAAAATTCCTGCGGCTATTGTGAACGCTACGACGCTCGTAACCTGCGCGGATTTCAGAAAGCCGAAAACTTGCTCCGTATAATCGCCCCGCAAAAATTCCAACGCAAATCTAGCCGCCGCATAAAGCATTACGTAAAGCGCGAAGCATTGCCCCTTAACGTAATTTGTGCAACGGAAAATCAGTAGCAAGGCGAAAATCACAATGTCAAGCTGACATTCCCAGACTTCGGCGGGGAAAAGCGGTTGCGCTCCGTACGTTCGATAAGCAAGCGTCGTATCGGGATAAATTATTCCGAAGTTGCCGCCGGTCGGTGCTCCAAAAGCATCGCCGTTCAAAAGATTTGCGCAGCGTCCCAAAGCTTGTCCTAAAACTATAGCCGGTGCCATAAGGTCAGCAAGATGAATCACGTCAAGCTTTTTCGTCCGTGCGTAAAGTGCGCCCGCCGTCACGCCCAAAATTATTCCGCCTTGAACCGCCATTCCACCTTGCCAGACGTTTAACATTTCGTTAAGATGATTTTGATAATAATCCCAGTCGAAAAAGAACACGTCCCAAAGTCTCGCGCCCAATAGCCCGAAAAAGCCGCCTACTAATCCAATGTCAATTATAAATTTCTCGTAGCCGCGCCCGTCAACTTTCGCCATAAAATAGCCTACGCCCGTCGCTAAGAAAATCGACAGCGATAAAATCACGCCGTAAGAACGAATCGGGAAGTCGCCAACGTAAAATAAAAATTGGTGCATTTACTCTACTCCAAAAAAACTCTCGCGAAGAAATTTCTTGCGGGAGTTTAATTTTTTATTCGGCGATAATTTTCATGGTCGGGAAAAATAAAACGTCGCGGATTGACGGCGCGTCAGTCAGGAACATAACTAAACGGTCGACGCCAATTCCAAGCCCGCCGGTCGGGGGCATGCCGTATTCCAAAGCGCGGATAAAATCTTCGTCCATAACGTGCGCTTCTTCGTCGCCGGCTTCGCGCTGTTTAAGTTGCTCCTCGAAACGCGCCCGCTGGTCAATCGGGTCGTTAAGTTCCGTGAATCCGTTCGCAAGTTCCCGCCCATAAACGAAAAATTCAAAGCGGTCAGTAACTCGCGGGTCGTCGAAATTTTTCTTTGCAAGCGGTGAAATTTCCGTTGGGTGATGCATTATAAAAATTGGCTGAATTAAATCGTCTTCAACTTTCGCCTCAAATGCCGCGTTCAAAATGCCGCCGATACCAAATCGTTTTTCGTAGGGAACGCCGATTGAATCAGCCATAGCTCGCGCCTCTTCGACGGTCTCACACGACAGAAAATCTTTGCCGGTCTTGTTTTTAACCGCGTCATTCATGCTAAGGCAGGGAGCTTTCGATAAATCAATTTCGACGCCTTGATAATTAATTTTCGTCGTGCCGTTGACAGCTTCCGCCGCCGCGCAGACAATGCCTTTCGTGACTTCGATTAGGTCGCGATAATCGCCGTAAGCTTGATAAATTTCGACGGAAGTAAATTCGGGATTGTGGCGAATGTCCATGCCCTCATTGCGGAAAACTCTGCCCAATTCGTAGACGCGCTCGAAACCGCCGACGATTAATCTTTTCAAGTTAAGTTCGGTCGCAATGCGCAAATATAAATCGGCGTCAAGGGCGTTATGATGAGTTATGAACGGACGCGCAGCCGCGCCGCCTGCTATCGTCGACAAAACCGGCGTTTCGACTTCGACAAAGTCGCGCTCGTCCAAATATTTGCGGATTGCTTTGATAGTTTTATCGCGCTTAATGAAAACGTCGCGAACTTCCGGATTCATAATCAAATCCAAATAGCGTTGGCGGTAACGAATTTCAACATCTTTAAGCCCGTGAAATTTTTCGGGCAACGGGCGGAGCGACTTCGCCAAAATTTTAAAGTCCTCAACGCGCACGGTTAATTCTCCGCGTTTCGTCTTGAAAACTTGCCCGCGCACGCCGATTATGTCTCCAATGTCCAAAAGTTTGAACTCACTGTATTTTTCTTCGCCGAGAACGTCCAGCTTGAAATAAATTTGAATCGCGCCGCTTCTGTCGGATAAAGTTGCGAAACTCGCTTTGCCGTGCCCGCGAATTGCCATTAAACGCCCCGCGATTGAAACTTCGCCCGCGTCTACTTCGCCTTCAATCTCTCCGAACTCTGCGCGAACATCCGCCGCATGGTGGCTGACTTCATAGCGCGCCCCGAACGGCTCGACGCCCTTATCAATAAAACCTTTAAGCTTTTCGCGCCGAATTTTTATCAATTCGTTTTCGTCAAGCGTTTGATTCTGAAAATTTTTTGCCATAAATAATCCTCCTTGATAAGATTGCTTGCAAATATAACATTTCCCGCGCCGTTTATCAATCGCGCGTTGAAAAAAAGCCGCGCACGTGTTAAACTTTGCAAAATATTTTCATGGAGGCTTGAAATGGAAAGATTTAGGGTTGTCCTCGTCGTGCTCGATAAAAATTCTTTGAATTACGCGCTGACGATTTTAAATTTCGATAAGGCAAAGCCAACTGTCATTTTAATGGACGGTAATAATAAATCCGTGACAGTCAACGGCAAAATCAAAATTCAAGTGCTGTCATTCGCATCGCTGAATCAAGTTATCAGGCGCGATAAAAATTCTCTGTGGCTCCTTTGCGGCAAAAGTTCCGATAAAGACGCGCCCGCTAAGCTGAAAAATTTTTTGGTAGCTAACGATGTGCCCGAAAATAATATCGTCAACTTTGAAATTGTCGCGCCGATTAACTCGACGTGGATTGCTAATGTTCGCTACGCCGAAGAGCACGTGATTAATTGTTTTGCGACGGGCGGCAGCTTCACCGAGTGCGGACTTGATTTTAAAAAATTCCCCGACTTTAAAGGCGTCAATCTCGCTATGGCTAATCAAGATTTGCGCCAGAGTTTTTTGACGGCTCAACACGTTTTCAAGCACGCTAAGCGCGGCGCGATTAAATTTGTATTCATCGGACTTGCGCCCTATTGCTTGCGCGTCGACTGCCGTAAAAATTTTTCGACCTGCGCGGACGATTTTTCCTATGCCTTCGCCCTGCATGAAAATCTGACTGTCAATTATAATCATGGCAAATTGCTTGCTAATCTTCTCAGCGACAGCGTCAAGAAATTTTTCTCAAGCGTGACAAGTAAACAAGCCGATTTAAATTTCGACAAGATTAAATCTGCGCGGGATAAAAGAATTTCCGTTGATGATATGACGGCTTGGGAAGAAGAACTTGCCGCTTTGACGAAAAATTTTGACGCCGAAGTTGTCGAAGAAAATTTGCGCGTCTTGGAAGATTACGTAAAACTTTGCGTTGATAACGGCGCGAAACCTATTGCGATTTTATTCCCGTTCGCCGACGTTTTGAGGGAAAATTACAGCCGAGAAATTTTAATGCCACTTCAACGCGAACTTTTACGGCTTGAAAAAATTTACAATCTGACAGTTATTGACATGTTCGACGCGCAAGCCGGTTATGATTGTTTTGGTGACTTAACGCATTTGAATTCAAAGGGCGTAGCTTTGGCAAATTTGGCGATTGATTTCAGACTGCGCGGAAAAGATTTCTTGCCGCTCGATAAAATTGCCGGTCTTAACTACGGAGAAATTTTTTTAGTCTCGAACTTTCTGGCGAAGGACGCCTACAACGACAGCTTAGAGAAATATTTCAAGCTTGCGGCTAAGAAAATTCGCGCTAAGAAAAAAATCCGCGTCGGCTTTGTCAGCGATGATTCGTCAATGTGGTGCGGCGATTTCTTATTCAAGCTCTTTGCCAACAATAAGCGTTGCGAGACGACATTTTTCCTTTGTCTGCAAAAAAGCTTGCGGGAAAGAGAATTAGTTATGGCGGATTTTAATCGTGGCGTTGAAAGCTTTAAGTCTCGTGGAATAAATGTTGTTGACGTAACTGATGACGAACAAACTTTCCCCGCGCAGGACGTCTTGATTATGTTGCGCCCGTATTTTGATTATCTGCCTAAAAATTTTGCGCTGTCGTCAATCGGCGCGGAAACTCTGCTGACTTATATTCCTTATGGCTTTAATATGGTAACGTGGAATATTTACAACACGCCGATTTATCGTTTTGGCTGGAAACTTTTTTTCGAGACGCAATTTCATATCGACTTGCTGGAAAAGGAATGCAAGACCGGAATGCCACGCGGATTTTACAGTGGGTATCCGAAACTCGACGTTTTTTATAAAAATCCCGACGCGCTTAAATTTGATTGGAAAATGGCGCGTCCCGACGCTAAGAAAATTATCTGGGCTCCGCACTGGTCGATTGCTAGCGGGATTTTCTACGCGACTTTTCAACATAACTATAAATTCATGTACGAATTTGCGAAGGCGCACCCTGAAACGTCTTGGGTAGTCAAGCCGCACCCAATGTTATTTGCATCGGCAATCGGGCACAAAGTTTTTCCGTCAGAGGCGGCGTTCAAAGAATATCTGCAAGCTTGGGACGATTTGCCCAATGCAAAAGTTTTCACCGGTTCATATTATCAAGGACTTTTCGCCACGTCCGACGGCATGATTATGGATTGTGGCTCGTGGCTCGGAGAATATCAATACACGCATAAGCCGATAATTTTCCTGACTCGCGACACGCAAAAATTTAACAAGCTCGGCGAAGAGCTAATGAAAGTACTTTATCGCGTCGACGGCAAAAATTTGAAAGGAATTTCAGAACTTATGCAGAAAATCTTTATAGAAGGCAAAGACGATATGTTCGAGGCGCGACAAAAATTTTTCGATAAGAATATGAATTACATTCAAGCAAACGGTATGACTGCAAGCGAATTCATTTTCAAGACGCTCTCGAAGGATTTGCAACTAACATAAATTTTTTTAGGAGGTGAAAAGAGTTATGGCTAACATAGCTCTTATTCTGGCAGGCGGTTCCGGTGCTCGTATGCATCAAAATATCCCGAAACAATTTCTGACGATTAATGACCGCCCTGTTATAGTCTACACAATGGAGGCTTTCCAAAACCACGCCGAGATTAACGCAATCGGCATTGTCTGCATAGGCGGTTGGGAACCGGTTCTGCAAGCTTACGCCGACCAATTCAACATTACGAAACTTAAACACATTATCGCGGGCGGCGAAAGCAATCATGCTTCTATTCGCAACGGACTTTTCGAGTTGGAAAAACATTACGGGCGCGACGACATTGTTTTGATTCATGACGGCATTCGCCCAATGGTTTCCGCCGAAATTATTTCCGACTGCATAATCACCGCCAAAAAGTACGGTAGCGCGATTTCTTCCGTGCCCTGCTACGAACCTGTTATGCGCACTGAAGACGGCATGCAGACTTGCGATTTTTATCCGCGTGAAAAATTGCGCCGTTCGCATACGCCGCACGGCTATCCTATCGGCAAAATTTGCGACCTTTATCGCTTAGCGGCTGAACGCGGAATAACTAATTCCACGTCGTCGAATACTTTGCTTTTCGAGTTGGGCGAGCAAGTTTATTTCTCGGCAGGCTCAGAAAAAAATATCAAGCTCACTACCGTTGAGGACATTGAAATTTTTAAGGCGTTACTCGTCGCCAAAAAAACCGAATGGCTTAAGTGAGGGCGCAGTATGTATATAAAGCATAAAATTTACGCCGAAGATATAAATTCTATCGCTAATGAAAATTTGTCGTGGGAAAAATTAGCGGGGAAAAATTTACTCCTGACCGGCGCAAGCGGGCTTATCGGAACGGTGCTTGTCGATGCGCTTATGAAGAAAAATCGCGCCGATAATCTTAACGTGAAAATCTTCGCGGCGGGGCGCAATCAGAAATTCGCCAATGAAAGATTCGAGGATTATCTCGGCGATAAAAATTTCGAGTTCATCAAGCTCAACGTCAACGAGCCGATTAATTTTGATTCTCCTGTTGATTTCATAATCCACGCGGCGAGCAATACCCACCCTTACCAATACGCCACTGACCCTGTCGGCACTATGACGACTAATCTTCTTGGTACGTATAATCTTTTGGAGTTCGGGCTTGCGAAAAATATTGAGCGTTTCGTTTTCACGTCGAGCGTTGAAGTTTACGGCAAGGCTCTCAATTCCGAAGACATTTTCGACGAAAAATATTGCGGCTACATTGATTGCAACACGACCCGCGCAGGTTATCCCGAAAGTAAGCGTGCGGGCGAAGCCCTTTGCCAAGCTTATATCAGCCAACATAAAATGGACATTGTCATTCCGCGCTTGTCCAGGCTTTACGGCGCGACAATGCGTCTTGATGATTCAAAGGCAATGAGCGAATTTATTATGAACGGCGTACGCGGCGAAGACATTGTTTTAAAAAGTCAGGGCGTTCCGCGCTTTTCCTACTGTTGCGCAACGGACGCTGTAAGAGGAATTCTTTATTGTTTGTTGGAGGGCAAATGCGGCGAAGCTTATAACGTTGCCGATTCAAGCGAAATTCTTTCCTTGCGCGAGATTGCCGAATATATCAGCGGGCTTTCCGGTAAAAAAGTTGTCTTCGAGATTCCGAGCGAAATGCAAGCAAAAGGCTTTTCAAAATCTGTCAACGGGATAATGACTAACGCTAAACTTCGCGAATTGGGCTGGACGCCTAAAGACGATACGCGCTCCGGCGTGAAAAAGACTATCGAAATTTTGAAGTCGATTTTAAATAAGGAGTCAGCGTCTTGAACGAAACACAACTTGGCAATTTAATGCGACAGCAAAATAATTTGCTTGCGCAACAGAACAATTTACTTCAACAACTTATCGACAAGAAAAGGGCTAAAATATCTCCAGCAGGCTTGCTTGACGGCGAACAAATTTTGGTTAATGATTTATTTCGCGACGAAATTAGAAATGGCTATTTAGTGACTGCGCATAAAAAACGGCTCTGGAATATTTTGTTAAACATTCTCGTCGAGATAGACCGCATTTGCAAAAAGCATAATATCCGCTACTTTGCTTACGGCGGAACTTTACTTGGCGCGGTGCGCCACAAGGGCTTTATCCCTTGGGATGATGATATGGATATTTCTATGCTCCGCCCCGACTACGAAAAATTTAAAAGTGTTGTCAAGCAGGAAATTAAAAATTGCTATTTCGTCGACGCTTGGTATGATTACAAGCTAGAAACTGAAGAAAAAGTTTTGCCGGATAAATCTTTTCAACAACTCGTCAAGAAAAATCAACGATTGGCGCACCCTACGTGGTGGCCTTTTTGGCCAATCATAAAAATTAAAGACAATCGCACGGCTTTTATCCTTTACGGAGACAGACCGCATGTTAATCAAGGCATGTATGTCGACGTTTTCCCATTCGACATCGTGCCGCCCCTTTTGAACGAGCAAAGCAAAAAAATTTACGAAAACGAACGTTTAATGTTGCTCGCAATCACAAACTCTTTAGCCCTAAGAAAAGCAATGCAGAAAAATGACGCGCTCAAAGTGGATAATATGCTTATGAAGGATTTTTTTAAACTCCCGCACAGAGAAAAAGCTCGCGTGTTTGATTCCTACGCTTTACAAAATTTTTCTTCGGCAGATTTTGTAGGACAAGCTCGCGGGCACGCTATAGCGAATATAAAAGATTATTATCCTTTAGAAAATTTTAGGAAAACTGTTTATTTGTCGTTTGAAAAGATAGAAATTCCTGCGCCCATTGAATACGAAAAATGTTTAACTTCGCAATATGGTGACTGGCATAAAATGGTTATTTTCAATTCGCATACTAAAAATTATAGCGCGGATTTTTCTTACAAGAAATTTTTTGAACAAATTAAGCCCATTCCGCTTTTGGGAAAATAAGGAGTTGTCATCTTGGAAGATATTTTAGAAAAGCCGAGCGAGGATAAATTAAGCCTTTTAATGGAACAACAAAACAAATTGCTCGACCAACAAAATATTTTGCTACAACAGCTTATCGAATTGGAAAATGCTAATCCCTTTGAAGAATGCTTGCTGGACGGCGAACAAATTTTAGTTAAAGATTTATTCCGCGATGAAATTCGAAACGGCTTTTTGGTGACTGTTAATCAAAAAAGAATCTGGAATATCCAACTAAATATCCTTGCCGAAATCGACCGCATTTGCAAAAAGCACGGGATAAATTATTTTGCTTGTCGTGGAACTTTGCTTGGCGCGGTTCGTCATAAAGGCTTTGTCCCCTGGAACGATGATTTAGATATTGCTATGCTCCGCCCCGATTACGAAAACTTCAAAAGGGTTGTTAAGCAGGAGATTAAGGATTGTTATTTCGTCGACGCTTGGCACGATTATAAATTTGAAGACGAAGAAAAAGTTTTGCCGGATAAATCTTTTCTTCAATTCGTGACTAAGCAACAACGTAAAACTTATCCTGACCGTTGGCCGTTTTGGGTTATGATGAAAATCAAGGACAATCGCACAACTTTTATCCAATACAGAGACCGTCCGCACGTTCATCAAGGAATTTGGGTTGATATTTTCCCGCTTGACCCTGTGCCGCCCTTTTCAAATGCGCAACAGCAGAAAATTTTCGAGATTGAGAGCTTGTTATTTAAAACGGCTATATCGCCCGCTGCAGCTATAAAGGCACTGCAAGAAAATAAAGTGCTTGCCTTAGATAAAAACTCTGTGGAGCAATATATTAAACTCCCGCACAGTAAAAAAGCTCTTGCTTTAGATTTATTTGCGTATAAAAATTTTGCTAAGTCTGATTTTGTCGGGCATATTCGCGGGCATATTTTGGGCGAAAAGCCTTTAGCTTTTAAGTGGGAGAATTTTGAAGAGGTCGTTTATCTGCCTTTTGAGGAGATAAATCTTCCGGTGCCGCGCGGCTATGAAGATTGCTTGACTACGCAATATGGCGACTGGCACAAGCCGATTATTTTTGAAAATCATGCTATAGCCGCCAGCGCAGATATTTCTTACAGGGATTTTTTTAAGGGAATTAAGCTGTAAATTTTTGAAGGTGTTGTGAATGTTTATCTATCGCAAGCCGACGTTCGCGGACGTGGACGAAATTTATAATTTAATCGCGGGCTACGCGGCGCAAGGGTTCATGCTCCCCAAGCCTTATAATGTACTCTACGAAACGCTAAGAGAATTCGTCGTAGCGGAACAGGACGGAAAAATTGTCGGCGTGGGCGCATTGCATTTAACGTGGAATGAATTAGCGGAAGTGCGTTCAATGGCGGTTCACCCTGAATTTTCTCGAAAGGGAATCGGCTCGGCTATCGTAAAAAAACTTTTGGAAGAAGGGCGCGTCGTCGGCGTTAAGAAATTTTTTACGCTGACTTATCGTCCGGAATTTTTTAAATCGCTTGGCTTTGAACTGACGACTAAAGAATCACTGCCACATAAAATTTGGAAGGAATGCATTGACTGTCCAAAATTTGCGAATTGTGACGAGATTGCTTTGACATTGGAATAAAAATTTTTCCCTTCCCGCGAAAATTAGCAGGGGGGAATTTTTTTGTGTGGAATTTTATAGCGGAAGAAAATTTAATGAGAAGGAATGATTCCATTGCTAGAAAAATTAAGACGCGAAGTTTACGAGGCTAATATCATGTTGCCGAAACTCGGCTTAGTAAATTTTACGTGGGGAAATGTTTCGGGTATCGACCGCGAAAAAAAGTTGTTCGTCATAAAACCTTCGGGCGTTGAATACGATAAACTCACGCCGGAAAATATGGTTGTTGTCAATTTAAAGGGCGAAGTCGTTGAAGGCAATTTGAATCCGTCAAGCGACACGCTAACGCATATGGTGCTTTATAACGAGTTCCCGAACATTGGCGCGATAGTTCATGTCCATTCGCCGTGGGCAACAGCTTTTGCGCAAGCGGGCGTTGACATTGAGGCTTTGGGAACGACACACGCCGACGCTTTTTACGGAGCCGTTCCGGTGTCCGACGTTCTGACTAAAGAGGAAATTGAATCCGCTTACGAAGAAAATACCGGCAAAGTTATCGTGCGCACCTTCCGCGAAAGAAATATCGACCCCGACGCCGTGCCCGCCGCCCTTGCCCGCCAACATGGTCCTTTCGCTTGGGGCAAGACGCCAATGAAAGCCGTCGAAGTCGCTAAAACACTGGAAATCGTCGCGGAAATGAATTATCATTCTTTGCAGCTCACGCGAGCCGATATAAAATTGCCGCAGTTCTTGCTTGACAAACATTATTTCCGTAAACACGGCAAGAACGCTTACTACGGGCAGAAAGAATAGGAGGAAATTTTTATGGCAGAAGAAAATATCACGACCGAAGAAACGACAGAAAATATTTCGGGCGAAAAGGGAACAATTCATATCAAGGGCATTGGGCACGCTGAACAAGCTCCCGACCAAGTTATTTTGTCGCTGACTTTGACCGCGCAGAATAAAGAATACTCCGCCGCAATGAAAATCGGCAGTCAGCAAATTGAAATGCTCCGCGAATCGATTATCCGCGCTGGCTTTAAGGGCGACGACCTCAAGACGACCAATTTTAATGTCAATCCGATTTACGAAAACGAAGAGTATAGAGACGGCAACTCTAAACGCTACCGTCAAATTTTTGTCGCGTTCGAGTGTCGTCACGACCTTAAATTGAAATTCGATTTCGATAACAAAAAGCTTAACAAGGCGATTGATACGATAGCAAGTTGCCTGTCGCAGCCGAAAATTTCTATTGCGTTCACGATTAAGGATATGGACGCCTTCAACGACGAAATTTTAAAATCAGCCGCTCGCGACGCCCGCCGCAAAGCTAAAGTTCTCTGCGCGGCTTCTAAGGTTAAACTCGGCAGGCTCGTCGATATAAATTATTCGTGGAGCGAAATTAGCGTCCGTCACAAACAAGTTCTTTGCGCTGACTATGAGCCTGTGCCAATGGGAAAACCTTCGTTCGATATTCAACCCGAAGAAATTAAAGCGTCCGACACTGTGGAATTTTATTGGGAGATTGAATCATGATAAAGCACATAAAATTTACAATCGGCGGCGTTTTAAGCGGCTACAAGACGGTTGAACTTGCTATCGGGACGAAAAATGTTTCCTATAAAATTTTGCGCAACGGCTTAAACGACGTCGACAAGAAAAATTCTCGCGTGATTGGACTTTCTGAACAATGGATTGCCGATTTCGACGCACTGAATATTTCGTCATGGGAAACGGATTATTCTAATAACGAAATTCTCGACGACACGCAATGGGAATTAATTTACGAATGGGGCAAGAAAAGTTATATCGGGCACGGCTCCAACGCTTATCCGGAAAATTTCGGGCGGTTTTTGGATTGGCTCGACAAGTTGATTCCGCAAATGCAATTCGTTAATCGCAAACAACTCGAAAAGGTTACGTTAAATTATTATCGCGTGTCGGCAATCGGCTACGAAATTTTTGAGGATTTGACGCTTGACCGCCGCGAGAAAACTTTGACGATTAATAAAAAGAACGCGCAAACTAATGCTAAGCACATTTACGACATTACGCCTGTTGAAGATAAAATTTTCGACGCCGCGCAGGATTTCTTTGACAATCTCGAAATGGAACCGTCGCCGGAACTTAAAGTTCCCAAAATTAAAATTGAACTTGTGCGCCACGACCGCTCGGTTGATAATTTGGAAACGGTTTACAGCGAAGGCTATCTGCCAGGTTTGACGAAATTTATCGAAGTGATTAAGGGCGTTGCTAGCGATTTGTCTGCTGAAATTTTCGCGCCGATAAATGACGACGAACAAACTAAACAGGACAAATATATTTTCTGCAAGGTGCAATTCAAAGGCAGTTATAAATCGTACACCTACCGCGCCGAAGACGAAACTTTAGCGGTCGGAGATGTCGTTGATGTGCCGGTCGGGAGAAATAATGACATTGCGCAAGCACGAATTGTCGAAATTGGTTACTTCGACGAAGAGGAAGCCCCCTTCCCCATTGAAAGAATTAAAACGATTATCGGCAAGCACGTTGCTAGCGATTGGGAAAATTATTAATGAGCAATTTTATTGAGCTTGGAAAAAAAATTTACGACTTGAATAATCCGCGAGAGGCGCACCGGTTCGCAGTATTCGTGGCGCGGTGTTGTCTGCACCCAAAGCGCATGAATCGCCTTGAAAAATTTTTCGGGCAATCGGAGCTACTAAAGAAAATCGCGGCGGGCTACCCGTTTGTCTACGAACAGGCAACGCGGGCATTTTTTTATTATCGTTCGACATTCGAAGAGCGAGCGCGGCTAATCGAAGAGAACATGCAATTTTTATCTGCGCGACTGAACGAAGATTTTCTGCTAAAACTTTACGGCGATAAGAAAATTGAGCTGTGGAAAATGCCGCTTGACGAAACGTTAGGGGAAATGCGCCTGGTAATGTGCGCGGAGTCGGGGCAACGCAAGGAAGGATTAGCGGCGATAATGCTAACCTTAGCTGACGATACGCCCATTTATCAAATTTTGTTCTGGATAGCGCGAAGTCGCGAAAGCAAATGGGCAATGTTTATAGGCGCGATGCAAGGACCCAACGTCGACGACGCTAAGGAACTTGTCAAGCACATTACGAAAAAATGCCACGCTTACCGCACGAAAAATTTAATCTTGTACGCCGCGCAGGCAGTCGCAAGGAATTTAGGTGTTGAAAAAATTTTTGCCGTCACGAACGAAGGCTATTACGCAAATAATCACGTTCGCCGCGACAGGAAATTGAAAACTTCGTTCAGCGATTTTTGGCAGGAAGCGGGCGGCACTCCGACTGAAGACAAAAGATTTTACGAATTGCCGCTTATCGAGACGCGCAAAACTTTTGAAGAAATTCCCAGCCATAAGCGGGCGGCATATCGGCGGCGATTTGCATTGCTTGACGATTTAGACGCGGCGATAGAAAAAACTTTGCGAGGATTTAGAAATGAAACTTGCGATATTTGAAAACATAATGACGCCGGGCGGGCACGAGGTCGAGTTTGATAGAATTCTAGTTGAGGAATTTCGCGCACTTGGTCACGAGGTAGAATTTTACGTGCCGGAAAATTTCCGCTTTCAGTTCGATTATCAAACGCCCGTCAAAAGGCTAAGAGGCGACGCCGTGACTTATACGAATTCACGCGGGCTGAAGAAAATTTTTTCGGCAATTCGGCGCGAATTTAATCGCCAGCGTTGGTACAGTCAGCTTTTGCTATCGCAGAAAAATTTTGACGCGCTGATTGTCCCGACTTCGACTTATAGATATTTGCGCTCATTGAATAATAGCGACTTAAAGAAAATTTCCGTGCCGCTGATTTTCATTTTGCACGGCATTAATCCGACAGAGGCTCCGAAATTTTTGGCGGAAGCTGATAAACTCGCGAAGAATAAAAATATTAAGCCGGTCGTGCTGACTTTTTCCGATAACATTTTTGGCGAACAGCGCGACAATATTTATACGATTTATCCGCCGACTTACACCGCCCGCGATTTAAAATCAATTAGTAATTTGGAATTAGGAATTAGGAATGAAAAATCGGAGATATTAAAAATTGGGTTCTTTGGGCAATATCGTCGCGAAAAAAATCTGCGCGGATTGCTTGAAGTTTTCTTGAAAGGAAATTACACGCGCAAAGTTGAATTGCAAGTGCAAGGCTCGACGATGCACCAAGAGGATTCAGAGGACTTTGAAAAAATTATCGCGCAATATCGCGGCGTCGAAGGGCTAAGCTTTTTGCATAAAGGCTTAATCGGCGCAGAGTGGCAACAAGCTATTTTGAACGTCGACGCGCTGTTAATGCCGTATTCCGCGACGCGCTATCTTTATCATTGGGGCGGAATGCTTTTCACGGCGATAGGCTTTGGCAAGCCGGTCGTCGCAAGTAACGATATGAACCCCGAAGTTTTCAAACTCTATCGCGTCGGCGAAACTTTCCAAAGCGGCGACCTTAACGAACTCTCGCGGGTGCTTGAGACTTTTATAAATGACTTCGATAAAAACTTCCCAACGTACGAAAAAAATTTGCGGGCGGCAGGAGAAGATTTTTCGCCCGTGAATTTCGCTAAGCGACTTGAAAAAATCATAAGAGGCTAGACTATGGAAGAATTTGAGATTATATTTTACGAAACTGCTGACGGAAAATGTCCTGTCGTGGATTTTATAAACAGTCTTCCAATAAAAATGCGCGAAAAAGTTTTCAAGACTATTGATATTCTCAAAGTTAAGGGAAATTCTTTGCGCGAACCTTACAGTAAATCGCTTGAAGATGGAATTTTTGAATTGCGTTGCAAAGTTGGTAGCGATATAACTCGGTCGCTGTATTTTTTCTACGTTGACAAGAAAATAATTATAACTAATGGTTTTGTCAAGAAAACGCAACGCACCCACAAAGCCGAAATTGATTTAGCAAAGTCGCGCCGCGAAGATTATGTTAAACGTGAGGAGGATAAAAATGAAAACCTTCGACGAATACAAGAACGAACTTCTAAAAAATGATTCCGAATTTGCAAAGTGGTATAACAGCGAAGAGCGCAAGCGCGATTATGAAGAGACGCTAGCGTTTATCAATCGCGTTTATTCCCTGCCCAAACCTAAGCATAAAATGCATAGACGCAATAAAGTTTTAGATAGATTGTGGAAGTCGTGGTGGTAAATTCGTGGCTAAAGTATCTGTGCTGATTTTGGCTAAGAACGAGGAAAAATTTATCGGCGCGTGCATAAACAGCGTCAAAAGTTTTGCAGACGAAGTTGTTGTCATCGACGACTTCAGCACCGACGCGACCGCGCAGATTTCAAAAGATTTGGGAGCGCGTGTAATTCAACGCGGGCTAAACGGCGATTGGGGCGGTCAACAAACTTTCGCGATTCAACAGGCGAAGTGCGATTGGGTATTTTTCATTGACGCCGACGAACGCGCAACGCCCGAACTTGCCGCCGAAATTAAAAAAGTTCTTGCGGGTGACGATAAAAACTTTGCATATCGGACGGCGCGACTTAGTTATTTTTGGGGGCAACCGCTAAGGCACGGCGGCTGGTTCCCCGATTACGTCACGCGCCTTTTTCCGACGGCAGGCAGTTACGTTACGGGCTTTGTCCATCCGCAAATTCATCACATTTGCCAGGAAAAAGACTTTGCCGAATCCGCTTATCTCGTCCACTATCCTTATCGCGATTGGAATCACTACTTCAACAAGCTGAACATGTACACGACGCTTGCCGCCAAAAAAGCGCATGAACAAGGCAAATCGGCAAATATTTTGGATATGATTCTGCACCCGTTCTGGGCAAGTTTCAGAATGTATTTTTTGCGCGGCGGCTTTCTTGACGGGCGGATTGGTTTTATCTTGGCGGGCTTCCATTATTTTTATACAATGGCTAAGTACGTCAAGCTTTATTATTACGGCAAAGAAAATGTCCACGTTACGGAGCAAGCGTGACGCTTGACCCAGCGGACGCGATTTGCCGCCCGATAATTTGAACTTTATCGCCGCGTTCGTACGCTCCGTTGCACTTCGCTAGTTTTGTAATAAATTTCTCTATAAAGGAAAGCAATATGTTTAAAAATATTCTGGTCAACGCGCTGGTAAATTTGGGCGACGTGGTGTTGACGACTTCCGCGCTTGCACTCATCAAGAAAAATTTCCCCGAAACTAAAATCACTATGCTTGTTAAGCCCGTCGTAAAGGACGCCGTCATTGATAATCCCGTTGTCGACGACGTGATTGTTCTTGATTACAAGGCTAAGGAAAATTCGTTTAAGAAAATGCGCAAGCTTATCAGCGAAATTCGGCGGCGGAAATTCGATTTGTCGATTTCGTTTGATAGGAAACTCCGTCCTGCGCTGATAACTTTTTTTGCTAGAATTCCGCGCCGCGTCGTTCCGTCCAAAGTTTTCGACGATAACAAAAGCCGCGTGACTTTGCTTTATACTGACGTTGTAGAAATTTCTCACGACCTAAACAAGACTTTGCAAGCAGAAACTTATCAAGAAATTGTCCGCAAATTTTTTAACATTGAAGGACACGAGACGCCTAAATTCCCCCAAAAATTTTCTCATGTTGCCGATAAATTGCTTGCTCGTCTTCCCGACGCCAAATATAAAATCGCGCTTTGTGTCAAGGGAACTTTTCCGCTAAAGACGTGGAGCAAGGAATATTTCGCCGAAGTTGTCCGCGAGCTAAGGAAAAATTACGATGCAGCATTTTTTATTGTTGGTTCGCCCAATGACAAAGATTATGCCAACGAAGTTATAGCAGAAATGGGCGGCGGCGTTGAAAATTTTTGTGGCGAGACTTCGTTGACAGATTTAGCTGAACTTTTTCGCCGCGCAGATTTATTTATCACGGTGGACACTGGCGCGACGCACATTGCCGCGACAACCGGCGTAAAAATGGTTACAATGTACGGTTGCACAAGCCCTGACCGCTGGCACCCGATTAATAAAAATGCAATCGCTTTGACGAGCCGCGAACCTTGTTGCCCGTGCACTTTCAAAGCTGAACAATGTCCGACTTATCCGAAGCCCGCTTGCTTGCAAAATGTCACGCCCGCGCAGGTTTTAGAAGCCGCGATAAAATTTTTAGGGGATTTAACATGAATATTTGCCTTTTAATAAAAGATTTTGCTATGGGGAAGAAATTTTTGCCTGACGGTCGCCCGACGAAGAGCGGCGGGGGAATTCACGGCGAAAATCACGCTTTGCAACTAATAAAGCTTGGAAATCGCGTTACTATCATGGCGAAAAAGCGATTTTTCTTCACTAAAGCCCGCGAAAATTTAAATGGTATCGATTTAATTAGACTTCACCCGCCGTTCCGCTGGCTGGAAATTTTTTTGCGACTTTTGACGACACACAGAAATATTGACGCATTTTATATCATTGGGACGCCGAAATTTGCTGTTTGGGCGATTATTTTCGCGAATATTTTTAATAAGCCGGTGACGTTGGCTCTGACTGGCAAGGCTGAAATTTTCTCTGCGAATAAGAATTGGCGCAATAAAATTCTGGCGAAATGTACAAATTATGTCGCCACAACGAAGGAAATTCGCGACGGATTCATAAAAAGCGGTGGAATTTCTCCCGAAAAAATTTCTATTCTTCCGCACGGCATTGATACTGATAAATATCCGAAGTCGGACGAAAAACGCCGTAAAAATCTTAAAATCGCTCATAAAATCGAGCCGAACAGGAAAATTTTGCTGTTTTGCGCCCGAATTGTTATCGACAAGGGAATTGACACTTTGCAGGACGTTTGGAAAATTTTGCATAAAAAATTCCCTGACTCGCTACTTTTTGTTGTCGGCGGCGGTTTAAATGAACTTTTGGATGATTTAAGGCGGCTTTCCGCTGAATTAGACGATTCAATTAAAGTTATCGGCGAGGTTGACGCACCGCAAAAATTTTATCAAATGGCGGACGTTTATATATTTCCGTCGCGGCATGAAGGTTTGCCGACTTCGCTTTTGGAGGCAATGTCTAGCGGACTTCCTGCCGTCACGAGCGATATTGGCGGTTGCGAGGACGTTATTTTTAACGATGTGAACGGATACCGTGTTTATTCGGAGGACGCCGCCGCTTTTGCCGAAAAAATTTCGATTCTCTTTGAAAACGACGAGCAAAGACTGCTTTTCGGCGAAAATGCCGCCGATTTAATCCGCAAAACCTGCGATTTTTCGATTGTTATCCCAAAACTTGCAGAAATTATTGCGTCGCGCTAAAAAAATTAGGCGTTGACTTTTTTTGGTTTATCGCTTAAATTTTCTGCAGGAGGTGATAAATTGGACGATAAAAAAATCTTTGAATCTGAAGCTTGTGGCGTTTTTGAGCTTGTTGGCGCGGAAGTTCAAGCAGAGGAAATTTTGACAACGGGTAATTCTTTTTTCGATAAAAATTATTTTGGAACGCGAATTTTAATCCTTGCGCCGCACCCTGACGACGAAATTAACGTTGCAGGCAATATGATTTTAAATTTATCGGCGGCTAAGGCTGAAATTTTCGTTGTGTACTCAACAAACGGCGATTTTGATATTTCTGCCGATATTCGCGCTCAAGAGGCTATAGAATCCCTTAAAATTCTCGGCGTTCCGGCTGAAAAAATCATTTTTCTTGGCTACGGCGATACTTTTAATAATAAAGGCAACCCACATATTTTTTCCGCTGAAAATCCTACGACTTCGCCTGCAGGATATAAAAAAACCTATGCACCTAAAGATTTCGTCGATTATGCTAAAAAAACGTTCGGCAAACACAGTTTTTATACAAAAAATAACTTCAAACGCGATTTAAAAAGCTTAATTCTCGAACTTCGCGCAAATATTATTTTTTGCGTCGATTTCGATTCACACGCCGACCATAGGACACTTTCTGTACTTTTTGAAGAGGCTTTAGGCGAAATTTTATCTGAAAACAACAATTATCGACCCGAAGTCTATAAAAAATTTGCTTATTCGACCGCTTTTACTGCCGCGCCCGATTTTTACACGACAAATCTACGCGCAACGCCTAAACCTAAGCTCGGAGAAACTGATACTTACGATTTCGACTTTATCGACCGTGCAAATTATGTTTGGGAAAATCGAATAAGATTCCCTGTTGCTGAATCCTGCCGACAAACTATTTTGAAGGATAATCCACTTGCAGAGGCAATTTTTGCGCATAAATCGCAAAAAAATGAATGGAACGCGCTTAGAATTTTGAATTCCGACGAAATTTTTTTCGAGCGACGTACTGATAGCCAAACTTTTTCCGCAAAAGTCACTGCGACTTCCGGTGATGCTGAAAAAGTTCGCGATTTTAAGATTATTGACACCAAAAACGTTGATATTTGCCCGCCGAAAATCGAAAATAATCTCTGGCAACCTTCGCCCAACGATTTGCAGAAGAAATTATTTTTCAATTGGAATGAGCCTATTCAAGTTCAAAGAATCGTCATTTACGGCAATCCGCTTGACGATTTTGCCGAAAAAATTTCCATGCGGCTCGTTTTCGATAAGCCAAACGCTGATTTTAAAGATTTTAGAACTTTTAACGTTGAAATTCCTGCTCGCGGCTGTCCTTTTGCACTCGATACTGAAAAATTTTATATAAAATTCGCTGAAATTACCGCTATCAATCCTAAAAATAATTTCGGACTTTCCGAAGTAGAATTCTTTGCAAATATCGAGCCGATTAGGAAAATCCCGCCTTTTATTAAAATTATTTCCAAAGATAATTTTATTTATCGATACGCCATACCTTACGAAGTCGATAAAATTTCGTTGGGAATTTATCGTTTTCACGTCGAAAATCCAGTAAAAATAACTGCAACGGCACATGATGAGACGATTTTAACCGAAATTCTTACTGACGACGAAATAATCTTGAACTTCGGCAAGGAAAATGAAATTGTCGTTACGGCAGAAGTTTTAGGCGATTTTAGCATTTATGACAGGATAATTATTCGCAGAATCGGCGATTTTGCCCTGATTCAGCTAAAAATTTGGCAGTGGTTAGACAAATTGCGCGTTCATAAAATTAGAAGAGTGGATAGGTAAAAAATTATGAGCATTTTAGAAATAAAAAAAGAGCTTTTTATCGGCGCGGGCGGGCATAATGCGACTTATATTCACCCGATTGATAAAACAAAATGCATTAAAATTCCTCACGACCCCAACGACGGCGACGTTAAAAAGGAAATGCGCTATCGCAGAATATGCGCTAAAAAATTAGCAAAATCCCGGCTCGTCACCGAATTTTTCGGCACTATCGATACAAATTTAGGGCTTGGCTATGTTTTTGAGCGCGTTTTAGATTATAACGGGCAAACTAGCAAAGATTTAAGAGATTTTTTGCCCAAAAATAAACCTGATGCCCAAACTTTACAGCGAATTTGGACGATATTACTAAATTTTAAGTCTGATTTTCTGCGCGAAAATATTGCAATCGTCGATACCGATATTGAAAATTTTATGGTTCAAGAGGCAACAAAAGGTTCTTTTCGCGTCAGAATTGTCGATAATATCGGTACACCCGTCCTAATTCCGCTCGTTTATTGGTTTGATTTCGCCGCCGCTTGGAAAGCTAAACGCTATTGGAATAAAATTGTTGATTGGTTAGCGCAAAATTATCCCGAAATAATTCCGCCAGAATTGGTCGTTCAGCTCAAGGAGAATTAATAATGGCTGCAAAAATTTCGCTTGATTCCGCCATGTATCCAATAATTTTGCTAATGGCGTTCGCAATTCCGCTCTCAACAGCCGCCGCAAGTATCGCGGTCGCTTTGGGAGCAATTTTTATCATCTTTTACTCGCTCAAGACAAAAAATTCTCCGCAATTTGATTCAAATATCCTTGAAGTACTCGCCGTTTATCTAGTTTGCCAAATTTTTATCGCGGCGGCGTCGTGGAATCCGATAATCAGTTTTCGGGAAGTTTTCGGCGAATTTCATAGATTTTTCCCGCTAATTTTCGCTATGACATTCATAAAAAAGCGCGAACAACTCTGCGGCGTGCTAATTTTATCGCTTTTTGCCTTTCTGATTAACGATTTGGCAGGAATTTATCAATATTTTATTCTCGACGAGCCGCGAGCGTTCGGATTTAGCCACACGCCGACTTTTTACGGCTCATTTATGTTGATTCAACTGCCAATCCTAATTTTTATCACTCAACTCGACTTTTTACCGCCGAATTGGAAATTTTTAGCCATTTTCACCGTCTCTTTAACTCTAATTTGCCTAATTTTATCAATGACTCGCGGCGCATGGCTCGCTTTTATCGGCGTCGCTATGATTTTCTTCGCTGTCCAGAAAAAATATCGCAAGTTCACTGCAAAAATTTTCGCCGCACTCGCAATAATTTTCCTAATCGTTACGCTAATTTCTCCCAAAATTCAAGACAGAATCGCTACACTTACCGATAAAAATTTCCAAAGCAATACCGAGCGCGTCTTAATGTGGAAATCTGCCACCGAAATTTTCAAGGATTATCCGCTTTGCGGCGTCGGGCAAAAAATGTTTTTCAAAGCTTACAATGAGCAATATATTTCGCCCGAAGCTAAGGAAAAAGGACACACTCAACCGCATAATAATTTGCTGAACGCCGCTAGCGAAGGCGGAATTATCGGTTTGGCGTCGTTTATCGGGCTTTATTCCTACTTTTTTTGGAAATTTTTTACCCAATTCAAACGTGAGAAAAATTTTGCATTCGGCGCAGGCTTAACCGCATTTCTAATCCTCGCCGGTCTTCAACTAGAAGGTCTAACTGATACTAATATAATTCAAGTCCCGATTATGCGCGAATTTTGGCTACTCGCCGGAATTTTAATCGCCGCTGAAAAAATTCTCAAGAAAAATTGACGACAAAGAGAAAAGTCCACCTCATTTGAAGTGGACTTTTTTTGAACTCGTAATTCATGCGTCAAGCACTGACCATTCATGCGTAAAGTAGAAATTTTTACTCTCCGGAAGCTTGCCCCAATTCTCAACAACGCGACTCATTGCTCGCGTAACGTCGTGGTGTCCGTCAGTATTCGTCAGCAGAACAAGAAATTGATTAGTTCCGTTTTGCGAAACAATATCGCCGCGCCGCAACGTACTATGCAAGCACTCAATAAATTTTTCGCCCGCAAATTTTAACGAAATGCTTTTATCGTCGCCCGTTCTTTTCAAGGCAAGCAATACAATACAAATCGTCTTGCCGTAACCTGCGCGGGTGCGCTTGAGAAATCGATAAATATTTCTAAAACTCTCAAAAGGTAGAACATATGCGCCAGGCTCCTTGTTGCGCTCAGAAAGAATCATTTCGACTTGCGCGAGCGTCACGACCGTTTCGACGTTTTCTTCGGGGGCGTCTTCATTGAAAATATTATAACCGTGCTTGCCGTTCTGCTTGACAATGTAAAGGGCTTTGTCCGCCTTTTTGTAAAGTTCCTTAAAATCGGTGCCGGCTTGCGGAACTAAAACGCAGCCGATTGACGCGCCCAGCGGAATATTCATATCTTCGCCCATCAACTTTTTCGCCGCGTCGGTGATTTTCTCGTTAATGAATTGCGTTTTGGTAGCGATAGAATTTTCATCAACAACGCCGTGACAAAATGCAACAAATTCATCGCCGCCCATGCGCCCAATTAAATCCGTCGAACGCATTGCCGCCCGCAATATGTCCGCGAACGCTATCAAAATTTTATCGCCCATTGCGTGCCCGTGAATATCGTTGACGAGTTTAAAACTGTCCAAGTCAATCATCATCAGCGAGCCAACAGATTTCTTGCAAATTTTGGTAAGCTCTTCTTCCGACGTGCCCTTATTAAATAAACCGGTAAGCGCGTCAGTCGTCGAAGTTTTAGTTAGGTCTTGAATCTCGTCGACTGTTCGCAGAATATTTGCGACGCGGCGCAGTAAAACATCGGGCTGAAAGGGCTTGCGAATAAAATCCATTGCGCCATTGTCAAAGCCTTTGCTCTCGACTTCGTCGCTTTTATCCGCCGTCATGAACATGAACGGTATTTTTTTATGAAATTCGTTCTGCAACTCAATCTGAAATTCGTAACCCGTCTTACCCGGCATTCGGAAATCTGAAAGCACCATATCGGGTTTTTCTCTGCGATAAATTTCCGTTGCTTCTTCCGCTGAACCTGCGCAGAACGTTTCGTATTGCCCTTCCAACATGAACGCCGTCATCTCTCGCAAAACGTCCACGTCGTCAACTATTAAAATTTTTTTCATGGCAAAAACCTCACTGTTTGAGAATTTCCCGTCATAAATCACGAACTTATTATAAAGGTTTATCGCGATAAAGGGAAGGAAAATTTTTCGCGGAATAAAATCTATACAAGTACGAAGGAGGCTTGAGCTATGGCTAAAGTTTTGAAATCGGAGCTGTTCGCTAAAATTTCTAGCGTCGACGAAAATATTTTCCGCGACGAACTTGCGGAGACTCTGAAAAATTTTAAGCGAAAAATTATTGTCCTTGACGACGACCCGACCGGCGTTCAGACTGTCAACGGCATTTCAGTTTATACTGATTGGACTTTGGAAAGTATCGCCGCCGGTTTCGCTGAAGAAAATTCTATGTTCTTTATTCTGACGAACTCTCGCGCCTTTTCCGCCGAAAAAACTCGCGCCGAACATAAAAAAATTGCTAAACGTATCTGCGCGGCGGCTAACGGAAAAGACTTTATAATCATTAGTCGCAGTGATTCGACATTGCGCGGGCATTATCCCCTTGAAACTCAAACCTTGCGCGAAACGCTAGAAAGTTGCGGCAAAAAAATCGACGGCGAAGTTTTAATGCCTTTTTTCAAAGAGGGCGGGCGATTCACTATCGGCAATGTTCATTACGTGCAAGAAGGCGATTACCTCACGCCCGCCGGCGAAACTGAATTTGCTAAGGATAAAACTTTCGGCTATAAAAATTCCGACCTTGCCGCTTACGTCGAAGAAAAAACTGGCGGCGCGTTCAAAAAGGAAAATGTTCTGTGCATTAGCCTTGACGAACTGCGCGGCGGCGACGTTGATAAAATTTCTGCGCGGCTCGCAAGTGTTCGCGACTTCAACAAAGTTATCGTCAATGCCGTTGATTATGTCGACGTTGAAATTTTCGCATTGGCTCTGCTTAGGTCGGGGAAAAATTTTATCTTCAGGACGGCGGCGGCGTTCACGAAAATTATTGGCGGCGTCGCTGATAAACCGCTTTTAACTAAGGCTGAACTTATCGACGAAAAAAATCCTAATGGCGGCTTGATAATTGTTGGCTCGCACGTCAAAAAGACTACTGCGCAACTCGACGAACTCAAGAAAATTTCTTCGGTCGCGTTCATTGAATTTGATGTTTCGGACTTAGGCGCGGTCGATAAAATTATTCGGCAGACGGAAGAAAATATTTCTCGCGGACAAACGACGGCAATTTATACTAGCCGCAAAGTTCTGGATTTAGGCAACGCTGAAAAAAATCTTGCGGCGTCCGTGAACATTTCCGACGCGCTAACCAGTATCGTTAATCGCCTAAGTATTCGCCCGAAATTTTTAATCGCGAAGGGTGGCATAACTTCAAGCGATGTCGGCACCAAAGGTTTAGGCGTAAAAAAAGCTATTGTGCTCGGTCAAGTGGCGGCGGGCGTTCCCGTCTGGAAAATCGGCGCGGAAAGTAAATTTCCTGGCATGAGCTACATAATTTTTCCTGGCAACGTCGGCAACGTTGACACTTTAAAAAATATCATCGAGATGCTCGGCGCGTAATAAAAAGGACGGTCGCCGCAAACAACTTTGCAGGGGTGATTTATATGTTAATGGCCGTTTTTCTGCTCGGCATAGCACTTTTAATGTTGCTAATCATAAAGTTCAAAATAAATCCGTTCCTCGCGCTGATTTTCACGGCGATAATTATTGGCTTTGGCGCGGGCTTATCCGTCTCGAAAATAGTCGGCAGTATTGCTTCGGGTTTCGGCGAGACAATGGGTGGCATAGGAATTGTTGTCGCGCTCGGCATTATTTTAGGTCAGCTACTTTACGAAACGGGCGGCACTGAAGGCATTGCAAGACTTGCGCTGAAAAAAATCGGCGTAAAAAATTCGCCCGTTGCGCTTTGCATTACAGGCGTTATTGTCGCAATTCCCGTTTTCTTTGACGCGGCATTTGTTATACTCGTCAACTTTGCTAAACAACTTTCCGAAAAAACCGGAGTTCCTCTTGTGCGCTACGTTACGGCACTTAGCATTGGCTTGATTGCCGGTCACTGCATCATAATTCCGACACCAGGTCCTATGGCAGTTGCGGGCGCGGTTGAAGCTCCAATGGGTTCATTCGTTTTGTATTCGCTGATTATCTGCGTACCGGCGGCATTAATCGGCGGCGTGCTTTATTCCAAACTCACGGCGCAAAGATTTTTCCCTGAGCAATGCGGGCACGAAAAAGATAACATAGATTTTGAAGTTGACGATTCAAAAGACCGTTGTCCAGGTTCTTTGGCGGTTGTGCTGATTCTCTTACCCATAACTTTAATTTTGATAGGGACTATTGCGGGCGCGTTGCTCGACAAGGAAACAGCGATAGGCGCGGCGGGCGCATTTATCGGTGATAAAAATATCGCGTTATTTATTGGCGTAGTAGCGGCGTTATTCATGCTCCGTCCGTATTTCAAACGCTCGTCCGAAGAAATGATAACTGACGCCGGCTCACAAGCGGGCATGATACTTTTAATCACGGGCGCGGGCGGTTCATTTGGCGCGATTATCAACGCGACGGGCATTGGCGATTACATTGTCAGCACCATGCAAGATTTTAACGTCCCGCTGATGATTTTGGGCTTTATCCTCTGTCAGATTTTGAAAATGGCTCAAGGTTCATCAACAGTTGCATTAATTACAACGTCTGCGATAGTTGCTCCGTCAATCAGTGCAGTTGGAGCTTCGCCGGTACTTGTCGGCTTAGCGATTTGTTGTGGCGCAGTCGGCTTATCGTTGCCTAATGATTCAGCTTTTTGGGTTGTCAACAGATTTTCGGGCTTCACCTTCCCGCAAACTATGAAAACTTGGACTATCGGCGGATTTATCGCAGGTTTAACGGGTCTCGTTATAGTTTTGATATTAAGCATGTTCCAAAGTTTTCTACCTGGCTTGTTCTAAGGTTTTATTCCTAATAAAAAATGCTCCCTTGTCGGGAGTTTTTTTGTTGCAAAAATTTTTTCAGTATTCGCGGTCGACGAAAAGCGCAACGTCTATTCTTTTGCCGCCTAAATCCATTTCGACCGTCAGATAATGCGCCTCGCTGATTTTTATCGTGTAATCTTCCTCAATCATCAATTCCGGCGTCGTTATGTCCACTTCAAAGCCCATTTGCGCATATTGCGTCGCCGCTCGCGCCGTCAGCATGTTCGCCATTTCGCGTATCGCGCTTTTCACTAAGTCGTTAAACTTTTCCACCGGCACGCCTAACATCATCGTCGACGCAATATATTTCGCCGTGTCCGCCGTCATATTGTATACGACGTTCCCGCGCAGTTGCTTCGTTATCCCTACTTTAATCGTGACGCCTCTGCTTATTACATTTCTCTCTTGCAAGTAAATTCTTTGCCGCTTCGGCATCGCAAAGCCCATTTGCGGCATTACTTCCATGAATGCATCGATTATTGGGTTCACTAGTTTTGCGTCCACCTTATCTATCTCCTTCCGCTTAAAGTTTTATGTATTTTTCTATGCAAACACGAATTTTACCTGCCGCGCTTGTTAAATTTTTTTCCCCGTGCTATTCTGTACAAAATTTTTCGGAGGTGTTACCCATGCTGAAATTTTTTATCGCTCTGTTAATAATTTTTTCCACTTCCGCGCAGGTTTCCGCTGAAAAAATCCTTTTTATACCCCACGACAACCGCCCAGTTTCCTCTCAACAGCCCTCAGACGTTATTTCTCAGCTCGGTTACGAAATTATTTCCCCGCCAACCGAATTTTTAACCAATCCCGACCAACTTTGGTCTTGGTTTAACGAAAATGCCCCCTTCGTCAACGCCGCTGTCGTTTCTTCCGACGCTTTGCTTTATGGCGGGCTGATTCCGTCCCGTTCGCATGAAATTTCCGCCGAAATTCTCAATTCTCGCGTCCAAAACTTCAAAATTCTCCGCGATAATAATCCAAACCTAAATTTATACGCTTTCGGCTCGCTTATGCGCACTCCGTCTTTCGGTACGCCCGGCGACCGCGAAGAACCTGCCTATTATGGGCAATTCGGCGCGAAAATCTTCCAACTCACTGCACTTTTGGATAAAAATGAGACTTCTAAGCTTAATTCTAACGAAAAAATGCAACTCGCCGCCCTAGAAAATGAAATTCCAGACGAAATTTTAGATAATTGGTTCGCTCGCCGCGTTAAAAATCTTTCCATGACTATAAAACTTTTAGACTTAACGAACGACGACGTTATAAATTTTTTCGTAATCGGGCGCGACGATAACGCCCCACTTTGTCAAACTCATCGCGAAAATCGCCAACTTTTAGCCTACATGGAAAATATTCCCAAAATTAAAGCACAATCGCACGCCGGAATTGATGAATTCGCTATTTTGCTCCTAACTCGCGCCGTTAATGACTTAAATTGCCATATTCCTTTCGTAAATGTCCAATTTAATCGCGGAAAAGGCGCAAAAACTATCCCGCATTACTCCGACGAGGAAATTGGGCAGTCTATTCGCGACGAAATTATTATCGCCGGCGCAATGTTCGTTCCTAAGCCCGAACGCGCCGATTTTGTCCTTTTTGTCAACTCCGACCCTAAAGGCAATACTTTTGAACTCCATAATTCTTTCCCGCCGCAAGTTTTGACTAAAAAACAGCAGAAATATTTCGCCCGCAACGCTGAAAATTTCGCCGATATGGTCGAAAATGCCGTTAATAATAATTTGCCCGTCGGAATTGCCGATATTATCTGCGCGAACGGCTCCGATAATTTCCTTATGGCGCAACTTAGCGATAAAAATCTCCTTTTCAAGCTCCAAAGTTACGGCGGCTGGAATACCGCGACTAATACTAGCGGTTTCGCGCTCTCGACCGGCATTTTGGCAAAAAAAATGAGCCGCGCCTCGATTGACCGGCTCCTTGCCACGCGCTATCTTGACGACTGGGCTTATCAAGCCAACGTCCGCACCGCTATCGCCGACGAACTTTCTAAACGCCCCGACGGTTTGGCGATTTATTTAAATCTCGGCGACCATGAATCCGAAATACTCAAGCGCGAAAATGTTCTTATGCATGAATTCGCCGTCGAACATTTTCCGCAGTGGAATGGTTTTGTCGTTTCTAACCCTTGGCACCGCATGTTTGAATGCCGTATCGACTTAGATTGATAAAATTGCATTTAAATGCATTTTTCCGTTTCACCCGCAAAAATTTGCCCCAAAAATAGGGGCTTTTTTTGTACCCCCCCAAAAACCGCGTCACCACGCCATTTTCTAGACGTTAAAATTGCATTTATTTGCAATTTCGCTTTTGCGCCTCAAAACCACTTCAAACTAAATTTTTCGCGTAAATCGCCTGCCCGATACAAATTCCGCCGTCATTCGCCGGTATCAACTCATGCCGAAGCACTTTCAAGCCCGCAAATCGCAATTTTTCCATTACAAGACCGCTCAATAGCGAATTTTGAAACACTCCGCCGCTCAATGCGACGGTTTTTATTTTTGAACGCTCGCTTATGCCCAAAACCGTCCCGAAAATCATTTCCGCTAGCAAATCATGAAATAATTTCGCCAAATCGCAAATTTTTTCGCCCGCAAGCCGCATTTTTATCATCTCGCCTAAAATTTCGTCCGTGTTCATGGATTTTGCCGCAAATTTTCGCTCCGAACGCTCCGCAATCGCTTGCAATCGCATTGCCGCTTCACCTTCGTAGCTAGATACCTTGCAAACTCCTAAAATCGCCGCCGCCGCGTCAAAAATTCTGCCCGCGCTCGTCGATTCTACGCAATTTATATCGTTGTCCAGTAAAAATTTCACTCCGCGTAAATTTTTTTCGTCCGCAAGCCTTAATTCCCGCGCAATATCCAAATTCATAAACGAAAGCGCAATTCGCCAGCCTTCCCGCGCAGATTTATCGCCGCCAGCCTGTTTAAAGCTTTTTATCGACGCGACACGCTCAAAATTTTTCGTATCGCATAAAAAAAACTCGCCGCCCCAAATTTTTCCGTCTAAACCGTAGCCAGTGCCGTCAAAAGCAACGCCAATCACTTCGCCAGCAAAATTATTCTCCGCCATGCAACTTAAAATGTGCGCGTAATGATGTTGAACCTTTACAAGCGGAATTTTAAGCTTTTCGGATAGTTTTTCGGCTAAAATTGTAGTTTGATAGCGCGGGTGCAGGTCGCAAGCGATAATTTCCGGCTCAATTTCCAATAAATCGCTCATTCGGGCAATAGATTTCTCCAAAACTTCGACGGTTTGCAAATTTCCAACGTCTCCGATATAGGGCGACGCATAAAATAAATCATTTTTCGCTAGGCAAAAAGTATTTTTCAGCTCGCCGCCGATTGCAAGGACGGATTTTTTGTTTGAACTAAAAAAAATCGGCAGAGGCGCAAATCCACGACTGCGACGAATCATTGACGGGCGATTTTCTATAAAATCCATGACAGAATCATCAGCGCGAAGCAAAATTTGCCGATTATGGCTTAAAATCGCGTCGCAGAAGTCAAAATTTTTAATTGCGGCGTCGTCATCAATGGTTATCGGGACGCCAGAAGGATTTCCGCTCGTCATAATCAGCGCGTCTGGAAAATCGGAAATTTCGTCCGGAAAATCAAAAATTAGCATGTGTAAAGGCGTATAAGGCAATAAAACGCCCAATTTATTTATGTTCGGAGCGACATTTTCGGCGATTGAGCCAATTTTTTTCTGCAAAAGTACAATCGGTTTCTGCGGACTGTCCAAAAATGATTTTTCAGCGTCGGAAAGATAACATTCGCGCTTAACGGCAGAAATATTCCTAAACATGACGGCAAAAGGCTTAGTCGGGCGGGTTTTTGAGTTGCGAAGGCGTTCAACGGCGTTAAAATTATGCGCATCGCAAGCCAAATGAAAGCCGCCAATGCCTTTTATCGCGACAATTCCGCCACTAACTAAAATTTTCCGAGCAAATTTAATCGCGTCGTGCCCGCGCAGATTTTTTCCTAAAATATAAACTTTTGGTCCGCAATCATTGCAACAAATGGGCTGTGCGTCGAATCTACGCGAATTTTTATCGAAATATTCGGCTTTGCAGGCGTCGCACATAGGAAAATCATTCATAGAAGTGCGTTCGCGGTCGTAAGGCATATTTTTTAGGATAGTTAAACGCGGACCGCAAGCCGTACAGTTAATAAAAGGGTGCAAATAACGGCGATTTTTGGGATTAAAAAGCTCTTCAGCGCATTTTTCGCAGATAGAAATATCCGGCGAAACGAAAATATCGCCTTTTTCGTGCACGCTTTCGATAATTTGGAAGTCGGAGAAATTTTTATCGGGAAAAGTGGAAATATCGACTTTCAAAATGGTAGAACGCGGCGGATTTTGAGTTTTTAGGGCAGAAATGAAGTTATTTAGGTCATTTTCCGCGCCTTGAGCATAAATTTCGACGTATGAACCGCGATTAGCGACGTTTCCGAAGATTTTATGACTGTCAGCAAGATTTTTCACGAACGGACGGAATCCGACGCCCTGAACGATACCGAAAACTTTAATATTTAACAAAAAAATCCCCTCCGAGCCGATTTTAGCAAAAAAAAATAGTCTACGCCATAAACGCGAAGATTCTTTACATTACGCGCCGCTTTTGATACAATATAGCAAAATTAAGGAGGTAGCATGAGATGAAAATCGGCGATAAGTTAGTATATCCGATGCACGGTGCCGGCGAAATCACGAAAATAGAGGAAAATGAAGTCGGAGGCGTCAAAAATTCATATTACATCATGCGCTTGCCGGTGGGCGAAATGAAACTTATGCTACCGGTGGACAAAGTCGAAGAAGTAGGCTTGCGAGAGCTAATAAAGCCGGAACAAATCGAAGAAGTAGCGAAAGTTTTGCAAGCTGAGAGCGAATCATTACAAATTAGTTGGAATAAAAGATACCACATGAACCTTGAGCGACTAAAAACGGGAAGTATATTCGACGCGGCGACGGTTGCGCGGAATTTAACTAGGCAGAACAGCAAAAAGAAAGTTTCGAGCGGCGAAAAGAAATTACTTGACTTATCGAGGCAAATTTTGATAACGGAGCTTGTCTACGTGTGCGAAAAGACGCCCGAAGAGATAACAGCATGGGTCGACGAACAAATTGGGATTGATTAGAAATGAAATTTGCAGATTATGTTAATCGGTTGTATAATGCAACCGTATTTTTTTTACAAAGGATTGAGGAGGGAGCAAATTGTTATCAAAAGTAACAAAAGTCTACGGCGAAACAGCACTTATAAAGTTAATCGCCGTAGGATTGGTGATAGGAATTGTTTTAGCGTTATTTGTGCCGACAGTGGTGCCGGTTATCGCGGTATTCGGCAAACTTTTCGTCAACGCATTAAAAGGCGTCGCGCCGATATTAGTTTTCGTGCTAGTAATGAACGCGATGAGTCAAAAATCGGAATCAAACGCGACAATGAAGCCGATAGTCCAACTTTATGTTATCGGAACGTTTTTAGCGTCGCTAGTCGCGGTTACGGCGTCATTTTTATTCCCGACGACGTTAAAATTGCAAATAAATCCTGATGCGACAATCGCGCCGCCTGGAGGAATCGTCGAAGTTCTGCAAAATGTCATAATGAACGTGGTAGATAATCCGATACACGCGCTGACGACGGCAAATTACATCGGAATATTGGCATGGGGCGTGATAATGGGCTTAGCGTTCCGAAATTGTGGAGATGAATTGCATAATGTGCTTTCAGACTTAGCAAAAGCGGTAACGAAGGTCGTGCAATGGGTAATTCGGTTTGCGCCGTTCGGAATAATGGGATTAGTGGCCGACGCGATAGCAACAAGCGGCGTCGACGCGCTTTTAGGTTACGCGAAACTTTTGGCGGTACTTTTGGGGGCATTTTTCAGCGTAGCACTTATCATGAATCCAATAATCGTTTTTATAAAGCTCGGAATAAATCCATATCCGCTAGTTTTTGCTACATTGCGGGAAAGTGGGATATACGCCTTTTTTACGCGGTCGAGCGCGGCGAATATTCCTGTCAACATGAGCCTTTGCAAACGTTTAGGGCTGAACGAAGATTTATATTCGATTTCGATACCTTTGGGCGCGACGATAAATATGGCGGGCGCGTCGATAACGATAGCGGTTTTGAGTTTAGCGGCGGCGCATACGCTAGGAATATCGGTTGACATGCCGACGGCGTTATTACTGTGCATAATTTCGACGGTTGGAGCGTGTGGAGCGTCTGGAGTCGCGGGCGGTTCGTTATTATTGATTCCGGTAGCGTGTTCGAGCTTTGGAATTGACAATGATATAGCGATGCAAGTAGTTGGCGTAGGATTTATAATCGGCGTGTTGCAAGATTCGTGCGAAACGGCGTTGAATTCATCAAGCGACGCGCTTTTCACGGCGACGGCGGAATTTGCTGAACGTAAGAAGCAGGGCAAATTAAATCCCGCAGACTTAACGCCACGAGCGGCGGAATAATTTTTATTTGAACAAAAAAAACGGCTGTCGATTATGGCAGTCGATTTTTTTTGCTTACGATTTACTTTTGACGAGTTCGACGGCGAGCTTTGCATTTTGGCGGGCGAGCGCGTTTAATTCTTTTAGTAGCGTGTCGTCGTGAAATTCTTTATCCTCTGATAGCTTTTTCAACGTCGCGTCGAAAATTTCTTGCGCCGTCACGTCTGACATATTGCCCAGCGGTTTTTCGCCAATCGAATCAAGAAAGCGTTCAATTTTCGGGTCGTAGGAAATGCCCAAAAGCGGCACGTTCATAACGCCCGCGAAAATCAGCGCGTGTAATCGGACGCCGATTAATAAATCCATGCAACCGACTAAACTTAAAATTTCCTGCGTCGAAAATTCTTCTTCAAAGACAAGACATTTTTCCTTCATAAGTTCGGCAGTCATCACGGCGGAGCGAATATCTTCCGGAAATTTCATTGGGATAAAAATAATCTTCGCGCCGGTCTCCTCAATGATTTTGTCCAGAGCGGCGGCAATTTCAGTTTGAAAACGTCCCCAGTCCATCCAATGGCGAATAGCTACGCCGATAAATTTCCCGTCCGATTTTTTCAGCGCGTGGTGCGATAAAATTTCTTCGCCGATTTCTAGCGGCACAGGTTTTATTGCTAAGACAGGGTCGGCGGTGCAGAAGATTTTTGGTCTCGTGATTTTAAGGCGTGCAAGTTCCTCAAGGGAGCCTCTGTCGCGGACGGTGATTAAATCGACGCGATTAACAATTAGATTCATGAGTTTATGCGCCAATGCGCCGCGAATAGGACCAATGCCCTGCGCGTAAAGCATAACCGGACACCGCAAGATGAGCGCGAAAAAAATTATTGCAAGGTAATAATAAAGACTGCGCCCGCTCGTCACGTTCTGCAGTAGAGAGCCGCCGCCTGAAATTAGTAAATCTGCCGCACGAATTTTTTTAATGATAGAAAAAATATCCGGCATGGGTACCGCGTCGACCTTGTGACGCAAGCGCGTATATTCTGGATTGAGCGATATAACTGTAACTTGCAAATCTGAAACTTCTTCGCGCAAAACTTCAAGCATTGCCGCGAGCATCGCTTCATCGCCGCCGTTTTTCGAGCCGTAATAGCCGGAAATTACAATTCTCATGTTCACCCTCAAAAAATTTTTTCAAATGGTAAGTATTTATTCTGCCCGCGTCGCAATTCCCCTGCCAAAAAAGCAATTAGGAATTTGGAATTAGGAATTTGGAATTTTTATTGCGTGGAAAAGTTTTGCGTGATAAAATTTTCCAAAATGATTGGAGTTGATTATCATGATGAAAAAACTTTTTATAATAATCTGTGCGGCGTTGCTAATGACGGGTTGCGGCGGTTCCGCTGACAAAACTGAAAGTTCAGGCACCGCGCAAGCTTCGCCCGTTGCGAAAAATATTCCGAACTTCACGGCAAAAACTATCACTGGTGAAACCGTCACCAATGAAATTTTCGCGGCGAAAAAAATCAGCGTCGTAAACATTTGGGGGACGTTCTGCCCGCCGTGCATCGCTGAAATGCCCGAACTCGGTGAAATGGCTCGCAATCTCCCCGAAAACGCGCAAATTATCGGATTTGTCTGCGACGCCTCTGAAGAATCTTCGCAAATTAAAAAGGCAGTTCAGATAACAAAGGAGGCAAATGCAAATTTCGTGAACATTATCCCCGACGCGCAACTTATGAAATTTATGGAGAACGTTGAAGCGGTGCCGACGACGATTTTTGTAAACAGCAAAGGCGAAGTCGTTGGCAGAGCGATTATCGGCGCGGACGTTGAGGCTTATAAAGATGAACTCGAAAAACTTCTCAAGGAATAGGCTAATAATTTTCTTGGCAAGCGCGGCAATGATTTTATTCGGGATTGAGCGCGGCGAATTGGAAACAATTTTTGCAAAGGCGGCGCGAGTTTGTCTTGAATGCATTGGGCTTGGCTAATGAGACGGCGATTGATTCAGTTAGCGGCGACAATTTTAACTAATCCGCACGCGGCAAATTTCTTGAGCGGGAAACTTTATCGCGGCGAACTGAAAAACTTTTGCGCACCGGGCTTGAATTGCTGGTCGTGTCCTGCGGCAACTTTTAGCTGTCCGATTGGAGCATTGCAAGCGGTCGGGGGCGCGGGCGGCAAGTTCAGCTTTTATGCGGCTGGCTTTATAATTTTAATCGGGCTGATATTCGGGCGAGTAATTTGCGGTTTTTTATGTCCGTTCGGTTTGATTCAAGAGTTGCTGAATAAAATTCCGTCGCCGAAACTTTTTCTCCCGCGCAAGTTCAATCGCGTGAAATATTTTCTGCTGATAATTTTCGTGCTGATTCTGCCTGTCGTGACGAAATTTGGCGAGCCAACTTTTTGCGAATACATTTGCCCCGCTGGAACTTTGGAAGCGGGCTTGCCACTGATTGCAACTCATGAAGAATATCGCGACATTTTAGGAAAATTATTCACACTGAAAATTTTTATCCTTATCGCGGTGATTGTAGGTTGCGTCCTTGTCCACAGATTTTTTTGCCGGATGATGTGTCCACTCGGCGCGATTTACGGCTTGATTAACAAATATAGTTTCTACCAGATAAAGTTTGCGCAAGATAAATGCATTGATTGCGGGCGTTGCAAAAGCGTTTGTCCGCTCGACCTTGACCCGACTAAGGATTTTAATTCCGCTGAATGCGTTCGTTGCGAGCGTTGCAAAAAAATTTGTCCGACGAAGGCTCTTCATTAAATGTTGATTAAAATTTCGATAACTTTTAAGGGGGGCGACCGAAATTCCGATAAGTAAATCGGGACAGCTCAAAGCGAGTGTCGCCTAAGAAAAATTAGCTGAACATTGATTGAGGAGCAACCTCACTGAAAAGAATCAAGCACAATGACATAGAAAAAGGCAGTCGGCTCGAAAAGGTCGGCTGTTTTGCTTTGCAAGGATAACGCGCCTGATTAAATTTTGGTTAGATTTTATTTTCCTTTAAGGAATTGGGTAGAAAATGCCGATAAGTAAATCGGGACGGCTCAAAGCGAGCGTCGCCTAAGAAAAACTAGCTGAACATTGATTGAGGAGCAACCTCACTAAAAAGAATCAAGCACAATGACATAAAAAACGGTCGGCTCGAAAAGGTCGGCTGTTTGCTTTGCAAGGATAACGCGCCTGATTAAATTTTGGTTAGATTTTATTTTCCTTTAAGGAATTGGGTAGAAAATGCCGATAAGTAAATCGGGACGGCTCAAAGCGAGCGTCGCCTAA
>ODAI011875720.1_pt1 | contig 52493 bp, 54 predicted proteins | sample 1539321 | NCBI WGS metagenome assembly ODAI01 (sample SAMN02144231, study PRJEB22623) | gut metagenome | biome: sheep rumen | host: Ovis aries | place: New Zealand
CAGATAGCCTTTGTTTGCTATTATTGCTATATCGGTCGCCATATGCTATGCTTCTGTTTCTATTTTTCGTTTGCGGATATGGCGGACCATTTCGTTTACCATAGGGTATAGTAGTTTGGCCCTGATGTCGTTCAAACTGTCTATGCTTGACTTTAACTCGCTAAGTTGTTGCATCGCTCCACAATACAATATGGGGTTTTCTGGCGCCTTTGTATGGCGTAGCAACAAACTGAGAATATCTTGCAATTCGTTAGACGGAATTTCGCCTTCTTTATTCGTCAGGTTGGTCGCATTTTTTAGCAACTCTAAATCTTCCTCAGAGAGAACTGGACTGTAGAATAGCTCGTAGAGGTGTGTTACCGTCTCTTTTAACTGTTGTTCTTGGGTGGAAATAAAACGTTCGAGGCGTTTTACATAGGTCTCGTAGAAGTTTATTACGGCAACATATCCTATTTCCTCTTTCTGGCTTTCTGACATACGTTGGAAATGCTGTCCCAGTATCCGGAGCCAGGGTCTGAGTTCGCTGAGCGATTTACTGTAGTAGTCAACTAAAGGCAGTAAGGCATAGCGGCTCACGCTTTGTGGTTTGTAGCGTGAGTCTATTGTCAGCCGTAACAATTCAATGCACAATTCCAGGTCCATGCTTTTCCCGTCGCAGGCTTCCTGGAGAGTTGTGTTGCCTAGAGATGGACGGATGTCCATATTTAGGAAAGGCTTCAGTAGTTGCGGATATTTTATTATGATATCGGCAACCTGGTCTGAAACTTGTATTTCGCCTTTATGCGGTTGCTTCATTTTATTGCTTGTTCAGTCTTTTCTTTTCACGATGTTTGCCCCACTTGGTGTTGAGGTTTAGTATGAAGATGGCAATAAAGCATGGCCAACTTGCTATAGGGGCCAGCAAGTATAGTTTCTCCAATTCGTCAACTTTCAGCCCGTATTTGAAGATTGGGTATAGGACCAGTAAAATGACAGACAGAATGCAGAACACCTTTATGGACTTCTTGTCAATCTGGTGGTCGGCAAACAGGGCTCTGATGGTCATATAGGCCATAACACCTATGGCTGCAAAAAGAACAATTACCACCAGGCAGGCCAACATGTGTATAAGGAATTGGAGGTTTTCGCTGAACAAAATGCTCAAAACAAAAATAGCAGCTATAACAAGGTAACTTACCACCAAGTAGTGCTTGATTATGAATAGTTTCAGTCTGTTTAGTATTGTATTCATGGTATTTTTTTTGTTGCGTTAATGGTTAATCCTCGTCTTCTACATCCTTGTGTGTGGCGTATACCCGCCATTTCTCAATAAGGCCCGCCATGTCGGCAGGTAGCTCGGAATTGAAGTAGAGCTCTTCTCCGGTGCGCGGATGTACAAATCCAAGCGTTTTGGCATGGAGTGCTTGCCGTGGACAAACTTCAAAACAATTCTTTATAAATTGTTTGTATTTGGTTGTCCGTTCGCCGCGTAAAATTTCGCTACCTCCATACCGTTCATCGTTAAACAGTGTGTGTCCGATGTGCTTCATGTGTACCCTAATTTGGTGAGTGCGTCCTGTTTCAAGTCTGCATTCCACCAAGGTTACGTGTGCTAGTCGTTCTAGAACGCGGTAATGTGTGACAGCGTGCTTGGCATTCGGATTTTCTCCGTTCGGGAAGACCGTGAAAAGCATACGGTCGCGTGGGTCACGGCCAAGGTCGCCATCAATGGTGCCCTCGTCTTCCTTTATTACGCCCCAAACTACTGCATTGTAGAGTCGCTTGGTGGTTTTGTTAAAGAATTGCTTCCCCAAGTGGGTTTTTGCATTCTCGTTCTTTGCAACAACCAAGAGCCCCGATGTGTCTTTGTCTATTCGGTGAACCAGTCCTAAACGTGGGTCATCGACTTTGAAGTTAGGGTCGTCTTTCAAGTGCCAGGCTACAGCGTTCAGCAGTGTGCCTTGCCAATTGCCGAAGCCAGGGTGTACAACCATGCCGGGGCCTTTATCTACCACAATGAGGTCCTCGTCTTCGTATACGATGTTGAGGGGAATGTCTTGTGGTTCGATGGTGAACTCGGTTGGAGGGTACGACAAGACAATGGAAATCTCGTCGAGTGGTTTTACCTTGTAGTTCGACTTTACAGGTTTGCCGTTCACCAGAATGCTGCCCGCATCGGCAGCAAGCTGGATGCGGTTGCGCGATATCTGATGCATGCAGTTGACCAGGTATTTGTCGATGCGGATCATGCTGTGCCCTTTTTCCACAGTCATGTGGAAATGCTCGTGCATTTGTCCGTCGCTACCGAGTTCTGCCTCTTGCCCGTCAGCTTCGCCTTGGAGTAATTCTTCGTCGTCAGTGTATTCGTTTGGCATTTCTTGTCGTATTGAATTCTATTCGTCAGCCATTTCTTCAGCGGCATCGAGTTTGCTTTGGGTTGTGGTGACGTACAACTTCACTGTCTCGTTTCCGTTCAACTTCGATTTCGTGACAGGTTGCTGTTTATACACTTTATAGAAGCGTTTGTTTTCTTCGCTGCTTGGGGTTACATCGAAAATAACGGTAGAGTTAAGTGCGAGTGCTTCTACACGGCTGATGGCTTCGTTTACAGACAGACCGTGCAACGATGGCATTTCGCTGAACTCGTTAGAGTTCCCTTTTCCCACACGAAGCGTTACTTGTGAACCTTCTACCAGTTTTTTCCCTGCGTATATCGTACTGCCGTTATATTCGACGGCAATGACGGTGTTGTACTTTGATGGAACAAATTTGATTTCTTTAACTTTCAGACCGGCAGATTCCAATTCACCCTGTAACTGTCGGAGCGATTTGTCGCTGTATTCTGGCAGTTGGACTTGTCGCGGTTTTCTGGCCCGGATGTAGAGATATATTTTTCTTCCTCTTTTCACCTTCGCCCCTTTGCTTGGCACTTGGTCGATGATGCAGCCTGGACGGGTTGTTGTCGCGTACATTGAGTCGATAACTATGCAGCTTAAACCATCTCTCGACAAGCGGTTTTCTGCTTCTTCTACGGTATACCCCTTCAAGTCGGGTAGCTCGATTTCTTTACCATGCTCGGTATATGACCCCAACCAACTGCTTACAAACCAGATGATGGCGACAAGGATGAAAATTGCCCCAAATATGCTTAGTACTATAGGGTGAAGTAGGACCTTTTTCAGTTTTCCTACAATTTCTGCACTGCTTATTGACATGAGATTGCTCTTTTTCAAACTTCAAATGTACAAATATACCAAAAAAATAAGAGACAATTATCATTTTATGGGTTTTGAAAGAATGTGTTGTCGTCAATGGCTTCCGATTGGCACCCCAGATGTAGGCAATGTTGAATAGAAAATGTTTTATTAGGAAACAGATGCTCGGCGTTGTTCTGATAGGTGGTGTTGAGGTATTTGTCCAGTTTTTTTATAGCTTGGTTCCGCTCACATCTCCCCTGGAAGATAAAGAATTGCATCTGCTATAGTTAAATGCATATTTGGCAACTCTCACAAGGCATTAATTCGCCCTTATTGCGTATCTTTGCATAAAAGTTGCACAAGATGGAAAAGATTGCATTACTCCTTTCGGGTGGCGTAGACAGCAGCGTTGCCCTCTACCGCCTAAAAGAGCAAGGCTATACCCCCGATTGTTTCTACATTAAGATTGGACCAGAGGAAGATACCGAATGGAACTGTACTTCGGAGGAGGATCTCGAAATGGCGACTTCTCTTTGCCGAAAGTTCGGATGCAAACTACAAGTGGTGGACCTTCATCATGAGTATTGGGATAAAGTGGTGGCTTATACAATGGAAAAAGTAAAGGCTGGACTGACGCCCAACCCCGATGTTATGTGTAATAAACTCATTAAATTCGGCTGTTTCGAAGAGAAGGCTGGTTATCAGTATGACCTGATTGCGACCGGACACTATGCCACGACCGCTGTGGTGGATGGAAAGAAATGGTTGGCTACCAGTCCTGACCCTGTTAAAGACCAAACTGACTTCTTGGCACAGTTGGATAACTTCCAACTGAAAAAGGCCATCTTCCCAATTGGCGACCTCTATAAGCACGAGGTCCGTGAAATTGCTGAGCGCGAACATCTTGTTACTGCCAAGCGTAAAGATAGCCAGGGCATCTGTTTCTTGGGGAAAATCAATTATAACGATTATATCAAGCGCTTTCTTGGAGAAAAGGAAGGCTACGTGATTAATGCTGACACCAACAAGAAAATGGGAATGCACAAGGGCTATTGGTTTTACACCATCGGACAGCGACATGGACTTGGTTTTGGTGGTGGCCCTTGGTATGTGGTTAAGAAGGACATCGAATACAACATTGTCTACATCTCGAACAAGATAGATCTGATGAACTACGAAAGCAGGGAACTGAATCTGCGTTGCGTACACTTCATTACCGAAGACCCTTGGGGCGATTTGCCGCCAGAAGGTAAGCGTATCTGTTTTAAAATCAGACATTCTCCTGAATATCTTAAAGGTACCATCACTAAAAATGGCGACATGTACCATATTGTGGCCGACAATGCCATTCAGGGTATTGCCCCTGGACAGTTTGGGGTGCTTTACGATGCCGAACACCGATTGTGTTACGGCAGTGGTGAGATTGCGCTGTGAAACACGTGTATAGGATTGGTTTTTGCCGTTCCTTTTGAGTAAATTTGCTTAATTAAGAAACAATAATATACAGATGAAAGTAGCCATCATTAAATACAATGCCGGCAATATTCGCTCCGTCGATAATGCAATGAAACGGATTGGAGCGCAGGCTGAGATTACCGGCGAACCTGAAATCATCAAGTCGGCCGACAAGGTCATCTTCCCTGGCGTTGGCGAGGCGGAAACCACCATGAAATACTTGCGTGAGCATAAACTTGATGAACTGATAGTCGATTTAAAGCAACCTGTTTTGGGCATCTGCATAGGTATGCAGTTAATGTGCAAAAGTAGCACGGAGGCCGATAACGGCTTGGTTGAATGTTTGGGCATCTTCAACGAAACTGTTCAGAAGTTCGAACCTACTGCACAAATCAACAAAGTGCCACACATGGGGTGGAACACAATAGAGCCTGCCGATGGTTGCCCGCTTTTCAAAGGTTTGAAGAAAGATCCGTATTTCTACTACGTTCACAGCTACTATGCAACCGTAGGCGCAAATACCATTGCGACCACCAACTACATCAATGACTATAGTGCCGCCTTGCACCGCGACAACTTCTATGCCGTGCAGTTCCACCCAGAGAAGAGTGGAAGCGTTGGTGAAACCGTGCTTAAAAATTTTCTTGACCTTTAAAACTGACTCTCATGCTCGCAAAACGAATTATACCATGTCTTGACATCAAAAACGGTCAGACCGTTAAAGGTGTTAATTTTGAAAATATACGCAACGTGGGTGACCCGGTTGAACTGGGCGCTGAATACAGCCGCCAAGGGGCCGATGAGTTGGTCTTCCTTGATATTACGGCTTCGCATGAAGGACGTAAAACTTTCTCAGAGTTGGTAACCCGCATCGCACAAAATATCTCAATCCCGTTTACTGTTGGTGGTGGAATTCACGAACTGAAGGATGTTGATACTCTGTTGGCTGCTGGTGCAGACAAGGTGTCAATTAACTCGGCGGCCATTAAGAATCCCGATCTCATCAGCGAAGTTGCCAAGCAGTTCGGCTCACAGGTCTGCACGGTGGCCATCGACGCTAAATTAGACGAGTCTGGCGAATGGACCTGCTACTTGAATGGTGGCCGTATCGCAACCGACCGCAAACTTTTTGAGTGGGCCCGTGAGGCACAAGAACGCGGAGCTGGCGAAATTCTCTTCACCAGTATGAACCACGACGGTGTGAAGCAAGGTTTCGCTAACGACGCCTTAGCACGTTTGAGCGAAGACCTTTCTATACCTGTCATCGCTTCTGGCGGTGCTGGTGCAATGGAGCACTTCAAAGATGTGTTCACTACAGGTAAGGCCGACGCTGCTCTTGCTGCCAGCATCTTCCACTTCCACGAAATCGCTATTCCAGACCTTAAGAACTATTTGGCTGGAGAAAACATTCCAATGCGTATTGTATAAATTTTATGTGGGTACTTTATACTCTGCTTGTTGTCTTGGCTCTTTTAGCCTTCAAGTTTGGTTGGGGTGTTGTTAGAGTCATTCTCAAGACGATAAAATGGACATTCATCATCTTGGCGTTGTCGGTAGTAGCCTTCATTGTCTACTACAACATTGCCGTAGACATCAAGTACCCAAGGAATACTGATATTCCAGCAACTGCCGAGGTCCAGAACGATTCGCTGGGTTCCTTTGTTGGCAACAATTGGATGCAGCAGAGCAAAGACAGTATTTGTGAACTCTATGTTGAGGGTGACGCTCTTCAGCGTGGAGACGCTTTCGGCAAACTCAACAAAGACTTGCTCTATTACCAAGAGAAAGTCTTTATGAACCAAATTGACGAACTTGTTCCCAACCGAAAGTACCAGCACCTGCTAAAGTATTTCATCAAGACCTATAACCGCAACTTAACCAGTTTTGTCCCGGAGGAAAACCTTGAGGAAATCTACGCCATGTCGAATGCCTGCTCGCACGAGTTCGACTATGTGGGCGACCCCTACGACCGACAACTCAACTTCCATGCCGCGCACGACCTTGGTCATGCCATGCAAGACTACATGATGGTAGGTTGCACCTCGTTCTCAACCTGGGGCAAAAACAGTGAGGGTGGCGATTTGATAGTAGGCCGCAATTTCGACTTCTATATGGGCGACGACTTTGCGAAGAACAAGGAAGTGGCTTTCGTTAATCCGACCACCGGCTACAAGTTTGCATTCGTAACCTGGCCGGGTATGACTGGTGTTTGTTCTGGTATGAACGAGAAAGGATTGACCGTTACCATTAACGCAGCCAAAAGCACAATGCCAACTGGTTCGGCTACTCCTATCTCCATTCTGGCACGCCGCATTCTACAATACGCGCACAACATTGCAGAGGCAAAAGCCATTGCCGACAGCACACACACCTTTGTGTCGGAATCCCTCCTCATCGGTTCCGCCAGCGATGGACACACTGCCATTATTGAGAAGAGCGTTGACCAATGCGCACTATACGAGGCTCCGCAAGGACAAGAATGGATAGTCTGTTCTAACCACTACCAGAGCCCGGAATTTGAAAAAGACGAAAACAACATTGAAAACATAAAGACCAGCGACAGTCCTGCACGCTGGAAACGCGCAAGCGACCTTGTTCAAAAAATGGCTCCTCTAACTCCGGAAAAAGCAGTATGCATACTCCGAGATAAAAAAGGAACAGAAGACGACAACATTGGTTACGGAAACGAATTAGCCCTTAACCAATTGCAGGGGCTGCATTCTGTCGTGTTCAATGCTACCAAACTGCAGATGTGGGTATCGACCGCACCTTGGCAAGAAGGCAAGTTCGTCTGTTACGACCTTGGTAGGATATTCGCTAACCCTAAGGCGGCACGCGGAAACGCATCGGTTGACGAACTGAGCATTGCTGCTGACAGCAGTTTCATAAACAGCCCCGATTTCAAAGGCTACCTCCTGTATCGCCAGCTGGTTCGTCAGTTTAAGAAAAAGAATCCGTTAGAAATCTACGATGACGATGTGGAGAGACTAATAGCGTCCAATCCGAACTTCTACAAAACCTACGAACTTGCAGGCGACTGTCGTCCCGACATCGAGTGTTACGACACTGTACGGCTAAAATTCTGGAAGAAGGCTCTGGAATGCCGCATTCCGAAACAGATGGAGAAAGAACGGATAGAGAAAAAGATAAAGGCTCTGACTGAAAAGAAGAATCTGAAATAATAAGACTAAAATACATATACCATGTTTGAGGAACATACTGAAATACAGTTTAAGTCAAAAGCTGAAATTGAAGCTTTCCAAAACGAACGCCTACAGAAAGCTATTGAATATGTAAGTAAAAATTCTCCGTACTACAAACGTTTGTTTGCCGAAAACAATATTAATGTTGCCGACATAAAAACCGTTGCCGATTTGCAGAAAATTCCGGTTACCACTAAAAAGGAACTGCAGGAATATAATCAAGATTTTTACTGCGTATCTAAAGAAGAGATTACTGACATTGTAACCACCAGCGGCACTATGGGCGACCCCGTTATTGTGGGTTTGACCAAGAACGACCTTGACCGCTTGGCCTATAACGAATTCCTCACTTTCAGTGCGGCTGGCCTGACCAAGAGCGACATTATTCAAGAAATGACCACCATCGACCGCCGTTTTATGGCAGGTTTGGCTTACTTTATGGGTGCTGTGCGTATTGGTGCGGGCATTGTACGTGTTGGAAACGGAATTCCTGAATTGCAATGGGACACTATTAACCGTATAAAGCCAACGGCTTGTGTTGTTGTTCCTTCTTTCTTGATGAAACTTATCGACTATGCGGTAGCGCATGGTATTGACTACCATAACTGCTCGTTGAAGAAAGCTATCTGTATCGGAGAATCGCTCCGAAATCCAGATTTCACGTTTACAGTTCTCAGCCAAAAGATTCATGACTGTTGGCCTGAACTGCAACTGTTCACCACTTATGCCTCTACCGAGATGCAGACTGGTTTCTCGGAGTGTGGATGCGGCTGTGGCGGACACCACCAACCAGAGCTGATTGTTGTGGAATTCCTCGACGAGAACAACCAACCTGTTGCCGATGACCAACCTGGTGAGGTTACTATCACGACGCTTGGTATTGAGGGCTTCCCTCTAGTCCGTTTTAAGACGGGTGATGTTTGCTACCACCATGTGGAACCTTGTAAATGTGGACGTAACACGATGCGCTTGAGCTCTATATTGGGCAGAAAGGGCCAGATGATAAAGTTCAAGGGTACAACCCTTTTCCCTAGTTCTTTGTCTGATGTGCTAGACGATGTTCAGGGCTTGGCTGGCTACATCATTGAAGTGTCGACTAACGATTTAGGCACTGACGATATCGCTATCCATATAGGAACGGGTAATCCGTCAGAACAGTTCGAGAAGGTGTTGAAAGATCAGTTCCGCGCCAAGGTGCGTGTCGCTCCACGAATCATCTTCCATACTCCTGCCGAGATGCAGGCCATGCAGTTCCCACAAATGAGCCGTAAGCCGATTAAGTTTATAGACAACAGAAAGAAGATAATTTAATGATTTCTGTTTATGAGGATTTTTCTCTTTCTTGCCACACTCTGTTGTTATGTTGCTAACAGTTTTGCTCAAGAAACTGCACGCTCATGGGGCGGAATTCAATTTGCGATAGTTGATTCCGAAATTTTAAAACTGACTCCCAATGGTTACCAGAAGAGCCAGCTCCTCTTCGACGTTCACTTCAATCTGTTGAAAGAGAATACCTCGTACCTGAAATTCACGGGTGCTGATTGGAAAGATGCTGTAAGGACTGTGCCTACCTTTTGCTTCGACTTTACGAAAACGAAGGACAAGAAGGCCCTAAAAACATGGAAAAAGATAGACAAGGCACACCAGGGTGAGATAAGCGAGAGGATGCTGCCTATCTTCGACGGGAAAAACTTTCTCGGTGGCATTTGGACTTCTGATTCGCTTTTCCTGACCGACCTTCCGTTTGGCGGAAAAAGCAGCGCCTTCCCGTTTAAATACCTTATCGAAGGGAATCTGTTAACTATCCAAATTAAGCGCTCGGAAAGCAATTTTAAGTGCACGGGGAAAGATGGTACTGATTTCCTTTTTGAAAATAAGGACTCACTCCTGAACGATATTTCAGGAGTTTGGGATTTTGGTGGTTACCATATTGTTTTCATGAACTCTGAGCAGGCGGAAAAATTGTTGGCCGGCAACCGTAGAAAGCTTCCGCCTCCTTATTCAGGTCCCGAACAACATGGTTATATGAGTATTTTCAATCCCTACTCGGGTCAGGAGGTTTTTACTTATTGGATTGAAATGGGAACGCTCTGCCTTTACATTGATGCAAAATGGGGCTTGGGCATGTTCTTCAGACTACCTTTCGAAATATCGGCCGACGGACAAATTTTCTGCATCAAGTTAGATGCGTGTCCAACTGCACTCTCGTACCATTAAACTCATTCCTTTAAATTATGGGAAAGACTTTGTATTTGTCGCTCTTCCTGCTGGTTTTGGGGACTAATGCCTGTTACGCACAGAAAAAGGACCTGCAAGAAGCACAACACGCAGTATCTCTTTTCGTGTCGCATAAATTTTCCGCAGACCCAGGCGAAATAGCTCTGGCCGATGTGCCTGACAGTTTGAACTTCTTTGCTTTCAATGTCGGAGTTGGTAATGGTTATGTGCTTGTGTCGAAAAACACGGGCAATGCCATATTGGGCTATGCGGCCAGAGGCCGTTTCGACTGGAAAAGTCTTCCTTCCAATGCCCAGAGTTGGATGCTTGGCTACCAGCATGCTGTACATTCAAACGAAATCCAGAAACTGCAGAATGGAAAGTCTTTAAAAGCCTTGAAAAATACGGTTGACCCTTTGTGTGAGGCGAACTGGTGGCAAAATGGACTTTACAAGGTAAATTGTCCTGTAAGCCAGGAAGGAGATACCGCTGTTGTTGGATGTGTGGCCACGGCTATGGGCATTATTATGAAGAAGTGGAACTATCCCTTACGGGGTTCTGGTTCTATCTCTTACGTCGATAAGAAATATGGTGCAATAGTCGGAAGTTTCGAGGAGTCGGTTTATAATTGGCAGGCGATGCCGGTCTCGCTAACTTCTGAAAGTTCTCTAGAACAGGTTGATGCGGTGGCAACCCTCCTCGCCGATTGTGCTATGGCGTTAAAGTCGGCGTTCGGTAACGAAAAATCAGGTACGGAGGCTAGAATAATCGTGAAGAAAAATTACCCTACTGAAAATGCGGAGTTTGCATTTCCTGCCTATTTCGGTTACGACAAGAATACCATTAAGGGGGTAATTAGGAGCGCTTATTCTACTAAAAAGTGGAAAGAACTGATAAAAAAAGAGCTAAGTGAGGGACGACCGCTAATTTATAGTGGAACTAGTAGTGGATCTACGGTTGGTCATTGTTTTGTTTGCGACGGCTACGATGCCGATGGGTTCTTTCATTTTAACTGGGGGTGGAATGGAGACCTCAATGGTTATTTCTCCATCGATTCAATCGTTCCTTACAAGGGTTACGATTTCAGTTATAACCAGGAAGCGCTAATTGGTATAACACCGCCAGCATCGTTTTTAGACAGTATCCAAACTTCAGTTTCCCACGACTATGTCCTACCCAACGTGCAGGTATATCCAAATCCGGCGCATGAACAACTGAACGTCTGTCTGTCGGCAGACAACACTGCTTGTAACTTCTATTTGATTAATTGTGAGGGCGCTGTCGTTAAAAATATAAGACCTGGAGTGAATAATGTGTCTGGTTTGCCAAAGGGCATTTACGTGCTCACGGGTTTTGTAAACGGTGACAGATTTACGAAGAAGGTCGAACTGAGATAGCTTGACTCTGACACTTAGAAACTAACGTGCAAGTTTCTGGCCTAGCCAGTGGGCGAATAGTAAATTCACCATCATCGCAATTATTCCGGTGGCTCCGCATAAGAAAAATGCATGAGTCGACATTGCGTTGAAAATCGTTTTTGAAATATAATAGGCGTACGGTAGTAAAACTAGCGAAGTAACAAGTCCTGGTACATATCTGCGAAGTATTGCTCCTTGCGCTACGTGTATCACCAAATGAAATGAGAATGCGAGGGAAATGGCATTCCATATAAAGATTGGTAGTCCTGCTGATACTAGCAGCGCTATTGTAATAAGAGCGAATAATTCTTCTGTTGCTGCGATGGCAAAAGCCGCTGTATTCATCTTTTCAAGATGGAATAGAGGCTTTTGTAAAAAAGGAAAGCGGTTGGCAATTATTTCTTTGTTCTTCAGCACCCATTTGTGCTGGAAAACGATCTCCTCCGAATCGTGGATAATAAAGGCGAATGCGAAAGGAAGAACTAAACTGGTGAAAAAACTTGGCATTACTTATACAACAATGTAGACAACATGTCTTCGGCCAAAAGGTCATTTGCTACCTCTTGCAACTGTTCTGCGGTAATGTCGTCGATACGCTTTATACGTTCCTCTAACGAAGAAAATTCGCCGAAATAGAGGAAATTTTTCGCAATGCCGAGAGCCAGACTTTCGTTGTTCTCTTCAGCAATGGCAACTTGTCCTTTCAGTTGCATTTGGGCACGGTGCAGTTGGGTTGATGTCAGTTTTTCGATGCGCAGACGGCGCAGCTCTGCCATCAGTAGGTCTATACACTTGTCTTTGTGCTTATGGTCGGTGCTGAAATAAACCGATAGGATGCCTGCGTCGGAGTAGGCCGTGTAGCTTGACTCTACAGAATATGACATGCCACCGCGTTCGCGGATGGCCACATTCAGGCGGCTGTTCTGCCCGGGACCTCCCAGTATGTTGTTCATCAACACCAAGGGAAAGCGACGGTTGTCGTTCATATTGTAGGCCCGTGTGCCCGCCAGATAGTTCACCTGGTGTAAGTCTTTATCTAAAACAATATGTTGGACCTTGTAGTCGGATACTGTTCCGTTTTGCGCCAGACTGTTTCGCTGGGGAACTTCGCGTAGGTACTTGTCGTCGAGTGCCAGTCTTTTTTTCAAAGGCATGCGTCCCATCGAGAAGAAAATCATGCGGTCGGTTCCATAACAGCGTTGGTGGAAACGGAGTGCGTCGGCTGTTGTATAGTTTTCTAAAACAGCTTCCTCGCCCAGCACATTGCGCCCTAAGGTGCAACCATTGAACAAAAGCCCTTCGAAATCGTCGTAAATCAGTTCTGAAGGGGAGTCGTTATAGGCGTTAATCTCGTCGATGATAACGTCTTTTTCTTTGTCCAGTTCGTTTTGGGGAAACGTCGGATTAATTACCAAGTCGGTCACCAGTTCCATCGCCCGTTCGTAGTATTCGCCAAGAACGGTGGCGTAGACGAAGGTTTCCTCTTTTTCGGTGTAGGCGTTGATGTCGCCACCCACATCTTCCAAACGGTTCAGAATATGCCATGCGTTACGGTGCTTGGTCCCTTTGAACATACAGTGCTCAATAAAATGGGCCATACCGCTTTCGGCAGGTTCCTCGTTTCGGGTGCCAATATGGATGCCCATACCGCAATATGCCACTGGCGAATCGTTCAGTATGTGTACCACACGTATGCCGTTGGGTAAGGTGTAGAAATGGATGGCGTCTTCGGCTATCATATATAGTTCTGTTTTTTCAGTTCATTAACGGTCAGTTCCAGTTCGTCGTACCACGCTTTCCCGAAACGGCGGATGAGTGGCTCCTTCAAAAACTTGTAGACCGGAACTTTTAGCTTTTTACCTAGTTTGCAGGCACAATGGCAGATGCTCCACCTGTGGTAGTTGACTAGTGTAACTTCGTCCATTTCTGTGAGCCGGATTGGGTACAGGTGGCATGAAATAGGTTTGTAGAAATCGGTTTTCCCTTCACGGTAGGCTTTTTCTATCGCACACATGCAGGTCCCATCGGGGGCGGTATAGGTGAAGACGCACTCTCGTCCGTTTACACAGGTGGTCACATCATCGCCTTCAGGGTCTTTACAGACAATACCTTCTTTTTCGATAACGGCCTTTGCCTCGGGTTCCAAATCATCCCAAACGATGGGTAGAACCTCTTTCAGTTTCTCAATTTCCTCGGGTGTAACCGGACAACCGGCATCGCCTTCTATACAGCAACAACCCTTGCAGGTGTCGAGGTCGCAGACGAATTCGCGCGTCAAGACGTCGAAACTGACAATGGCTTTACCTATTTCTATCATTTTTTGCCTGTTTTGTAGTTTTTTGTATATTGGAGCTGTGTCTTGTCCTTAAAGAGTGTTTACTACCTTTCTGAGTTTCACCAGTTTTTCCATCAACCCGTCGAATAGGGCCAGATTCAGCATATTGGCTCCATCGCTCTTCGCATTTTTTGGGTCTGGATGCGTTTCCAAAAATATTCCGTCGACACCTACCGCTATACCGGCACGCGCAATGGTTTCAATCAGTTGTGGATTGCCTCCGCTTACACCGCTTGCCTGGTTAGGCTGTTGAAGCGAGTGGGTGATGTCAAGGACGACAGGGTGCCCAGTTTCCTGCATGATTGGAATGCCACGGTAGTCAACCATCAGATCTTGATAACCGAAGCCGGTACCACGGTCGGTCAGCATCACTCTTGGGTTCCCGCTTTGGGTCACTTTATCGGCGGCAAACTTCATTGAAGCTGGCGCCAGAAATTGTCCTTTCTTAATGTTTACCACCTTGCCGGTGTGGGCGGCTGCCTCCAGCAAATCGGTCTGTCGGCACAAAAATGCCGGTATTTGAAGAACATCGACGTACTCGGCCGCTAGTTCTGCCTCGCTGGCGGCATGAATATCTGTAACCGTAGGAATGTCGAATGTTTCGCTCACTTTGCGGAGGACCTTCAATGCTTTCTCGTCGCCGATTCCGGTAAACGAGTCTAGGCGCGAACGGTTGGCTTTGCGGTACGAACCTTTGAAAATCAGGGGTATCTGCAAGCGGTCGCACGTTTTTACCAAATGTTCGGCAATGTTCAATGCCATTTCCTCGCCTTCAATAACACAAGGGCCTGCCAGCAGAAAAAAGTTTCCGCTGTTAGTATGTTTGAGTTTGTCTATTGTGTACATGTTGATTTCTTTTAATTTGCCACAAAGATACAAAATAAAGGTCTAAGTCTAGCAAGAGCCATCTGGAATACCTATAGCCACCGTGGCTTTTCAATCTAACAGACAATCATCTTTATGGCAGCCGGAACCATTGTTATGTGCAGTGGGGCTTCGCCGTCGGTTTGGACAATACCGTCGGCCTCTATCATATGGCGTTCGGTTGTGGTAATTTTCACCTGACTGGTTCGGTAGGTGCGCAGCACTCCGCCGAAACTCTGGCGGAACAGCACTCGCGAAACGTCGCGGACTATTTCATAGGCATTAGGGTCGTCGGCCAGTAGTATGTCGAAAAGGCCGTCGGTAGGCGAGGCTTCGGGGGTTTGTTTGATGCCTCCTCCCGAATAGGGGCCGTTAGCAATGCTCATTGTGTAGACTTTCCCGTCAAACACCTCGTTATCCGTTTCCATAACCAGATGTTTCGACTTTGTTTTAGCCATACTTCCCACTAAGCCTAAAAAATAGTTTACGGGAAGTCCTTTTGCGAATTTTCCTAGTTTCTCGGCTCTGGCTACAATCTCGGCATCGAATCCCAGCCCTACAGAATTGATGAAATACTTTTCCACAAGGGTGTCTTGGCGGAAATAAGAGAGGCGTCCTATATCAATCCACTGTTTTTTCCCCTGCCTTATCATGTTCAAACACAAGTCTATTTTTTTAGGAATCTTCCAATAGCGGCACCAGTCGTTTCCAGTTCCCGAGGGGATAATTGCAATGGTCAGTTCGTGCGAGTCAACGCCTGCGGTCATAAGGCCGTCGACCACTTCGCTAACGCTGCCGTCGCCGCCCACAATCAGAAAATTTCTAAATCCATCTGCGACCAACTCGCGGGCCAAAATGGTAGCGTGTCCGGCGTATTCCGAAAAGCGATACTCGCCGGTAATTCCGCCCGACTTCAGCGCATCGCAAATCGTCTGCTTTCCGTCCACTTTTTTGTTACCCGCTTTTGGGTTCAGTATAACACCCCAGAGTTCAGACATTTTAAACAAACCTTTTTGTAAAGATAATGGGTTTTATACGATATTCAAGTGTTTTGGTTGGAACAAAAAGAGACGGAGACCTGCATTTTGCAGGTCTCCGTCTTTATCGAAACTTAATCGTCTGCTTAAGAGAGTTTGTGGATAATCAAACCCGAACGGAGTTTAGGTTCGAACCAAGTAGCCTTAGGCGGCATAATCTTGCCACTGTCTGCGATATCCATAATCTGCTTCATGGTAACAGGGTAGAGGGCAAGAGCAGCCTTCATTTCGCCGTTATCTACGCGACGCTTCAATTCCTTCAAACCACGCAAGCCGCCAACGAAGTCGATGCGCTTTGAACTACGCAAGTCGGTAATGCCGAGCTGCTTGTCGAGGATGAGGCGTGAAGAGATATCAACGTCAAGAACACCGATAGGGTCTGAATTGTCGAAAGTTCCTTCCTTTGCAGTCAGGCTGTACCATTCACCTTCCAAGTAGAGAGAGAAGTTGTGCAGTGCGTTTGGCTTGTAGATTTCAGCACCCTTCTTTTCTACAACGAAATCGGCTTCCAGTGCCTTCAAGAATTCGTCAGCAGTCTTGCCGTTCAAATCCTTTACAACACGGTTGTAGTCGAGAATAGTCAACTGGCTTGCAGGGAAGCAAACAGCCATAAAGTAGTTGTATTCTTCGTCGCCCTTGTGGTTAGGGTTCTGCTTCTGCTTTTCAGCACCAACCAAAGCTGCAGCAGCAGAACGGTGGTGACCGTCTGCAATATAGAGAGAAGGCATCTTAGCGAACTGCTCGGTGATAACCTTCATATCGTCGTCGTTAGAGATTACCCAGAACTGGTGACGGAAGCCGTCGATAGGAGCGATGAAGTCGTATTCTGGAGTAGTTGCTGCATAGCGGGCGATGATGGCGTTCAGCTTCTCGTCGTCAGGATATGCGAAGAACACAGGCTCGATGTTGGCGTTGTTTACGCGGACGTGCTTCATACGGTCTTCTTCCTTGTCGCGGCGGGTTAGCTCGTGCTTCTTGATTACGCCGGTCATGTAGTCGTTCACGTATGCGGCTACCACCAAGCCGTACTGGGTCTTGCCGTTCATGGTTTGGGCATAGATGTAGTACAGCTCTTTGTCGTCCTGCTTCAACCAGCCTTTGTCTTGGAATTTCTGGAAGTTTTCGGCAGCTTTCTCGTAAACCTTCGGATCGTATTCACTGGTTCCAACTGGGAAATCGATTTCAGGTTTGATGATGTGGTAAAGCGACTTTTCGTTGTCACCAGCTTCTGCACGTGCCTCTTCAGAGTCGAGAACGTCGTAAGGACGGCTCTCTACCTGTTCAACGAGGTCTTTTGGAGGGCGGATGCCCTTAAAAGGTTTTATGATTGCCATTTTTATGTTTTGTTGTTATTTATTTCCGTTGGTTAGAGTATGAGCATAGCGTCGCCATAAGTTCCGAACTTGTACTTTTCGGCAATGGCAGTCTCGTAAGCCTTCATAACGAGGTCGTAACCGCCAAAAGCAGCAACCATCATCAACAATGTGGAAAGGTTGAGGTGGAAGTTCGAAATCATGCAGTTTGCAACACTGAAGTCGTATGGAGGGAAGATGAACTTGTTGGTCCAACCGTCAACTGGCTTTACAAAGCCTTCGGTGTCGACACAACTTTCAATGGTACGCATAACGGTGGTGCCCACAGCGCACACTTTGCGGTGCTTTTCACGTCCCTTGTTGATGATTTTCGCATTCTCTTCTGTGATAATCATCTGTTCCGAGTCCATCTTGTATTTGGTCAGGTCTTCAACGTCAATCTTGCGGAAGTTGCCCAAACCAGCGTGGAGGGTGATGTAGGCAAAGTTGACATCGTTAATTTCCAGACGCTTCATCAGCTGGCGGCTGAAGTGCATGCCGGCGGTAGGCGCAACAACAGCGCCTTCGTTCTTAGCGAAAATACACTGGTAGTATTCTTCATCTTCCGGACGGACGTCGCGTGTGAAGATTTCCTTTGGAAGTGGAGTCTCTCCCAATCCGTACAGGGTTTTCTTGAATTCGTCGTATGGACCATCAAACAAGAAGCGGAGGGTACGTCCGCGAGAGGTGGTGTTGTCTATAACCTCGGCAACCAGCGAGTCGTCGTCGCCAAAGTAGAGTTTGTTACCAATTCTTATCTTGCGGGCTGGGTCTACCAGCACGTCCCAGAACTTCATTTCGCGGTCCAATTCGCGGAGAAGGAATACTTCAATTTTAGCGTTGGTCTTTTCCTTGTTACCGTAAAGGCGTGCAGGGAAAACCTTCGTGTCGTTGAAAATGAGCACGTCGCCATCGCTAAAGTATTCAATTATATCTTTGAATATCTTGTGTTCAATCTTACCTGTCTTGCGGTCAACCACCATCAAGCGGCAGGTGTCGCGGTCTTCATAAGGGTCTTGTGCAATAAGTTCCTCTGGAAGTTTGAAATCGAATTTTGACAGTTTCATTTTTATAAATTTTCTTCTTGTTTATTCTTTGAAAGGGCAGCCATCGACGTGACTAAGAACTGGAACTGCTCGATGGAAATGCAGTCGTTAACAGTGACGTCGCCAATACGTGTGCGGCGCAATGCTGTTAGGTGGGCGCCACTGTTCAGCGCCTCGCCAATATCGCGGGCTAAAGCGCGGATGTAAGTGCCTTTGCTACAAACAACCCTCACTTTAATAACCGGCATTTCGTATTCAAGCAACTCAATTTCGTCAATTACGAGCGTTTTGGGTTTGAGCTCAACCTCTTTGCCTTTGCGGGCATATTCGTAAGCCCGTTTCCCGTCGACCTTTACCGCACTGTAGGCAGGAGGAATCTGCTGAATTTCACCCAAGAATTTTTTCAGCGTTTCCTCAACTAATTCTTTGGTGATATGTTCGGTAGGGAAGGTTGCGTCGACTTCAGTCTCCAAATCGAAAGAAGGGGTTGTCTCGCCTAGTTTGATGGTGGCAACATATTCTTTCGTCTCGTATTGGAGTTTTTCAATCATCTTGGTCTTTTTGCCAGTGCAGACAATCAAAACACCAGTTGCTAGCGGATCGAGCGTACCGGCATGTCCAATCTTTGGCTTTTTTATGCCCAGGTCGCGTTTAATGGCGTAGCGGGCTTTGTTCACTAAGTCGAAGGACGTCCAATGCAGTGGTTTGTCGAAATAGAGAATCTCGCCAACCTCAAAATCCATAGCTTGCGTTTCCTGCATCAGTCAACCATCTGTAAAGTGAAACCTAGGAACGGCAATAGCAAGATGACGCCACCTACTATAATGCGGTACCAGCCGAAGGCTCTGAAACCGTATTTGGTTAGGAATGAGATAAAGCCCTTTATGGCTGCAAGCGCAACCAAGAAGGCTACAACATTACCGATAATTAAGACGCCGAGATGGCTGCTCAGCATTTCCACGCCTCCGCTTAAGAACAACTTCAAAAGTTTGTAGGCTGTGGCTGCGAACATAGTTGGTACAGCCAGGAAGAAAGAGAACTCGGCCGCGCGTTGGCGGGTCAGTCCCTGTTGCATACCGCCTACAATGGTTGCCATTGAGCGGCTAACGCCCGGAATCATGGCTATACATTGGAAGAAGCCGATTTTAACGGCTCTTTTCTCGTCTATTTTGGTGTCTTCTGTGCCGTGGTTGAACAGCTTGTCGCAGAACAGCATAAACACGCCTCCCACTACCAGCATAATAGCCACAACCCGAACATCGCCAAGAAATTCGTCAATCTTGTCGCTGAATACCAGACCCAATACTGCGGCAGGCAGGAAGGCTAGAAGCAGTTTCCAATAGAAGTCGAACTTGTGTAACCAAATTTTCCATACTGGTGCAGTCTCTGCTCCTACCAACGTCTCTTTGTTCAGAACAAAAAAGCGCTTCCAGTAAAGAACCACAACCGAAAGAATGGCGCCAAACTGGATGATGACGGTAAATGCCTTGATAAACTCGCTTTCTGGATTAGATTCGCTTAAATCCATCCCCAGCAAGTTCTCCGTGATAATCATGTGGCCGGTACTCGACACCGGCAGGAATTCTGTCAATCCCTCTACTATTGCTATAATAATGGCTTCAATCCAACTCATAACCGTTAGTCTAGCTCTTTAATGTCTGTATTGTTCTTCTTGACCTCGATGTCTGAGTGCCCACTTTCGATGAGGTCGTGACCATTCACTTCGTTAGATTTAGGGTTACGCAGAATAGCGTAGATAACGAAAAAGAAGCCAAACACAGAAATAAGCGGACCTGCCGTTATGATACGGGCGCTATAAATATCTGGGTTGAAAGACACGCCGTCTTCGCTGCCGCCGCCAATCATGCAGAGGAAACCGATGACGATAATTACCATGCCCACGGCAATCAGCTTCAAATTGCCTTTTGGCAATGCCAAACCTTCTTTGCTTTTCATTTTTGAAATATGATTATTTTTCTTTTTTAGCTTTAAATAAGATACATTGTGTTAAGCGACTGGCGCAAATACTTGTTCACTGCCAAATAGGTCGACAACTCGGTGATGAGGATGCCGGAAACTAAGATGACGCCAAAGGTCGCTAAATATAATGTGGTGTCTTGTAAGTCGATAAACAGCGAGATGTCGGAGGTTAGGTCGCCCATGCAGAATAGCATCAGCAATATAATCACGATGGCTATTCCCGAAGCGATAAGTCCAATTATCAGCCCCTGTTTCATATACGGTTTCCGTATAAAGTTTCGGGTGGCTCCTACTTGTTTCATAGTTTGGATAAGGAACCTGTCGGAATAAATTAGTAGCCTTATCGTGTTGTTAATAAGCGCGAAAGATATAACCAGCAAAACGCCAGCCATAAACAGGAACACCGCCGATACCGCACGCACATTGCGCGAAAATGTCTCTACCAGGTTGTGTGGATAGTCGACTTCTGTGATTCCTTTGATTTGAATGAGTTCGTCTTCAATGTTTTTCAAGCTATCGGCTGCCAACTGTGCGGCTTTTAAGCTCACTTCATAGGTGTTGGGTAGCGGATTTACGTCGAGAGACTCCATTGGGTCTTCGCCCAACTCTTCCGCAAATTTCTGTACGGCCAGTTCCTTGCTTACGTAGTTAACCTCTTTAATGTAAGGCTTCGCCCGCAGCGTGTCGCCTACAGCGTCAATCGTCTTTTGGGTGATGCCTTCTTTCAGCGTCAGTTTGAAGATGAAGTTCTCACGCACGTGGTCGGTCAGGTTCTTGCTCATAAGAAGAACTATTGTGGTGATGCCTAGCAGAACTAACACCATCGACACGCTGACTACCGTGGTTAATTTTGAGTTGAATAAAATATATTTGACCGATTTTGCCATTCGGATAATCGCACAATTTAGTCACCAAAATACCTAGGCCAGTGGCATTGCTCCCTGTTTGCAAACGGGTATAGAATGCACAACTAACCAATTTCCCTACAAATATACAAATAAAATGGGCAAATGGGGCTAAGTTCGGCGCTTTTTTGGCGCGAGTTGTTTTTTATTGGTATTTGATGATTGTTGTAATATGTTTATTATCAATATATTGTACTGCTGTAGGATCTCGCTCTGAAATTCTATTTCTCAGGAGATTGTACAATTCTAAAACTGGGCTCTGAAAAATGAGTGATATGTTTTGCATCTGTGAATTTTCGAAATGTACTGTTTTTTTTATTTTTGTATAACAAACTGTTTTGTGACACTTTAAAGTGAAATTTATGTTTTATAAGTTGCTAAGTATGTTCCTATCCAATAATAATATATTCTTGAAGTCTGTGCGTAAAAAGATATTTGTTGGCGCTGTGCTGTTTTTCTTTAGTCTAGATGCTTTTGGAAACCATTTTGATGACTTTGGTCCTTTTTTTGGACGTGTCGCAGTCGGCGGCATGCGGTCTGCTGCCGGTTATCTGAATGCGCCTGCTGGTGGTGTGACTGTAAGTGCGATGGGTGTTTTCGTAAGCGATTCCCATATGGAGATACAGAGTGGTTTGGAACTGAATTATATGGCGTCGCATGCAGAAAGATATATGGGACCTCTCGTTCAGAATGTTGATGGTGTCGACCGTTTCCTTTCTGTCTCTATGCCCTTGAATTTAGGCTATTGTATTGGATGTGTTGGAGGGTCTATTGATCCTTATGCGGGAGTTGATGTGCGATTGAATATGGTCGGAAAGTCGCGTGTCGATGGATTTGAATGTGTTGATTATTTCGACGATTTGAGCGCAAAGCGTTTCCAACTGGGACTGAATGCTGGCGTAGATGTCAATTTCGTGATCTTTTATTTGGGTTATCGGTTTACGAAGGACATGACCGACTTTATTCCGGGGATGTATAGTCGTAACTCTTGTCATAAATTTGTTTTGGGATTCAATATCTTGTATTGAAAGACTTTTCTATTCTGTTGTTAAGAAGGGTGTGAAGTGTTTAATTTTGAGTGGAATAAGAAGCGTGCTGATGGCCCCGCCTTCCAACTTCAGTTCAAGTAGAGCAGCCTTCTTGTCTTCTTTTTCAACCTGGTCGAATATAAAGTTCCCCAAACTGTAGAAGATGGTTTTCCCGTTTAGGGTATCTGTGTTTTGCTCCACGTGCGGGTGATGTCCTACTATCAGGTCGGCACCGGCTTTTGTCAGGGTGTCGGCTTGTTCCTTTTGTAGTGGAGTGTTGTAAAGACAGTATTCTGTGCCCCAATGGGGGAGAACAACCACCTTTGTGTGAGGTTCCTGTAACTTCAGCTGTGCTATGTGTTTACCTAGCTCGGTGGCGCTGGTGTTGCAGATGCCTTCGCTGCCAACCTTGTTGGAAAAACGTCTTGTTGAGAGGAACGATATGCTGTAAAGCGCCAAACGGTTGGCCCCGCAGCCGATGAAAGCCGGATGTATTCGTTCTTCTTTAGTCCGTCCTGCACCTATTGGGACGATGCCCACCCTTTTCAACTGCCTTATGGTTTCTGCCAGTCCTTCAGCTCCTTGGTCGTAGGTGTGGTTGTTTGCCAAACAGGCGTGGGTAACTCCGGCGGCCTTCAAACTATCGGCCCAACTCGGTTCTCCCCTGAAGGTGAATGGCTTTTGCACTTTCTTCTCGGTAGCGCAAAGCGGACATTCCAGGTTTATTACCACCGCATCGGCTTTTTTTAGTGGGGTTTTAACACCCTCGAACAGTTTTTGGAAACCCTGGCGATTAATCTGTTTGCGTATGCCGCGGTCGAGCATCACATCGCCGGTTATATAAATACAAAGCCCTTCTTGCTTTGCACATGTGGTGCAGGCAAGAAGGACTGTTATAGGGAGTAGAATCAATGAAAAGAACTTCATTGTGGAAAAAACTTATTCCGATTTAAGTCCGTTTAATATAGGGTAGCTTTCATCGCCGCCAAGACCAATTTTATTTTTCTCGCTGTCCCAATCCAGAAGCCACACGAGTCCATCTCTCCATCCTGTCACCTTGTTGATGGAAACCGGATCTTTTACAAAGAGCGACTTGGTCCAAGAAGGGCGCCCCTTCTGTTCCTTGTTTTTCAACAAAGTCTGCCATTCTTCGTCGTTGAATCGCTGCATGTCGTGGTCAACAAACTCGTGGTAGTCAAATACGGCCCCCCTTGTTAGGTAAGTCTTTCCGTTTCGTTCCACCACTACATATATTTCGTTGGCATTAGCCACCGCAGCATGCAGTATTCCGTTTTTCTTACACATAGGAATGTTGCGGGTGAACACATCGGCAATCAGAGCCACACACGAGTCTGGGCCTTTTACATCGTACCAGCCGTAGTATTTGATATCGGGGTGAATAATTCCAAGCGTGTAGTATTCGAAGGCGCCGCCCGTATAGCCGAGTTTTTCGTTCTCTTCATCAGACAGTCGCACATCGTTAAGTTCTTTGTTCGTAACGTTGATGCAGAGGCCAATTTTGTCGATTAACCACTCTGAATTGTCTTTTATATCGTTGTCTTTGTCGTAATATCCGGCTTTTTTCAGCATGTAGATGTTTAAATTCATCATCTCCTTCAACTTTTTCCAGAAGTCCAAGTTCGGCTCCACGTAGTGTTGGATGTATTCTGGTTTTGGAAGGTTGATAACATCAGCGCCTCCGTCGCCCATTTCGGCACCCATAGGTTGTTCGGCATACAGAACGGCGTCGTGCTTCAGCTCAGCCCACGAAGCGAGCGATGCATTTAAGTCTTTGCGTTGCCAGGCGCTGGTCCTCATATAGTCGGGTTTACTCTTGCTCTGCTTCTGTAATGTGATGAGCGATTCTAACCATTTGTTATACATGGTTTTGTCGTAATCGGCAAAATGGCTGAATTTTTTCCGTGCCAGGTTACGGAATTTTTCGTAGTTAGCCCACTTTTTCGCACCTTGATCGGTACTGTCGAGTATGTTGGCAGCCGAAGAAGAACCGAATGCGTCCATTACGTCCAAGCCGCAAGGGAAAGGACGGCTGCTGTTTGGTTTCTCGTCGTACATAAGGGAAAGAACTTCAGCGTCGGGTGTGTAACGTTGTGGCATGAAGTTAATTTTGTTCTTGCAGGCCATCAGTTTTTCGTCTTTCGGTTTAATCTTATCGAAGGCCTCGAACTTTTTCAGCAATAAATCACGCGCATTCTGCAACTTTTCGGGGTCTTCCAAATCGTCGGTGGTGTGAATGTTCAATTCTGAACCGAGTAGGTCGGCCAATTCGATGACAGGAATGTTGTCGGGTGCGCCAATCAGAAATTCTAGAGGGTTGTATACCGAACGGCACAGCTTTTTAGTGGCAGCGTCGGCCTTTTTATATTGCAGGGCCATATAGAGTGCTCTTTGCAGACCATTGTCGGTGTCCATGCAGAACCATGCGGTCTGTAGCCACATCATCGCCTTGAAATATTTCTTGGCCTCTTCGTTGCGGGTATAATGGCCGCGTGGTTTGAACAGACTGTAAGGGAAAGTGTTGTTAGACTGTACGTCTAAAAACTCTGATTCGCTGTCTGTCTGTGAAGCTATGTTGCTGAGTTCCATACCGTAATTGATTCTCAGCTCTTCGGGTATGTTCTCGAAAGTGATACCTGTGCACAGTTGGTTGGCAATGGCGTAATAGGTGGTTGCAAAGGCAGCCAGGTCTTTCTCTTTCTCCGATTTTGCCGCTGTCAACTCCTGCAGGCTCTGCTTGTAGAGGTCCTCGCTCAATTTTGCTATTGCAGGCAGGAACTCTTTGGTCTCCAAATACTTTAGTAGCCAACTGAAGTACATGTGGTAGGTGTGCAGGTAGAGGTCGGTAGTAATGTAGTACGGTATATTTTCGTATTGCTCGTAAACATTGAACAATTGGTCGAATTGGACATCGCAGATTCCGAAATTATCTTTTGTCAAATGCTCCTTTAGCTCGGGACTCATGTTGTTGACATAACTAAGGTTCACCAACAGGTCGGGGTTGTAAAGGCGCAGGCCGTTTTGTGTGGTGTGCCTGTTTTTCTCGAATTCTGCAAGTTTGGCGTCTACTTTTTTTACAAAGTCCTTCTCTTCTTTGTTTAGAACTATGAGGTCGTAGGTCTTCTTGTAGTTCTTTTCCCACTGTTTCCAGTAGTTAGACTTCCTTTTGTTGAGTTTGTCTTGTGCATAAGCCTTTACAACAGGCATCATGTCTGTTCTGTATTGCTTGATGGCGCATATCTTCTCGTTAATCTCGCCCTCTTTAAACCAGTGCTTGTGGCGGGCGTAGGGTATACTGCGGAGTAAGCGCAACTCTTCGTACGAATACTTGCTCAGGTCGATATTGTAGTCGGGCTGGTTGTAGAACTTGTCTAAGTCGAAATGTAGTCCCCAGCGCATATTGGTGTCTTGCTCCACTTTGGTCGCGTTCGCTGTAGAGTCGGCTGCATTAGATCTGTTGCTTGTACATGAAGAATTGCTCAGGCCTATGACTAAAATAAGGGCTGAACTAACTGACAGAAGTTGTTTTTTCATTGTTTTTCTCATCCTAATTGTGTGCTTTTAAAGTTATTCCTTATGGTTGGCAAGGAATTTAGCCGTAGTTGTGGAATCGGCAACATAGCGCTTGAATTTGAGTCCGAATTTCCCTAAATAGTATTCGGCTTCGTATTTGCTGCGGTCTTGCCTTATCTCTAGTGTTCGGACCATAGCCGGTTTTTGGCTTTGGTCGATGTAGAAGTCCTCCAACTTCGAAGCTACATGAGAACCTTTCCAAAGTGGCACAAAGTGCTGGCCCTTATATAGCTGGTAGATGAATAAGCGCCGGTCCATCTGGTGCCAGAATGGGGTTTCCTTGATGACGCCGACGGCTACTTCAGGCACGCTGTCTTCGTTTATATCGCCCCAAGTGAAGCGGTAAACAGGCCAGGGTAGCGGTTGGTTGCAGATTTCGACACCATTCTTCTCGTAGCGGATAATGCTCAGACTGTCGTTGATGCGGTCAAGCCTTATTACGCCACCATTCCAATCGAAACGCTCTGCCTTTTCAGACTTGTTGCTGGAACAACAGCAGAATGTGAGGACCGACAGTAGTAGGAAGATGGTGGTGCTGCGCATTAGTCTTCGAGGTTGATGCTGACGGATTCAACGTCGTTGCAGTCGCTGATCCCGCCTACGTTGCAGATGTGGTAGTCTTCGTCTTTCTGGATTTTGGCGCAGGCGAAACGGGCGTCGTGCGGGAAAATCATCCAGTAGCTGTTGGCTATCGCATCGTCGAAAATAGCTTTTTTTGTTTCCAGAGCCTTAAGGGGTTCAATGTCGTGCGCATCAAGCCAGTCGAGGTGGACGTTGGCACCGGTTGGCACCGTGTCGCCGATGAAGATGTAGGTCTCGTCGCCGTCGTGGATGTAGGCCACAATTTGTGCCTGCGTGTGTCCGTCTACCAATTTCAACTCCACTTCCGGGCAGAGCGCCTCGTCTTCTTTCAAGACGTGTAACTTTTCCTTTTTGAAGGCTTCCATCACGTCGGAAGGAATAATCATATATTTTTCCCGTTCGTTCGCGTTCAGCATACTGACCCATTGGCGTTCGCCCACATGGACGGTAGCGTTGGGGAAGGTGAGCGCGATGTTTTGGTCGGCGTCGATGCAGGTTGTGCCCCCGCAGTGCTCAAAATGCAGGCTGGTCAGCACAATGTCGGTGATTTCTTCGCGCTTGCAGCCGCATTTTTCCACTTCTTCCGCAATGTCTCGCAGATCGTAGAAACCGAACTCCTCCATAACCTCGGCGTGCTTTAGGCCGACACCGGTGTCGAAAAGGATTTTCTTGTTGTCGGTTTGAACCAGAAGGGAACGCATCGCCAGCGTGCAACGGTTGTCAGAATCAGCAGGATAGAATTCACTCCAAGCCAGTTTTGGGGCAACACCGAAGAGGGAGCCGCCATCGTATAAAAATTTTCCTGTTTTTATGCTAATAAGCATCATTTTATTGTATTTTTGTACAAAATTAACAATATGGTGTAAAATGCCAAAATTCTAAAGGAATACAAGGTTTAGACATGGATTTTCTACAGTTAGTTATAGGACTTGTTTTATTGGTTTTTGCGGGCGACTATCTGGTTGAATCGGCTTCTGGTATAGCGAGGTCTTTCAAGATGTCGAATCTGATTATAGGTTTGACTGTTGTGGCTTTTGGAACATCTGCTCCCGAGTTGTTTGTCAGTGTCACTTCGTCGTTGACCGATAGTTCGGCCATTGCTGTGGGCAACGTGGTCGGCTCGAACTGCATCAATGTGTCTGTCATTGTCGGACTGACAGCTTTGATTTGTCCTTTCGCTGTGAAAAAAGACTGTATTACAATCGATACGATGTTTATGCTGTTTATCACACTGGCCCTTCTTGGTCTTGGACTGTTTGGTGAAGGCATATCGCGTTTCGACGGTTTCCTTCTGTTCGCGATGCTTGTGGGCTACACGTGTTGGCGCATAAAGAAAGCTAAACAGAATCCAGAGGCGATGGCCGAAGCGGTTGCCGAGGTGGAAGTCCCTGAAAAGGAAAAACCGGTTTTTGTGAATGTACTCATTCTGGTGGCCTCTATCGGTTTTCTGGCATTCGGTGCCGATCTGATGGTTGAAGCCGCAAAAAACATAGCGCGCGATTTCGGTGTTACCGAGCGTGTTATTTCGGTTACAGTGGTTGCTTTGGGTACCAGCCTGCCAGAACTGACGACTTCGGTAATGGGCGCCATTAAAGGAAAGGAAGATTTGGCCGTGGGCGGTATTGTCGGGTCTAATATCTTCAACATTGGCAGTGTGTTGGCATTGTCGGCTTGCGCTTCGCCAATTGGCTTTAGCGAAGCGAGCATTACAACACCACAATTTACAACCGACGTTTTATGGGTGTTCGGCTTTGAGGTCATGCTGCTTATCGGACTGATAAATGTGACCAATAATGTCGACGGTTTCAAAAATACTGGCAAACTGAGCAGCCTGTTCTCGGCTGAGAACGGACTGGTTGGACGTATTTGGGGCGCTTGCGCCCTGGGGCTTTATGCCGTGTATGTTTTCCTCCTTTTATCTAAACCTGTGGTTAACTGATTAATTATGGAAGATACCGAAAAAAATACACAATCGAAAATCGACGACCTTCAGTCTAAAGGCTACCGGCTCGACTGCCGGTATATGCGGATGGCGCTGATTTGGTCGGAAAACTCTTATTGCGAACGCCGAAAGGTGGGCGCTTTGCTTGTTAAGAACAATCGCATTATCAGCGATGGTTATAACGGCACTCCTTCTGGTTTCGAGAATATTTGCGAAGATGCGAATAACCGGACCAAGCCTTATGTGCTTCACGCCGAGGCTAACGCTATTACCAAGGTGGCGAGGTCGAGTAACAGCAGCGAGGGCGCTACTCTTTATGTCACTTCCTCGCCTTGCATCGAATGTGCCAAACTGATAATTCAGGCTGGCATCACCAGAGTCGTGTTCGCCGAGTATTATCGCGATACCGAAGGCATCGAACTCCTGAAGCGCGCTGGCATTGTGACGGAGCTACTTGATATGTAATGTAAGAATTTTATTTTTCCTTTTACTATACAAACCATTCAATGAAGAATATTCTTTACCCTTTAGGCCTTGCTCTGGCAGTGGTTGTGGGCATTACTATAGGAAAACGCATTTCGAAGATGGGCGATTCCTCTCCGTTGTGGGGTGGACAGAATTTTTTCACTACCTCGAACGAGGCGGGGAAGTTCGGCGCATTGTTCAATCTGATCAATGAGCGGTATGTCGACTCTGTTAATGTCGACAGCGTTGCCGAGGCTGCGATTCCTACGATTCTAGAAAAACTGGACCCGCATACGGTTTACTTGTCTAATACCGATATGCAGATTGCGAACGACGACCTCGAAGGTTCGTTCAGCGGTATTGGCGTGCAGTTCTCTATTGAGGAAGACACTGTGATGATTTCGAATGTCATTAGTGGCGGCCCTTGTGAGAAAAAAGGCGTGCGTGCTGGTGACCGAATTGTGAAAGTCGATGGCAAGGACTTTACCGGTAAGAGCATCAACAACAACTTTGTGGTGAAAACCCTGCGTGGCAAGAAGGGATCTCATGTAAAACTGGGCATCTGCCGCAAGGGCGCCAATGGCTTGATAGACTTTGACATTGTACGTGACGACATTTCTGTCAGCAGTATCGATATATCGTATATGATTGCTCCGGAAGTGGGCTTCGTGCGTGTGAACAAGTTCGGTGAGAACACCTACCGCGAGTTTATGGAGTCGTTGGTTGGCTTGCAGAAGTGTGGCGCTAAAAAATTTATTGTCGATTTGCGTGAAAACTCGGGCGGTTATCTGCGTGCGGCTACCTATATGGTCAACGAGTTCCTGATGAAGGACCAGAAGATTGTGTATACACGCGGGCGGACTGATGAAGACCGGGAAGACTATTTTGCTGACGGCAGAGGCCACTTCCAAGATTTTCCGATAACCGTGCTTATTAACGAATGGTCCGCTTCTGCCAGTGAGATTTTTGCGGGCGCTATTCAAGACAACGACCGTGGCACCATTATCGGCCGCCGTTCTTTCGGTAAGGGCTTGGTGCAGCAGTCGTTCCAACTCGACAACAATTCAGAGGTGCGTCTGACCATTGCACGCTACTATACGCCTTCGGGACGCTGCATCCAGAAGCCGTATAAGAACGAGAAGGAGTACACCGATGAAATTATGGAACGCTATAGTAACGGTGAGATGGACGATTCTTCGAAATACAAGCACGACGAGGGCGAAGATAAGTTTACCACCGTGGGCGGACGTGTGGTATATGGCGGTGGCGGTATTACTCCCGATATTTTCGTTGGGGTAAACAAGCAGGGGGTTAACTCTTACTTCCGCGCGCTGAACGACCGTGTGCTTTACGATTTTGCCTTCTTCTACACCGATACCAACCGCGAACAGCTTTCGAAGTATAAAAGCAAGGAGGAACTTGTGAAGTTCTTGAACACGCAGGGGCTGGACCGCAAATTGGCCGATTATGCGAAAACCAAGGCGGGCATCAAGGTGAATCCGACGATGTTGAATGAATCTAAAGATTTGATTCAAAATAGGTTGAATGCCTGCATAGTGCGCAATTTCTTTGGCGATGAGGGATTTTTCAGCGTGCTGAACGAAATAGACCCTATAGTAAAAAAAGCGCTGTCGTTCAATTTGGAAAAGTAAAAAAATAGGCCTACCTTTGTGTAGTCCTAAAAGACGAAATACAGAAGAGTTCCGGCTTCTTTTGCCGGAATTCTTTTTGTTATGTAGCTAGACAATATAAACAAAAAAACAAGAATAAAATGGCTGGATCTTACGTGTCCCAGGCGGGACTAGACAAGATGGTAGAGGAGTTGCGACACTTGGAAGGTGTTGAGCGACCTGCTATCTCAAGAGCTATTGCTGAGGCAAGAGACAAAGGTGACCTTTCGGAAAATGCAGAGTACGATGCTGCAAAAGAAGCGCAGGGCTTGTTGGAGTCTCGCATTTCCCTCTTGAAGGAGAAAATTGCGAGCGCTATCGTTATCGACGAGTCTAAACTTACTACCGACAAGGTGCAAATCCTTAACAAGGTAGAGCTGAAAAACACCAAGAACGGAGCCAAGATGTCTTACACTATTGTGTCGGAGTCGGAAGCTAACCTCAAGGAGGGTAAAATCTCAATCAAAACTCCTATTGCCCAGGCGTTGCTTGGCAAGAAGGTGGGCGATGTTGTTGAGGTGAAGGTGCCTGCGGGCTCTATTCCGTTCGAAATCATGAACATCTCGCTTTCATAATAGTTTTTAGGGTGCGTTTCGTTATGCACCCTTTTTTGTTGTTTCTTCAAAGTCACAGACCCGTAAAAGGCTTTTTATTCTTCCTTATAATACTTAATACTATGGCAACTATTTTCACAAAAATCGCAAATGGGGAAATCCCTTCTTATAAAATTGCAGAAGACGAGAACTACTATGCTTTTCTCGATATTAATCCGTTGAAAAAGGGACACACACTCGTTATTCCGAGAAAGTTGGAAGAAGATTATATCTTCAACCTTGACGATGATACGCTGGCAGGCCTTACCCTTTTCGCCAAGAAGGTGGCAAAAGCCATAAAGGCGGCTATTCCGTGCCAACGTGTTGGCGTGGCTGTTTTGGGTATGGAGGTCCCTCATGTACACATCCACCTGGTTCCGCTCGAAAAAGAGAACGATTTGAACTTCCGTAACGAGAAACTCCAAGTCCCTGCCGAGGAAATGGCTGAAATAGCCAAGCGCATCCGTGAGCAGTTCGGCAAATAATCACACTTTTTACCGTATAACTTTTAATTTGTTAAGATGCCAGAAACTGACATCGTAAATACTAGGTCCGATTCCTCTACCCATCAGGTCCAAAACCCTGAGTTGGAGGTGCTGCCTCCGCAGGCTAACGAGGTGGTCGAGGTGGTCCCGTATCCGGTCGATACGGTTGCCGTTTGGCGCCCTAAACGTATTGAGAAAATAGATACGTTTTATATCTCGGCGTACGATTTTCCGGCAACGGTGATGGATACCACCTACCTCGATAGCTGTTTGGCCTATGAAAGGGTGGCGGCTCCCGACCAACTGGTTCCCCCTGAACATATTCCTGTTTCGGCGGAAGAACTGGCCTACGACAGCATCTTCGCCAAGTTGACCAGCGTTAGCGACACTACCATTGTGCGTGCTGAGCAGGTGACGGTGTCGGCGAAAGACCAGTATGTGGGATTTGAGGGTATTCCGAAAGTGGAGTGCATACAGAACCAGTTCTGGTTCGCTCCGCTTCTGTTTGCTATATTTTTCTGCTATGGCTTGGTGTTCGCGTTGCGCTCGAAATCGGTAGCACGCGATGCGAAGGAGTTCTTCTCGCTGAAGCGCCACAGCAGTGCCTCGGAAGAATTCTCGAACGAGCAGAAAGTCCAGTACCGTTTTGTATTGAACGTGTTGGCAATGGTCAACATATCGGTGTTTGTGGTGCTGGCCCTGCATTCCTATATGCCGAAACTGGGTCCGAGGTCGTACCTGATGGCGGTGCTTGCTTGCTTCGCCTTGTCGGCGGCCTACGTCTTATTCAAGCAGTTCACGGCCGTTTATCTGGCGTTTGTCTTCTTCGACAAGTATGTTAGAAGGGAGTGGAGCCATTCGTTCCTGTATTTGTGGGGAGCGCTGGGAATGGTGCTCTTTCCGGTCATCTTGTGCTTGTCGTTCGGACCGGTAAACGTTACGCAAACCCTACTATATGTGGGTGTTGGAGCTGCCTGCTTGGCTGAACTTTTGCTTATTGTGTATGATATTGTGCGCTTTTTCAGGTTCAGATTTTCCATTCTCTATTTAATTTTGTACCTTTGCACACTCGAATTTTTACCCCTTGCAGCGTTGCTGTTCGGGTATTATAATGCAATTGCGACTGTTTAAATTTATACCATAAAAAAGAGATGCAAAAGATAAAGAGAATTTTGGTTTCTCAACCAAAGCCTGCTTCAGATAAATCTCCTTATTTTGATATTGAAAAGAAGTATGGAATAACACTCGACTTTAAACCTTTTATTCGTGTTGAACCTGTTGCAGCAAAGGAATTCCGTACCCAGAAGGTTAACATTTTAGACCACACTGCGGTTTTGTTTACCGCCAAGGTCGGAATTGACCACTTTTTCCGTCTTTGTGAAGAAATGCGTATTACGGTTCCCGACGACATGAAGTATTTCTGTGTTTCGGAACAGGTTTCACTTTATCTTCAGAAATACATCCAGTATCGCAAGCGCAAAATGTTTTATGGGGCAACTAGCAAGTTGGAAGACTTGGTTGCCGTTATTGCCAAACATACCGACGAAAAATATCTTGTCGTTATGTCTGATGTGCACGAAGTGAACAAGTGCGTAGAGCAGAAGAAGGACATTATTGACTATTTGGAAGAAATTAACGCCAACTATACGAAGGCGGTTATGTATAAGACGGTTAGTACCGACTTTACCAAGGACCCTGACTTCAACTACGATATGTTCATGTTCTTCAGTCCCTCGGGTATCACTTCGCTTTATGCGAACTTCCCTAATTTCGAACAGGGCGACATTAAGATAGGTTGTTTCGGTCCGACTACCATCAAGGCGGCTAAAGACAAGGGACTTGTTGTTAATGTTGAAGCACCTACTCCTGAAAATCCGTCTATGGCTGCGGCCCTCGACGCTTTCTTGAAGTCTCAGAAATAAGTATACTCTTTATACAGGTATAGGGGTGAGAAGGCAGGGTTCTGTTAACTCATCCCTTTTGTTTTAATAACGCAAGTTTTTATATGGAAGTAAGAAGGTACACATTCCCAAAAGAGGAGCATCTTTACGGACAGACGGCGGTCGACACCCTGTTCCGGAAAGGTAAGTCCTTCCTGGCTTTCCCCGTCAAAGTGACTTTTCTGGTTACAACCGACGAGGTGCCGGTTCGCTGTATGGTGGTTGCTCCAAAAAAGAAATTCAAACATGCGGTCGACCGTAACCGTGTGAAACGCCAGTTGCGTGAGGCGTACCGCAAGAACAAGCTGGAACTGTTCGATTGGGCCTCTTCTCACGAGCAGCAGCTGCATTTCAGTATGGTGTATGTGGGCGACAGCCTGATGCCTAGCAGCGTTGTGGAACGCAAGATAAAGGTGGCTTTGGAAAAACTTAGGGAGAAACTCGGATGATGGGTTGGGTAGGACTTTTACGGAAGGTTTATCTGTTGCCGGTCTACTTCTACAGGCAATGCATCTCTCCTATGTTCCCTTCAGTTTGCCGTTATACGCCTACCTGTTCGCAATATATGGTCGAGGCTGTGCTGAAGCACGGTGTCGTTAAGGGCTCTTGGCTGGGTCTGAAGCGTGTTTGGCGGTGTAATCCGTGGTGGGGCGGACATGGGTACGACCCTGTTCCCGACGAGTTCCATTGGTAGTTTGTGTCGGCTGTTTTGTTTATGCAATTTGGTTCAGTCCTAGAGTGACGAACCCCATAAGGAAGCCTAGCAGGGCGCCTAGCCATACTATGGCCTTCAATTCTTTGTCCATAATGCCGAAAATGAGGTCTTCCATCTCTTTCACGTCCATTTCCTTAATTTTGTTCTCAACCATCTGCTGCACGTTTATGGTCTCCATCATTTTTGGCAGTTTCTCGGTTATGGTGTTTCTGTATAGGCGGATGGCCGCGTTCTTGAACGCGTCTAGCTGTTCTTGCTTGTTGGCCAGCAACCCGCTTACAGGGGTGTTGAGGAAGTCTCCGATGGTAGTTTTTATCATATCGTAAGCCAATGGCCGCGCGTGCACGGTTAGCAGGTCCGACACGGTTTCGGCAATCTGTTGGCTCAGCGATTTCCCTTTGGCCGAAATGTAGATGGATTCGATAAAGTTGGCGTTTTGTCTGAAACAGCCTATGGCCATATCGGCTATTTGCTGGCCAAGTCCGTTATTGGTCAGTTTCTCCGAAACCACATCGGTAATAGAGTCGATGGTTCTCTGCTCTATGCCGGCCATCTCTTCTTCCCCCAAAAAGGAAGAGGCTTTCTGGTGTATGGAATCTTGGTCGTTTTGCAGGTTGGTTAGAAAGTCCGATAGGGTATTCCCTATTTTGTCGATCACATCCTCCGACAGCAGGTTTTCACGCAAAACCTCTTCCGTCATCAGTTTCTCGCTGATCATCTGTGCGATTGATTCCGCCATACGGTCTTTTTCTTTAGGTATAAGTCCGGGGGTGAACGGAATTTTGAAACCGAACAGGTATTTGGCCTCGTAGGGGTGGAACAGCATCCTGATGGCCATATCGTTAGTGATGTAGCCTATAATGGCTCCTGCAAGAGGAGTGAGGATGTATGAGATTGGAATCATCGTGTTTTCAGACAAACCTATAAAAGAGCGGATGTAGGGTGGATACGGGGTAACGTGTTGGTCATCAGTTTTTTTTGCTTGTACCTTAAATTGCTTCAGTCAGTCCTTTTTCAAGTAGTCGAACAGGTTGAAAGAACCAGCCTCGTTTTCTATGTTGAGAGATGGAACGTGTTCTACCATTTTTGTGACACCATCTGTTTTCTGAACATAAAAGTATACGAATGCGCCCGTATAGCTGCGGAATATCACTTGATAAGTAGAATCGGTTTCTTCTCCCTGCTTTAAGTACATAATAGAAGGGTTCTCTTCCGCTGCGCTCCAATCATACGTGCTTTTGCAATAGTTGTTTACACCTTCGTAGGCTGTTTCTGCCGTTATTTCGTTCTTTGTGTTGCTGGAATCGGAACTGTTGGTGCTGTTCGTACTATTGTTGCTGTTTGTGTTGCATGAGCATAGAAACAAAACTGTGAATATGAATGAAAAAACTATGTGTTTCATCTTGATTTGGTCCTCGCTAGTCGAATTTGTTGTAATGGAATGGTTGGAACTTTAGTGAATGTCTGGCTGTCAATATGGACGCAGTCTAATCACTTATCGTTTTGATTTCATCGATGGAAAGTCCTGTTATTTCTGAAATGTCCTCTAAAGAAAAACCTTTGGATTTCATTTTGCGGGCGTTCTCGTACTTTTCGTTCATTCGACCTTCTGCCCGTCCTTCTTCTCGTCCTTCTTCTCGTCCTTCAGCCCGTCCTTCTTCTAGACCTTCTTCTCGACCTTCGGCCCGTCCTTCTTCCAGACCTTCGGCAAATCCGTCGTTTTTTGCGGTATTAATCACATCGTTTTGAATTCTGATGTTGTCTAAGTGGCGTTCGTATGCCCGTCTTTCTTCCGCGTTCATAGAAATAAACTTCAGTTTTTCTCTTGCTTCTTGAAGTCCAGGAACTGTGGTGTCGTCCTTGATTATGCCATCCTTAATGTATTCCATCCATTCCTCTATCGGAGTTTTTGCCAGTTCGTTGAACTGGTTAACCCTAATGAGGAAATACTCTGGGAACACATTGCCGGCAGGCCATTTCCGGAAAGTGTTCTGTTGCTTTTTGCTTATTTGCAGAATATCGTCGGTAAAAACACCCTTGAATTCGGTTTTGCCATGGTACAGGTAGTCTTTTCCGGTACCCATGTCGAAATAGAGGATGTTTACAGAATATACCTTTTTTACTTTGTCGTAATCGCTGCCCAAAGAGACGTGTTCGCAAATGGCCTTGCTTACTCCGTAGAGAATGCGTTCTAGAAAATAAACCTCTCGTGAGAGTTGGACCTCAACAATAATGATTTCGTCCTTGGAGTTCTTTGCCTTAATGTCAACGCGGTTGAATTTGTCGTCGTAACTGTCTTGGTTGCTTTCGCTTTCAAGGATTTCAGTTATGGTGATTTTTTCTTCAAGAAGGACTGTCAGTAGCCCTTCCAGCACTCCAAAATTGGCCTTGTCGCGAAGCATACGCTTCACGGCCCAATCGAAATGTATGTATTTTTCCGCAACCATAGACGTTGTTCTTTATTGCTGTTGTTTTATACAAAGGTACATCTTTTTCGTTATAACTCAAATGCTTAAAAATCGCTATTTGTTGGATTGAGGCTGTGGTTCCTACTAGGCGTTATCCCCTAATGAAAAAAGCGGATGACTGTGGTTTATACAGCATCCACCTTGTCTGTTATTTTACTTGGAGTTTCTGTTATTTTCCTTCTTGTTTGAAGGTGGCGTGACAGAAAACATTAGCCATTGCTTCAATGTGGGTTATGTTGTTTGGATTAACTTCTAAATAAGAGTCTTTATATTCGCCCTTTATGACCATTTCTTCTTCTTTTGGTGACGTGCCGTACAAAAGCGTGTTGTCCTTATCCTCAGATAGAGACGATAATTTTATATTAAGTTCACGGAGTTCGCGTAGTTCATCCTCCTTTTTATAGTATTTAAGAACGAAAACTTCTGGAATAAATAAAACAAACTCCAAAAACAGGATGTTGCATAACAATTTGTAGCATAATCGATAGGTGCTATGGTGCTCGCTTAAAAAAAAGAAATGCAGGGTAGAACTGAAAAGAAGCATTAAAAATGGAATCACTGCCAGATCTAACAGTAAAATAAAAAGATATTCATTTTCTTTTGTTTTGGCCTTCAATGGGTAAATCTTCGATAAGAAGTGGAGGACTGAAAATCCTGCTAAAATAGATATGAAAATTGACAAGGTGGAGGCTGGCAGAAACAAGTGCCAGTTATGGATATATTCGTTTGAATTGAATGGCTTAAGCAGAAGAAATATGAAAAAACATATACTGCTTACCGATAAAGAAAAAATAATACTGTTACGCATGTCGACTGGTGTTGTGAATGTTCGGTGCAATATTAAGAAATAAATGTCTTCTCCCAAAAGAGAATTTGGACTTAATTCTTGTTCGGAGGCGAATATACGGCAGTATAATAATATGTTTTACGACATGAATTTTGTGCGGATTAAAAAGAGTTTTACAGCCTTTTTTTAATTAGTTAGTTGTGATAATAATTTTATTTTCCATTCGATGAAATGGGATGTTTTTTGAAAAAGGATTGGTACTGAAGTCTGGCCGTCTTTCGTTTTTGCAGCTGTACTTGTCTGCTGATTTTCAGTAGATACCGACTTTTAAGGCGGCTGGTGGCCAGAAAAAAAGCTTGTCCCGTATTGCACGAATTTAAAATTATTGCATTATCTTAGTGTCATAATCAAATACTACAATATTAAACTATATGGAAAATGGGAATCTTTCGGTTTCGGCCGAGCAAATCGCAACATGGCGTAGACAGTTCCGCGAAGAATTGACCAATTTGGCATCTTCCGAAATTGCCGTTTCTGAAGAACGTGACATTCTCGATGCTTTGGTTGCCTCGTATGTGCAGCACGGCATCACTCCGCTTACCATTGCCTATAAAATTCTTCCTAGTGGATTTTTGAAGTAGGATTTATCTCATTGGAACGCGAATAGTACAAAACCCCGCAACAGCAGATTCCTGTTGCGGGGTTTGTTTCCTTGTATACGGGGTCGGCTTATTCTTGGCCGTAGAATCTCTTTATTTCGTCTAGCCGCTGTTCGCAGACGGCCCGTCCCATATTGTAGACGTTCCTCATTTTAGCCTCGTTTTGCTCTAAGCGTCCTATAGGAAGCTCTTTTTCAGGGTAGATGAGTAGTGTGTTGCCCGTTTTTTCTTGTTCGGCCAGGTAGTCGAGTTGCTTGTTGTACATAATGTGCCGGTTGGCCATTGCTTCTGCTATTTTGGGCGTTTTCCGCAGGGCTATTTTCATAAGCGGGTAGATGGCCGGGCGTTTCTTCCGAAAGCCGTGTGGCTGGGTTAAGACCACAATGTTCCGGTCGTAGCCCAAACTTTGGAAGTAGGCTAGTGGAATAGAGTCGGCCATGCCGCCGTCGAGTAGCCGGTAGCCGTCGATGCTGACGGGCTTCGACACAACAGGCAGCGATGCCGATGCGCGCAGCCATTCGAGGTTGTGGTCGTCGAAACTGTCTATTTTCCGGTATACGGCTTCTCCGGTGTCGACGTTGGTGCAGACCAGGTAGAACTCCATAGGGTTGTTTTTAAAGGTCTCGTTGTCGAAAATGTCGAGCTCGCGCGGCAGAATGTGGTAGCTGAACTCGTTGCCGACCAGTTCGCCTGTTTTCAGCAGCGTGCGCAGCCCCATATAACGAGGGTCGTCTTTGAAAGCAATGTTGTAGCGCAGCGCCCTTCCGGTTTGTTTCGACTTGTAGTTGCAGCCGAAAGTAGCACCCGCCGATACGCCTATCATGCCGTCGGCTACAATGCCTTGCTCTATCAAAACGTCTATAACGCCTGCGGTAAATAAGCCACGCAGTCCGCCTCCTTCTAGTACGAGTCCTTTTTTCATTGTTATTTTCCTTTTTACAAATGTAATAATTTTCTTGTCTGTTCGTTCTCTATTACAAGAATTTTGGTCGTTATCTTCCGTTTGCTTTGGAGGTGTGGTATTTTTTGCAAGTTAGTTGCACGACTTTTTTTCTTAAATTTGCAATGCAAAAATGAAGTTAGTATAAATAATAGTATTGAAATCATACTTGATGTGAGTTTTGTTTAATTTACAAGTTATGTTAAAAATTAAATTGTTAGTTTTAATTTCCTTTCTGTTCTCGGCGGTGTGGGCGAATGCTGCCAAACTGAAAGGAACTGTTGTTGCTGCAGAAGACGGCGCCCCGTTGCCTGGGGCTAGTATTACAATCAAGGAACTTCCCAACCAGGGGGTTGAAGTTGAAGAAGACGGTACCTATAAAATCGAGGTCCCTTCTGGTAAGTATACTGTTGTCTGTGAATTGGTGGGTTTCACGACTCTGACTAAATCGGTGAACGTGAAACAAGAGGCAAAACTCAATTTCAAGTTAGAGTCTGATGTGGAAGATTTAGGTGCGGTGGAGGTGACCAGCCGTTCCCTTCACAAGGCGGTGGAACAAACCCAGATGAGTGTGGCGCACTTGGAGGTGGGTGACGTGAAAAAAATGCCGTCGATGTTCGGCGAGCAAGACATTATTAAGTCGTTGCAGCTGATGCCGGGCGTGAAAGCGGAGAGCGATGGCTCGAGTGGATTCCAGGTGCGTGGTGGCGAGAGTAGCCAAAATCTGGTACTGCTTGATGGGGCTACGGTGAACAATGCCGGACACCTGATGGGCTTGTTCTCGACCTTCAACAGCGATGTACTGCGCGATGTGACGCTCTATAAGGGACAGATGCCCGCACAATATGGCGGACGTATAGCCAGTGTGCTCGACGTTTCAACCATTAATGGTAATAACCAGTCGTTCCAAGCCGATGGCGCCCTCGGTCTGCTTGCCAGCAAGCTGACGCTGCAGGGCCCTATCCAGAAAGGTAAATCGTCGTGGCTGGTTGCCGGCAGACGTACCTACATAGACCTTTTTCTGAAAGCAACCGAAGACTTTAAAGACACCAAACTTAACTTCTACGATTTGAATGCCAAACTCAATTTCAAATTGAGCCAGAAGGACCAGTTAGATGTCTCGTTCTTTAACGGGCAAGACCATATGGCGGTCAACGACCTGATGGCTATCAAGTGGGGTAGTACTATCGGCTCGTTGAAGTGGAGGCATGCTTTCCATAGCGGACTCAACTTGAACAGCGACGTGTTTGTCAGCCACTACAAGATTAGGGAATGGATTGACATTGACGGCTCGATGAACAGTTTCGACGGCATTAACACGCAGGCGTCGTGGAGGGAGAACCTGACGTGGAAGGCTGGCGACAAACATACGTTCGATTTTGGTTTCCAGTCGTCGTACCACGATGTAATTACTGCCGACTGGTACTACAACGACATTCACGAATGCGAGGAACGTTATGCTTGGGAGAATAATTTCTGGGTGAATGACGAGTGGAAGCTGACCAAGCGCCTGAGTGTGCTGGCTGGTGTGCGTGTAACGGCTTTCAGCCTTTTGGGTTCCGGCCCTTACTACCAGCTCGATGACGAGGGTAACATTCTTTCTACCACCAACTATGGGAAGGGCGAATTTGTGAAAACCTATGTGAACGCCGAACCCCGTTTCTCGGCCAACTACAAACTGACCAACAACCAGAGCGTGAAGGTGGCCTACAGCCATACCTGCCAGAACCTGCATACGCTTAAAAGCGGCATCACATCTATGCCGACCGACCGTTTTACCATGTCGACCAACCTGCTGAAACCTGAGGTCGCTGACCAGGTGAGCGCGGGTTACGCTATCTCGTTCGACAATGAGGCGCATAACAACGCTTACGAGGCTAGTGCCGATGTTTACTACAAACACACCGACAATACTATTGACTACCGCGACGGTGTGGGTGCTTTCGACAAAATTGAAATTGACCGTATTGTGCTGGCCGGACAGGGAAGGTCGTATGGTCTGGAATTAGAACTGAAAAAGAACTTCGGACAGGTGACCGGATGGGTCAGCTACACCCTCAGCTTTACCGAAAGCCAGATTGACGGCATTAACCGCAACCGCTGGTACACCGCTAGCAACGACCGAAGGCACGACATCAATATTGTGGCTATTTACAGCCCGAACAAGAAATGGGATTTCTCGGCTTCGTGGAAGTTCTACAGTGGCCAGGCTATGAGCCTGCCTGTGGGCAAGTACCAGATTGAGAACCAAACGTACTATTATTACGACAACCGCAACAACTACAGGGCTCCGAGCTACCACCGGCTTGACCTGGGTGCTACCCGCCATGGCAAACAGCACAAACATTGGCAGGGTGAATGGGCGTTCGGACTCTATAACGCCTATGGACGCTATAACCCGTTCATGATTTCCGTGAGCGAAGACCAGTATACCAATTCGGGGTCGAAAGCGACGCTGATTGCGATGTACTCGTTCTTGCCGTCGGTAACCTACCGTTTCAAATTTAAATAAATAACATTGGAGAAAGACATGAAAAAGTTAAACTATATATTGGCCATTATGGCGGGTGCGCTTTTCGCCTCGTGTGAAAAGACTTTGGAATTAGATTATGACAATGCTGGTGAAGAGGTGTTGGTTGTTCAGGGAAATGTTAGTAACGAAGGCATTTATGTAACTTTGAATGCGCTGAGCAACGTGACTGACTCTGTTAGCACTTGTGGCTTGGCCGGCGCGGAAGTGTCGGTTGCCGGTTCCGACGGTTACGAAGAGACGCTGGTCTATGGCGACGGACGCTACTATTCGCCCACCAATGCCGTGGGTGTGCCTGGGGTGACCTATACGCTGCATGTGAAGCGGGGGGCTAACGAGTGTTACGCCAAGTCGACTATGCCGAATCCTACACCTATCGATTCTGTGAGATACAAGTGGCTCAAAATGTTTGGCGATATGGATATCTTTATGCTCTATATCTACTTCAACGACAACCCCGATACCGAAGACTACCACCTCTATAGTGTGGAACGTAACGGAAAGACTGTCAGGTTTTATTGTGCGCCAGACGAAGGGTTGAGCGATGTGTATAACTACCGCTACATTGACCTGAATACCAAATTGGAATGGAAGGAAGATGAAAGGGAAAAGAAGGAATTCCACGGAATGGAGCGGACCGATGTTATTTATGGCGGAAACAGTTTTAATGTCTCTCTCCGTACGGTCGACAAGAACACCTACCGCTTTTTCTCGTCGGGTGACTTCAATGGCAGTGGGGTGAATCCGACTACTAACTTGGTTGGCAACAACTGTGTCGGCTATTTCAGCGCCTATTCGGTAGACAAGCGTTCGATGGTGATGCCCACTTACGATGAGGCTCTGAAAATGAAGTAACCAGATGCTCTGAACTATGCTTATCTCCTCCTGTTTGGGGATTGATAGGAAGTATTACGTTAAACTGTCTTTGATGAACGTCTAAAATATCGTTTTATGAGATATGAAAGGAATATCCGTTTCTTAATGGATAATGGTTTGCTTGAAACAATGGTCAAAGCCGATGCTTTAGTCAGAAAACTGAACTCGTTGTCGATTGTCCAACAAGAGGAAATGAATGCTACTATAAGGGAATTGTTCGGAACTGTGGGTGTCAATCCGTCTGTCTCTGCAAATTTCCATTGCGATTTCGGATGCAACATCCATGTAGGGAATAACTTCTATGCTGGTTATAACTGTACAATGCTTGATTATGCTGAAATTCGGATAGGAGATAATTGTATGGTGGGTCCTGACGTTGGCATTTACACCACTTATCACGACGAAAAACCTGAAGGTCGTTATCTATCGGGTTATGCTGAGCCGATTACTATTGGTAACGATGTCTGGATTGGCGGTGGTGCTAGAATATTGCCTGGAGTGACTATTGGCGATGGTGCCATAATTGCTGCTGGTGCTGTGGTAAGGAACAATGTGGATTCGAGAACTATTGTGGGTGGGGTCCCTGCTAAATTTATTAAGAATGTATGATGGGTTAGAGATGACAGAAAAGGAATTGTACCCTCGGAAAAGGTGTGTTCTTAGATGATGTGGCAGTATTGTGGATATTTCTTATTCATTAAAAAGTCCTGTATAGAAATTTTGACCTATAGGTCTAAAGTTTACTATATCTGTTTTTTTTGAATGTCGTGTGTTTAATTAAAAGGTTGGCTTGTAGTTGTTCTGCTGGCACTTCTTATCTGTGACGATTTATTACTAACAAAAAAAGGGCGTATCGTTCTGATACACCCTTTGGTTTTTGACCTATACGCCGTAAAAAATGGGGGCAAGACGAAATGAACGTCCTGCCCCCGTTTGCTTTCAGTTCCTTTAAAAAACGAAACCAAGTCGCAAAATGAAGTTTATCGATTGTATGTCATAAGTGTATTCTTTTTTCCCATAATAAATATCACCATTGTACCAGAAGGGAACGGAGTAATAATCCATTTCTCTGCGCTTTGCTGTTTCCACTCCTGTACTTAGAGAAAAACGTTTGAATCGGCATCCGAAGTCAAAAGAACCGTAAAACCCTGTGTTAAACTCACCTATACCAATGGCTATACCTGAGTTAGCTGCCATGAAAGGTGAAATTTTTCGGTTGAGTATGTCGTATCTTACATTTGCAAAAACTGGAATTGCATAATCTTCATTATAGGGATCGAATCTAATGCCAGTTCCTAATCCGATGGAAATTTTTGGGTTGAAACGGAATCCGTGGACGGTTGTGATGACGGGTCCACACGTGAGACTGTTTGCAAAAATGTCAGAATTGATTTGTGCGCTGTATCCTCTTTTCAGAGGACTCGAATTGTCCTTGATTTTCGGGGTTGCTAAAGCCTCGTTGTCCTCCGACTTCTTCGCTTTAACCTCGTTGTTCTCCGTTTTTTCACGGGTTATTTTGTCAATGTCGTCGTAATTGCAGACAAAAGAACTTCCGTCGGCAGTTTCTACAGTGAGGGTTTTGTTAGGGATAATTTCAACAATGTCGCCTTTGATGATGCTGCCGTTTTTCAAGTAAACAACCTCTTTTGCGGATGTGGTAATCTGTGCGGCGGCTAAGAATAGCAAAAGATATAACTTTTTCATAACATTTATGTGCCTCTTGCAACCTGCGGGGCGTGTTCTATTTATGAAATGCTGGTTGCAAATACCTACAACTGGTTGTAAAACAAAACAGGTGTGGTAAGCATTTCAACATTAATATGTAAAAATGTGCAAAATTAATAATTCTATTTTATCTATCAAAGATATGTTTGTTTTTATTTATAGCAGTAAATTTACGAATAAAACATATTTGTCGAATTATGAAAAATATTGGTAAGTACATTTTTTTATTTGTTGCTACTGCGCTTTTGGGCTGTAGTAAGGAGTCTGACAATATGGGAGTTGGTCCCACAAAGTTTATTTTTAATAATAATACAAACCATTTTATTGAAATACTTATAGATGAGGCGGATCTCTCAATGGCGATTCTTCCTTATTCATCTGCGTGTTATGTGAATAATGATGGAGGACAATACCCTTTTGTTTTTGATGGAACGAAGGTCGTGTTTGACGATTCGCTTTCTTTTGCAATGGATTATGACGAAGAAATGATGGTAGACGATTATGATCTGAATTTGCTTCATAGAGGAGCCTACGAATTTAGTCGTCGGAGCGATACGCTCTATAAAACTTTCGTATTTACGGAAGACTATTACGATTATGTCTGTGGACTTCAAGGGAAATTTTGAGGCAGGAGCGGTGCATGTGCGTTACAGAAAACGCACGTGCCCGCCTAAGTTCTGTGGTAACAGAATGCCTCTGCTGTTTTTTGTTTAGAGCACGACGCCGAAACGGAGTACAAAGTTGACGGCTTGATAGGTGCATTCGTCCCCCAAACCGTAGATGCTCGTCTTTTCGTCTTCGCCGCATGCGGTTTCTATGCCTGTGCTTAGCATAAAGCGCTTGAAGCGGCAACCCAAATCAAGTCCTCCGTAAAAGCCGCTAGCGTCGTAGAATTCTTCAACTGCAATGGTCGCTCCAACTCTTGCCGATACGAACGGTGTTACGCCATAGTCGAAAAAGTCGTGCCGGAAGTTTACGAAAACAGGTACTGCCACATGGGTGGTGTAATTGTCATCGGCAATACGGAAGCCGGTTCCCATTCCCAGAAACATGTGCTTGTTGAATTGGAAGCCGAGGGCGGTCGAGGCGGTTATTCCATACATGTTGCCCGTAATCAGCGAACCATAGACCTGGCAGTTGAACCCCCTTTTTATGATTTCCGATGGGGCCTCCTTTTGGGGGGCGGCATCGGCTTCAGACGTGTCGTGCTCAATTTTCTCAATCTCGTCACTCTTGAAGACGAAAATGCTACCGTCTGCACTCTTTATCGTTACAGACTGGTTGGGTATGAGTTCTATAATGTTTCCTTTAACGACGTTCCCGTCTTTCAGGTAGACCGCTTCTCTGGCAAAAACGGTCATTTGTGCCAGGGTTAGTAATAGTATGAGCCATTTTTTCATAAGCGGGTGTTTTTTGAGGTTAATAAACTAGGCTTGGCTGACTCAGAATACGACGCCCAGCCTGAAGAAGCCGCAGTAGCCCCTAAAGGTGTTTTCTTCCACCAGGTCGCGGTGGCTTCCCCATTCGTCTTTCCTCCATTCATATTCAAACTCTCTTCCGCAGGCGGTCTCTAATCCGAAACTCAGCATCATCCGTTTGAGGCGTACGCCGAGGTCGAACGTTCCATAGAAACCGCCGACGGCTTCTGATAGGGGTATGGTGCGTCCGGCACGGACCGACAAGATTGGCGACACTTTCTGGCTTACCGCATCGATGCGGACGTTAGCAAATACGGGGACTGTCAGATTACCCAGGCTTTCTATGGTCGAATGCCTGAGGCCGCCTCCCACGCCCACAAACACCAGGTCTTTGAATTGGAACCCATGGGTAGTGGCTAACGTAAAGCCGATAAAGTGGCCCGCAAAGAATTCAGTGGTAACTTGTCCGCTGTACCCCTGGTCGAGTGGCGAGACGTAAGGAGGCTTCGCTTTTCTGCCCCTCTTGTTACCTCTGTTGTTCTTGGGAACTTCTTCGTCGGTCTCTTCGCCTGTTACTTTTTCAATCTCGTCGTGGCTCCATGTGAACAGGTTGCCGTCGCTGGTCTTGACTTTTATGGTTTGGTTGGGAATGTACTCGATGATTTCGCCTTTCACGACACTGCCGTTTCTCAGGTAGACGGTTCCTGTTGCGGAAACAGTCTGTTCTACAACTGCCAGCAAGAGTATAAGTAGTAGCTTCTTCATATTCTTCAGGTAGTTTGGTTTGTAGTTGTTTTTGAGTTAGTCAGCCCGGCTTGGGTCGGCCGGACGGAGGCCCGGCTCTCCTGGTTTCAGGCGGGAGCCAAGCCCGAGAAGTAGTTAAAGTAGATGTATGCTGCGGCCACAATGAAAGCGAAGGCTAAAACGAACTTCAGCAATCCGTTCAAAATCTTGAAAAGCAGGCCGAGTACTACGATGGCTACAATAACGTAGATGATGGTTTGCATAATATAATTGTTGTTTTGTTTTTGCTAATATACATACTATTTTGTTAACGTCAAAGAGTGCGGCGTCAGTATTCCAGCTTAGCCTCTAGTTGGTAGTGGCGGCCCGGCATGGCTTTGTACGGAACTGTCTGGTAGTCGGTGTCGAGCAGGTTGTTGATGGTGGCCTGCAGGCCGAGCTGCCAGCTCTTGCCTAACTTGAATTTGTAACCCAGCGATGTGTTGCACAGCCAGTAGGCGTCCATGGTGTCGAACACGTCGCTGGTGACCCTTTCGCCAGTGTAGTTGGTGGCGAAAATCCATTTCCAGTTCCTCCAACGGCCAGTGAACGAGGCCGAGAGGTGGTCTTCTGGCAGCAGGGCAATCTGTCTGCCTCTAAACGGGCGCATTTCCGAGAAGCCTTCCTTCACTTCGGTGTGGCTGTGGGTGTAGGCGGCTTGCAGGGTCTGGCCTCTCACGTCGATTCTTGCGCTCACTTCGGTACCGTTCACCTCCACCAGGTCAACGTTGATGGGTTTCCACACGTTGCCGCGCGGCATCCACAAAATCCAGTTCTCCACATCGTTGTGGAAGGCGGTAGCCGTCAGTTGCAGCTGAAGGGTGGTTGTGTTGCAGAGCCATTGCAGGCCTCCTTCGTAGTTGGTGGCGTCTTCCGCTTTCAGGTATTTGTTGTCGAGGTGTCCCCAGTAGCGGTCGTTTAGCGTGGGTATGCGGTAGTTTCTCGAGAGGTTGGTTTTTAGACGCAGTTGGGTGCTGTCGTGTTCCACAATGCCGAAACTCAGTCCCACCGAGGGCGAGAAGGGCGCGTCTTCGCCGCTGACCCACTGTTGGCGCAGTCCGCCGTTCAGTTGCCAGCGTTGGCCCAGGTGCGCGCGACCCATAGCAAAAACCTCGTTCCGCCACTCGTTGTGGCCGTCGTCGTAGGCGTACACCTCCGGCACAATGTATTGGGCTTGTGCACCGGCTTTTATTTGCAGTTGCCTTAGCCAGCCGGTCAGCATCCATTCGTGCTCGGCATCGGCGCCAGCCAGGGCGCAGTGGGTGGCAATCAGGTCGTTGTTGTATTCTTGGTGGTCGTTCAGGTAGGCCGCTTTCGCGTTGAGGGTCAGCCAGCCCCTGCGGCTGTAGAGCAGCATTGCGCGGGTGTTGCGGTCGTCAATGTCCTCAAACTTGTCGGGGTTGCGGTTGTTCTGCACCGAGGGCTGTATGTTGCGGTGGTAGGCCGTGTGCCAGAGGTGGAGGGCCAGTTGTTGCTGTCGGGGCAGGTCGTAATACAGGTCTTGTTGCAGACCGTAGCTGTTATAGCCAGCGTTGTGCTGCACCTGCGTGCTTTTTCCGCCGTACTCCATCAGTTGGAAGTGGAAGTCGTTGTCGGCGCGGTTGTAGAAGAGGGCCGTTTTTCCCGTCAGCCGGTTGCCGCCGCCTTTCAGTTTCAGGCCTGTGAACGACTGGCCGTAGCTTCCTACCGTCTGCATCAGCAGTCCGTTGAGGCTGTTCTTGGCGGGTGGACTGTTGCGCAGGTCCACACTGCCGCCAATGGCGCCGCTGCCGTATAGCGAACTTTCGCCCCCTGGCGCCAGTTCGGCGTAGTCGAAGAAGAAGAGGGGAATCTGGCTGAAGTCGGTTTGCCCCATCGTTAGCGAATTGATGCCGACGCCGTTCCAACTGACGGCCGTTTGCGAGGCCGCAGTTCCCCGCATCGACACGGTGCTGGTCATGCCTTTCCCGCTCTCTTTCACAAACACCGCACTGTGTCCGCTCATGTAGTCCGACAGAGAACCGGCTTGCAGGGTGCCCAGCACGGCCGTGTCGGCCATGGTCGCGTTGTTGGTGTAGGTGTTGGGCAGGCTGGCTTTCTCGATGCGTTTGCCGCGCACCTCCACTTCCTCGATGGGGGTGACCTCCTGGGCGGCCGAACCGGCAGCCGCTAGCAAGATGGGCAGAAGGCACGTTTGTCTGGAAAAAATCATAACTGCGGTGTGCTGGGCGTTGTTTTTCTGCAAAGGTAGGCATTATTTGCCATTTGCATCCCCTTGTTTGTTTTGATTAAAGACTGAAAATCCGTATCTTTGCGTGTTTTTTACGGGCGTGGCGCCAGTTCGCCACCGCCGTTATTTGTAACCGCATAAAATTAGTGATAAATATATGGCAATAGAAGAAGAGATATTGCAGGCTACTTTGGCCGCTTCTCAAAAATTGTACGGACAGGCTCCAGACGTGAAGGCTTTGCAGTTGAGTGCAACCCGTAAGGAGTTTGAAGGAGACCTCACTCTGGTGGTGTTCCCGTTGTTGAAACTCTCGCATAAAAAGCCCGAAGAGACTGCCGAAGACCTCGGTAAGGAACTGGTGGCGAATGTTGAGGCTGTTTCTGGTTACAATGTAATCAAGGGCTTCTTGAACCTCTGCATCAGCAAGAGCAACTGGATCGACACGGTGAACAGCATTGCTGCCGACCCTCATTTCGGTATCGTTGAGGCGACCGCCGACTCTCCGCTCTACATGGTTGAGTACTCTTCTCCTAACACCAACAAACCGCTCCACCTCGGACACGTGCGCAACAACCTGTTGGGACACAGCGTCTGCCAGATTCTGAAGGCAAACGGCATAAAGGTGGTGAAGACCAACATTGTGAACGACCGTGGTATCCACATCTGTAAGTCGATGCTGGCCTGGAAACTCTTCGGTAACGGCGAAACTCCGGAAAGTACCGGCAAGAAGGGCGACCACCTGGTTGGCGACTACTATGTGCGTTTCGACAAGGAGTACCGCGCACAGGTGAAGGACCTCGTTGCGAAGGGTATGGCTGAAGACGACGCCAAGAAAGAGGCGCCGCTGATGAAGGAAGCACAGCAGATGTTGGAAAAATGGGAGGCTGGCGACCCTGAAGTCCGCGCTTTGTGGGAAAAAATGAACAACTGGGTGTACGAGGGCTTCGACAAGACGTACAAGCGCCTCGGCATCTCTTTCGATAAGATTTATTACGAAAGCCAGACTTACCTCGACGGTAAGGCGAAGGTGAACGAAGGCCTTGAAAAGGGTGTCTTCTACCGCCGTCCCGACGGCTCTGTTTGGGCCGACCTCGCCAAGGATGGCTTGGACGAGAAACTGTTGCTCCGTGCCGACGGCACTTCTGTCTACATGACCCAGGACATTGGTACCGCTCAACAGCGTTTCCGCGATTACAATATCGATAAGATGATTTATGTGGTGGGTAACGAACAGAACTACCACTTCCAGGTCCTTTCTATCTTGCTCGACCGGCTCGGCTTCGAGTGGGGTAAAGACCTTGTGCACTTCAGCTACGGTATGGTGGAGCTGCCTGAGGGTAAGATGAAGAGCCGTGAGGGTACGGTGGTTGACGCCGACGACCTGATGGACGAGATGATTCGCACCGCGAAGGAAACTAGCGGCGACAAGTTGAAGGACTACTCGGCCGAGGAAGTCGACAACATTGCGCGTATTTGCGGTTTGGGAGCCCTCAAGTACTTCATCTTGAAGGTAGACCCAAGAAAGAACATGATGTTCAACCCTAAGGAGAGTATCGACTTTAACGGCAACACCGGTCCGTTCATCCAATACACCTATGCGCGTATCCGCTCGGTTATCCGCAAGGCTGCTGATGCCGGTTTGCAGGTGCCTGCCCGTTTGGAGGCCAAGTACGAACTGTCGGAGCGTGAAACGCAGTTGGTACAGAACCTGGCTTCTTTCCCTCAGGCTGTCAAGCAGGCGGGTAAAGACTACAGCCCGGCCTTTATCGCAAACTACTGCTACGACCTCGCTAAGGCTTACAACCAGTTCTACCACGACTTCTCTATCTTGAAGGAAGAGAATGCCGATGCGCAGCAGTTCCGACTCTTGTTGTCGAGCCTGATTGCCAATACCATCAAGACCGGTATGGAGTTGCTCGGTATTGAGGTGCCTGAGCGTATGTAATGGAACTTAATGACAAACAATAGCGAGTTTCCTCCTCCCTTCGTATAAAGGGGAGGAGGTACTTGTTATAATGTTGTTGCAACTTAGAGCCGTCGCCTTATGCGGCCGCTTCACGATTACTTTTTATATGAAACGTTTTTTATTATATCTGATCATGTTGTTTGTTATGCTGCCGCTTGGTGGTGTAACCTACAGTTTTGCCCAGACACATAAGAAGACTGTTTCGGCCTCCAAAAGAACTACAACCTCGAAGAAGAAGCCTGTTGCCAGAAAACAGACAGGGAAGAGGGGCACGGTCGCTAGAAAGACTGGTGCTTCGAAATCGTCTAAATACAAAAAGGGTAAAAAGCCTGTCTCTCATGTTAAAACCTACCGTTTAGGTAATGGCCAGAAGGCGGTGCTGAACATGAAGCCGCAGGTGCAGCGTGTCGTTACCCGTAAGAACGGGCGCCGCATTGTCCGCTACAAACGTGTCTACCAGCCTCCTATCAGTCTTACATTCGACGGTATCGACATTTCGCACTACCAGCACTATATACACTGGAAGGAGGTCGCAACCAACAACATCCAGTTCGCCTATGTGAAGGCGACCGAGGGTGAGATGCTCCGCGACGAGTATTACGAAACGAACATCAGCCGTGCCAGGGCGGCCGACCTGAAGGTGGGCAGCTACCTGTTCTTCCGGCCGAGTGTTTCGGCTAAGCGCCAGTTCGAGAATTTCCGCGCCATTGTGCGTGAAGAGAACCAAGACCTGCTGCCGATGGTCGATGTGGAGGAGTGCGACCACATGAACCGACGCCTGGTCTTGAACCGCTTGCGCGAGCTGCTGGACCTGATGACGGACTATTACGGACAGAAACCGGTCATCTATACCATGACCAGTTTCTACAACACCTATCTGCAAAACGAGTTTACCGAATATCCGTTCATGTTGGGCGGCTATACCCGAAAGCCTGTTTTGCTCGATGGCAAAGACTATGTGGTGTGGCAGTTCTCGGCCCACGGCAAGGTGGCCGGCATTATGGGTAATGTCGACCTCGATGTCTTTAACGAGGGTCACACTATCGACGAACTGCTTTTCGACCATTCGAAATTCAAAGGGGTGAAAATCCAGCGCCGGCCTATTGAGATGAAGCCGGAAGAGAAGCCTGGCGAAAGGCTGCCGCCACTGCCAGTCAGGAAGCCAGAGGTTTCTTCTAAGAAGAAGCGTGCGGTACAGAAACCGGCCAAACAGGTGCCTGCTGTTGCCGAACCGCATAAACCGAAGCCTGTTGTAACACCGGTGCCGGCTAAAGTAGAGCCTGCAGCTCCAGAACCCGAACCGCTGCAAGAGGCCAAAGCCCCAGTGGTGGGCGAGGCTGAACCCGAACCGCTGCCCGACATTGAAGAAGGGGGCAGCAACGACGGCGATGCCGGTGGTGAATAATGCGCCCGGGTTGACATACCCGTTATAAACAATATAGGGCAGGATGGTATTCAGTAACCGTCCTGCCCTTTCTGCTTTCCATCTGTGCCCCTTCACGGGGAAGGATAGAAGCCCAAAACATCCATAGTCATTTCATTTTTCCATCATTTCATAGTCGTCTTCGCTCAGAAGACCAGTTCCATCAGGTACTCGTTGCCTGTGGTAGAGTCTTTTTTCTCCTTAACTTCTTTTCTCAGGCTGGCTGCCGTCTTGAAGATGCGGTCTAGCCTCATTTTAAAATCCTCATAGTCGGTAAAAGTAAAGCCTATGCGGTGCCCGTTGTCGTTTATGTGCAGTTTGTAGAATTTCATTTGCTGTCTTGTTTTAATGTTTACACAGCAAACTTAGCGTCAACATCTGCCTAAATGGGGCAGATGTTTGAAAAAAGTGAAAAAAAGTGTGTTTATTTTGGTTTTTGGTAGATGTTCACCACTTTCAGGGCGCTCTCTAGCAGCGTTTTGCGCAGCCATTCGGGTTCCAGCACTTCCAGGGCGTCGCCCTGCATTTTCAGTTCCTGAATGAAGTCGAAAGTTGGACGCACGTGCAGTTCAAAGATGCTGAACTGGCTGTTGCGTTCGGTTTCGTTTTGCGATTCGTGCAGTTTCAGCGTGCGCAGGTAGTTGGCCTGGAATTCCTCAACTTTCAGCCTTACGTATTGAACGGGTACGCTTTCGTTGACGATGACACCG
>ODAI010833640.1_pt1 | contig 52453 bp, 46 predicted proteins | sample 1539321 | NCBI WGS metagenome assembly ODAI01 (sample SAMN02144231, study PRJEB22623) | gut metagenome | biome: sheep rumen | host: Ovis aries | place: New Zealand
ACAACTTATGGCTTGAGATGGGTTTTGCCCATCGCCGAAGGCGATTTATAATGGCAAAACCCGTTACTATCACAGCCCAAAAGGCTGTGAATAGTAACAAGTGTTCGATGAAAAAAACACGTTAGGCTTGTAATTAATGGCTTTCACAAATATAATGTTACCATATGCAATGCCGGAGGCGATCCGTAAACGGCGGAATTTTTGCCGGCTGAGACAGGAGGTATTTATGCCCGACGACAGGGAAATAGACGAGGTTATAAGGATGCTTGACTCAAAGACCCTCGAAGGTGTGAGCCGTATAGGCATCCACAGAGTGGAAACGGAAAGAGAGGACTTTGTGAAGGAGGTGCATCACCATGGACGGTGTGACGTCGGCAGCCCCTTTGCAAGCGCGGATCTCTGTAATCTTACAGTAAACGAAGACTGACAGGATCAGGACTGGTTCGGAGGAGGATAATGGACAGACAGAATCTGACTTTAATGACTGACCTGTATGAGCTTACCATGATGCAGGGCTATTATAAAAACAGGGATAAGAACAAACCGGTCATCTTTGATGCCTTTTACCGGAACAATCCCTGCAACGGAGGCTATGCGATCTGTGCGGGGCTTGAGCAGGTCATAAAATACATAAAGGAGCTTCATTTTGATGACGAGGATATCGCCTATTTACGGTCTCTCGGCATCTTTGAGGAGGATTTTCTCGGATACCTGAAGGAGTTCAGGTTTTCCGGAGACATCTACGCAATACAGGAGGGACGGGTCATTTTCCCGAGGGAGCCGCTTATCAAGGTCATAGCGCCTCTTATGGAGGCGCAACTTCTGGAGACCGCCCTTCTTAATATAATCAATCACCAGAGCCTGATAGCAACAAAGGCCGCCAGGGTCTGCTATGCTGCCAGGGGCGACGGTATCATGGAATTCGGGCTGAGAAGGGCCCAGGGGCCGGACGCGGGCATCTACGGGGCAAGAGCGGCTGTCATCGGCGGCTGTATCGGGACCTCTAACGTGCTTACCGGCCAGCTCTTTGATGTGCCGGTCAAGGGTACTCACGCTCACAGCTGGATAATGAGCTTTCCCGATGAATACACGGCCTTTAAGGCCTATGCGGAGCTTTATCCCGATGCCTGCATACTCCTCGTGGATACCTATGATACCCTTAAGTCGGGAATTCCCAACGCCATCAGGGTTTTCACCGAGATGAAGGAAAAGGGGCTTCCCATGAAGGGCTATGGGATAAGGCTTGACAGCGGAGACCTTGCCTACCTTTCCAAGAAGGCCAGGGTCATGTTGGATGAGGCCGGGTTTACGGACGCGGTCATTTCCGCCTCCAACGATCTGGATGAGTATCTTATCGAGTCACTTAAGCTGCAGGGCTGCAGGGTCACCTCCTGGGGGGTGGGCACCAACCTTATCACCTCCAAGGACAATCCCGCCTTCGGCGGTGTATACAAGCTTTCGGCAGTAATGGGTGACAACGGAGAATTTATTCCGAAGATAAAGCTTTCGGAAAACAGTGAAAAGGTCACCAATCCCGGAAATAAGAAGATATACAGAGTGTATGATAAGGGCACCGGAAAGCTCAGGGCGGATCTCATCTGTCTGGAGGAGGAGGTCTTTAAGGAGGAGGATGAGCTCCTGCTGTTCGATCCTCATGAGCCCTGGAAGAAGACCAGGCTTCCTGCCGGGGATTACGAGCTTAAGGAGCTGATGATCCCGGTCTTTATCAAGGGCAAATGCGTTTATGAGTCACCTTCGACCATGGAGATCCGGGATTTCTGCACTAAAGAGAAGGAAACGCTCTGGGACGAGACCATGAGGTTCGAGAATCCTCATAAGGTCTATGTGGATCTGTCTCAGAAGCTGTATGATCTAAAGATGAAGCTGCTTAGCGAGCATTCGGCACAGCCCTTTTAAGGAAGGGCTCGGGCCGGACGCATATATTAAAACGAGAGGAAAAGAAATGTACAGGAAGGTATCAACTGATCTCGGCTTTGTGGAGAGAGAAAAGGAAGTCAGCAGGTTCTGGAAGGAGAACCATATCTTTGAAAAGAGTATGGAGGGCCGTAAGGACGGCGAGACCTATATGTTTTACGACGGGCCCCCGACTGCGAACGGCAAGCCGCATATAGGCCATGTGCTTACCCGTGTCATTAAGGATATGATCCCGAGGTACAGGACCATGAAGGGCTATTTTGTCCCCAGAAAGGCCGGCTGGGATACCCACGGGCTGCCTGTGGAGCTTGAGGTTGAGAAGGAGCTCGGGCTTGACGGCAAGGAACAGATAGAGAAATACGGCCTTGAGCCCTTTATAGAAAAATGTAAGGAATCCGTATGGCAGTATAAGGGAATGTGGGAGGACTTTTCCGAAACTGTAGGCTTCTGGGCCGATATGGAGAATCCCTACGTTACCTACCATGACGATTACATCGAGTCGGAGTGGTGGGCTCTTAAGGAGATATGGAAAAAGGGGCTGTTATATAAGGGACATAAGATCGTTCCCTATTGCCCCCGCTGCGGCACTCCCCTTTCCTCTCATGAGGTGGCGCAGGGCTATAAGGATATAAAGGAGCGTTCCGCCATTGCGCGGTTCTGGTTAAAGAAGGGCTCTGAGCTTAATGAAGGCGAGGGCAGGACCGCCATCCTTGCCTGGACTACCACACCCTGGACTCTTCCCAGCAATGTCGCTCTCTGTGTGAATCCCAATGAGACCTACGCGCTTGTCAGGGCCTTTGACGGCAACAATTATATCCTTGCCGAGGCTCTCCTTGAGCCGGTGCTTTCAGGGGCCGCCGCAAAGGCTAAGGACAAGGCGGGAGAGACTGCCGGGGCCCCTGCCTTTGAGATCATAAGGACCTTTAGCGGCAAAAGCCTTGAGCATACCGAATACGAGCCTCTCTTCCCCTATGAGGGTCCTAAGACCGAGGGGAAAAAGGGTTGGTATGTGGTCTGTGACGACTATGTTACTCTTACGGAGGGCACGGGGGTAGTGCATATAGCTCCTGCCTTCGGTGAGGACGATAACAGGATCGGGAAGAAGTACGATCTTCCCTTCCTGCAGTTTGTGGACGGCAAGGGCAACATGACCGAAGAAACCCCTTTCTCCGGCTTATTCGTTAAAAAGGCCGATCCCGAGGTGCTTAAGGATCTGGATAAGAGAGGGCTTTTGTTTGAGGCTCCCAATTTTGAGCACAGCTATCCTCACTGCTGGCGCTGCGATACACCTCTCATCTATTATGCCAGGGAATCCTGGTTCATAAAGATGACCGCCGTTAAGGATGATCTTATAAAAAACAACAATACTATAAACTGGATCCCCGAATCCATCGGAAAGGGAAGGTTCGGAGACTGGCTTGAGAATATACAGGACTGGGGCATCTCAAGAAACCGTTACTGGGGTACCCCGTTAAATATCTGGGAATGTGAGGGCTGCGGCCATCAGGAGGCCATAGGCTCAAGAGAGGAGCTTTATAAGCTTTCCTCAAGCGAGGCCGCTAAGACAGTAGAGCTCCACAGGCCGTATATCGATGAGATCACCGGGATCTGCCCTGAGTGCGGAGGTACCATGAAGAGGGTGCCCGAGGTGATAGACTGCTGGTTTGACTCGGGAGCCATGCCCTTTGCCGAGCATCATTATCCCTTTGAAAACCAGGAATTGTTTAAGGAGCAGTTCCCCGCGCAGTTTATCTCCGAGGCTGTTGACCAGACCAGAGGCTGGTTTTACTCTCTGCTTGCCGAATCTACCCTGCTGTTTAACAGAGCGCCCTATGAAAACGTAATAGTGCTTGGTCATGTCCAGGATGAGAACGGTCAGAAGATGAGCAAGTCAAAGGGCAATGCCGTGGATCCCTTTGAGGCTCTTGAAACCTACGGGGCCGACGCGATACGGTGGTACTTTTATATCAACTCCGCTCCCTGGCTGCCTAACCGCTTCCACGGAAAGGCCGTGATCGAGGGGCAGAGAAAGTTTATGGGTACCCTGTGGAATACCTACGCCTTCTTTGTGCTTTACGCTAATATCGACGGGTTTGATGCCGGAAGGTATGAGCTTTCCACTGACAGCCTTACGGTAATGGACAGATGGATACTTTCAAAGCTCAATTCCGTCATAAAGGAGGTCGACAGCGATCTTGAAAATTACCGGATACCGGAGGCGGCAAGGGCTCTGCAGGATTTTGTCGACGACCTTTCCAACTGGTACGTCAGGAGGAGCCGCGAAAGGTTCTGGGCAAAGGGGATGGAGCAGGATAAGATAAATGCCTATATGACGCTCTACACCTCCCTTGTCGAGATCTGTAAGGCTGCTGCCCCGATGGTGCCCTTCATCACCGAGGAGATCTACCAGAATATCGTCAGAGGCTCGCAAAACGGGGACAGTGCCCCGGAGAGCATACATCTCTGCGATTTTCCCGCGGTAAATGAGGCTCTCATCGACGAGGAGCTTGAAAGGAATATGGATGAGGTCCTTAAGGCGGTGGTAATGGGACGTGCCTGCAGAAATACCGCAAATATAAAGAACAGACAGCCTGTAGCAAAAATGTATGTAAAGGCGGCTGAGGAGCTCTCTGATTATTATGTGGCTGTGATAGAGGATGAGCTTAATGTCAAGAACGTTGAGTTCACCCAGGATGTCAGGGAATTTACCTCATATAACTTTAAGCCCCAGCTTAAGACCGTGGGGCCCAGGTACGGAAAGCTCCTTGGAAGGATAAAGGAGGCTCTCACGGCGCTTGACGGTAATTCGGCAATGGACGAGCTTAATGAAAAGGGTGAGCTTGTCTTAAGCCTCGGCGGTGAGACCGCGGTGCTTTCAAGGGAAGACCTTCTTATCGAGATGATACAGAAGGAGGGCTACGTAAGTGAAAGCGACAATCAGATGACGGTCGTGCTTGATACCAACCTTACGCCTGAGCTCATTGAGGAGGGCTTTGTGAGGGAGATCATCTCCAAGGTCCAGACAATGCGTAAGGAGGCGGGCTTTGAGGTGATGGACAGGATCATTGTCTATGAAAAGGGCAATGAAAGGATTGAGCAGGTCCTTAATGACAACAGAGCGGCCATAATGAAGGATGTCCTTGCAGACGACATTATAACCGGCCGGACTGAGGGCTATGAGAAGGAATGGAGCATCAATGAGGAAAAGGTTACTCTCAGCGTTAAAAAGCTGTAAACAATGAACTGATCCGTTCCGAGAGCTTTACGGATCGGCACAGAGGAGCATGTATTATAGATAAAAAGGGGCTTACAGCCGCAGAAGCAAAAGGAGGATGAGACGTGGCTAAAACACAGGAGATCAGGAAGTTTGACAAGGAAGCCTTCAAAAAGGAGGTTTTGAACAACGTCAAGAGTCTTTACAGAAAGAATCTTGAGGAAGCGAGCCAGCAGCAGATATTTCAGGCTGTGTGCTTTGCGGTAAAGGATACTATCATTGAAAACTGGATGAACACCCAGAAGGCTTACGATGAAAAGGATCCCAAGACGGTTTACTATCTGTCAATGGAGTTTCTTATGGGAAGGGCTCTCGGCAACAGTCTTATCAACCTTAAAGAGTATAAGGAGGTGGCTGAGGCGCTTGATGAGCTTGGCGTAAATATTGACCTTGTTGAGGATCAGGAGAGAGACCCGGCTCTCGGAAACGGCGGCCTTGGACGTCTTGCGGCCTGCTTCCTTGATTCGCTCGCCACTCTCGGCTACAGCGCCTACGGCTGCGGCATACGTTACAGATACGGCATGTTCAAGCAGGAGATAAGGGACGGTTATCAGGTGGAGGTACCCGACAACTGGTTAAAGGACGGTTATCCGTTTGAGCTGAAGCGTCCCGAATATGCCAAGATCGTCAAGTTCGGCGGCCATGTAAAGGTTGATACCGACGAATTCGGCGAGCATCATTTTTCCCAGGAAAATTACCAGTCCGTTCAGGCCATTCCCTATGATATCCCTATCACGGGCTATGGCAACGGCATAGTCAATGCCTTAAGGATCTGGGATGCCCAGCCGGTGGAATGCTTCTCTCTTGATTCCTTTGACAAGGGGGATTACAGAATGGCTGTTGAGCAGGAGAACCTTGCAAGGAATATATGTGAGGTGCTCTATCCTAACGACAATCATTATGCCGGAAAGGAGCTGAGGCTCAAGCAGCAGTACTTCTTCATTTCCGCCAGCATTCAGGAGGCGGTCGAAAAGTATATGCGGAATCATAAGGATATCCATAAGCTTCCGGACAAGGTCGTTTTCCAGCTTAACGATACCCATCCCACCGTTACGATAGCCGAGCTTATGAGGATACTCATGGACGATTACGGACTCGGCTGGGACGCGGCATGGACCATAACCACCAAATGCTGTGCCTACACCAACCATACGATCATGTCGGAGGCTCTTGAGAAATGGCCTATCGAGCTCTTCTCAAGGCTGCTTCCCAGGATCTATCAGATAATCGAGGAGATCAACAGAAGATTTATCGACCAGATCCGGAAGAAATATCCCGGAAACGAGGAAAAGGTCCGCAAAATGGCCATCATTTACGACGGACAGGTCAAGATGGCTCATCTGGCCATCTGCGCCTGCTTTTCCGTAAACGGTGTTGCGAGGCTCCACACCGAGATACTTAAGAATCAGGAGCTTAAGGATTTCTATGAGATGATGCCTGAAAAGTTCAACAATAAGACTAACGGCATCACCCAGAGAAGGTTCCTTCTGCACGGCAATCCGCTGCTTGCCGACTGGGTAACGGCTCATGTGGGCTCTGAATGGATAACGGATCTTCCCACCATCGCAAAGCTCAAGGTTTACGCCGATGATGAGAAGGCCCAGCAGGAGTTTATGAACATTAAGTACCAGAACAAGGTAAGGCTCGCGAAGTATATCCTTGAAAACAACGGGATCGAGGTCGACCCCCGTTCCATCTTTGATGTCCAGGTAAAGAGGCTGCATGAATACAAGAGGCAGCTCCTTAATATCCTTCACATTATGCATCTGTATAACCAGATAAAGGAAAATCCCAGCATGGAATTTTTCCCGAGGACCTTCATCTTCGGCGCAAAGGCCGCGGCGGGCTATAAGAACGCAAAGCTTACCATCAAGCTTATAAACTCCGTGGCAAAGGTCATTAACAACGATGCTTCCATCAACGGAAAGATCAAGGTGGTATTTATCGAGGATTACAGGGTATCCAATGCGGAGTGGATCTTTGCGGCGGCTGATGTTTCAGAGCAGATATCCACAGCCAGCAAGGAGGCCTCCGGTACCGGAAACATGAAGTTCATGTTAAACGGCGCGGTAACACTCGGGACCATGGACGGTGCCAACGTTGAGATCGTTGAGGAGGTGGGCGAGGAGAACGCCTTTATCTTCGGGCTTAGCTCTCAGGAGGTCATCAACTTCGAGAATTACGGCGGCTACAACCCTACCGATATATTCAATAACGATCCTGATGTGAGAAAGGTGCTCATGCAGCTCATTAACGGGACCTACTCTCCCAATGATCCTGATCTTTTCAGGGACCTTTATAATTCGCTCCTCAATACCCAGTGCACCTCCAAGGCTGACACCTACTTTATCCTTAAGGATTTCAAGTCCTATGCCGAGGCTCAGAAGAAGGTGGAGGAAGCCTACAGGGATGAGAACAGGTGGGCTAAGATGGCGATTCTTAACATAGCAAGCTCCGGGAAGTTCTCCTCCGACAGGACTATCCAGGAATATGTAGATGATATCTGGCATCTCGATAAGGTAGTGCTGTAACAGTTTACTCCGGGGAGACAAAGCATGATAAAACTATATGATAAAGGAATTTATCTGAAAAACGGCATTGATATAGTAAGTGAGGAGAACACCCCTTACCCTGACAGGGATGAGGCAAGGAAGGGAACCATTGCTTACAGTATTTTAAAGAGCCATAACGTATCGGGAAATGATGAAAAGCTTGAGCTCAAATTTGACCGGCTCATCTCCCACGACATCACCTTCGTGGGCATCATCCAGACCGCACGGGCCTCAGGGCTTGAGAAGTTCCCTGTTCCCTATGTTCTGACCAACTGCCATAATTCCCTTTGTGCTGTCGGCGGCACCATCAACGAGGACGATCATATGTTCGGCCTTTCCTGCGCAAAGCATTACGGAGGCATATATGTACCGCCCCATCAGGCCGTTATACACCAGTTTGCGAGGGAAATGCTGGCGGAATGCGGAAGCATGATCCTTGGCTCCGATTCTCATACGAGATACGGCGCGCTGGGTACCATGGCCGTCGGAGAGGGCGGTCCTGAGCTGGTAAAGCAGCTTCTCTCAAAAACCTATGACATAGACAGCCCCGGCATCATTGCCGTTTATCTGAAGGGTGAGGTAAGGCCCGGGGTCGGCCCTCAGGACGTGGCCCTTGCCATTATCGGTGCCGTATTCGGCAACGGTTATGTAAAGAATAAGGTCATGGAATTCGTAGGGCCCGGAGTCTGTGGTCTTTCGGCCGATTTTCGTATAGGGATCGATGTTATGACTACCGAGACCACCTGTCTGTCCTCTGTCTGGAGGACCGATGATAAAATAGAGGAATTCTATGAGCTCCACGGAAGGAGAGAGGCCTACAGAGAGCTTTCTCCCGCTGACACGGCTTATTATGACGGCTGCATTGAGATCGATCTCTCAGAGATCAGGCCCATGATCGCAATGCCCTTCCACCCAAGCAATACCTATACCATTGACGAGGTCAACGAAAACCCGGGAGATATCCTTTCGGAGGTTGAAAAGAAGGCTCTTGTGAGCCTTGGCGGTGCGGTACCGTACAGTCTCAAGGATAAGATCAGAAACGGACGGCTCTATGTTGAGCAGGGCATCATCGCGGGCTGTGCCGGAGGCGGCTTTGAGAATATCTGCGCCGCTGCCGATATCCTTGAAGGCAGCAGCATCGGCTCTGATGAATTTACCCTGAGCGTCTATCCGGCTTCCATGCCTATATATATGGAGCTTATTAAAAACGGCTGCGCCGCAAGGCTGATGGAGACCGGCGCGGTGATCAAAACGGCCTTCTGCGGGCCCTGCTTCGGAGCAGGCGATACCCCCGCAAACGGTGCGTTCTCCATCCGCCATTCCACCAGGAACTTCCCCAACAGGGAAGGCAGCAAGCCTACAGGCGGACAGATCGCCTCCGTTGCTCTCATGGATGCAAGGTCGATAGCCGCGACTGCGGCAAACAAAGGCTTCCTTACGGCGGCTGACCGGCAGATAGAGGCCGATACACTGAAGACCTGGAAATATTTCTTTGATGAAAAAATATATAAGAACAGGGTATTTGATTCCAGGGGAGTGGCTGATCCGGACGTTCCTGTAAGACTGGGGCCCAATATAAAGGACTGGCCGCCCATGATCGCTCTCTCCGAAAACATTCTCCTAAGAGTCGTTTCGGAGATCCACGATCCCGTTACCACTACGGACGAGCTGATCCCCTCCGGGGAGACCTCCTCCTACAGGTCCAATCCCCTGGGGCTTGCCGAGTTTACCCTTTCACGTAAGGATCCCGAGTATGTGGGACGCGCAAAGGCTGTACAAAGGGCCGAAGCCGCAAGACAGAAGGGTGAGGATATCTCTGCGGCCTCCGGGCTCGACATAACCGCTATCATCGATAAACTCCGGGAGACCTTTAAGGATATCACCCTTGAAAATACCGGCTTTGGAAGCACTATCTTTGCGGTCAAGCCGGGAGACGGGTCTGCAAGGGAGCAGGCAGCCAGCTGTCAGAGGGTCCTGGGAGGACTTGCAAATATTGCCGGCGAATACGCTACCAAACGTTACCGCTCGAACCTTATAAACTGGGGCATGCTGCCCTTCATAACGGATGCGCAGGATACGGCGCTTCCCTTTAAGAATCTGGACTATATCTTTATCCCGGGGATCAGGGACTGTGTTTCGGGGAAAAAGGCTGAGATAAAGGCATATGCAGTCGGCGAGGCCCTTACGGAGTTTACGCTCACACTTGGGGAGCTTACGGACACCGAGAGACAGATAATCCTGGACGGCTGCCTCATAAACTATTACAGGGGCTGATCCCTGAACCTTCACAACTTATAGTCTTTCCTTAAGTATATTCCGGAACATGCCGATATAATTAGTACAGAAGCCGGCTCTGAATATTACAGTGACGGGATCATGCCGAGGGCTTACCGCCTTGGGCGTGATCCCGGGTTTTCAATATTTGGAGGATGATCTTTGATAATTGGCAGCAGTACTATAGGAATGGAGTCCGCCAGAAAATATTATTCTGTACGTGTTGAAGGCTTGCACAGCAGGGAAGCTGATAACAGCCTTGGAAATGCCCTTAACGGGAGCTTCGGAGGAAATATCAGAAGCTTTTTTGACAGGTATGAAAAGACCGGAAGGGATGAAGGCAGTGAACGTCCGGCTGACAGGAAAATGTCGTCCGGCCTTTCCTCCAGAGCAAAGGGGACTACCTCTGCGGGAGTCGGAGGCATATCCGACACCTCAGATGACGCCTTCTCAGAGATAAGGATGCATTGCATCAATTATCTCATCTATCTCCTGTTCGGATACCGGGCGGATGAAGAGGGTTATTCCCTTTCCGAGATAAACGGCTCGGAGCCTACCGTAAATATGCCTGGCTTTGATACCTCCTTTTCAGCGTCTCATTATTTTTATGAGGAGGAAACTACCTCCTTTAACGCGGCGGGAAGGGTTGTCACGGCAGACGGAAGGGAGCTTTCCTTTAATCTCGGCTTCAGCATGAGCAGAAGCTTTGAAGAGACCTTCAGTATCGACAGCTCCTCTCTTTCATCTAAATTGTGCGATCCGCTGGTCATTAACCTTGATACCGATATAGCTTCGGTTTCCGACCAGAAGATAAGATTTGACCTTGACGGCGACGGTGAGAAGGATAATATCTCCCGTCTGGGCAAAAAAAGCGGATTCCTTTCTCTTGATCTTAATGACGACGGCGTCATTAATGACGGGACCGAGCTTTTCGGCACAGCCTCAGGAGACGGCTTTAAGGATCTTTCAGGGTTTGACTCGGACGATAACGGCTGGATCGATGAGGCAGATGAGGTATTTAACAGGCTGCGGATCTGTACCTTCGACGAGAAGGGGGAACAGAGGCTTTTTTCACTAAAGGAAAAGGGTGTGGGAGCGATTTTCCTCGGAAACGTTAATACAGGCTTTTCGCTTAATGAGCATTATACAAATAAAACAAACGCTGTACTCCGTAAAACCGGTATTTTCCTTTACGAAAACGGAGCGGCGGGAACCGTTCAGCACCTTGATCTTGCGGAGCATGCCGTATAAAGGCTCTCCGTAAGGGTGCGCCGGGTGCACAGGAGGTCAGGGAAATGATCCGCTCAGAAGGATCCCTGATCCTCCTCTATCACCTGAAGCTCAAGATAATCAAAATCTATCACATCAATGAAATTATCCTGGTAAAATCTGGTTTTTGACTGTGCTTTAAAGGCTTCGACATTTGTGTCGAGCCATATAGGGCGGCTCAGATCAAACCTGCTGCAGACCTCGTCAACCGCATCAAATATCTTATGTGTACGGGTATCGACGGAACCGTTCTCGATCACCGTATCCTTCACCATTCTGTTGTCCTTAAATTCACGAGCCCATAGTCTGAACATATTCCGCACTTATTATCGTTATCATTCATGACACATGATTTAACTGAAATTTTATTATTTTACCGCTCTACTTATGATATACTATAATAGCTGTCGTTTGAGCGGCAGTCAATAAAATTTCGGCAGACAAGGATCAGGTAAATTGGAGTATAAGGTTCAGGGATCGGGTGTAGAGGACTGGGAAACACTTATATTGTTATATAATTCAGCACTGAAGGAGATAGGAACGAAGGTCGATATCCTGAATGATGAGTTTCAGCATATCCATCAGTATAACCCTATCGAGCATGTCAAGATGAGGGTCAAGACCTCAGAAAGCATAGTCCGTAAGCTCAAGCGCAAGGGGCTTGACTCAACGATAAAGAATATGCAGCAGTATGTGAGTGACATCGCAGGTATCCGCATCATCTGTTCCTTTACCTCTGATATCTACCGGATCGCGGAAATGTTCCGGAACCAGACAGACCTCAAGATCCTTGACACCAAGGATTATATCCTTGCTCCCAAGGAAAGCGGCTATAAGAGCTATCACATGATAGTGTCTGTCCCCATCTTCCTTTCCGATTCCGTTTATGACACAAAGGTTGAAATACAGATCCGTACCGTTGCCATGGATTTCTGGGCGAGCCTTGAGCATAAGATGAACTATAAGTTCGAGACCAACGTCCCCGAACACATAAAGCAGGAGCTTTATGACTGCGCGAAGATGGTTTCCGCTCTTGATGACAGGATGCTTAAGCTTAACGAGGAGATCCTTAAGTACGCGCGGGAAAATTCCGAGCAGTAAAGGCCGCGCAGCAGCTTCCGTCAGGTGAGCTGTTACAGGCTCACAAACTCACAGCCTGAGGGCTCAGGCCCTTACAGACACGACGCCTGCAGGTGTCTGACCGGTCAGCTGCCCCGCATTATCCCTTAAAAAGAGGAGTGCCCACGTGGATGAGAGTCACGTGGGCAATATTATGAAAAAATTTATCTGAACGTCTTTTTAACTGTGTTAATCATAACAATGAAATGTTAACAAACGATGAACAACTTGTGAAGATATAGTTAATTTCCATAAAAAAATCGTGTATATTTATGCTATGGTATACATTTTGCACAAAAAAGCCCGGTTATGTATTAAAATAAATGCTCGGGCGGATCGAGGTTAATGCTTATGGCAGAGCAGAGTGCTAAAACAGACCTGGGCCGTCTCTGTCCCGATCCTTTTCTGATCGTCGATGAGGATACCGGTGAAAAGTACTACGGAGGCAGCCAGTCCTGGTTCGGAAGGAATTCAATGACCTTTGCCGGCTGCGGAATCATTGCGGCGGCCAATACGGTAAGGGCGCTTTTATGCAGATATCCCGGAGCCTACAGGGAGGCCCGCGGTAATTTAAAGACCCTTGGGAATGTGATCCTTACAAAGGCTGAGTATATTAAGGTCATCGAAAGCATGTACAGAAGGATGTTTGTCGCAGAGCTCCCTCTCCTGAACCTTATATACGATAAGGGGAACTATAAATACGGAAGCAGGCTGTTAGGCTGTGTCCCGCCGAGCCTCGGCATGAACTCGGAGAGTCTTGTAAGGGGCCTCCTCAGATATGCCGAAAACCGCGGGGTCCTTCTTCATGACGTTTATCTGTCCGCGGCATATGTCGAATACCGGAAGGGCCTTGAGTTTATCAGGGAGGGCCTTGACAAAAACGGCGCGCTTATTCTGCTCACCTCCTTCAACAGGCATCCCGTCACCCTTTACAGGGGAAATGCCTGGGATATTTCCGGGGGAGGTTATGAGTCTGAAATAAAGACCCATTTCTCGACCATTACCGATATTATCGAAGAAAACGGTGAGCCGCTTATCAAGCTTTCCACCTGGGGCAGGGCCGCGACCGTACCCTACCGGGTGCTTCATGCGGCCTGGCAGAAGAGGCTTGCCTATGTAAGCGCTCTTATCTATTTTGTTCCTAAACGATCCAGAGCCTTATACAGGGCGGATATGCGAAAGACTGCGCTCTTTACACCGATATCCACACTGCAGTCCGTTCTCGGAAGACGTTTCAGATCATAGCTGTGATTTACTTGAATTATGTAAATAAAGATGATAAAATACTATGGGTGTTTTGTGTCGGACAGCCCGTAAATATTTAAAGGACGATATATTTATTCACTATGGTTGTGATGTGTGCGAAACGAAATAAAGTGCGGGCACTTTACTTGTTTCATATATATTAAGGCTGGAGGGAATTATGGACGGATTTAGAGACCGATTTGGAAGCAGATATGACCGCAGCTCCGGAAGGAGCACAGCTTCAGGCAGCAGAAGCATGGACAGGGACAGAGGAGCCGTAGACAGGGGAAATAACCGGGAATACGATTACGGCGGGCATAATGATTACGCGCCGCGGGATGACTATAACAGCAGAAGAGGCACCTCACAGCCCGGTATGTCCATGGGAATGGATAACATGGTCGGCCAGAGCTCTCAGGGAGGCGGCGTAAGCGGCAGACAGCTCGAGATAATCAGGGACTATTTCGACGAGGCCAAGGACGACAGCAAGGAGATACTCCATGCTGTTGACAATAATGCCAAGATGCTCGACCGCGGTCTCGACCTTCTTGGAGAGATCAAGGAGAAAACCGAAAAGAACGTCGGTGAGCAGAAGACAATAGACCTTACCGGTCCGCTCAATTCCATTCAGGAGCTGGGTAAAGCCAATAAGGAAGATATCATCACAGCCATCGCCGGGAACACACAGCTCCTTAACGCAATAAAGGAGCAGGTATTAAAAAATTCGGACGCCATCTCCGGTATCGCAAGCGAAGGCAGCGATGGAGAGGGCATCAATAAGGAAGAGCTTGAGGGTTACTTCTCCGAGCTTACCGATCACGTTCATAAGGAAAACGTAAAATGCTACAGGAATGTGGCAGGCGCCCTTGAGGAATATGAGAAAAAATCCGATGAAAAGGGCAGCGGGATCGGAGTCGTCAAGATCTTCTCCATCATCCAGCTTGCTCTCACGGTGCTTAATGTCGTCCTTCTTGCGCTCTATATCTTCAGAGTGATCTAGGAATGCACCTTACAAAATACACAAAGACTGTTAAGTATAACCATATCGGAGCAATGCTGTTTACGGCATTGCTCGTTTTTGTGCTTGCCCCCGCGTTAAAGGGCAGCAGAAACGCCAATAATCTGATCACCGTATTCATTAACGGCGTCAGCGTAGGGGTAACAAACGATGCTTCAAGGGTCGATAAGCTGGTAATGGAGGCGCGTAAGCGCATCGCCCGTGAAAGCAGTGAGCTTATCCTCATCAATTACGATATCGTATTGAGCGGGACCAGGGCCGTATTTGGCAGTTTAAATACGGATGAGGACATCACGGACAGCATATACAGGGTATTCCGTGAAAGCATCCAGAAGACCAAGGAGCCTGTCTATGAGGTCAAGATAAACGCACTTACGCTGAACCTGAGAACACCTCAGGAGGTGCTCGCGCTTTTGAACTCCGTCAAGGCCCCTTATGATGAGGAAACTGCCTTCGACATTGATATCATAAGGGATCCCACCAGGGAGCTTAATGTACTTACCACAAGCGTGGAAAAGACCTCGGACTCCGACGACAGCGCGCAGGCACAGGGCTTCAGCCTTCCCATGGCTGGAAGCTACGGAAAGCTTGACCGGATCTTTGATGCCGCGGAGAACCAGGATATAGAGAGCTTCGATTTCGGCATCCAGAGCCTTGATTTCGGAGAGACCGTTGAGATAGTGCAGGCCTATGCCGATCCCGAGGATATCCTTACCCTTGAGGAGGCAATAGAAAAGGTCACCAGAAAATCCGAAAAGAACAAAACCTATGAGGTCGTGGCAGGGGACTCGCTCTCCGTCATAGCCGAGAAAAATTCCACCACCCTGAGCGGCCTTATCGCCATGAACCCCGAGACTCTTACGGACGAGAATTCCGCCATAATGGTCGGAGATATCCTCAAGGTGACCTCTGCCGAGCCCGAGCTGTCAATAGTCCGAACCGACAAGGTATACTATGAGGAGAATTATAATGCTCCGGTGGAATATGTGGATAATGACAGCTGGTATACAAATGAAAGCGTGGTCCTCAGAGAGCCAGTCGAGGGCTTCCGCAAGGTCGTTGCGGATATAACCTATAAAAATAACGAGCAGCAGAGTGTAAATATCCTCTACGAGGAGGATGTGATAGAGGCTGTGGCCAAGGTCGTGGAAAGAGGTACAAAGGCCCCTCCCACCTATATCAAGCCTATCTCGGGAGGACGGCTGTCCTCCGGCTTCGGAAGAAGGAAGGCACCGAAGAAGGGCGCGTCTACCTTCCATAAAGGAGTAGACTGGGCTACGCCTGTCGGCACCTCTGTAGTAGCCTCCTCGGGCGGTACCGTTGTAAGAGCGGGCTGGGGCGCAGGCTACGGCTACTGCGTTTATATACAGCATCCGAACGGGATGATGACGAGATACGGCCATCTTAAGAAGGTTCTTGTGCGTACCGGGCAGAACGTAAGGCAGGGCGAAAGGATCGCTCTGAGCGGCAATACCGGCGTGAGTACCGGACCTCACCTTCATTTTGAAATACTGATTAACGGCAAGCAGGTGAATCCGTTTAACTATCTGCAGTAAAGGTTGGGGGGATCAGAGAATGAAGATCAATATTTATTACGGAGGAAGAGGGATACTTGATGATCCGTCCCTGTATGTGATCGGAAAAATGCAGGAGGTATTTAAGGAGCTCAATGTCAGAACCGAGCTGTTTAAGCTCTATGAGCTCAAGAATACCATCACTACTCTTCCGGCCTCCATCAATGACTGTGACGGCGTGATCTTAGCCACTACGGTCGAATGGTTCGGTATCGGCGGCTTTATGCAGCAGTTTCTGGATGCCTGCTGGCTCTACGGGAACAGAGAGAAGATCTCCTCCACCTATATGTGTCCGGTAGTGATGTCGACTACCTATGGGGAAAAGGAGGCTGTTTACGGTTTACAGTCAGCCTGGGAGATCCTTGGCGGGCTTACCGCAAACAGGGGACTGTCTGCCTATGTAAGCAATATCCGTACCTTTGAGGGCAATCCCGGTTATAATTCGATCATAGAAAAATATGCCGAAAATGTATACAGGATCATCTCCCAGAAGGCTCCTGTCATGCCCTCAAGCAATCAGGCCATGAAAAAGCTTACGGGGGCTATACCCAACATGCCTCTGACACCTCAGGAGACAGAGCAGCTTTCCAGGTATGCCGCGGATGAAACCTATGTACAACAGCAGAAGGAGGATATCGCCGAGCTGACAAGCCTCTTTAAGGGGAAGCTGGAGCAGGGTAAGACAAATGACGATAGCCGGTATATAACGGCCTTCGAAACACATTACAATAAGAGCATGGAGCTGACGGCCACCTACAGATTTGAGATAAAGGAAAAGGAAAAGCCGCTGATAGTCCAGGTTTCCGACGGACTTATCAAATGCTATTACGGTGACTATGATAACCCGGATCTGAGATGTAAGCTCGACTGCAGCATGATGGATCAGATAATCTCGGGAAGGATCACTGTTCAGAGAGCTTTCATGACCGGAGCCATACAGGCAAAGGGAGATATAAAGATGCTCAGGGAGCTTGATCAGGTATTCAGATTCTGACAGGCCGCAAAAAAGGAGGAAAGAACATGAAAAAAGACGACTGTATTTTCTGTAAGCTCGCAAACGGAGTTATTCCCACAAAAACGGTATACGAGGACGCTGAGTTCAGCGTGATCATGGACGCGGCTCCCGCGACCCGCGGACACTGCCTCATACTCCCTAAGGAGCATTTCGCTAACATCTACGAGATCGATGAAGAGACCGTGGGAAAGGCCTTTACGCTTTCAAAGAAAATGGCGGAAAGGCTCACGGAAAGGCTTGGCTGCGACGGCTTCAATATTGTACAGAACAACGGTGAGGCCGCGGGACAGACGGTCTTCCACTTCCATATCCACCTGATCCCCAGATATAAGACCGACGGTCAGAGGATAGCCTGGAAGCCCGGCACCCCTTCAGAGGCTGAGCAGCAAAGCATATTTGAAGCCATATCCTGATTCCGGGGTCATATTTTGAATCTGTACCCAACACCCCATATCGTTTCTATGTACTGGGGATTTGAGGTATCAAATTCGATCTTCTCGCGGATCTTTTTGATATGAACGGTCACCGTGGCAATGTCCCCTATGGAGTTCATATCCCAGATCTCGCGGAAGAGCTCCTCCTTCGTGAATACATGGTTGGGGTTTCTCGCAAGAAAGGTCAGAAGATCAAATTCCTTTGTGGTGAGAGTCTTCTCCTCGCCGTCAACATATACCCGCCTTGCGGTCTTGTCTATTTTAAGGCCGCGGATCTCTATGATGTCATTCGTATTGGGATTACTGGCTATAAGACGCTCGTATCTTGCAAGGTGCGCCTTTACCCTTGCTACCAGCTCGCTTGGGCTGAATGGCTTTGTCATATAGTCATCAGCCCCCAGTCCCAGTCCGCGGATCTTGTCTATGTCATCCTTTTTGGCCGATACCATGATAACGGGCGTGTTCCTGTTTTCCCGGATCTGCCTGCATATCTCAAAGCCATCGATGCCGGGCAGCATAAGGTCAAGGATAAACATATCATAGTCACCCTCAAGAGCCTTTCTCAGCCCCTCCTGCCCGTCGTTCTCTATCTCCACCTCAAAATCCGAAAGCTCAAGATAGTCCTTTTCAAGCTCAGCGATCGCCTGTTCGTCCTCTATAATAAGAATCTTACTCATCAGTATCTGCCTCCTCATATTTTCTAAGCACAAAATGAATGGTCGTGCCCTCGCGTTCCTTGCCGCTGGCCCATATATAGCCGCCATGATCCTCAATGATCTTCTTGACCACCGAGAGGCCTATACCGCTGCCGCCCTGCGCAGAATTTCTGGAGGTGTCGGTACGGTAAAACCTGTCAAATATGAAGGGAAGATCCTTGGCAGCTATGCCTCTCCCGTCGTCGGCTATGTCTATCTGTACAGAATCGTTGTGGTCAGAAATCGATATCGTCACCGTACCGGAGGGCTTGCCCATATATTTGACGGAATTTCCTATTATATTGCTGATCACTCGCCTCAGCTGCTCCGGATCGGCGATTATCCTCGTTTCCCCGTCTACGGAATTGTTATAGATCAGAGCGATATTTTTGGACTCCAGATCCAGGCCGATCTCCTCCACGCAGTCGCTGAAAAAATCGTTGACATTGATACGATGGAAATTGTAGGGTATACGATTCGTGTCTATTTTTGAGTACAGCGTCAGTTCATTTATGAGGCTGTCCATTTCGTTGGTCTTATTGTAGATGGTCTTTATATAGCGGTCCATCTTATCGGGAGTATCGGCCACCCCGTCCATTATGCCCTCCACATAGCCCTTGATGGAGGTGATGGGCGTTTTCAGATCATGGGAGATATTGCTTATAAGCTCCCGGTTCTCGTTGTCGTATTTTATCTTTTCCTCCGAGGACTGCTTAAGCCTTGCGCGCATATCGTCAAAATTATTGCAAAGCTCACTCAGCGCATCCTCGTCGTCCATATGTATGGAGAAATCCAGATTCCCCTCCGCCACCTTGTTCATCGAATCGCTCAGCTTGTCCAGAGGCTCAAGGAACAGCCTGTTAAAATTGCGCACGAACAGCCCCGTCGTGATCACCATTATAAGAGCGGTGACCGGCAGCAGGTATATCATATGGAATTTAATGTCAAAATATTCAAAAAGCCCGAGCGATACCGCCATCATGATGACAGGCGGAAGCCCGACCAGACATGCCATATAAATAAGGCGCTTTCGAAGTTTCATAGATACAGTATAGCCCAAAACCATAAAATCTTCTCATAATAATTATTAAAAAAGTATTAAATGTGGCTTTTTCCGCGATCCTCTGATATTATACTCGTTAGTTCACTTTTTTAGGGCTTTCCGTTTATTAGCCCGGACAAGTATAGTCAGAAAGGACTGAGGTTATGGTCAGGCGCATCATCCTGACCGGCGGAGGGACTGCCGGTCATGTTACTCCGAATATAGCCCTGCTTCCCGGTTTAAGGGATGAGGGCTATGATATTCAGTATATAGGCTCCTATGAGGGCATTGAAAAGGGACTCATCGGGGATTACGGGATACCCTATCACGGGATCTCCTCCGGAAAGCTCCGCAGATATTTTTCATTAAGGAATCTTACCGATCCCTTCAGAGTCCTAAAGGGCTTTTCCGAGGCTGACAGGCTCATAAAGCAGCTCAAGCCCGATATCGTTTTTTCCAAGGGCGGCTTCGTTGCCGCGCCGGTGGTCATCGCCGCAAGGAAAAACAGGGTCCCTGCCATCATCCACGAATCGGACATGACTCCGGGACTTGCAAACAGGCTCTGCTTTTCTTCGGCGGCAAAGATATGCTGCAGCTTTCCCGAGACACTTGCAAGGCTCCCGAAGGATAAGGCCGTGCTTACAGGGGTCCCCATACGGGATGAGCTCAGGCAGGGTGACAAGGAGGCGGCAAGGTGTTTTGCCGGCTTTAAGAATTCAAAGCCCGTGATACTTGTGATCGGCGGCAGCCTTGGGGCTGTTGCGGTCAATACGGCCGTAAGGACCATTCTTCCGCAGCTACTGAAGGATTTCAACGTTATCCACCTCTGCGGGAAGGGAAAGACGGACGGGACATATGACCATACAGAGGGCTATGTCCAGTATGAATATATAAAGGATGAGCTTAAGGATATGTTTGCCCTTGCCGATCTTGTTATCTCAAGAGCCGGCGCAAATGCCATTTTTGAGCTTCTTGCGCTTAAAAAGCCCAATCTGCTCATACCTCTTTCGACCAAGGGCAGCAGGGGAGACCAGCTCTTAAATGCGAGTTCCTTTGACCGGCAGGGGTTTTCCGTGGTCATAGACGAGGACGAGCTTACAAAGGAGCTTCTCTACGAAAAGATAATTGAGCTCTATACCAATCGGAGCAAATACATCTCGGCCATGGATAAAAGCAGTCAGAACAATGCCATTGCAACGATCTTAAGGCTTATAAAGGAGAATACACGGTGAAAAAACTGAAGCTGCTGATATTAATGCTGTTCATACTGCTTTTTTCGGGAGGCTGCGCAGGGGAGAGCTCTCTTAACGAGGCGTCCGGGGATAATGATGTCTCCCGCATTGCAATTCCCGATGACATACGTGAGATGATCGCGCAGAATGAGTTACAGGAGGAAGACTCCGACAGTCCCCCGGAGCTTAAGCTGATAGAGGACGCTCCCGAAGAGGAGGCTGAACCTGAAAACGAAGCTGCCGGAACCGCCGCGGAGGACATACAGGAGGAGCCACCCGCGGATAAGGCTTCTGTTGACGAGGACGGGACCTATGATTCCAGGGAAGAGGTTTCGTTGTACATACATACATACGGCAGATTACCGTCAAATTACATCACCCGGAGGGAGGCTCAGGAGCTTGGTTGGGCAGGCGGATCGGTGGAAAATGTCGCTCCCGGCAAATGCATCGGCGGCAGCCGTTTCGGGAACTATGAAGGAAGGCTTCCCGATAAAAAGGGAAGGACCTATTATGAATGTGACATTGATACCCTCGGGGCTTCGGGGCGCGGGGCAAAGCGGATCGTTTATTCGAACGACGGGCTCATATATTACACCGATGACCACTACGAGACCTTCGAGCTTCTGTACGACCAGGCGGATAACAGGCAGCAGGACTGAGGCAATGCCATGAGCTTAAGCTGATTACATTGAAACCGAAGGTAAATGATTATAATTTACAGCAGAGGAAAAAGCATGACTTACGAGATAGATCTTTCAAGTGTATACAATCCGGATGACCTGCATGAAGTGATCGCCGGCGTACTGCCGCTCCCGGAATATTACGGCGGCAATCTGGATGCCCTCCACGACGCTCTTTCGGATATATTTGAGGATACCGAAATAAGCTTTGTAAATACCTATGAGGCACAGGTCATGATGCCCAAATATATGGCCGGTCTGAAAAGGCTGTGTGACGATATCCAGAGCGAAAATCCAAAGCTTAAAATCATCTTTGACTGAAGCGGGGGAAACTATGATCTTTGAAACACATGCCCATTATGACGATGAGGCCTTTGATGAGGACAGGGACGAGCTTATCCCACGGCTCTACGAGGAAGGGATAACAAGGGTAGTCAATATATCCGTCAACAGGAAGACCTGTGAAGACACCCTGAGGCTTATGGAAAAATATCCCTTTATTTACGGTACTCTGGGCTTTCATCCCAGTGACTGCGCGGACTTTGACGAGACGCAGTATGAATGGATGCTTGACACGGCCCGTAAAAATGAAAAAATAGTCGCCATCGGGGAGATCGGCCTTGACTATCATTATCTTGAGCCTATGAAAGCCCCTGATACAGTCTTTTACCCGGATATACCCCTTAATGAGCTTTACCCGGAGGATCCGGATAAGGCCCTTCAGAAAAGGGTCTTTATAAGACAGCTTGAGCTTGCGAAGGAATTATCCCTTCCAGTGGTCATACACAGCAGGGATGCCGCAAAGGATACGATGGATATAATCAAGGAGCACGGCAGGGGGCTTACGGGAGTCATACACTGTTATTCCTACCATACGGAGGATGCTCTTCAGTATATCAGGCTTGGCTTCAATATAGGAGTGGGGGGAGTAGTCACCTATAAAAACGCCCACAAGCTTAAGGAGGTCGTAGAAAGGATCCCCATAGAGAACATAGTTATCGAAACAGATTGTCCCTACCTTTCCCCGGAGCCCTTCCGCGGCAAAAGGAACAGCTCGATGAACCTTCCTTATATAATTCAGAAAATCGCGGAGCTTAAGGGGATCACCATGAAGGAAGCAGAGGACATAACCTACGGCAACGCGGTTATGATGTACAGGTTGTAAGGCTTATGGCAGATATTTCAAGTCCCGGCGGGACCAGAAGCATAATTGAAAGGTACGGGTTTTCAGCCCGGAAAAAATACGGCCAGAATTTTCTTGTTGACGGAAATATCCTTAAGCTCATAGTCGCTTCCGCGGATGTCTCCGACAGGGATACCGTTATAGAAATAGGCCCCGGGATCGGTACGATGACTAAGGAGCTTGCGGAAAGGGCCTTAAGGGTACTGGCCGTGGAGATAGACAGAGAGCTCATTCCCATCCTTCATGAAACCCTTGACGGCTTTGAAAATGTGGATATAATAAACGAAGATATCCTGAAGCTTGAGCTTTCCGGCTGTTTAAACAGGTATTTGCACGATAATACGGAAAATGGCGACCGTCATATAAAGGTGGTCGCAAATCTTCCTTATTATATAACCACGCCGGTCATCATGAAGCTTCTGGAGGGAGATGTTCCCCTTGAAAGCATCACGGTCATGGTTCAGAAGGAGGTCGCCGAAAGGATGTGCGTAGGTCCCGGCACCAAGGAATACGGGGCTCTTTCCCTTGCGGTACAGTATTACTCCAGGCCGGTGATCATAGCGGAGGTCCCTCCGTCCTGTTTTTTCCCGAGGCCTAAGGTGAGCTCGTCGGTGATCCGTCTGGATATCCTTAAGGACCGAAGCGTTCAGGTAGAGGACGAGGAGCTGCTTTTTAAGCTGATAAGGGCCTCCTTTAACCAGCGAAGAAAGACCCTCGCAAACGCGGTCCGAAACTTTGCGGGCTTAAGCCTTTCAAAGGAACAGGTGCAGGCCGCGCTTATTAAGGCAGGCTTTGATCCCGAGATCCGCGGTGAAGCCCTGTCCCTTTCGGATTTTGCCGAATTTACAAATATCCTGAAGTCTGTTTTTTTTACATGAGGAGGAGTTACGAAAATGGAGAAAAGACTGAACGAGCTGCTTAAAAAGCTTTACGGAAGTACACTTGACAGCGCACAGGATTCCCAGATATACCATGCGCTCCTTAAGCTTGTAAAGGAAATGTGCCGTGAGAAAAAGGTCATAGACGGCGACCGTAAGGTTTATTATATCTCTGCCGAATTTCTTATCGGAAAGCTTCTTTCAAACAATCTCATAAATCTGGGAATTTATGACGAGGTTGAAAGGATACTTAACAAAAGCGGGAGATCCGTTGCCGCCATAGAGGCTCAGGAGCCCGAGCCCTCACTCGGAAACGGCGGGCTGGGACGGCTGGCTGCCTGCTTCATGGATTCCATAGCTACTCTCGGCCTTCCCGGAGAGGGAATAGGCCTTAATTACCATTTCGGCCTTTTCAGGCAGGTGTTTAAGGATCATCTCCAGATGGCGGAAAAGAATGACTGGATAGAAAAGGATTCCTGGCTCAATGCGACAGGCACGGGCTTTGAGGTCGAATTCGGCGGCGGAAGGAAGGTAAAGTCCGTCCTCTACGATCTCGATGTTGTCGGCTACGGGACCGGTGACATAATCAAGCTCCATCTCTTTGACCTTGAGGATGTGGACGAGAAGCTTGTAAAGAAGGGGATCGACTTTGACAAGACCGCCGTCACCAAAAACCTGACTCTGTTCCTCTATCCCGACGATTCGGATAAGGACGGAAACCTCTTAAGGATCTACCAGCAGTATTTCATGGTCTCCAACGGTGCCCAGCTTATCATTAAGGAAATGAAGGATAAGGGCTTTGATCTTTACGAGCTTGACAAGCATGTGATCATCCAGATAAATGACACCCATCCTACCATGGTCATCCCTGAGCTTATCAGGATACTGACTCAGGAGGAGGGCTTTACCATGGATGATGCCGTAGCTGTGGTAAGCAGGACCTGCGCATATACAAATCATACTATCCTCGCGGAGGCTCTGGAAAAATGGCCCCTGGATTATCTCGAGCAGGTGGTGCCCAAGCTTGTTCCCATAATAAAGGAGCTTAATAACAGGATACAAAAGGTCAATAAGGACGAAAAGATACAGATCATCGACAAGGATAAGCGGGTCCATATGGCGCATATCGATATCCACTACGGGATCTCGGTAAACGGTGTGGCCGCCATACATACGGATATACTTAAGAATACGGAGCTTAACAGCTTTTATAAGCTTTATCCGGAAAAGTTCAACAACAAGACCAACGGCATCACCTTCAGAAGATGGCTTTTAAGCTGCAATCATGAGCTTGCCGCCCTTCTGGATGAAAGGATAGGCACCGGATACCGAAAGGATGCCGCGGAGCTTGAAAAGCTGCTTAAATATAAGGATGATCCGGAGGTGCTCAACAGGCTTTCCGAAATAAAGAGGAACAATAAGAAGCGGCTCGCTGAGCATGTAAGGCTCACCGAGGGCGTGGAGCTTTCCGTGGATTCCGTCTTCGACATCCAGATCAAGCGTATGCATGAATACAAGCGCCAGCAGATGAATGCTCTCTATATCATTCATAAATATCTGGAGATAAAGAGCGGCAAAAAGCCCAAGCGTCCCATTACCTGCATATTCGGGGCAAAGGCGGCGCCCGCTTACGTCATTGCGAAGGATATCATACATCTCCTGCTGGTGCTTGAGGAAATAGTAAACAATGATCCCGAGGTAAGCCCTTATCTGAAGGTGCTGTTCGTGACCAATTATAACGTAAGCTATGCGGAAAAGCTGATCCCTGCCTGTGACATCTCGGAGCAGATAAGCCTTGCTTCAAAGGAGGCCTCCGGAACCGGAAATATGAAGTTCATGCTGAACGGAGCCATCACCCTCGGAACGGACGATGGCGCAAATGTCGAGATCCACGATCTGGTTGGAGATGATAATATTTATATCTTCGGCACCGACTCGGATACCGTCATCAGGCATTACGAAAAGGCCGACTATGTTTCAAAGGATTATTATAAAAAATCACCTGTTATTAAAGAGGCCGTGGACTTCATCATCGGTAAGGAAGCCATGAAGGTCGGCCACAGGGAGAACCTTGAAAGACTGTATAAGGAGCTTCTTAATAAGGACTGGTTCATGACACTTCTGGATCTTGAGGCTTACATAGCAAAGAAGGATGAGGCTCTTAACGATTACGAGGATCAGGAAAAGTGGAAGAGAATGATGCTTGTGAATATCGCAAAGGCCGGGTTCTTCTCTTCGGACCGTACCATAGAGGAATATAACCGGGATATCTGGAAGCTTTCCGCAGGCAGATGACCGGAATAGAATATTTGTCATTCACGGGTAGAAGAAAGACAGGTGCATAATATGAGAAAAGCAGGAATATTACTCGCAATTTCATCCCTTCCCTCTGACTACGGTATCGGCTGTTTTTCAAAGGAGGCCTATGCTTTCGCGGACGCCCTTAAGGCAGCCGGGCAATCTGTATGGCAGATACTGCCCCTCGGGCCTACGAGCTATGGAGACAGCCCCTACCAGTCCTTCTCCACCTTTGCCGGGAATCCTTATTTCATAGATCCGAAGGTATTGATCGGTCAGGGACTTATCACAAAGGAATACTGTGACTCCTGTGATTTTGGCAGCGATCCCGTAAGGGTCGACTACGCAAAGCTTTACGGCTCCCGCTATAAGCTGTTAAAAAAGGCATTTCTCAAGGCAGAGGCTTCTCTTTCAAGGGATGAGGCATTTGAGGCATTCAGGGAAAAAAATGCCCACTGGCTTCCGGATTATGCCCTTTTTATGGCTCTCAAGGATGCAAACGGCGGTAAGAGCTTTTCAAAATGGGATGATGACATAAAGCTCCGCCGTGAAAAAGCCATAACAGCCTGCAAAAAGAGCCTTGGAAGGGAGATACTGTTTTATGAATATCTCCAGTACGAGTTCTTAAGGGAATGGATGGAGCTTAAAGCTTACATAAACAGTCTCGGGATCAGTGTAGCAGGTGACATTCCGATCTACGTGGCTTATGACTCCGCGGATGTATGGACGGCTCCTGAGCTTTTTCAGCTTGACGACAGCTACAACCCAAAGGCCGTCGCAGGCTGCCCGCCCGATGCCTTTTCGGCCGACGGACAGCTTTGGGGAAATCCTCTCTATGACTGGGACTATCATAAGCAGACCGGCTATAAATGGTGGATATCAAGGCTTAAGCATTGCTTTGAGCTTTATGACATCGTGAGGATCGACCATTTCAGAGGCTTTGATGAATATTATTCCGTTCCCTTCCCGGCTGAAAACGCCAGAAACGGCTCCTGGAAAAAGGGCCCCGGATACGAGCTTTTTCAGGTCGTGAAAAAGGAGCTTGGAAATAAGGCTGTGATAGCCGAGGATCTGGGCTACCTTACCAAATCAGTCATAAGGCTTGTAAAGCGGACCGGATATCCCGGGATGAAGGTGCTTCAGTTTGCCTTTGATCCAAGAGAGGAATCGGATTATCTTCCTCATAATTACAGGCCCGAGAGTGTTGTGTATACAGGTACCCACGATAATGACACTACCCTTCACTGGTATGAGAGCCTGCCCTTAAGGGACAGAAGGCTGGCGGACCGTTACCTTGCTATAGATAAAAATATTAAAAGGAACGATATCCCCTGGGAATTTATCAGGGCGGCCTACGCAAGCGTTTCGGAGCTTGCGGTGATCCCGATGCAGGATATCCTGTCTCTTGACGGATGGGCGAGGATGAACGTGCCCTCTACACTGGGCGGAAACTGGGAATGGAGGATGAAGAAGGATGCCTTCAGCGCGGCCAGGCAGAAAAGACTTGCCTCACTTTCCGGATTATACGGAAGAAAAAATGAAGGCTGAATCCCTTGAAAAAATGACCGGTTCGTGTATACTAAAGTAAATGACAGGTGCAAAACCGGTTTTCAGTGTTCCTTAGGAGGGAGGGGATATTATGATATGTCCAAAATGCGGCGCTGTTTTAAGGGATGGCTCCAGGTTCTGTGAGAGCTGCGGGGCACCCATAGCCGAGGATAACGTTTCCGATGTACAGAGCAGGGACAGCTCCGGCTACGGAAGCGAATACGCCAGTTCACAGCAGGACACGGGCGGCTACGGCTCAGGTTCGTCAGGTTATCCGGGAGGCGGTATGATAAAAGAAAGAAGCATTCCTCTTTATATAATCTTAAGCATTATAACCTGCGGGATATTTTCTCTGTACTGGATATATGTACTGAACGATGACGTGAGCCATACGGCCGGTGAGGAAGCTCAGACCAGCGGCGGAATGGTCATCCTTCTCAGTATCGTTACCTGCGGGATCTATGCGTTATACTGGCTCTTTAAGAAGGGCGAGGAGGTCACAAAGATCAAGGCTGACAACGGCCAGGTAGCCGGAAACGACCCGATACTGTATCTTATCCTTGGGCTTTTCGGTCTCACCATCATTGATCTTGCCTTAATGCAGGATACAGTCAACAAATATGGAGCTTAAAGAAATATTGCGCGACCGGGTACATACGATGCTCCGGAAGAAAACATGGCTGCCGCTGCTCATTGCCGCATCGGCAGCCGTTGTTTATATACTTGCCGTAAGGAAGCTGGGCTTTGGCATTCCCTGCCTGTTTCACAGGGTTACGGGCTTTAAGTGTCCGGGCTGCGGGGTTACGGGCATGCTTACCGCCCTTTCCCGGCTGGACTTTAAAACGGCCTTTTCCTCAAACCCGTTTTTGTTCATTACTCTCCCGTTTCCTGCCTTTGAGCTTATTTTCATGTGGAGCCGCTCGGTAAACAAAAGAAAAAGCCCTTCCTGGAACGAAGGGCTGCTGATTTTCTATCTGATCCTTTTAATAAGCTGGGGTATCGTCAGAAACATCATATGTGTCAATTGAACACCGGGAAGGTAATGATGCCCATCACGACCCCGAGAATGGCTCCGACAAGGACCTGAAACGGGGTATGTCCTATAAGCTCCTTAAGATTATCCTCCGTGAATTCTATCTTCTCGGGATGCTCACTCGTGAAGTAATCCATTATCTGATTAAGGACCACCGCCTGGTTTCCGGTCTCACGGCGGACACCTCTCGCGTCATACATAACTATTATCGCAAGGATGGCGCAGAAGGCAAATTCATTTGAGGCAGGCCCGCATTTTAAGGCCGCCGCGGTCATAAGAGAACAGACCGTAGAGGAATGCGAGCTCGGCATCCCTCCGGAGCCCACCATCCTTTCCCAGTTTATCTCCTTCGTTATCAGCAGATCAATCACCGTTTTGATGACCTGAGCGGTGAGCCATCCTAACACAGCCGCCATAAACAGATAATTATGAAACAGATCGTACAGAAATGACATTTTCACACTCCATTTATACTCGAGTATAAATTGAAATCCACGCTCATGTGTGTTATACTCGTGAACGCGGTCAACTATTGCGTTTTCCGTATTTATCGTATAAGTATAACATATTTTTTCCGTATGGGGGATTTTTATGCGAAATGTTGCATTGATAACCGGAATTACCGGACAGGACGGCTCTTACCTGGCTGAGCTGCTGCTTGAAAAGGGTTATGAGGTACATGGCATAATAAGGCGCCACAGCACCATCAGCACCGACCGTATAGATCATCTTTACTATGACAGGGAGGTAAGAGACAAGACAATGTTCCTCCATCACGGAGATCTGACCGATTCCAGCAACCTAAACAGGCTTATCGAGCAGATCCAGCCGACGGAGATCTATAACCTTGCGGCCCAGTCCCATGTGGCGGTTTCCTTTGAGGTCCCTGAGTATACCGCGGAGACCACCGGGATCGGTACACTGAGGCTACTTGACGCTATAAAGAAAACCGGGGTGAAATGCAGGTTCTACCAGGCCTCTACCTCCGAGCTCTTCGGAGGTCTCAAGGAGACCGCTCCCCAGAATGAAAATACACCGTTTTATCCCAAAAGCCCCTATGGGGCCGCCAAGCTGTATGCCTACTGGATAACTGTCAATTACAGGGAGGCCTATAATCTGTTTGCCTGCAACGGTATCCTTTTTAATCACGAATCCCCCAGACGGGGCGAGACCTTTGTCACCAGAAAGATCACCAGGGCTGTTGCGGCGATAATGGCCGATGAAAGAGAAAAGCTCTCGCTGGGCAATCTGGACGCGAAGCGTGACTGGGGCTTTGCGGGCGACTATGTTGAGGGGATGTGGCGTATCCTTCAGCAGGACAAGCCCGGCGACTACGTCCTTGCCACCAACGAGACCCATACTGTCCGGGAATTTGTGGAGCTTGCCTTTAAGGAGGTGGGTATAGATATAGCCTGGAAGGGTGCCGGAGTCAGCGAAAAAGGGTATGACTTAAGGACCGGCAGGGTGCTCGTGGATGTAAATCCCAGATATTTCAGGCCGGCTGAGGTCGAATTCCTGTGGGGTGATCCCTCAAAGGCCGAGAAGGAGCTTGGCTGGAAGAGAAAGGTCGATTTTAAAAGTCTTGTTGCAATGATGGTGGATTCGGATATGAGAGCGATAGCGGGAATGAGCTCTGAAGAATGCCGTATCCAAAACGGAGAAAAGCATAACAATGAATAAAGCTTCAAAAATATATGTGGCGGGTCACAGAGGACTGGTCGGCTCCGCCATCGTAAGGAATCTTAAGAGCAAGGGCTATGAGAATATTATCGGAAGGACGCATAAGGAGCTTGACCTTACCGACCAGGCTGCCGTCAGGTCCTTCTTTGAAGAGGAAAAGCCCGAGATAGTCGTGCTTGCCGCGGCAAAGGTCGGCGGGATCAATGCAAATAACACAAGCCCGGCCGATTTTGCCTGGGTCAATATGCAGATACAGTGCAACGTTATCAAATGCGCGCATGATATCGGGGTCGAAAAGCTTCTGTTCCTCGGGAGCACCTGTATCTATCCCCGGATGGCGCCGCAGCCCATCCCTGAGGACGCGCTGCTTACCGGGCCTCTTGAAAAGACCAACGAGGCCTATGCCATAGCCAAGATATCGGGGCTTACAATGTGCAGGTTCTTTAAAATGCAGTACGGGGATGACTTTATCAGCTGCATGCCCACAAATCTCTACGGTCCCCATGATAATTACGATCTGAACAATTCCCATGTGCTTCCGGCCATGATCAGAAAGTTCCATGAGGCCAAAGTGAGAGGGGATAAGAGCGTGACCCTGTGGGGAAGCGGAAGCCCCCTGCGCGAGTTCCTTTACGTGGATGACATGGCGGATGCCTGTGTATTTCTTCTTGAAAATTATTCGGGGCTTTCCCATGTGAACATCGGTACGGGAAAGGAGATCAGCATAAAGGAGCTTGCGGAGCTCGTGAAGGCCACCACAGGCTTTGAAGGCGAGATCGTGTGGGATTCGTCCATGCCCGACGGCACTCCCAGAAAGCTTACCGACGTTACCGCGCTTCATGAGCTGGGGTGGTTCCATAAGGTCGAGCTTGAGGAAGGCATAAGGCTTGCTTATGACTGGTTCAGGGAAAACACGGATATCAGCAGGGGAATGTAGGTGAAAGAGCTTTTCGGTTCAGTTACATCGTTTTACAGAGATTACCGCGGTACAGGAAAGCTTCCTGTACTGTTTCTTGTGTCGATGCTTCTGCTTCTTCTTATTGCGCAAAGGAAGGAAAAAACAGCTTTGGAAGCCTCCCGGGAGGAGCGCTCCGAAAAAAAGGAGACCCCTTCCGGGAGCTTTTCGACGCACAGGGCTCTGCCTCCGGTGTTTTTTCTGCTTTCCGTATGGACCGGTATCTCCTATGCTCTTACATGTCTTGCCTCGGAAAATCCCGCAGCTGACGCCTCCCCGGAAGAAAAGCCGCATACCGCGGGGCGCTTTGTCTCAAGGCTTCTGTTAAGTACCGCCGTTATCGGGCTTATCGCCGCTTCTGTGATCTTAAGCGGAGGCAGGGTCATATCTGAGGATTATTTCAGTCCGGCAGAAAATACCCTTCATATCAAAACGGAATATATAATGATAATGGACAGGCTTTTGGAGCTTTCAGAGGACGAGAGCGTGACTACCGTCATCGCCTGGCCCTCCATTTCTCCTTATTTTAAGCTGTACAGCTCCAAGTTCACCACCCTTTATGATCACACGGAAAACAGAGATCCGGCTTCTCTTCAGGGCAGCGCGCGTATCGTATATGATCAGTTTTCCGTCTCGGTTCCTGATATGAAGCGGATAACCGATGTCGGGCATAAGGAGGGTTACGACTTCCTGATAGTGGATACCGGGAGGTACTATCCCGAATTTAAGGCCTCAGAATTTGGCTACGAGCTGCTCGATACGATCCTTGATGTGGAAATTTACCGGCGGAGGGACCTATGATCCATTTGGTTTCGATCCTTCTTTTCATGGTCTTTTTTTTGCTTTCCTTTATAGCCGGCTTTGCCCTGAGAGCCCTTACAAAGCAGCGCGGAATGGAGCTTATCACTATCTACTCCCAGGGTATGGTGGTGATCCTTCTTATCTTTGTTATCTGCTGTGAATTCTGCGCCTTTACAGGCTCAAGCATCAAATTTGCCGGGGCACTCTGGCTTGCTGCCATATTTACCCTTGAGCTTTTCTTTCTGTTCATGGACAGAAGAAGGTTTCCAAGCTTCTTCAGACGCTTTCGCGCAGGGCTCAGGTCAAGGAAAAGGCAGCCGCCCCTCACCGTACTGTTCGGTACGGTGGTGTTCCTTATTTTTCTGCTCCAGGTGATCTTCCTTGTCTGTTTTGAGATCGGTGCTCCCTATGTCAGTGATAATGCCCGGGATGCGACCTTTGCCTTCGAGACCGGACGGATATCTGCTTCGTCGCCTGTGATGATGCTTTACGCCTGGCTTTCCGGGCTTGTCAGGGTCCACCCCATGACGATGATATATACCATAGCGCCGGTGATCATGCTTCCCATGTATTACGGGCTGGAATGGAGCCTTGCAAAGCAGCTGTTTAAAGAGGATGAAAGGAACAGGACTGAAAAATGTCTGTTTATGATGTTTATCTTTGAGCTCCTGCATATTTTCGGATACCAGTCATGGTCCGGACGCCGGTTTACCCTGCTGCTCTCGTATTTTTCGGAAACGGCCTTTCTTGTTCACGGTATACTGCCCTTCATCCTCTGGTTTTCGGCGGACGCATACAGAAAAAGAGCGGCTGTGGCCGCAAAAGCCCGGGAAGCTGAGAGGTTAAAGGATTTAACAAAGGGGGATACAAGGGACCCCGAAGAGGATCAGGATATGAACCACAGAATAGTCAATTCAAGAAATATCGGGATCGCACTGCTTGTTGTTACCGTACTGTTTTCGGGCATGATCTTTATACTGAACAGGAAGATAAACAGCCTTCACGAAACTGCGGCAGGGCTTACGGAAAGCCTTAACAGCGGGCTGCGCACCTATGAATTTATCCCCGAGGGACAGGAGCGCGCCGCAGCCTTTATAGTGCGGCAGAGCAACGGCGGTCTCATCGTCATCGGCGGGGGAGGCGCCGAAAACGGAAATCCCCTTTACGATCTCATTACGGAATACGGGAACAGCGTTGACAGCTGGTATCTGAACGGAAGCTCTCCTTCGGATACGGGAGCCTATGAGGTCTGCAGGGATCGCGGGCTTACCGTAGAGGCAGTGTATACCCTGAATATAAATGAATTTAAGCAGAAATAGATGAAGGACATAGCGGTAATCTGTTTTACAGTCATCGGAAATCTTATATTATACCTTATCTTCGGCTCAGTCGTTCTCTGTAAAAGGAAGGGGCCGGAGGAAGGCTCAAGGGGTGCGTCAGTTCCGATAAGGCTCATCGTGGGCTTCTTTGCGTATTACACGGTATTTTTCCTGGTCTGCGTGCCCGTCATGAAATTCTACAGGCCGCTTTCCCTGCTTGCGCATATCTGGCTCTGTGTGGTGACGGCTATGGGGATAACGGCTCTGCTCCTTAATTTCCGTGCGCTTAAAAAGGTGCCCGCGGTCATGGCGCGGGCTCTGGAATGGATAAAACAAAATCCCCTTATCCTTGCGGGATTCGTCATTCTTATAGGCGTCCAGATAGTTCTTGTTTCCTGTACCTACAACTTTACCCTGGATGCCGCGTACTATGTGGCAGGGGTGAGCACGAACGTGGAAACAGACATGATAAACGTTTACGATCCCTTCACAGGTGCCTGGCAGGATCATTTTGAGATGCGCTACTTTTTTGCGACCTATTCAGTACAGGATGCGGTGGTGTGCTTCCTTACCGGAATATCGCCTCTCATACTTACGAAATCCGTGATGGCGGTCGTTATCATAATTCTGACCAATCTGGTTTACGGTCTCATAGCGGGAGAGCTTGTAAGAACGGGGATCACCGGTACAAAGGCGGCTGCGCCCGGTGATGAAGCCCCGGCCCTGACACAGGCTGAACAAAAGGAGGGCAGTAAGCGTGAAGCTCTTTTGATCCTTGCGGTCATGACCGTTATTTTCTTCATTAACGTCACGTTTAACACGATCTATACCTCCTCGGTGTTCCTTATGACAAGGACCTATGAGGGCAAGGCGATCGTCGGAAACCTGGCGGTCATGGCCGTTTTTTATATGTTTATCAGGATGAACGAAGCTGCCCCGTCAGCCGTCTGTACGCTGACACGGCCCTGGCTTTCGGTGTTCCTTATCTGCTTCGGTGCCTCCACCATAAGCTCCACCGCCAATATGCTGATGCCTGTGGAGCTTACCGTACTGTTCCTTCCCCTTATCATACGGACCGGACGGTACAGGTGGCTGCCGAAATACGTGCTCTGTGTCATACCGGGGCTGGCGCTTGCGTTATCCTTCGTGCTCTACGTTAAGGGCTATTTTGTATTCTATACCTATCCCCGGTAAGGCCCGGGGCATTGATTAAGGCCGTAACTACAGGGACTCATGCCGTTGTCTGCAGACCGGTATGCCGTAAATGTACGCCATCACCATAAAAAACGTGGCCACTCTATAAAAATATAAAAGAAAAATATGCAGGGACTCAGTGTTTTTGAGAAAGGAACAGGATATCTTGAAGCATGCCTTTCACGGTATACGGGCTCAAACGCCTACGGGATGCTTTATATTCTTGCGCTCGTCTATATACTTGTCTTCGGTAACGAAAAGGAAAAGCAAATCTTTCTGCCCGCAGGTGTCTTCCTTGTCCTTACTGTATACAATCCTGCCGCACCGGTGATCCTTAACAGATTCTTCGATGTAAACAGCGAATATTACAGGCTTTTCTGGATAACTCCCGTTGTTATCCTTGTTCCGTACCTTTCGGTAAAGCTTGTGGCGCTGTCCGATCACAGGCCGGTAACGGCAGCGCTCCTGTCCGCGATCCTTATTTTCTCAGGCAGCTTCATTTACGCAAGCGGTATCCCCTTCGCGGAGAATATCTATAAAATGCCCGCGGAAATGCTGGAGGTATCAAGGCTTATCCACGCAGATGCGGAGGTTGAATACCCCAAGGTCTTTCTGGAATATGAATACAATATGCAGATGCGCCAGTATGATCCGAAGCTCCTTCTGACCGTTGACAGGGAGGCATATATGAACGCGGTAATGTACGGGCTTACCGAGGAACAGCTTAATGACGAGACTCATCCGGAGTACAGGCTTATCGCGGCGCTCGTAAGGAACGAGGAGATCTATATAAATGATTTCACTGATGCCCTGGAGGAAACCCGCACGGAATATATCGTTATCGACAAGGCAAGCCCCATGGTCAGTTATCTTAAGGACGCAGGGCTCTCGGAGGTGGGAAGCACGGAGAACCGGTATATTATGAAGTATACCCTGAAGGAGCCCTATGAGTTTGAGCTTGTGGATTATTCGGTAGTATATTAAGAATTTCTGCCGGTCGAGAGTCCGGCTGCATGTATCGGGATCAAGGTATGGAAGAAAAGCTGCTTACTGTATTCACTCCGACCTTTAACAGGGCGGAGCTGCTTAAACGGGCATTTCAAAGCCTTATGAGACAGTCCTGTAAGGATTTCATATGGCTCATCGTCGATGACGGCTCTTTAGACGATACCGGGGAGACGGTAGAAAACTTCAGACGGGAGGCGGATTTTGAAATAAGATATTATCGTACCGAAAACGGCGGAAAGATGCGTGCCCACAACATGGGAGCCAAGCTGTGTGATACCCGGCTTTTTTTATGCCTTGATTCCGACGACCTTCTGACAGGTGACGCGGTGGAAACAATATGCGAAGAATACAGAAGGGCGCTTAAGAGCTTTGAGCCCTCAGACTTTAACGGAAAGGAGCTTGCCGGGATCGTGGCGCATAAGGGGATCGACGAAGGGACCCCGCTTTACGGCTGCGATTTCCCAAAGGACCCTGACGCTTCCCCCGGTGAATCACATAAGGACTTCTATTCCACCCTTTACGGGCTCTATCTCAGGGGCTTTAAGGGTGAGACCACTCTTGTATACAGGACCGAGCTTCTGAGAATGTACCCGTTTCCGGAGATCGAGGGTGAAAAATATGTCCCCGAGGACTATATTTATGATAAAATAGACAGTGATCATGTCCTTAAGGTGGTTCCAAAGGTGCTGACGGTCTGTAAGCTTGTGAGCGGCGGCTATACGGCCTCCTTAAGGAAGCTTAAGCGGGAAAATCCCCTTGGATGGTATCTGTATTATGAACAGAGGGCCCGTATTACTCCGGCCTCCCTGCTTAAGATAAAATATTCCGGTTATTATATGATATATTCATACAGGACCCGCAGGCTGCAAAGAGCCCCCGGAAAGCTTTCGTTTTTCTGGAGGCTTTCAGGCCTTATGGCGGCTCTTATCTTAAAGCTTACCGGGAGAGAATGAGCCTGCTTTACGGAAAACCTCTACTGCCCTATGAATTACGAACCTGAAGATACTCACAGCCGCAGAAGGGCTGAGTCGATAAAAAGAGCATACGGCTTTTTCATGGCGCTCCTTATCGTCCTTGCGGAAACAGGGATAATGACCTTTGTCTGGATCGCCTTTTATAATCATGAGCTTCCGAAGGCATATTACTTCTGGGGGCATATTTTTATTTCCGCCGTATATATGCTCATACTCTTTCTGATCTCTGTAATGTACGGGGGCCTTAAGATAGGCTCCTACAGGATGCTGGAGCTTACCTTTTCCCAGATTTTTTCCACCGTGGTGACAAATGTTCTTTTTTACCTGATCATATGCATGATCGCTTACCATTTTCCCACGCCGCTTCCCATCATAGGAGTCACCCTTCTTCAGTGCTTCTGCATCTGTGCCTGGGTATTCCTCGCAACCATGGTATACAGAAGGCTGTTCCCTCCCCGGGACATCCTGCTCATCTACAGCGGTGAGCACAAGGATCGTTTCGTGGAAAAGGTACGGACCAGGAGGCATCAGTTTTCCATTAATGCCTCAGTGGATGCAAAAAATGCCCCAAACGAGGACATCTTCCGGGAGATAGACAGGCATGAAGCGGTCATGATGTGGGACGTACCGGCCGAAAAACGCAACAGCATCTTTAAATACTGCTACGAGAGCTGCGTGGAGATCTATATAATGCCCCGCATTATGGATATGATCCTGTTAGGCTCACAGACCCTGCATCTTTTTGACACACCGCTCTTACTTACCAAAAGCTTTCCGTTAGAGCCGGAGCAGCGGTTTTTAAAGCGGCTTTTTGACCTGCTCTTTTCGCTCCTCCTGATAATGATCCTCTCACCCGTAATGCTGATAACAGCGTTATGTATCAAGCTCTATGACGGCGGTCCCGTACTATATAAGCAGGTAAGGGTGACCCTCGACAACAGGGAGTTTTTGATCTACAAGTTCCGCAGCATGATAGTTGACGCGGAAAAGGACGGGACGGCAAGGCTTGCCACCAGGCATGATTCAAGGATCACTCCGATAGGAAGGGTCATCAGGAGGATCCGCATAGACGAGCTTCCACAGCTCTTTAACGTGCTTAAGGGGGATATGAGCTTTGTGGGGCCGCGCCCCGAAAGGCCTGAGATCATAAGGAAATATACGGAGCATATGCCGGAGTTTACCTACCGTACCAAGGTGAAGGCGGGGATAACAGGCTACGCGCAGATTTACGGAAAATATAATACCCTGCCCTATGACAAGCTTAAGCTGGACCTGTATTACATAGAAAATTTTTCGATCTGGCTTGACTTAAAGCTTATAATACTGACGGTCAAGATCCTTTTTACGATAGACAGTACAGAGGGCATTGCCGACGGAAGCACAACGGCACTCTTTGAGGACGATGAGGATAACGGGAATGAATGAGGCTGTGAGCATCATAATCCCGGTATATAACGCGGGTGCATATCTCAGGGAAACGATAGCCTCGGTCAGGGCCCAGTCTGTAAGGTGCTGGGAGCTTATCCTGGTGGATGACGGATCGTCGGACAACAGCAGGGATATTATTGAGGAGGAGACGGCAAGGGGCGGAGATATCCGGCTTCTTGAAAACAGCGGACCACACGGTGCCTCCTACGCGCGAAATCTCGGGATCGCCGCGGCAAAGGGAAGATATCTGTGCTACCTTGATGCGGACGATCTCTGGCATCCCGAGAAGCTTGAACGGCAGCTTTCCTTTATGAAGGAGCATCGTGCCGCCTTTTCCTTTACCGGCTATGAATTTGCCGATGAAAACGGCAGGGGCACCGGTAAAAGGGTAAGGGTTCCGGCTGTCATAAGCTATGAGGAGGCCCTTAAGAATACAACGATATTTACCAGCACGGTCATGCTCGACCTCACCCTTTTAAACAGGGAAACGGTTAAAATGCCCCATATAGAGAGCGAGGATACCGCCTCCTGGTGGAGGATACTTAAGAGCGGGGTCAGGGCATACGGCCTTGATGAATCCCTGACACTTTACAGAAGAAGCAGAGGTACTCTTTCCTCTGATAAAATAACGGCTGTTAAAAGGATCTGGAGGCTTTACAGAAAAGCGGAAGGGCTCAATGTCCCTAAAAGCGCATGGTGTTTCTGCTTCTGGGCGATACGGGCCGTTCTCAGGAGGATCTGAAATGAGACTGCAGGTGCTTTTGTCTGCAATGAATTTAAAGGACGAATCCTTCGTGGATACCCTAAATATAACCTCGGATGCCGTAGTCGTAAACCAGTGCTCCGATCAGAGTCCCTTTGCCGATACTATCCTTATTGACGCCGCGGATCCCGCGGTCAGGGATTACAACAGGGATGCTCTCAGCGTAGAAAGGATAAGGCGCGAAAACATCCGCGGAAAGAGACATGAGATCGTCTTTATAGAATCAGCCGCAAAGGGTCTTAGCAACAGCCGGAACATGGCTGTAAGGCACGCGGATGCCGACATATGCATTTTATGCGATAATGACGTGGAATATGTGGATAATTACGACAGGATCATAATAAAAGCCTTCGAAAAGCATAAGGAGGCGGATCTTATCGTATTTTACATAAGGAGGCCGGAAAAGCCGAAGCCTGTCTTTAAGAGTGAAAGAAGAATGGGATATCTTTCCGTCTTAAAGATCTTTTCACCCGAGATCGCCTTTCGAAGGGAACGCCTTAAGGATATCCACTTTGACCCGCTCTTTGGCGCCGGGGCCAAGTATCCCATGGGGGAAGAGAACATCTTCCTTTATGAGTGTCTGAAAAGGAAGCTTAAGATAATATATGTTCCTGTCATGATAGCTCAGCTCAGAGACGAGCAGTCCACCTGGTTCAAGGGCTATGACAGGGGCTTCTTCATTGCAAGGGGCGCGGGCTATACCGCCATGAGCCCAAGGCTTTCATGGCTTCTCATCCTGCAGTACGCGGTAAGGAAGTATAAGCTTTATAAGGACAGTACCTCCTTCAGAAATGCCGTTAAATTCATGCTTGAGGGTAAGCGCAGCTATGAAAAGGATCCTCATGGTCGGTGATTACAGGACAGGGTCGGGACCTGCAAACGTGACCCTGAAATATATCGAAGGACTGGGAAAAAGGTGCTTTTATCTTCACTCTGCTTCAAAGCCTTTAAGAGCGGCAGAGCTTATCCTTAAGATCCCCTTTTCCTCTGTAGTCCTCTGCTCCGGATATTCGGCCCAGAATATCCTTTCCGCAAAGACAGCTCATTTTTTCGGGAAGAAATGCGCCTACCTCGACCATGGCTCTGTGGAATACGAAAACCGCATAAATCTTTGCGAGGATCCTCATATGACCCGGATCGAATACGAGACCCTGCGGCTCTGCGACCGGATATTTGCGGTATCCTCACGTTTTTCACTCTGGCTTAAGGAGCGCTACCCCGAGTTTTCCGATAAGACAGAGCCCCAGCTAAACGGGATCGGGGACTTTGACCGGGTTTATCGTGACAGTACCGAAAGAGACCCTGACCTCATATTTTCCATCGGAGGCGGGATGCCCAGAAAGCGCATAAACCGTATCTGTCAGGCTATAGAGCTGCTTCTTCCAAAACGGCCGGGGCTTAAGCTTGTCGTTGCGGGTGCGGAGGGAGCTTTTTCTGAGGAAATAAGGCGCTATCCCTTCGTGCGGGATCTGGGTATCCTTGATAAGGAGAGCATAAGAAAGCTGTTCAGGAGCTCGTCGCTGTTTATTCAGAACAGCTGCTTTGAGACCTTCGGCCTGGCGCCGATGGAGGCTCTGGCCAATGGCTGTGATGTGCTGCTCTCAGCGCATACCGGTGCTCTTGAGCTGTTCAGGACTGATGAGCCAGGGCTTGAGCGTTATATCATAAAGGACTGCGAGGATGCGTCTGAGATCGCCCGCAGAATAAATGAAAGCCTCGGAAGCGGCAATGCTGCCCTGTTCCGGAAGGCGGTTAAGGAAACATCATCATGGGAAGTGAGAACAGAAGAGCTTTATCAAAAGCTAAGGAGCTTATCAATCTCGGAATAATGCTCATTATGTTTACGGGATATGCGCTTACCTTTATGGTACCCAGGTTCTACGGAGCAACGGACCGTTATGTAGGCGTGTTTGTTTTTTTGTGCCTTTGCGCCCTTATGCTCAATAATGCGGATATCGTCTCACTGCTTAAGCAGAAGGACAAGGAGCTTATTATGCTCATTGCTCTCCTTGCGCTTACCTTTATCAATCTCCTGATAGTAAACTCCGGACTGGGAGCGTTCTTTGTGGCGGCGGATTTTATGCTGATATTTTTCATTTCCGGACGTATCGTTTTTCCGGAAAGGAGCATCGCCGTCATGGCCTCCTGTTACGCGGCGCTCCTGCTTGTCTGGTTCTTTATCGTATATCCGAGGCTGTTTGCGGATTATGCTTTTTACGGCTACAATACCAACACTGCCGCGACCTTTACGATCTATTCCCTCCTCTGCGCCCTTATGCTCACGGTCATTTTAAAGGAAAGGGAGGACAGACGCTTCGGAAGGGAGCACTTTCTGAGCGGGCCCTCAGGAAGGCTTTCCGGGCTTCTAATGACGCTCTTTCTCGTGAAGGGCTTTCAGCTAGCCCTCTGGCACAGGGCGAGAGGCGCCTTTATAATGCTTGTGGTCTTTATGATACTCTGGTTTGCGGTACCCAAAAAATGGTGGGAGATAAAGGGCTTTTACTATACGGTATGGGTGCTTGCCACCTTCGGATCCCTGGCCTTTGTGGCGCTGTATGTGATAGTGGGGGCTACCGGAGTAAACTTTAAGCTGCCGTTTTTCTATAAGGAGATCTTCTCGGGAAGGGATAAGATCTGGTACGAATTCTTTACCCTGTTTGTACAAAAGCCTCTTACCGGGATCGGGACCAACGTGACCATTGAGTCCTTCTTTGAATTTAATGTCCACAACGCAATGTACAACTTTCTGGTCATCGACGGTATCCTTGTATTTGCCGGTATAATGTGGCTTATCTTCAGGTTTGCGGGAAGGGCTTTTATCTCAGTCAGAAAAAAGGAGTCCGCTCTGCCGCTCTGCGCGCTCACAGTGCTTCTTGCGGTCTTCTTCGAGTCCTTCTTTGACGTGGATCTCATCTGGGCGGATTATTCCCTTAATCTGCTCTTCTTAACAGGCATCGTGGGGGCAGCGGGCAGGTAATGGGGAGATACAGATATCTGGCAAATAATATGATACTGTTCTCGGTCAGCAATTTCGTATCAAAGATCCTCGTTTTCCTGCTTGTTCCCTTTTATACGAACGTGCTTTCGACCTCCGATTACGGGACCGCGGATGTCATGCAGACTACCCTTCTGCTGCTGGTGCCCGCCCTGACCGTAAATATGGGGGAGGCGGCATTAAGGTTCGGGATCGATAACGCGGATAAAAGAGGGCTTATCTTCAGGATAGGGATGAAATACACCCTCAGGGCTTCCCTCGTGGTTCTGCTTGCGGGAACGGCCGCGGTCTTTTTTATGCCTCCCGTGCTTGTGATCCTTTTTATTCTCCTGTTTTTCACTAATTCAGTATACGAATTTCTGATCCTTTTTTTACAGGGCTGCGAGCTCGTAAGGATAGTGGTCATAGGGAGTGTTTTCTCCACCCTTGTGCTTATCTGCTCCAATCTTGTTTTTCTGCTGGTGGTGAAGCTCGGTCTTTTCGGATACCTCATATCCCAGATGCTTGCCTTTTCCGCCGCGTCGGGGATAATGCTCGGCCTGTGCGCGAAATTTCACGGGGAGGTGCTGAGTGCTGACCGGTCAGGAACCTTTTCGGGCTCTGATCCCTTATCAGAGAGAAAAGGCCTTGAAAAGGAGCTTCTGTCCTACGGAAAACCAATGATCCTTTATTCGACGGGCGCCTTTATAAATAACGCGGCCGACAGGTATTTTGTGTCAATTATGTGCGGGCTTTCCGTCAACGGTCTTTACGGGGTAGCCTATAAGATCCCCTCTGTCCTTACCGTTTTCCAGAGGATCTTTGCCCAGGCCTGGCAGATGAGCGCCTCAAAAAGCCTTACTCAGGAGGAGAAGGACGGCTCCCTGAAGGAGGATTTCTATTCCGATATGTACAGGCTTTATTTTACCTTCATGGTGCTCGGGTGCGCCTTTCTGATCCTGATGGTCCGTCCTCTTGCGGCCTTTATGTTCAGAAAGGAGTTCTTTGAGGCCTGGAGGTTTGTGCCGCCCCTTCTTATATCCGTGGTATTTGGCGCCATGACAGGCTTTTTGGGCTCTATCTGTCTTGCCTTTAAGGATTCGGGGGCAATGGGTATCGCCACCGGCATCGGAGCCCTTGTAAATGTGCTCCTGAACATACTGCTCATCCCCTCCTTTTCCGCCATGGGAGCCGCGGCGGCAACGGCAGTCTCCTATTTTATCATGTTTATCGGAGCGTTTTATTTTGTGAGCAGGCATGTTAAGCTTTACACAGACCATAAAAGGAATATTCCCGCGATCCTTCTTCTTACAGCCGAGGCCGTTATCATGATAAGGAGGGCGGGAGACAGAATGTGCCTTATGGCCTGTGCGGTCATTTTCATCCTGCTGGCGCTCATATATCTTAAGGGGATCATGGAAACGGCAGGGCTGCTTATACGGGGGCTTAAGGCTCATTTAATGAGGAAATAAATTATGGATATTTCAGAAAAAATACCCTTTTTCAGGATGCCTCGAAACAAAAGAGAGCAGCTGGGAAATTATTCCCTGATGGCTGCGGTCTTTATACTGACCACGGCCTATTTTCATTTCTACAGCTGGTACAGTCTTCTTGCGCCCTACGGTACCCTCGTCGCCGCGGTCTTTCTTATCGTGACCTTTTTCTGCTATACGGATATAGATCAGGCCTTAAGGGATCCCGCCTTCCTGCTTATGGTGTTCGCGGATCTTTACGCCCTGGTAAATCTCTTCATCATAGGCTCGGATAAGGGAGCTATCCTGACAATCGCTGATTTTCTGCTCATCCTTTATCTTGCCAACAAGGTGAGCCTGTCAGAAAGGCAGATGGAGGTCTGTGCTGTATACATCGGCATTTTCTTCATATACTGGACCATAGACGTTAAGGGATATTTCAAGGGCTATAACACAAACTACGGAGGGCTGGTGCTCATCTCCGGCTTTATTTTCCTGATTTATGAAGCAGAGCTCCTTTACGAACGCTTAAGAACCGCTGCGAACAGCCGGTATAAGCCTGCCACGGTAAGGACAGCAGAGCTTCTGCTGTTTTACGTGGCCTTTCGTATAATCGCATGGTACCGGTCGCGCTGCGCGTTAGTGGGGCTTGTGGTCTTTCTTGTTTTGCTGCTTATCCCGAAGGGCTTCTGGAAAAACAGGGTAATGTACGGTCTCCTTACAGCCCTCGGAAGCGTCGGCTCCGTTTTGTTTTCCGCCTTTTATGTATGGCTCGGGATGAGGAAGGAGGAGCTTACGCTCAGGCTTTTCTACAAGGATATCATTTCGGGACGGGAGGAGATATGGGCCGAGCTCTGGGAGGAATACCTTAAGCATCCGCTTACCGGGATCGGCTCCTCCTATGTTATGAAGCTTGAATGGATGGAGGGTCTGTTCGAGGTGCATTCCGGGCTTCTGGATATACTGATCGTACACGGGCTCGTTGTCTTCATCATTACCTGCACCTTTCTTGTGTTCAGGCTTTTAAGGATCAGGGAGATATGCACAGTGGATACGGTCTCAAAAACCGCGATGGCCGGGATCTTTGCCATGCTCTTTACGGCCTTCATGGAGAACTACATCATAGTTGCCCCCTTCTCTCTTATGCTGTTGATGCTCTTCTCCTTCATAAACAGAAGGCTTGAACGGCTGCAGCTTATGGCAGACACCTGACCCGTTGCCCGTAACGCTTCACACATTTCCCAGATACACGTATTTCAGACGGCTCTCTGCGATCTCCTTCATTTTCTTAAGAAGGGAAATATCGGTGGGCTGCCCCGAGGTCATTTTGTACATCGGAAAATAACGGGTAATATGCAGAGGGATATCGGGAGAGATATCCGCGATGAAGTCCGCCTCCGATTCCATTTCCGTGGTCGAATCGTTGATGCCCGGCACTATCAGGGACGTCAGCTCCACATGACAGGAGGCCGCCGCGGTCCTGATAAAATCCTTTGTCTGTTCAAGATTCCCCGACAGGCAGTCATAGGCCTTTTGGGAAAAGCCCTTAAGATCTATGTTCATCGCATCGATCCAGGGAAGGAGCTCTGCAAGTATTTCACAGGAAACGCTTCCGTTTGTTACAAGAACCGTTGCCAGTCCGTTCTCCTTAAAGAGCCTTGCGGTATCAAGGACAAATTCATAGCAGATCAGAGGCTCGTTATAGGTAAAGGCTATCCCCGTATTTCCTCTTTCCCTCAGTGAAAGCGCGGTATCCAGAAGCTCCTTCGGAGACCAGATCTCAGAGCGGTCCTTTATTTCCTCTCCCACACGGGAGATCTGATGATTCTGGCAGAAGGGGCAGGCAAGGTTGCAGCCGAAGCTTCCCACCGAAAGTATCCTGCTCCCCGGATGAAAACGGTACAGGGGCTTTTTTTCTATGGGATCCAGCGCAATGGAGGTCACCACCCCGTAATTTATCGGAATGATCCTTCCTCCCCTGTTCAGCCTTGCGAGGCAGAAGCCCTTCATGCCCTCTGAAAGCCGGCAATGATGATGACAGACGCTGCAGGTGACCGTTTTTTCAGACATGACGCACGACCTCGAACCTGTACAGCCTGACCTTTTCCGACGGGGATATCCCCGCCTTCCTTCTTGCTATGCTTATCTGCTCCTCAACCGTATCCACACCCTCAAGATCCGGCAGCAGTAACCCCCGTTTAAAGCCGTTTTCGACTATCACGCCGTAACGCTTTACATCAAGCTCCTGAGGAGAATCTATGGCCTCTGCCTCCGATAATACGTCGACGTTTATCTCCAGATCCGAAAGCTCCTCCTCGGTGATGGGAGAAAAGCGTGGATCCTTCGTGGAGGCTGATATGGCGTTTTCCTTTATTTCCTCGGCCAGGTTCTCATATACCGCGGAAATGGTTCCTATGCATCCCCTGAGCATCCCGAATTCGTGTATCGATACAAAGGCTCCCGCTCTTTTTCTAAGCTCCTGTGTGTCAGCCGCATAAGAGGGCTTTTTGCCTGAGGTGACATATTCCCTGACTGTCTCCTTTGCAAGGGCAACAAGCCTGTCCTTGCTCTCCGCGGCAGCCTTTATTTCAGACGCGCCCAGGTCCCCGGCCTTAGGCGTAAATATACCGATGCCGTAGCCTACTCCGAAGGTGGCCTCATGAGAGAGTATCTCCGGCTCTATGGCCACGCTGTCAAAGGCGCCGGCCATTATGGCAAAGGAACGGTGCCCGCACTCCTCGCTTTTATGAAGGAGATCCTCATCAAAATCCAGAAGCTCCTTAAAGGCCCCTCTCCTCATCACGTCCATAAGCCGTTCATCGTACTCGGGCCCTTCCTTTTTAAAGCCATATGGGCCGTCCTCCTTCTGACAGTGGGAAAGATCACCGCTTGCTATAAACACCGCCCTTCTTCCCAGCTGATCACATACGCTTCTTAGAAGCCTTCCGAAATTATAATGGACTGAAAGAGGCAGCCCCGACAGCCCTATCCTTACCAGCTTGTAGTCCGAATAGCGTCTGTTTATAAAATAGAGAGGCACCATGGTGCCGTGGTCAAGGCTCTTATCCCTTTCTCCCTCAATCCCGGCAGGAAAGCCCGTTTTATTTGCCCTGTTATTTAAGATAAGGGCAAACTCACCGTCATACTTAACGTCGATCCTTACCTCGGGAGCCCTGAAACCGGAAAAGCTCCCGGATGCGCCTGCTCCCGGAGATACGTGAAAATAGTCCGTATACATTACGCTGTGGGGCGAGGTCAGGATAATGGTATCAGGCTTAAGCTGTGCTATCCTTTGGGCGACCTTATCAAAAGCATCAATGGTAGCTCCTATCTTTTCTTCCTCACCGCGGCCTACCTCATGAACCGCAAGAGGCGGGTGTGGCACCATAAATCCGGCTGAAAACGGCATATTTACCTCCTGAACTCATCCCGATCGGCCTCATGCTCCAAAGCCCTCGGGAATGATCTTATTAAAATTATATAAATACGTGTATTTTTATCCTGATATTTGTTACAATTATCGATGCGGCTTTGTCATTCCCGTTTTAACAGGGCCTTTGACAACAGCTTAATTATATACTATAGTACATGGACGGACAAGAGAACATACGGAAAACGGCCTCGCACTTATTCGACATTTGCAGGCAAATATCGAATTGGACCGGCGCAAAAGGAAACAAATAAATCCGTTTCCTATAACAGATCCGTTCCCTGTAACTGACACAAAAGGAGGTTTTCATGGAAAATTTTACATTTTACTCACCCACATATTTTGTCTTCGGTAAGGATACCGAAAACGAGGCGGGCGCCTATGTCAAGAAATTCGGAGGAAGCAAGGTGCTCATCCATTACGGGGGAGGCTCTGTAGTACGCTCGGGTCTCCTTGACAGGATAAAGGCCTCCCTCGATAAGGAGGGCATAGGATATGTCGAGCTCGGAGGCGTTAAGCCCAATCCCAGAAGCGGGCTTGTTTACGAGGGAATAGAGCTTGCAAGAAAGGAAAAGGTGGATTTTGTCCTTGCAGTGGGTGGTGGAAGCACAATAGACTCGTCCAAGGGAATAGCCGCAGGAACGCTTTATGACGGCGACTTCTGGGAGCTTTACCAGAGAGGCTGGTCCGAGAAGGCTCTGCCCATAGGTACGGTTCTTACCATTGCCGCGGCAGGAAGCGAGGGCTCAGGGGACTCGGTCGTTACGAAGGAAGAGGGAATGCTCAAGAGAGCGACCCACGGCGATGTACTCCGCCCCAAGTTCTCCATCATGAACCCCGCGCTCACCCAGACGCTCCCGCCTTATCAGACAGCCTGCGGGATAACCGATATCATGGCTCATCTCTATGAGAGGTATATCACAAGCACTAAGGATGTGGAGGTTACGGACAGGCTTATCGAGGCTCTGCTCATGACAATGATCCATGAGGCGCCCCGGGTAATGAAGGATCCTGATAATTACGAGGCGAGGGCGAACATAATGTGGGCCGGAATGATGGCTCACAATAATTCCGTTGGCGTCGGAAGGAGCCAGGACTGGCTCAGCCACGATATCGAGCATGAGCTTAGCGCCCTCTATGACTGTGCCCACGGTGCGGGGCTTGCGGTAGTAATGCCTAACGTTCACAGATATAACCTTAAGCATGATGTTATGAGATTTGCCAAGGCTGCGGTAAGGATATGGGGAGTTCCCATGGACTTTGACGATCCCGAAAGCACTGCTCTTGAGGGTATCGCCCGCTTCAGAAGCTTTCTTACCTCTATCGGAATGCCGGCAAACTTTAAGGAGCTGGGAGCGAAGGAGGAAGACATCGAAAAGCTTGCGGATGTCGCCTGCAACGGTGATACCAGACCTGGCTACCTCGAGGGCTTCGTAAAGCTGACTCAGAAGGATATCGAAAATATCTACAGAATGTGCTGCGAATAAGCTGCAGGGCAATCGCTTAATACCGCCGGGGTTACTAAGGTATTAAGCGATTGCCATGATGCTTCAGCGAGCGGCAAATCTGAACAATATGTCATTATTGTATAAGAGCCGCAGGAAGCTGCTTGACCTGACATCGGATATCAGCTCTTCGGCAAGCTCATTTCCCGAAAACATAAAAAGCACAAAGAAAAAGACCCATACCGTAACCAGAGCGGCTATGCCTCCCGCAACCATCCCCAGATACTTATTCACTCCGTGTATGACCGGGATCCTTGAAATTATCCCGGTTATCCGCAGCAGCACCCATATTCCCGCGATAAGTAAAAGATACAGGCCCATAAAGGCTGTTGCCTTTATGATAAGCAGAGTCAGGTACTTTACGATATATTCCTCAAAAACGGCTGCCTTCAGCAGCTCGTAGACCTCATCGGTATTATTTGCTATCAGCTCGGATATGATGATCTCAGGCAGCTCATAGTCTTTGAGCGCCATATTCTGCTCTTCCCGGGTGCTGTAGTTGTATTCCGAATCGACCTCATGAAACTGCTCCATCACCCTTTTATAAACGGCTCTGTATACAGTTTCATTTTCACTGAGTATAGCCGTAATGTTGGGAGCAAGCTTCAGCGTGACAAAGATTGCCAGAAATACCCCCGTCAGAGCAGCTGCCATCCTCAGCAGTCCGCGATTATAGCCCCTTATGATGAAAATAACGAATACGATCATGACCGCCACGGACAGCCAGTTTATTTCATCCATATATTCTCCCAGTTCCTGCTTACATAGCAGTTCATCCTTCGGTGAACTGTTACCTGCTTACTTCAGTTGTATCTTTTCGGTCTTATTGCCGGATACCAGAAGATAACGCAGAGTGCTGGAGGTAGGGACCACCTCTATGACCGAAGTGTCAAAGTCGCCGTTATATTTCTCCATACCATCCATATTGCAGATAATGCATTCATTGCTGTTATATATCACTATTCTTTCGCCATGAAAGATTATATCCGAATACTCCAGGCTGAAGGGCTTTGAGCTGACAAGCTCCCCTGAGGTATTGTATACATCAAGCCTGTAGGTCGCCTCGCTGGTGCCCTCCACAAATACCAGACCTATATATTCCTCATTATGAAAAACGCTTTTTATATCCTCCTCGATCGGGGTCTCAAAAATACATTCCGGCTTCTGGTTGCCCCTGAATATCGCAAGCCTGTTGTCTCCTACCGCAAACGCGGACCTGTCGTTCATGAATTCCACATACGAAACGACCGAATCCTCATAGTTATAGCCGCTTACCAGATTATCGATCTCATTCTGTCCTACGTTGCCAAAATTATAAAACGCTACCGAGGATACCATTTCTCCGGTTTCGATCTTTAAATAGGACACCGCCATTATCATCCCCGTATCCGAAAGAGCAATACTGACCGGATACCCGCTCTTTGCCATGGTAGTCCTGTCGCTGGCTATGATCTCCCCTTCCTTGTTGTAAAGCCTTACCCAGGTCACTTCATTTTCCTCAAGTATCACGGCGACAATGCCGTTGCCCGAGACGCGGAAGCTCTGGATGGGAAGGGTCGTATCTATCTCGCCCTGCAGTCCCTTGCTGTTCAGGATATAGATCCTGGTCCCCTTGTAATCTCCTATCCCCACATAATCATTGCATATGTCAACAATGGGGCTCTGCATTTCATAGGTCTGGTTCCACAGCATATTATCCTGCATATTGAAGGCAGAGGCGCCGTCGGTGCTGTATCTCAGGATATTGTTGTTGAATTCCCTGTAATTCGCGGTAGTGACCTCAGCATATTTGATCGTATCCAGTACGGTATAGTCCTTATAAACGGTCCGTTCAAAATTAATGAACGCCGCTATACCGATTGCGACAATAACGGCAGTGACGATAAGGATACGGTATAATATGACCCGTCTGTGCCTTGCGATCCTTTTCTTATAATCATCGGTATCGGGTGACAGGACCTCCCCCTGTGCGATGCCGCCAGTATCGGGATTGTCGTGATCATCCTTAATGGTATTCCCGTTCCTGTCCTTAAATTCGTAAATTTCCGCCAAAAAAATATCCTCCGACTCAGACCCCTGTGATCAGGACGCTTACCTTACCGCTTATCCTGTAGCTTCCATACCCGAAGGGTACGATAAGGGAGTCGCCCTCCCTGAGCTCTGTTCCGTCGATATCGCCCTCTCCTCCGATAACGCTTACTATCTCAAAGGGACGGTCCTGGGAAAACTCCCTCATTCCCTCTATATCGTATTTGTCTACCGTATAATATTCACAGGAAACGAGACGTGATTCCGCGGCTGACTTTACATCAGCTGCTTTTCCCGCAGTGTCCGCAGAGGCACTATGAACCCCCGTTTCCTGCCCCTCTCCCGCGGTATTCCACTCCGAGGCTTTATGAGGAACCGTAATGACGTCAATGCTCTTTTCAAGATGTAAGGGCCTGGGCTTCGGCTTCCCGCCCTCAGGTGAGGCCATGACCCTGTCATAATCATAGAGCCTGTAGGTGATGTCGGAATTCTGCTGTATCTCCATTATGACGGTATGGTTTTTGATCGCATGCACCGTTCCCGGAACTATCTGGAAAAAATCCCCCTTTTTGACCGGAAATTCCTTTAACAGCTCCTTCCATCTGCCGTTATATATCATATCCTTAAGCTCTTCTCTGGTCTTTGCATTGTGCCCGACTATTATGGTGCCGCCAGGCTTTGCATCTATTACATACCAGCATTCCGTTTTCCCGTAGGAGCCGTTTTCGTGCACCCTTGCGTATTCGTTATCCGGATGAACCTGTATGCTCAGGTCATCCCTGGAATCAATCTTCTTTACAAGAAGAGGGAAGCTTTCGCCCTGCAGATTTCCGAAAAGCTCCCTGTGATCTGCCCATAGAGAAGAAAGGTGCTCTCCCTTATAGGTCCCGCACCTGACAATATCATCACCGTGGGGATGCGCCGAAACCGTCCAGTATTCATTCCCCCATATATAATTCTTGACCGTAGGCTCAAAAATAAGTAATTCTCTCATAAAACCCTCCCAAAAAGAACACCCAAATGATTATAGCACAAAATCCGAATTGTATTATAATATATCTTACGAGCATCGGTATTTCACGATGCCGTAAGATAACGAGCAAATCGCTTCTTTTCAGCGATTTGCGAGTCTTCGTAGTGGGTATAATTAATATATCCGCGAGCATCGGTATTTCACGATGCCGTAAGATAACGAGCAAATCGCTTCTTTTCAGCGATTTGCGAGTCTTCGTAGTGGGTGTAATTAATATATCCGCGAGCATCGGTATTTCACGATGCCTCAGTCTCAAACCCGGAAAGGTATATGAAATGGAAGAGATTAAAAATATATATAAGGGAGCATCCACTCTCCCTTCTGGAAAATTCAAGGGTGAGCTTACGAACGGATGTCTGATCCTTGAAGGGGGAGCCTTCAGAGGAGTTTATACCTCAGGGGTCACGGACAGACTTCTGCAGGCCGGTATCAAGTTTAATACCGTGATCGGAGTTTCGGCAGGAGCTTTAAACGGTGCCTGTTATTCCTCCGGGGTCATAGGGCTGGCAGGAAGGGTCAATCTTTTTCACAGACATGACAGACATTATGTCGGACGCACTCCGCTTCGGACCGACAAGGGCGTGATCGGCTTTTCATACCTCTTTGGCGAGCTGCTTATTGAACTTGGTTTTGACTACGATACCTTTTATGACCCCTCACACAGCTATTACGCCGAGGCCACCAACTGCCTTACCGGCAGCCCCGAATATTTTGACAAGGGAAGCGGGGTGATCTTTGAAGCCATCCGTGCCTCCGCAAGTATGCCGGTGGTATCTAAGATGGTGGATATAAACGGTACCCCGTATCTGGACGGGGGCTGCTCCCAGAGGATCCCTCTTGATTTCGCCCTTGAAAGAGGGTTTGAGAAGATCATAGTGGTCTGCACAAAGCCCAGAGGCTTCCGCAGAAAGGAAACGGAATCACTTGACCCTCTCAGAAGCCGGCTTTACAAAGCCTATCCCGAGTTCAGGAGGGCTCTGACCGAATCCTCCAGGGTCTACAACCTGACCTGTGACAGGCTTGAAGCCCTTGAAAAGGAGGGACGGCTTATAGTTATCGCGCCTTCAAAGGACCTTGGCATCAAAAGGCTTGAGGGCGATATGGACAAGCTGGGGAGGCTCTATTATCTTGGCTACAGTGATACTGATAAAATACTCCCCGCGCTTTACGAATATCTGCGATAACCGCACCCCATACACTATCAATGCGGTCGGAAGGTTATATTAGTCAGGACAAATAAATAGAAAACCCCAAACATGCCGCAGAACTGATGCTCCGAAAGCTCCATCTGCAGATGATGGATACTAACCAGTCTGCCGGGAATCTACAGTCCGGCAGATTGGCAAACGTTTACCCTACTATAATCGGGTATTTTCCCGGGATATTTCAATATCCTGAAAACTCAAATCCAACCCTCTAAAAACTCACAAAATGCCTGTTATTTGTTTACTATGTGCGCGATACATGCAAGGTTGGCGATACTATTACTGCGACTGTGGCTCCTGTAGGAGCAACTAATGTGGTTTACGCATGGGCGGCTGATGGAACAGTGATTGAAGGCCAGATAACTGATAAGCTTGTTGTTACTGCT
>ODAI011181357.1_pt1 | contig 52448 bp, 38 predicted proteins | sample 1539321 | NCBI WGS metagenome assembly ODAI01 (sample SAMN02144231, study PRJEB22623) | gut metagenome | biome: sheep rumen | host: Ovis aries | place: New Zealand
TCCCATCCCGAACTGGAAAGCGAAAGTCCTCAGCGGTGATGATACTATGTCTTAAGACATGGGAAAGTAACACACTGCCAAGCTTAATAAAATCAGTTCAATTTTTTTCTTCATTATATCTTACTCCATTCGCCCCCTTCCTCTAATAACTCGGGTAAGGGGGCGGTTTTTTTGACTAGTTTTTTTCTTTTTTTTCGAAAAGTAAAAAAAATCTTCAGAAAATTTACAAATATGACTAATATTTGATAGACCAATCCTAATAAGAAGAGGTTAAGGAAAGTATGATGAAGTTTAAAACATTTTGCTCATGTTTAGCTCTGATGTATGGTGGAGAGATAATAGCAATGAATTGCAACGAGGAAAATCGTAAATTCTCAGGCGAGTATTCCGTCAACATCGCGGACTTTAAAATGGAAAAAAAGCACGCCTGTGAGGGAAAATAATACTGCTGTGGCGAATGAAAAAGAGCAGACAGCTGAAAAAAATAAAGATTTGCGAGCGACGCACGATGAAGTTACAAAAATAATCAAATCAGGAAGTTGGGAGGAGAGGAAAGAATTTTTTGCATCTCTTGGAGAACTTCTGGAATCGGGAAAAGAGATTAATTCGGAAGACAATAACAATCAAATCCGATTTTAAAAATATTCGAGACCTGATCAAGTGTTGTCAAGAGGAATATCCATTGCATTACGCCAGTGAACGCGGAAAAGACGTCATTGTAAAATATCTGGTAGAACACGGAGCGGATATTAATCAGAAGAATGATTCTGGAGAGACTCCATTGTGTGATACATGCAAAAGCGGGAATAAAGATTTAGTCCAATATCTGGTGGAACACGGAGCAGATATTGAACAAACTGCGTTGAATATTTCCCTGCGCGAAGGATATAATCAAATTGCTGAGTATCTCGAGCAGAAATTAGCTGAAGTGCGTTGATGCAAAAAAATGCGGGCGGAAGTACTCTATTGTGCTGCGCCCGCAGGGAAGGATTTGTGCGCACAGCTAGAGATAAAACTTTGCTCTATTCCGAACTGGAAAGCGAAAGTCCTCGGCGGTGATGATACTGTTTCAACATAGCATTCTCCCTCCAAAATAAAAAACGCTTCATGGAATCCATGGTTGACTTTGTGAGGATATGCACTGTTGCGGAATTTTGCTATGACGCAGTCTAAAGGTGAAATGCTATTGTTGCAGTATTCAATAATTTCCATACCGAAATTTTTTTTTATACAATCTTGAGAACTAAACTTTATTTACTGCAATTCCTAAAACAATAAATTATATTTATTATTTTATAATTTTTAGAAAAATATATTAGTATTTTGATAAAATTGATGTATTCTGCAAGCAGGAAGAGAGAAGCGGAATGATCAAAATTATGTCAAATGGGGCATCTAACCTGAAGTTGCACAAAGAAAGAAATCATACAGATAAATCGTCAGTCTATAGGAAAAAGCATTGATGGAGGCAGAGTTTGAAGTCTAAGCTTGTAAAAAAATTCTCAATGTTCAGTGTTCTAAACTGCCTTAAGAGAATATTTTCAGAAAAGTTTATGAAAGCAGTGTCTAATTCACATGGGGTATCTGCGATTTTGGTAATGATATTTGTTCCATTTATCATATACGGCATCAGCTATGTAGTTAAGTATACACAAAAGACAGAAGTTGAAACTAATAATTTTGAAATTCCCTATGTAATCGGAAAAAATCTTGCTAACTCATTCAATCCAGGTAAGGTATGGAGTGATCAAGAAGACTACTTATATTCTGTAGCAGCGCAGGTTTACAACGATGGCGCCTCCTCCTCGGAAAAGCAAATGGCTCTGGAGCACGAAAAGACGATTAAAGTCGGAGTAAAATCTGAAACCGAATCCATTTCGAATTTATGTAATTTTTATGCAAACTATAGCACCTATGGAAGACAAGATAATATAAAGTTTTCCAGTGATGGGGAAATGCTTATAAATTGCTTGCCATTTTCTGGGTTTGTTTACGATGAGGATCAGCAAAAAATCTCCTATCTGAGAAGTGATACGGGAATCGCAGATAATGTAGTATACACAGCAAGCAAGTACAAAAAAGATTCAAACAAATTAGAAATTTCTCTCAATAGTGACGGAAATATTCTAGTAAAATGTAAAAAAGTAGGAAAAACTGCGGAAGTTACTTTACCTAGAAATGATGTTGATATTGTGATAGCTATTCCGACAAATCGGGCAAGCAATAGCGTGGATAACAAGGACAGTAATGATTTCGGAGACTATACAGATGTAAGTGTAGCAGATAAGACTCCGATTAAAGAAATAGCCAGAGCGTGTCAAGCTTTCCTAAAACCTTTCCTTCATACAGCAGGAGTAGCTATCGGGATAATCCCTTATTCAGGAAAAGTTTCACTGTCTCCTTATATGGAGGGTAACATAGCGATAGAGACTCCTCTGAATTATAATCCAAGCAATGGATTAAAATATGCTGTACAGGCAATGTTTTATGGGTCCGACGGGCAATTGGGCGGTGATGTTGTATTGCTCGACGAGTCAGATGAAACTTTAGCGTATGGAAATTACTCTAATTGGGGATCAGATTCATATGGACGTCCAATTATGGCCCGCAGAGGACAGGAAGCATTGTACCGAGGTATGTACCTGAACAGTGGGGCGATTACTGACCTGGTCAAATCTTCGAGTTTGTTACTAGATATGACTACTCCGCCTACGTCGGGTGATAATTACAAATTTATGCAAATGAATACAAATCCTTGCTATTTAGGATTTTGTAATACGTTGGCAATGACTTGCGAGAAGAAATGTCCGACATATCAAGCGAATCCTTATTTTATAACAGAGTTGACTTCTGACATTCAGAGTTTGATGTACGATTTGGAATTATTTGTTCCGTTTAAAGACGAGCATAATAAATCAAATTTTCTGTTTTTACCGATTGTTATGGCGGGAAATCTGTTAAGTTGGGGAGAACATCCTTCAGAATTATCATCAACAGGACGAATTCCGGAAAAATCACGAAAAAATAAATCTCGTGTAGTTGTTGTGATAGCAAATGCTCCAGATAATTTCGAGCCTATGGAATTGACTTATTTGGGATTCAATAACGATTATTCTGAGATTCCCATGATTGAGAGTGATATGATTTTGTTTGGTCAAGATCGCGGATATTCTTATGAAGAAAAGAACGGGGAGAAAATATACACTGGAGTAAAAGGCGCTGTTCGGTTTTCGACATCAGATGGCAAAAAAGATTCGTCAGGATATCTTTTCAAGGCTACATCTTCGGATCAAGAGATGACCGCCAGAATTTCCTTTCCAAACAAAGGGTTATTGAAAATTGTTGCAGAAAGATATAATCCGGCGACCGTTACGGTTTATAATACTAACGGAGTTGAAGATAACGTCGGAACTTACACGTTTTTGAAAAACAAAACGTTGACTTTTCGCGGACCTCAACAGGTGAAAGACTGGGCAAATTTGGGGACAAGTTTCACATCAGGGTATTACACAACGAAAGGGCCAAATTTCGGACACAATACTTCAACGAAAAAAGTTAAGATTAAGTTTTCCGGATGTAAGCTAAATAACGCAACGCTGTCGGACCAGATTTTGAGATTTTACGGAACATACGAAAAGATAAACAATAAAAACCAAATAGGATCACGAATGGACCCTTGTATAAATTTGGGCTCAAACACTGATACCCCTCAATGGGTTAATCACTCATCCTACATAGCTGCTTACGGCTTCAATCCTACATGCAAAGGAATTTCCAAATTAAGCAAATTCATTATGGCAGCAAGCTGTCTAGCAGAGGAAAGAATAACCGATGATAAAGTAAAAATAAATTCAGTTAGCACCGGATCGGGTGTAAAATCATCCGATGCTACTGCAAAATACAGAGTTTACGCGGGATCGTCAAAGTCCGGGGACATTACGGTTAATACGGGACAGTTAAAGATTGCAAGTTACTATTATTACGATATATTTGCATCTAAAAAATACCGGGAAAGAGATGTTACAAAAACAATAACAACATACAGGTATTTTCCGGCGACATCAGCCAACGCAAAAGGAAGCAATAACAGTACATGCTGTTCAACTGTTTGGACAAAATATACTGTTCCAAACGGCGTAGTAGACACCGATTGCGATTCGGAAAAGGTAAGAATAGAAACAGATAAAGACAGAGGTTCTTATGAGGTGGATAGCTTATCCAGTTCGTGCAAAGGGGAGACATATGATGATTGTACTTATACGGAAGTTAAGGCAACGGAGGGAGGTTATGAATACACTAAAAGTATAAGACAAGACTGCGAAGACAAACTTACCAGTGCAAAGGTTACTTCATACTCATGTAAAGTTCCCGAAGAATATGATTGTAACTGTCAAAGAAGCCACATCTATGGCACAACAAGAAATGCTGATTGCGAACAAGGAATGGGGGTTTGGAATAACTACAAGCTGGAGGAAACACCTTGTGATTCTTCTCATGAGAGATGTGGAACTAAAATAATAGGTGGAGAGTATAAAGAAGGAATGGGTTGTATACATCAAGTGTGGGAGACCACCTATGAACCTTGTTCAAAAGGGGAAAGTCGATGTTCATGTGGAACATGTACAAGAGATAAAGACTCAACTTGTTATAAATGCACTTACAATAAAGCAGTTGAGACTTGGTATACACCTGAAGGGTGTGAAAGGCTTACATACGAAACGAAGTATAGAGATGATGGTTATAAGACCTATCCCTGTGATGGAGTGTGCTTTACTGGTGTTGTTTCAAACTTTGATGGATGGACAAAAGGAACCACATCGAAAAGTATGTCATGCAGCGATACGCGTGTTCCAGAAGCAGTCCTTACACAACCTTATACCACTACCGAAAGTCAAACGTCCTCCAGTTGCGAATATGACATCAGTTATAGTAGCCACAGTAAATGTACCTTTTCGTCAAGCAGTCTTCCGAGTATTACCTATTCATATAAGACATGCGGAAATGCGGAGTCGGGTAATTCAACGGAGAGCACTAGCTATGGAGGTTGGGTTACATATGTAAGCTCCAGGAACAGAATGTATGCTTATGATGCAAGAACTATTGACGGAGAAAATAATGGCACTAAGTATTATATTTGTCCAAACGCCAAAAGAAGCAATTGCTCAACAGAAGGAGGTTGTTTTTCGGATTGTGATTCAACTAGCGTTTCAACATACACCACGAATGGCACATATGAGGGATCAATAGTATCTCCATACAGATATAAGTTATATAATTTCTTTTTTGTTGATGGCGGCACAAAGTCCTCTACATATTCTTATTCTGGGTCTTATCCGGATTACACCTTAACATCGACTATCAGCAGTGATTCGGATTCAAACTTGATAAATAATAAAGGAATTTATCTTTTGCCGACAGGAGAAGAAGATACATATTGGGTATGTTTTTGCGGAGATGCCAAATTAACACTGAATTTTACGGATGCGACGGAAGCTGCCATTACCTTTTCAAATATAAATCCCGTACAGTATCGAGTGGATTTCGGAGACAGTGCGGATTTGACATCGGGAACTACTAAGGTAGATATGGACACGCAGCAAATTTTCTATATTCATCCGGACCAAATATTAGATACTCGCGATGAGGATGGTAACTACTATGTCGATCTAAAATTAAACGGGCAACCGAGAATAATATCTGTCGAATTAACAAATCGACCTTTGAAGATGGTCGATTTATCCAGTACAAGTGCCAATGGTACGATTGTAGGATCAGATTCGTCTGGCAGTAAATCCATTGGAAATATTGACACTTCTGTAGAATTTAAGTTACCGAATAAGGCAGCTTACTCATTTTCGGCTCAACCTATTTCATTTTGGATAGATGGACAAAGTGATTTTCGTGAAACCTCCGGAAATGTCCGAGTTTGCAGCAATTCTAATAAATCTTATGGCGTTGTCCTGGCAACAGTTCCAGACAGCGGATCAGGAAGCATTACTTTGGTTGCAGGACAGCCAACTGTCACAAGCAAACAATCCAGTACGGGAATTTCGATAGATGAAATTACTCCGAACTATACCTATACCATCTCTTCTGATCGGAAATTGAAATCCATAAAAGTACCGAGTTTTGTTGCGCCGAAAGTTGAGTTCAGTGGAGCTGTATCGAATCGGAATTATACATTCTGTTCGAAGGAGGTAAGCGATAATTCAAATTCGAAATTATTTGATTGGCCATTGACTACATTTTCTCACGCTGCCATGAGTGATAGTTCAGGGAACACAGAGTCGCAATTTACAGTAAAAAACTATTACGGAAATGCTAATAAAGTGGGATTTGATCTTACTGCATGTGATTTAAAGGAGGCTACAGCTGAAAACTTAATCTTGCAATTTAGTTCGGAAATAAATGATTTTCCAAAAGTAAATATTTCCAATACATACAATAATGCTGTACATAAAGTTTATGGAGAGGGAGAAGAAGGTTTAAGATTTATTGCTAATGAAAATTCTCCGAAAATATGCGGAGATCTTGATGGAAGAGGGGAAGTTGATTGTCGATCAGGTTATTGGCTTCCTTGGGCAAATTATGCAAATTCAGGATATTACGTTCTCTGTGATTCGACCTTTGTGGGATGGCAAACTATCACTAAGTTCGACATAACGGAAGCTTTTAATATGTATGGACAGGGAACAATATACGCATATGCTTACAGAGGCACTAGACCTATCGATATGATAATTGAAGCAGGGATTGCAAACGCTTATTACGGCGCAGATACTCAAAATTCCAACATATCTATTTCCGGAATATGCATCTCTGAAGACTCCGCCCATATTGAAATTAAGGAAATGATAGAAGATTCCGGTTATACAGGGATTAATTATCTTAATTCTTTCTATTATCGAGTGGTTGAGCCTTGCAATTTAATGGGTTCAGATCATCTTTCGTATTCCAACAAAAATGATGTTAATCATAATTACAAAGGAACACTTGGTTTCCATGGAATAGGCGACATAAAAGTTTACGTTCAGCCTCAAAAAGTTAAAGCAAGTAATTACTATACGAGGGATATGTCTGAATCAGAATTGTCAGGAAGTTTTGGTAATTATAAATATACTTTCTCTGAACAAAATTACTTATTAAACCTTGATGATGAGGATTTAACAAAGAGTAAAAATTCGTTTGAGTTGTTATACAGTACAGGTCAGATTGGAACATCAAAAATAGAAATGGGAAATTCCTCAGAGTATTCTATACAGGCAACGACTTCCAGTGGAGATGGCTACTACTATACCGATGTCAATGTCGAAAATGCCATCGTAACAGTTCCAGCAACAGTTATCAGTAAGGTTGGTGACGACACTTTGGATAATTCACAGCAGAGCACTCCCAAGGAAACAACGTTCACTATATCTCCATACACTCATACTTATGAGAAACGTAGTGACGGGTATTACTACGTTAAGATAGCATGCCGTAATGTGTATATTTCAAATTTACGTGCGGTTAGTAATTTATTGGTTTATTATGAACATCCGAACATCGTAAACGAAAATTTGATAAATACTAGAATCTTAGATGGTTATGATCAGGCGACTAATAAGAATATGAAGCTGTACGGCAATATGAATTTAAATGGTGAGGATACCTTACCGTCAGTTTCTGCTGTGCAACGGCTGTTTTACAACATAAAAACCGACAATAGTACAAGATATTTCTATCCGAGAATATCAGAATCCGGGTCTGCGCTGTCAGAGGAAGAAGGAGATTTCTTTATACAAATTTGGGATCACAATAATGAAGCTCCGGCGGTACGATGGAAAGTCAAAAATGCAATTCAATCATCCACTGGTGATATAACAGTGACAGATTCAGGTTTTGGTCCATTTAAATCGAATTACGCATTTAACGGACTACACAGAATGTTTTTTCCATATAATACCTATAATAAAGATTACGCAGGCTACAGTTATGCACATAACAGTGCTCTCGTTTTTGCGGGGTACACGCTTCCTGTAAATTATATTCTTGTTAACAATGGATACCAAGATGCTTATTCCTTGAGTTCTGGACAAGTTTCGAGTTATACAAAACCGAATACTGCGCTGTCTAACTTGGCAGCCGATGCTTGTACAAGACTTAAAACAGACTTGAAGAATAATCAAGGAAGTCCATTGATTTTCTTAGTGAAATATAAGACTGACTCCGCGTTGTCCTTGGAAAAATGTGCGGATTATGAATATTCGGCGTCAAATGAAGAGGATTTAACTGAAATAATGAAACAAATTGCCCTATACATTGACAGTAAGACCGATGAACTGAGAATAAATGTTACGGATACTTCAAAATCCACGCAATGATTTTGAATATTTATAAGGAAACAACCATAACCTGTATGAGGGATTCGCGATCACCCACAAACACACCAACGACCCACAAAAGTCATCAATCCATTAAATAGAGCTTGGCGTCCCCTAGGGAATTCGAATCCCTGTTGCCGCCGTGAGAGGGCGGGGTCCTGGACCACTAGACGAAGGGGACAAAACTGATCTTAGTTTAAACAAAAAAAAAAAAAAATCAAAATTAATATTAAAAAATGAATAATAAGTTGGTGGTGACATCAGTGAATAAAAATCATCTTGTCGAAGAGTACTGTGAAAATGATGACCAAAAACCACCAAGTATAACATTTATTTTGAAAATACATGTTTTTTTGGAATTTCTTTAGTAGAATTAAACAAAGGAAATATAGCCGAAAGTGAACAAAAATGGTGTTAAGGTTCTTGTTGATGTTTTTTATCTTGTCGGTTGCTAACGTTTTTGGAAAATCTGACGAGTTGAGAGACTTTTTCTATACAGTTGAGTTGTCTATGAAGAAAGATAGTTCAGTTTTTGATGAAGTTGCTGATTTGATTTCTGAGTCAGAGATAAAGTCCGAGGTGAAAAAATTAACGATATTTTCTCAACAAGATAAACCTGTCAACAGTATGACAGCACTAAACGATAGATTGAACAAGGATATGGTCACTATTAATAGGAATCTTCATCTGTTAGGATATTATAATGCAAAGGTGAAATATGACATAAAGATCGACAAAGATAATTCAGTAAGAGTTTTTATAAAAGTAGATACTCGGAACAAATTCGGTCTAAATTTTTCAATAAAATTTATCGATCAAGATAACGACTTTAACAAGTATTATTCCGAATTATTAAAAGAAAAATTCCGATCTTTAAAAGCATCCATACCTGAAATTCGTTCAATAATTGACGGAACTTTGCATCTATTGAAAAATGTCGGTTTTTACAATCCTAAAGCAGAGAAGAAAAAAGTTTTTATAGATTATGATAACGGAATTGCTTTTTTGAATTTGGAGATTGTCTGTGGAAAGAAAGTTAAGTTTGGGGAAACTGAGATTGTCGCATTTAAAGGAATAAATGAGCAGTTTATTCGAGATCGTCTAAAATGGAATCAGGAAGATGTTTTTTGCATAGATAAGGTAAATTCCAGTATTGAGAATTTAAAAAATACTCAGATTTTTTCCGTAGTGGGAATAGAGCCCTTGGACTTAAGCTTAAATAGCGAGTTGCTTCCTATGAAAGTAAAAGTCGAAGAAGATAAAAAGCATATGCTAGATATAAGTCTTATGTATAAAGGGGTTCGCAATATGAATTTTGAAAAAAAATCTCAAACAACAAAGGGGATAAAATCAATGATTACAAAAGTTTCATGGACCAGACTAAATGCTTTTGGTAATGGCGAGAAACTGATTTTTAATGCTGAAGGAACTCCTATGAAAAGTTCAGATAAACGAGTTGATTATGCATTCGAAGCAATTTTAACCCAGCCGGATGTTTTTATGAGAGATTCTTCGATGGAGTATGGAGTATCACATCGTCAAGAACTTACAAATATTTTCTTCAAAAAAAGTGAGAGTATCAATTTCAAATATTCATTTCCTTTATCAGAGGTTTTACTGGCGAGTATCGGAATAATGCTGGAAGACAATTATATAGACTCTAATCCAATATTTTTTTCGAGTAAAAACTTGGCTCAAAATTTATCACATTACTACAAAGCTCAGTCGGTGCCAGTCTCATTTGTATGGGATCAGACTGATAGTTTGTTAAATCCAACTTCTGGGTTTAAATTTGAAGGAAAATGTACATTAATGAGATTATCAGGGGCGAGAGAAATTAGTGGTCTCAAATCTTATAGCCTGGCATTTTCATATAATCATCCATTGGACAGTTTGAAAAAGAATGTGTTAGCTTTTCGGTTGTGTAAAAAAGGTATTTTTTCTTCGGAGATAGATCGAATTCCCGTGGACAAGAGATTGTATGGTGGAGGTATAAATTCAGTTCGAGGATATGCAAATCAAATGGCTACAGAGATTGTAAAAGGAGCCGAAGTTACGATGGGAGGAAAATCTTTGTCGGAATTTAATATAGAATATCGACGAAAGGTTAATTCGGATTGGGGTGCGATTGTATTCTTCGATGGGGCTAAAGTTGGCAGTAATAAATCAAGATATTTTGAAATAGAAAAGCAGAGATGGTTCCTTTCATTGGGAGCTGGAATGAGGTACTATACCAGCATAGGGCCGATTCGGATAGATTTTGCTTTTCCGCTACATAGGAGGAGGGGAATTGATTCCAAGATGCAGTTTATAATGGGATTGGGGCAGTCGTTTTGAGATTAAGTCGAAGGTTGGTTGAGAAGTTAAATAAGAGAAATTTGTTTAGACTACTTGCCGTTTTTTTTACTGTATTGATTTTTATACCAGTTTTAGGTTTTTTCGCTTTCTATAATGATGTAAGTAGAAAATACATTATTGATCATGTTGTTAGTTATTTGCAAAATGAAAATTTTTTCCTGAAAATTGAGGGAGCAAATAAAAAGTTAACATATGTTGATAAGGTAACGGTAAGATTTTCAGGTAATTTGCTTGAGGCTTACAATATAAATTTTGAGAGAGATGGGTTGTTTTCAAGACCTCGTGTTCATGTAAAAAAGGTCATCTTTCGGACTGCTGAAAAAGAAAGCGGCGAAAAAGGAAAATTAAGGGAGAAATCAGGGGCAGTAAAGAAGATAGTTTCCGATAAAGGATTCGATCAGAAAAAAAGTATTGAATCCGAAAGATTAGGGAATGATTCAGGGTTTGATTTTGGTACGACGCTGTCCTACGTGAGGAAAGTTAAGCTTTTTGTCGAAAGTTTAAAAATTACTGAAGCGTTAATTTCTTTGAAGGATCGTGATCTCAAATATGAACACTTGTCGTATCATTCAGAAAGTGACAAAGATTTCTTTTCCATGAAAATGGATAGATCCCAAGTTGATTTTGTATTGGACGGGAGTGATTCGGGAACCGTAAAAGGAACCTTTCGAAATATTGAGGGGTTTTCAGGAAATTTGTTTATGAATTTGTTGGAGAGTAGTACACCGAAATATGAGGTCAACGTAGAGAAATCAGAATACAAAGTCAGTGCTAAAGGAGCTTTTGCGGATCAAATGAATACCTTAGTTATTTCGCAAGGACAGCTTCAGTTTTATGATAAGAATTTGAATTTTCAAGGAAAGGTTTTCCTAAACAAAGGCAAGGCTAGTTTGTCTACATTACTGTCTTTAAGTAATTTTGTTGATATAAGTAAAATTCCTACGGAAATTACTAAGAATTTCCAAGAAATACTGACAAATATTAATATTGAAGCCAAAGAAGGTGGGGTCAGAGCACGAATTGAATTTAAAAAAGAGAATCGTAGACTGGGAAATAGTGAAATAGTCATGCAAGGAAAAAATTTGGCTATAAAATCAGATGTTTCTTGGATCAATTTTTGGGGATATAGGTTAAAAACTTTCGATGTTCACAGTGGTAATTTAAAAAATTTTAGCTTAGATCTCATGGGAACGGACATTTTGGGCGAAAATATAAAAATTGGTTCCGAGTTGGTTTACGATAAAAATATTAGTATTCGAAAGTTAACTTGTGATTTAAAGAAGGGAAAAATTACTTTGGTCAAACCCTTGGTTTTGAGTAAGCAGAATTTAGATACTTCGTTTAAGTTTGACTTTCGAAGTTTGGGATTTCTGAGAAAGTATTTTAAGGTTAAGGGAAGTGTAGCAGGAGATTTGTTCTTAAAAGATGGATTACCGGGTATAGATGCAAAAATTAATCGTATCATTAATGAAAATTATGAGATATACAATGGTAAGGTCTCTGGTGATTTAAATAATTTGGAAATTGGTATTGGAAGCGCAAAGGTCGTAGGCAATATTCTGAAAAATGTAATACTAAAAAAAAAAGTAACGCGCTGACTTTAACATCCAAGCTGAACAATCGTTCAAAAATAGTTTTGGAGGGGACTTTTGTCGACAATGTCTTGCGTTTTTCGGGAAATGTAAAAAATAAAAGTGCCCGATTAGATTTAAGAAATTGCATTCTCGATTTTAAAAATCGCATATATCAAGTTGCTTTGGAGATCAATGAAAACAGTAAGTTAGGGTCGTTAAAAATCCTCATTTCTCAGGATAAAATAGATGTAGTGGCGAAAAATTTGTCCATACAAGGTTTGGGGAAGGCCTTTGACAAAATTCTTCCGCAATGTTTTGTGAATGGTAGTTTTAAATTAATTTCCTCTCAAGATTATTTTTCGGGAAGTGGATATTTCAAAATGGAAGAGCTTATATCTCGGAAAAGTACGATCAATATCAGTTTAAAACAAGATCAAAAAGGTTTATTTGTGCAGGGGAATCTGTTCAATACTACTGACAATTTGCGATTAGAGACTCTAATTCCGGTTCATATCAAACGCGATTTGGGTGTTATAGTAAAAAATGATGCCTTGATAAAGGTGTCGATTAACGGAAATGCTCATATAGAAAATATTTTTGAATTGCCCGATGGGGTAACAGTGAAAGGAAAGATAACTTCCAACTTGAATATCAGTGGAAGCGCCGATCACCCTTATATTAATGGTAGTGCTGAGTGTTCCGACACATCAGTGATTGTATCTGATGTAGTACTGAAGAATGGAACACTAAAACTTCTGGGGCAAGATCGCAAATTTATAGTTCACGATTCATATTTTACAGATTCTTATGGAAGGAAGGTAAAAATTAATGGTAGTGCTGTTTTGTTCTTTTCTAATATCATTCCAAATATAGATACGAATTTAAGATTGAGCTTTAATAATTTCAGATTATTTGATACGGATTCCATGAAGGTAAATGTTTCGGGTGACGGAAATATGAGCGGTCCTTTGGATAATTTAAAATTGACCGGCAATATAAAAGTTCCATTATGTGAATTAAAGTTTTCGGAAGGTGGGGATGAGGATAAATATAAAGATATCACTGTCATGAATGATCTTTTTCTAAGTAAAACAAGAAAACAAGAAGAAGATTTCTTTCTGTATGACATAAATTTGGAAGATGCTCAAATAAAAATTATCGGCAATATTTATAATTTGGAATGTTTGGGAAATCTTCATTTGGGAACCTATAATAGAAAGGCAACTCTATCCGGAAGTGTGGATTTAAAAAAAGGCAGACTCAATCTTTTCGGTAAACGCATGATTTTTAAAAAAAGCAAAATCGAATTTTTAGAAAATTTTCCGTTTGATCCGAAAATGAAACTATCCTGTTCCAGAGATATAGATTCGATGAAAGTTGTTTTGGACGTGCACAACAATCCGGGAGAAGGAATGTCCTTGAATTTGCACTCTCATCCAAACTATACACAAGACGTGATTTTGTCTTATATGATGTTCGGGAAATCCAGTAAAGATCTGTCTGTTGGAGAAGCTGCACAGTTGGCACATGCCATTAACAGTATGAACCAAAAAGGATATATTTTTTCCATACTAAATACATTTCAGAATATTGGGTTGGTAGATAGCTTGTCATTTTCCACAGATAATAATTCTTCTTCGTTGTACACAAATTCGCAATCGTCTTCTGATAAACTCAGCATAAGAGCAGGGAAATATTTGAGCGATAACGTATACATAAGTGTTAACCAAAAAGAAGAAGAAACAAGCTTTGATGTTGACCTATCAGTAGGTTCTCACACTTCTCTTAAAGTGAATACTTTGGGCGAGGTAGGAGTTAGCTGGAAATTCAGATATTAGTCGCAAGAAGGAGTAGTCATGAGAGAATTATATCATTATTCATTGGATGCGTTTGGAAGAGTCGCAAGGATTTATTTACAAGAGAAAAAACTTGAGTACCAGGAAATAGAAGAGTTTCCTTGGAACAGAAAAAAAGTGTTTTCTGAAAATCATGTTTTTTCAGATTTGCCAACCCTGATTGAGAATGACGGTACGATTTTGGAGGGATGTTATTCTATAGTGGAGTATATTGAACAAACTTACAGGTCAAATTCCTTGTTGGGCAATTCTCTGAAGGAAAAAGCTGAGGCACGCAGAATATCATCCATATTCAATGTGAATTTTTTTGCTGATGTTACGAATAATATCATTTTTGAAAAAATAATAAAAAAATATATAGACCGGTCTTCCCCGGATTCCGCGAGTATTCGCAGAGGGAACGGCAATATAAAAAAATATTTCGATTATATCAGTTGGCTCACCAATAGGAGAAATTGGTTGGCGGGGGAAGAATTTTCTTTGGCTGATATCTCTGCAGCAGCTCACATATCTTGTTTAGATTATATTGGGGCCATTCAATGGGAAGCTTATCCAGAGGTAAAAGATTGGTACGTACGAATAAAATCCAGACCGTCTTTCCGTGATATCTTAAAGGATCGGATAGTGAATGTCGTTCCTCCTGCTTTTTATTCTGAGTTGGATTTTTAGTAACATTTTCGGATTTGAAATAATGGTTCTCGTCGTGTTCATAATTGGAATATCTTGAGAGTTAAGCTTTTTCCCTATATAATAGGCACGTTTTAGTAGAGGATTTTATGTCAGGACATTCGCAGTTTAAGAATATTATGTATCGAAAAGGGGCTCAAGATGCTAAAAGAGCTAAGATTTTTTCAAAGATTTCCAGGGAGATTACCGTTGCGGTGAAAGAAGGAGGTCCTGATCCGGAAAGTAACACAAGGCTAAGATCTGCTTTGCTGAGTGCGAGATCCGAAAATATGCCGAAGGATAATATCGAAAGAGCAATAAAAAAGGCTTCCGGAGGAGATGCTGATGCTGACTATCAGAGTGTCAGGTATGAAGGATATGGTCCGGGCGGAGTTGCTATTATTGTTGAAGGATTGACTGATAACAAGAATCGTACGGCTCCGGCAGTGCGTTCGGCTTTTTCCAAATTCGGCGGCAGTTTGGGCGAAACTAACAGTGTCAGTTTTCAATTTGATCATATCGGGTATATTTCCTATCCGCTGGCGTCAGGTTCTGAAGACGAGATGTTTGAGGTTGCGATAGAGGCTGGTGCCGAAGATATCGTTACAACTGATGATGGACATGAAATCATTTGCGCGATCGAGCAGCTGACAAAGGTTAGAGATGCATTAACTCAGAAATTAGGTGATCCGCTCGAAGCAAAGGTTACATGGAAACCAAAAAATACGATTTCTGTCGATGAAAGTACGGCAAAGACTTTGTTTAAGTTGATTGATATCCTGGAAGATGACGATGATGTTCAAACTGTTATCGCTAATTATGAGCTTCCTGAGGGATTTGAACTAGATTAGCAGATCATATCATCTAATAAGTAGTAATAAAAATGATCCGTAAGACTCTAAAGCGAGAACGGATCTTTTTTTCTATTCCGCTGACTTAAAAGTAAGAAGCAACTTTTTGAATTTCTTCCCTAACTATGAGAAAATCTCGCCAAAATTCCCTTTTTTGTGACGGAGATCTAAGCAAATAAGCAGGATGAAAAGTCGGCATGATTTTTGCGGAAACACCTTCTGCTGAAGTCCATCTTCCGTGGAGTCTCATAATTCCGTCAGAAGTTTGCAGCAACGCTTTTGTGGAAGTTCCCCCCAAACACACCACAACCCTAGGATTAATCAGAGAAATATGCTTCAACACATAAGGCCTGAACAAAGCAACTTCTTGGGTATTAGGTGTTCTGTTTCCGGGAGGTCTCCACGGCAGGATATTCGTGATATAAACCTTGGTCCTATCCAACCCAATTGCTGCTAAGACCTTATCAAGCAACTGACCACTTTGTCCTACAAACGGAAGACCTTGCTTATCTTCTTCCGCTCCTGGCGCTTCTCCCAGCAAAAGAATGTCGGCTTTTTCATTCCCCATTCCGAACACCATATTAGTCGCGCAATGTTTTATGGATATATCAACCGCAGCCATTGCCTGCTTTAGCTTCGAAAGAGAAGTAATTTGCCCGCTCGAAGGTTTCACAGAATCAGTGTTCAGAACATCCGAAACTCCCATGTCGGAAAACCATTCTAAAACCTGTGCTACTTCTCTTTTCTCCATGCTTTTCCCGTAATTATCTGCTTAAAGCCTCATCTATCAATTTAATTGTATTTTGTATCCCATATAATACAACAAAAGATCCCATACGCGGTCCTTCCTCTTGTCCCAGCAAATTTCTGTATAGACACATAAACCAGGCTCTTAAATTTTCAAATTCATAATGCTTTCCGACTTCGAAAACAACACTTTGCGCTTCCTCAGAAGTTACGTCATCAGATAGGTTTTTCAATGAATTTCTCAGCTCTTCCAGAGCATTTCTTTCCATGTCGTCGGGAACAGCATACTTTTTTGTAGGCTTCACAAAATCGCGACAGTAATTTATTGCATGCGTAACCAATCTGTCCAAGAATGGTTTGTTCTCAGGCGTAGCATCCTTGATATATTTTTGAATAAATCCCCACAGTGTCGATTTATCATCAGTATTGCACGCACTGACTAAATTCAATAACAAAGAATAAGATATAGTCTTTTCCGCTTTTGGAGGATTTCCATTATGTATGTGCCATACAGGATTATCGACCTTTTTATTCGGAGCTTGTTTTTCAAAATTATCCAAATGTGTTACATAATCATCGATCTGTCTTGGAATCACATCGAAGTACAACCTTTTGGCACTCTTCGGAGAAGCAAACATAAAATTTGATAAACTTTCCTGCGGAGCGTAAAGCAACCATTCGTCTATACTCAACCCATTACCTTTGGATTTAGAAATTTTCTTACCTTCTCCATCCAAAAATAATTCATAGTTAAATCCAACCGGAGGATTTCCACCTAAAACTCTGCAAATTTTCGAAGATAATTTCACAGAATCAATCAAGTCTTTTCCCGACATTTCATAGTCAACATCCAAAACAGTCCATCGAGCAGCCCAATCGACTTTCCACTGCAATTTGCAATTTCCGTCTGTCACGGGAAGTTCAGTCAATGTTCCATCTTCATCTTTGAATACGATAGTTCCGTCATTGACTCGATATTCTTCGATGTTTACCTGTAACACTTTGCCCGTTTTCGGAGATATCGGCAAGAAGGGACTGTAGGTTGCGGCTCTTTCTTCCCTCAAACTTGCCAACATGATGGATAGAATTTCCTCGTGATTTTGGAGCACGCGGAGAAGAATATCATTAAATTTTCCGCTTTTGTACCAATCGGTAGAGCTTTGAAATTCATAATCGAACTTGAACGAATCCAAAAATTCCATGAGCTTATGATTGTTATGTTCTCCGAAACTGTTGTGGCATCCGAAAGGATCTGCGACATCAGTCAGAGGAAATTCCAAATACTCCTTAACCATATCCTTATTCGGAATGTTATCCGGAACCTTTCTCAGTCCGTCGCGATCGTCGGAAAATGCAAATAATTTTGTTTTTATTCCCGTAAGACATTCAAAAGCATGTCGAACGAATGTTGTTCTGGCAACTTCGCCGAAAGTTCCGATGTGCGGAAGACCGGAAGGACCGTAACCTGTTTCAAATAATGCGTATCCTTTTTTCTTTATGCTTTCACGTTTCAGTAACTTTCGAGCTTCTTCAAAAGGCCACGACTTAGCGTTTTCATAAACATCATCCTCGAAAGTTTTTTCAATCATTTTTTATCCTTTAAAACAAACGAGGTCATTATAAAACGATTATTTTACAAGGTCTATAGTTTTTACGATCTCAGATATCGACGGAATTTCTGATAGAAGTATTCCGGATTTAGCTTTCGGACCGTATATGATAGTAAAAGGAATTCCTGATCTAGAATGTTGACGAATAAAATTCATTACTACGTCGTTTTTCTTAGTAATGTCGATTTCGATGAATTTTATGTGATGTTGTTTTATTTTGGATCGCACCTGATTTGATTCGAATTTTAGTTTGTTATATTTGCAGGATAAACACCAGTCTGCGGTAATATTCAAGATGACGATATTGTTTTGTTCAACGAATCTCGAAACTTTTGAAAATTTATCAATTTGTTTTATTTCTGTTTCTTTGGGTGGAATGTTTATGAAAATTGCGAAAATTAATAAGAGAACAGCGGTTTTGTTATAACTTTTTCTGAATAAAGCGGATGATATTAAAAGTATGATGCAGATAAATGTCATTTCCAGCGGAGAAATATTGTTCATTAGTATCCATATTAACCAGACGAAGATAATCAGAACTCCGCAGTTTATAATCTTGTTAAATAGTGTTTTCCTAAATAACTTTTCGAAAGAAAATTTGGAAAATAATATGAGGAAATAGGGAAAAGAAAATCCTGTAGCTATAGCTATAAAAATAAAGAACATTTCCGGAACGGATTCCTGAACAGCAAATGTTGCGGCTGTTCCCAATAACGGAGCAGTGCACGGAATGGCTAGCAAGGTTGTGATTATACTGTAAACAATGTCGCGAATAAATTTGGCTCCGTGTTTGTTTAAAAAAGGCCAATCTTTTTCCAAAAATTTAAGGTTTTCTGTGTTCAGATTCCAATAAAAGTGAATCTTATCAGATGAAATTAGACCAAGAACAAAGAAAAAAAACACCGTAAATTTCAGAAAATATACATTCTGAAAATGCATTCCCCAGCCGATGGTTTCTCCGGATAACTTTAACACAGACAAAATGCCTGCCAACAACAAAAAACTCAAATAATTTCCGACAATCGAATTAATTATGGTTTCGCGTGAATTCATATGTTTTATTTTTAAAAGGATTACCGGCAATACACAGGGCATAACATTAAGAAGTAACCCGCCGATAAATCCGAATACGAGCATGATGATAAAAAATTGCACAGAGGTTGTTTTTGAGGAAACATCAGGAGTGAATATAAAATCTTTGCTTACAACGGAACAAATATCTTTACAGACGAACAAATCGAATTTCAATACATCTCTTTGATCCTTATCTAATTTACATTTTGTTTCGTATTTATTTTCCGAAATTTTCTTAAAATTTTCTTGATAATTAAAAGAGAGTGAATTATATTTTGACTCAATTTCGGGAGCTTTGGCTAATTTCCATGTATTCGGCAAACTAATTTCAAAAGTAGCAACACCCTTGGTAGACAAATTCCTCAACTTAAGGGATATATCTTCCGATTCTAAGGCACATGTTAAAAAGTTTACAAAAAAAGTTAAGGCAAAAACAAAAAAAGCACGTAAAAAATATTTCATTTTAGTAAAAAATTAACTCTCGCAATGTACAATACTAGTATAGACCTGGATGAGATGATGAGCAACAGAGAGAGTGATATACGAGATTTAACTGGAAGAATACTTCTTGCAACACCTAATATCCCCGATATTTATATGCGCAAATCGATGGTTTATATTTGCAGACATTCTAATGGAGAAGCACTGGGGTTGGTCGTGAATAAAATTTTACCTGAGATAAATCTATTGCAAATTCTTACCAAGGGAAGTTTAGGTGATGCTGGAAATATAAAAATTCATATCGGAGGAGATCAGGATATAGATAAATGTTATATTCTCCATACTAACCAAAATTTATCTGAAAATACCATTTTTGTTCGCGATAATATATTCATGACAACATGTGATGACTTAATGAAGTCTTTTTCTTTTGTGATGAGCAAATCCGAACGAAAAATTTTGTGTTTGGGATGTTATCGTTGGGGAGCTCAGGAATTGGAAAATGAAGTTTCCTCAAATTATTGGATTCCGATTCCTTCTGATGAAGCCTTAATTTTTGGGGATTCTCGTACAGACAAATGGAGCAAGGCTTTTCTCAAGATAGGACTGCGATCTCCTTTGTTTTTAGATAAATTCGGAAAAGCTTAGTTTGCGTAAAAACACATAGAGCACAAATGAAAATATTCACAAAATCAAGCGGAATATAGTTAATTTTATAAAAATAGTACATTGTTTTGTTTGAGAAAAGGAGGGAGGATTTGTGTTTAAGACGAAATATCAACTAGACATCGCATTGAACAAGTTGTAGATTGGGAGGGAGTTTTTTAGGAGATTAATATGAAAAGATGTCGTAATACTAAAATAGTTGCAACGATTGGTCCTTCGAGCAACAGTCCTGAAGTTATCGAGAAACTGTATCTTAGTGGAGTTGATGTTTTCAGATTAAATTTTTCTCATGGAGATCATGCAGGACATGAAAAAGTTTACGATATCATTAGATCGACTGGTCGCAAATATCATTCTTTTCCGACGATTTTAGTTGATCTTCAAGGTCCTAAGTTAAGAGTTGGCACTTTTGAAAACAGCAAAATTTTTCTTGAGGAAGGTGATGTTTTCAGATTTGATTTAGACAAGACACCAGGTGATACAAAGAGAGTTAATTTGCCTCATCCTGAGATTCTGGAAGCTCTGAAAGTCGGAACGACGTTGTTGTTAGACGATGGTAAGTTGCGTTTTGAGGTTTTGTCTTGTTCTCCTGAATATGCGGAAGTGAAAGTGATTGTAGGGGGACAATTATCCAATAGAAAAGGAGTTAATGTTCCGCACGTAATGCTTCCGATTCCAGCGTTGACGAAAAAAGATAGAGATGATTTGGATTTTGCTTTAAAGTTAGGAGTTGATTGGGTAGCTCTTTCTTTTGTTCAGAATGTCGAAGATGTGGAGGAAGCCCATAACATAATAAAGGGAAGAGCGAAGGTTTTGGCAAAGATAGAAAAACCTTTAGCTGTTCAGTCAATTGAGCCTATTACCAAGATTTCGGATGGTATTATGGTTGCTCGAGGTGATTTGGGTGTTGAGATGAATCCCGAAGAGGTACCTATGGCACAGCGCTTAATTATAAATACGTGTCACAGAATGGGGAAACCTGTTATTGTTGCTACTCAAATGTTGGAATCAATGATAACTTCTCCAAGTCCGACACGAGCTGAAGTTTCGGATGTTGCAAATGCTGTGTATTGCGGAGCCGATGCGACGATGCTGTCAGCAGAATCTGCTTCAGGGCAATATCCTTTGGAGGCTGTAAGCATGATGAGCAGAATTATCGAGGTTACAGAAAGAGATCCGAGTTGCGTGAGAAGAATTGAAGATGATACGCAATGTCCACATCAGACAGCCTTAGATGCAAAATGCAAGGCAGCAAAGTCCGCAGCAATGTATAGTAATGCGTCCTGCATTGTGATGTTTACGGATTCTTTTGAACATGTGGCCTGTTGTGCGAGGTTCAGGCCTACGTGTCCTATTCTGTTAGGAACAAGTTCGGATCATCTTTCTCGACAAGCCGGGTTGTTATGCGGGGTATATTCATTCGTAATGAAAAAAGAATTTAATCTGGATAAGCTTTGTAAAATAGCGACAACTGCTGTTGTGGATCGAAAATTCGCAAAAATCGGAGATAATATTGTGATGTTAAACGATTTTGATAATGATTCGGTAAATATTTTAAAGATTTAGTTATATGAAATATCTTGTTTATAGCTTGTTTTGTATTTCACTTGTTTCTCATGTTTGGGGGGACACAAAACAAGATTTGAATGTGCAGTCAGCAGTTGGTACAGGGATCGAGAGGAGTTCGCAAGATCCCAGTGCTCCTTTTCCCGATACCAAAAAATCGGACTTAGAAAAACAGGAGGAGAGTTCCCAATTTATAGATGAAAGCAAATCGTTTTCCGAGAATCTGAAAAATCTGGAAATTCCTGATTCGTTTAAACTGGATGATATAGTTATAGGGGATGAACAAGCTCCTCATACGCTGATTGTATATTCGTCTTTTAGTTGTAATCATTGTTGCAAATTTCACAAGGAAGAGTTTCCTAAACTAAAAAAGCAGTATGTCGATGCAGGAAAGTTAAGGATTGTTTTGCGCAACTATATAGATGATCTCGGAGCTTTGGAAGCGGCAATTTTGATGAGAATTTTTTATAAAAAATCCAAGGATGCTATTGCTTTATACAGAATGATTTTTGGTGTCCAAAAAGACTGGATGAAGTCTTCAAATCCTCGTGAATTTTTGAAACAAATTTTCATAAAAGCGGGATATGACAAGGAAGAAGTTGCAAATTATCTGGACACGAACAATCAAGAATATAAAAAAATTTCTGCAGGACTTATGAAAGAACAACAATGGGCAATGCATGTTTTGCAAATATCGTCTGTACCGGCGTTTGTTCTAGATAACCGAGTTCATCAGGGAGTTTTAACTAGCGAAGAAATCATAGAAAAAATGGGGATGGAATCAGAGAAAAAATTATCCGACCGTTAAAATTCTAGATTATTTTCAAAAGAGTTACAAAATCAGGTAGTTATCTGTGTTTTGGTCTGATTGCCTGTGTGGTCGGTCTATGATAGACTCAGCATCGCAAGTTGATTCGGTGTTAAGTTATGAAAATTGCCTTAATAGGGCGTCCTAATGTAGGGAAGTCGACGCTTTTTAATCGTTTGGTTGGTCAAAGGAATGCTATCGTTGGGGATATGCCTGGGATTACCCGTGACAGAAAAATTGTAGATGCAGATTTTTTCGGAATTCATATTAAAGTTATCGATACTCCAGGAATAGATCCTTTTTCAAAAGATGATCTGGCAAAATCCATGAATTTACAATCTCTCGCAGCGTTGTCGGAATCTGATATTGTGTTTTTTGTCGTGGATGCTATTGATGGCGTTACAGAATATGATAAATCCATTGCCGTATGGCTAAGAAAATCGTTTAAACAATATGGAAACCGTCCTGTAATAGTAATAAAGAATAAAAGTGAAAATCCGTCAGTACAGGTTAGCACTGCTTCGTTGGGCTTTGGGGAAGGCGTTGCGATTTCGGCGGAGCACAATTTGGGGTTTGATGAGCTTTTAAATTTAATGAGTGATTTTGATTTCCCAGGAGAGGAACCTTTTGAAGACAAGGAGATTCCATTAAAAGTTGCAATTATTGGACGCCCAAATGTAGGCAAATCCACTTTGATTAATGCAATTATTGGAGAAAATCGTTTGTTAACGGGGGATAGAGCTGGGATTACCCGTGATTCCATTTCTTTGAATTGGAAATATAAAGGTAAAAAAATTTCCCTGATTGATACTGCTGGACAGAGGAAAAGATCGAAAATTCAAAAAAAGGCAGAAAGCATGTCTGTATCTGACGCATGGAGATATGTAAAGCAGTCCCATGTTGTGGTATTGGTTATGGATATTCGACAACCTTTGGAAAAGCAAGATGTAACCATTGCTCGTAAAGCTTTTGATGAGGGGAAAATTATAATTTTTGCGTTAAATAAAAGTGATATGGTTCCAAATGCAGAAGAAATTCAAGAAGACGTTGAACGTCGAGCGAAATACGAATTTTCTCAGGTGTTAGGAGTTCCCTGTTTGCTGGTTTCTGCTAAGGAGAGATTAGGGCTTGTGAGAATTTTCAACAAAGCTTTTGAACTTTATGATAAATGGAATACAAGAATTTCGACAGGTGCTCTCAATAAGTGGTTTCATTGGGCTATCGAAAGAAATCATCCTCCGTTGGTTAATGGCATGCCTATAAAGTTGAAATATATTTCGCAAACCAATACTCGTCCTCCGACTTTTGCAATTTTTGCTAACCGAGTTGAGTATTTGCCTGAAAGTTACAAGAAATATCTTGTGAATAATTTACGAAAGTCTTTTAATTTTGATGGGATTCCATTACGGATTTTTGTAAGACAGAGAAAGAATCCTTATGCGGAATAAATTTTAAAAGATTTACACTTAAAAAAAAGAAAGGCTGTGAGAAAAATTTTGCTAAAAGTCACAGACGGTAGTATACTCTAACGGTTTTTGAGTAATAAGAGTGATATGGATCCGCTGGAATCTAGATTTCAATCACAATCGATGAGAGAGTTGCCACATAATTTAGAGGCAGAGCAGTCTTTACTGGGGTCTCTCATGCTAAATAACGAATGTTTCGAGGATATCTCTGATATAGTGTCACCTGCGCATTTCTTTGTTCCGGTAAATGGAGAAATTTTTTCAGTGATGAGCTCCCTAATTTCTCAAGGTTTGGTGGCTGATCCCATTACGCTGCGTTCATACTTTGAAAAGAACGATAGTTTGCAGAAAGTTGAGGGTGGGAATTACCTAATTCAGTTGGTAAATTCTGTGGTATCGATTGCCGGCGCTGAAGATTATGCCAAACTTATATATGATTTATACAACCGGCGACAATTGATTCTTATTGGGGAGGATATTATTCGTGAGGCTTCAATTTTTGATCTGAATGCAAATAGTGAATCTCTTATAGAAAAAGCCGAATCCCAACTATATGATTTGGCTATGGACAATACTCGCGGAATGTGTATGAGCTTTTCCGATGTTGTCAAAACAGCAGTTCAAACCATAGAAGAAGCTTACAAAAGTGAAAATAAGCTTATAGGCGTTACCAGTGGGTTTATCGATCTGAATCGAAAACTTGGTGGGCTTAATAGATCAGATTTGATTATTCTTGCAGGGCGTCCTTCTATGGGAAAAACTGCTTTGGCCACAAATATTGCGTTCAAAGTTGCAATGGATAAGTTGCTTGAAAGGGAAGGGGCAGGAAAAGTTGCATTTTTTTCTTTAGAGATGTCTGCTGAACAATTGGTTTCTCGTATTTTATCTCAGGAGAGTATGATTCCTTCTGAAAAAATTCGTCGAGGAGAAATAAAAGAGGAAGAAATCGGAAAAATTCGAAGTTTACAAAAAAAATTGGCTAATATTCCTCTTTTCATAGAAGATACTCCTGCAATGACTGTTTCTTCTATTCGAACTCGTGCAAGAAAATTACAGAGAAAAGAAGGATTGGATCTGATCGTTATTGATTATCTGCAGTTACTTCAGGGAAGTACTGATCGACGCAATGATAATCGTGTTCAGGAAATTTCGGAAATTACACGTTCGTTAAAAGGATTGGCCAAAGAGTTAAATATTCCGATTATTGCGCTGTCTCAGTTGTCACGAGCGGTTGAAATTCGTGATGATAAACGTCCGCAGCTGGCAGATCTTCGAGAATCAGGTTCCATCGAGCAAGATGCCGATGTCGTTATGTTTGTGTATAGAGAAGAATATTATCTCGAAAGAACAAAACCGCAAGAAGGAACACCGGAATTTGATAAGTGGTATACAAAAATGCAGAATGCTCATAATAAAGCAGAAGTTATCATTGCCAAACAGCGACACGGACCTATTGGCACCGTAGAGTTGTTTTTTGATGGTCAATTCACAAAGTTTGATAATTTAGCTGATAATAGGTAGAAACAGGTATAAGGAATGGATTTTCAAAGAGTTTTGGATAAGGTTGCACCTCAGGTATTGTCGGTCGCGGTGATAAATTTGGATAATATTGCGTATAACTATCATAAAGTTGAAGACGAGCTCTCTAAAGGTTCGATCGTCTCTGCCGTGGTAAAAGGAAATTCTTATGGTTTCGGAGCAGTTCCCGTCAGTAGAAGATTGTATAAAGAGGGCTGCAGGAATTTTTTTGTCGCTACCATAGACGAAGGAATCGAAATAAGAAATGTGCTTACCGATGAAAGTGTCCGAATATTCGTTTTAAGTGGAGTTTTTGAAAATACCGAAGATGTTTTGCTTAAATATAAACTTGTTCCTGTCGTAAATAACTGGGTTCAAGCGAATATTTGGGTGAAAAAAGCAAAAGATCTAAACACAAAATTAGATGTCGTGGTACATGTAGATACAGGAATGTCTCGCAACGGATTTTTGGAAGATGACGAGCAACGTAGTCGTAAGGATATCTTAGACAACCTGAATTTGCTTTTTGTTATGAGTCACTTGGCTTGTGCTGATGATGCCTCCAGTGAAATGAACAAAAAGCAACTGGAAAGATTCAAATCCGCTTTGAAAAAGTTCGATAATCCGATGTCTTGTTTATCTGCAACTAACGGAATTTTTTTGGGAAAAGACTATCAATTCGATATGGTAAGACCGGGAAAGGCTATTTACGGTTTTTCGATTCGTGAAGATATGATAGGAATTGTAAAACCCGTCATGGATATTTTTTCGAGAATTGTTCAGGTTAATCATTTAAAAAAGGGAGATACTGTGGGGTACGGATCGACTTTTATCGCTCCTCACGATATGACTTCCATAACTTTGGGAATAGGTTATTCCGACGGATTTATGAGAAAATTTTCGGGATTCGGACACGGATTTTTAGGAGGTAAAAAGCTCCCTATGATAGGTCGGATTTCGATGGATTACATAACCCTTGATGCATTGGAAGTTGATGAAAAGTATTTAAAACTAGGAAATTGGGTTGCGCTGACTCATTCTCCTGACTACACCGTTGAAAAATGGGCTCTTGAATTGGGAACCATTCCTCACGAAATTACTTGCCGCTTGGGAAGTCGTGTCGAAAAGATTTATATAGGTGATATTTGATGACCAATGGGGTTAGCTGACATATTCGGCAAGCCAATCAGAAATATTTTTTGGAAGATCCAGCGAGTTTAAAATTTTTTCATTGTAATTTTTCAACCACTGTTTTTCTTCGGTTGAGAGTAGTGAATAGTTGATCAGTTTATTGTCAAATGGGACCAGTGAGATTGTATCAAAACAAATAAACCCATCCTTTTCTTCTGTTACGATCATGTTCTCCAAGCGAACCCCTATGTGATTTTCAATATAAACACCCGGTTCATTTGATAATAGAATATTAGCTTGCAAAGGAATTTTATTATTTCGGGAAATGGCAACAGGACCTTCGTGTACATTCGACATATACCCGATGCCATGTCCGGTGGAGTGATTATAATCTAACGAATATTGTTGTAAAAATTTTCTGGCAGAGGTATCCAATATAGCGGCAGTTGATCCTTTTTTTAGTTTTGCACTCGCTACAGCAATATGTCCTTTTAAAACCAATGTGTAATATAACTTTTCCTTAGCAGATGGCTGCACTTTAGTTAGTGTTCGCGTAATATCTGTTGTTCCGAATTTATATTGCCCTCCGGAATCTAAAAGCAAAAATTTTTCAACTTTTTTGTTCGAATTTGATGAAGGAGTATAATGAACGATCGCAGAGTTTGCATCGGCAGCTGCGATGGTGTCAAAACTGTTCCCAATAAAATTTGGAGATCTTTTTCGAATAGAAAAAATCTTCTCTGCGCAATCCATTTCTGAAATATTTTCCGTATGGTAGAACCAAAACAAAAAATCTACCAAAGCTTCAGAATCTTCAATCGTGATTTTTTTTATATTCTCAATTTTATCTGCGGTTTTTATATACTTTATACTTGGAATCGGATTTTTAATATCAACTAAATTTTGCGAATTTAGAAAAGCAGGAGATTCATAAAAATCCAATCCGACCTTCGTAAACGAAGAGATATCATTAATCAAATTGCTGATATGTTTTTCTGAATAACAAGAATAGCTATCATCGAAATAAAAAATTTTTTCTCTATTTTTTGTGATAAAAAGATAGCCCAGCGTTACCGGAACGTTTTTTATTTTTATATCTCGCGTATTTAACAGCCAAGCAGAAGAGCAGGGGTCACAGATCAAATATCCGTCCAGATTATTTTCCTCTATAATTTTATAAATCCGTTCGAATTTTGATTCTTCTGATTTCCAAGAGATGATTTCCGATTTTCTTTCAAATTTTTTCGTTTTCAAAAGTTCGTCTAAATTTATTTCTGTAAAATTATAATCTCTCAATTCAGATTTTATTTTGTTAATTAGGGAATGAGTAACAAATCGCGGATCAAAAGCGATATTTGACTGAAAATTTATATTCTCTTTTATCCAAGCGATAATTTTTTTCAAAGATAATGGTTGTATCGAAAATTTTTTTGAATCCACTGATATTTTGGCGGCCAGATCGTATCTTCCATCGACAAAAACGGCAGAATTGCTCTCTGAAATTACTGTCGCTCCAGCAGACGCTTTTAAACCGCACAGTATTTTAAGAAAATCCGTGTTTTCGTCATCATTAAAGTTCGGATACAAACTGCCTTTTATGTATAGCAAAGCATCAAATCGTTGCAGTAATTCTTGTGTCATTTCACCAAAAACTTAATTAAAACAAATCCAATTATAACTATAAAAATTATGGCGAGCAGGGCGATTTTTTTATGTTTTTCTATGAAATTCAAAACATGATCCCCGTATTTTTTGCAAATCCATGATAAAACAATAAACCTTGTTGTACGAGTAATGATTGATGCTATAAAGAATACTAAAAGATTAACTTTTGCGAATCCACTTGCGATGGTGACGATTTTAAATGGAATAGGGGTTAATCCTTTCGCACAAATCAACCAAAAAGCCCAGGTGTCTCTTCCCATTTTTAAGACTAAATCATCAAACTGCGCTGGTGTTATATTGAACCAATCTAATATGTAAACACCCAGTGTTTTAAAGCATGCGTATCCGATGAAATATCCTAAAAATCCACCCAAAACCGAAGCGATAGTGCACATTACGGCGTAATACATTGCTTTATGCTGATTTTTAGCCACAACTACAGCTAGTACGGGATCGGGAGGCAGCGGAAAAAATGAACTTTCAATGAAAGATACAAACATTAAAACACGAAGAGCATGCTTACTCTCAGCCTGTTTCATCATCCAATCATAAAGTTTTTCTACCATCAGTGTATCCTTTTGTTATCTTGAAATTTTCATGCTTTTATTTTTACTCTGTTTGCATTTCGGTAACATTACTTACTCCTACAACCTCTCTGATATCCAAAATATCGTAGGACGATAGATTGTATTTATCCGACAACATCATTGTGCCATCAGAAAATTTTAGTTCAATAGAATAATTTCCGTTCTTTTTAAATTTTTCTACCAGACTTTTAACTCCAAGCAATTCTCTTCGGTTAGATATGTTAATACGCAAAGTCATTTCCAATAATTTAGGTCGAGAATGGCCACGATGAGAATAAATTTTTTGCGCGAAATTATCTTCTCCATTGTATTTTTCATTAAACTTTTGCACTGCATCTGCACTGAATCTTGTTTGCCCTTCATTTTTTAAGCAGTTTAACTGGATAAGAACAATGTTTCCGATCTCTAAAATTTCGCGACTTCTGTTGTATACCTCTCCGAACAAAGTTACTTCTGCTGTTCCTGATGTATCGGATATATTAAGAACAGCAAATTTATTTTGATTTTTTGTTGTTTTGACAGTCACGTTATTTATAACCGCAACAACTTTCGTTCTCGAAAACTTTTCAGCCTCCGTGAGTAGGGGAAACTGAAACTTTTGTATAATGGATTCATATTGCTGTAACGGATGTGCTGAAACATAAAAACCTATTACAGTGAATTCGTGTTGTAATTTTTCAGATTCATTCCATTCAGGGACTTTTTTCAATTCAGGATAATTATGCTGAAACAAAGAAAATTGATCATCATCAGCTTTTACAGACATGATATCGTCCAAAGAATCAAACAATTGCCGACGATTAGGATGCAGATTATCAAAAACTCCGGCTTTTATAAAATTTTCAAAAATTTTTCGCTTAATAAGCTTTTTTTGAGAGGTCCTTTCCATGAAATCGAACACTGATTTGAAATCTCCATTGGTTTTTCTCTCTTTTACGATTTCATTTACAACAGCTATTCCTGCGCCTTTAATGGCAGCCAAACTATAGCGCAACGAGTTGGTTTCATAATCTATAGTAAAATCTCCCTCGGACAAATTGATATCAGGTGGTGTTATTTTTATTCCATTGGCTTTTGCATCTTGATAATAAGCAAATAGTTTGTCGACATTGGCCATATCAAGAGTCATGATTGCAGCATAGAATTCCATCATATAATTAGCTTTTAGGAAAGCTGTTTGATAGGTTAGCAATCCATATGGAGTTGAGTGAGATTTGTTAAATCCATAACTTGCGAATTTGCTCATCTGTTCGAAAAGTTTTTCGGCAATGGATTTATCAATACCTCGTTCAATGGCGCCGTCGATGAAACGTTTTTTCTGCGCTTGCATCTCTTCTTTATTTTTCTTTCCCATTGCGCGTCGCAGAATGTCTGCCTGTCCTAACGAATACCCTCCCATAGATTGCGCAATTTGCATAACCTGTTCTTGATAAACCATTACTCCATAAGTTTCTTCCAAAATCGGAACAAGTTTTTCATGTAGATATGAAATTTTTTCCAAACCATGCTTACACGCAATGTATTTAGGAATATCGTCCATTGGTCCCGGTCGATAAAGTGCAACAAGAGCGATAATATCTTCTATTCTGTCCGGCTGTAATTTTTTTACGACATCTTTCATCCCTCCACTTTCGATTTGGAACACACCGACACAATTTACAGCTTTAATCAAATCAAAAGTTTTTTTATCGTCTATTGGAATGGAGTGACTTGTTAATTTTATGCCTCTCTTATTTATTAGATCTATTGCTTTTTGGATGACCGTTAAGGTTTTCAGTCCAAGAAAATCGAATTTTATCAGACTGGCGGACTCAACGTATTTTGTCGAAAACTGCGTTGAGGGCATGTCAGATTTAGCATCTTTATAAAGGGGAACGATATCCTGTAAATTTTTATCGGATATAACGACACCTGCTGCATGAACTCCTGGATTTCGGTAAAGACCTTCTAAACGTAAGGCGATTTCCATAAGCTTTTGCACCTGCGGATCCGTTTTTATAAGCTCCTGCAGAATAGGCTCTCTGTCAATACCTTCCTGCAAAGTTAAGGGATTTGTCGGACTAAACGGAATTAGTTTTGAAATTTTATCAACAAACCCGTAAGGCATTGCCAACACCCTTCCGACATCTTTTATAACGGCTTTAGCTTGAAGTTTTCCGAAAGTCGTAATCTGCGCGACCGATTGATATCCGTATTTTTCTTGTACATATCCAATGACTTCTTCTCGGCGCGCTTGGCAGAAATCGATATCAAAGTCCGGCATCGAAACACGATCAGGATTTAAAAATCTTTCGAAAAACAACTTAAATCTTATCGGATCTACATCAGTAATATGAATGGACCAAGCAACAATAGAACCGGCACCGGAGCCACGCCCAGGACCAACCGGAATACTCTGAGACTTCGCCCAGCGAACGTAATCTGCAACTATGAGAAAGTATCCGCTGAATCCCATAGTTTTGATGACACCTAATTCGTACTTCAATCTATCAAAATATATTTTCTTTTTTTGATCGTAATCTTTATCATTTTCAAAAACCGATAATTTTTCTTCCAGACCGCGACGAGCCATATCCTCGAGTTCATCATCTTGAGATTTCCCGCTTTCCGTTTTGAAAATAGGCAGTAGCGGTTTTTGCTTAGTCAGCATAAAGGAACATCTTTCAGCGATATGTATGGAATTTTCCAAAGCCTCAGGAAGATCGCTAAACAATTCATTCATTTCTTCTTGAGTTTTGAAATAATAATCCGGAAAAGAAGTCTGCCTTTCGGAATCGTAAATTGTTTTAATCTGAGAAATACAAATCAAAACATCATGAGCTTCAAAATCTTCGGGAGTCGCATAGCAAACATTATTTGTTGCTAATAAAGGTAAATTGAAATCATAAGCGAGAGAAATCATTTTCTCTTCAATCAAAGACTCAACTTCCTTGTTATGACGGGATACCTCAACATAGATTCGATTTTCAAAATACTTGTTCAAATATTTTAGATATTCCTTCGCGTCGTCGATATTGTTTTCCAGAATAAATGTTCCGAGGGATCCTTCTGCTCCTCCTGTCGCCAAGATTATATCCTGAGAATATTTTTCAAACAAATTCAACGGAATTTCGGGATGTGAATCCGAAGAAGGATGCAAATACGCATTAGATATCAACTGAATTAAATTTTGGTATCCATTTTTGTTCTGAGCGTATAACAAAACGCTGGTTGGATGTTTTGTAGGAGTAGGGTGCTGGACATTTAACTGGCATGCAACAATGGGCTGAATTCCATGGTCAGCGCATTTGATACAGAATTCCATTCCTCCAAAAAGATTATTGGTATCTGTTACGGCAACTGCCGGCATTTGATTTTCCTCGCAGAGATGAATCAATTTTTCGATCTTTATTGCTCCTTCAGCGAGGGAATATGCAGAATGCAGACGAAGATGTATAAATGGAATCATTTTTCGATTAACTTTCCATCTTTTATGAAACACTGTCGATGCATTTTCTTTGCAAGATCGTAGTTATGAGTCGCCACAATTGCCGACATATTGTTCGATTCCATGGTTTGTAGCATATCATCGAATACCGACTGAGCTGTTTCCGGATCAAGATTACCCGTAGGCTCATCTGCCAAAAGTAAAATAGGATCATTGATCATTGCACGAGCGATTGCCACTCTTTGCTTTTGCCCTCCAGAAAGTTCAGACGGAAACATCGAAATTTTATCTTGCAACCCCAACATTTCAAGAAGATATTTAGCTTTCCTTTCAGCATCTTTGCGCTTTATCCCCGCAATCAACATTGGTAACATGACGTTTTCAAGAGCGGAAAATTCCTGTAACAAATGATGATATTGATAAACAAAACCAATTTTATTTAAACGCAAGGAAGTTTTTTCATTATCAACCAAGTTCTCAATCTGTTTGTTCTCAAAAATAATGCATCCTTCTGTAGGGGAATCTAACAATCCTGCGATATGAAGCAATGTAGATTTCCCTGATCCTGATGGCCCTAACAGAGCAACAGCTTCTGATTTTTTTACGCACAAGGATACATCATCCAGCACCAGCGAATCTTTTAACGAATATCTTTTAAAAATATTTTTTAACTCAATTATGTTAGGCATATCTCAATATTTCCATAGGATTAAGTTTACTTGCTTTTCTTGCCGGATACAATGTCGCGATACAAGACAAAAAGAGAGACACGCTGATGGTCAGCGCAACATCCATCGGTCTTATCAACGAAGGAAGATGCGTTAAAAAATAAACTTCCGGAGAAAACACTTGTGTATGCAATATCGATTCCAGCCATTGCTGAATATTTTTGATATTCACGGAAAAAAGCAATCCCAAAACTGATCCGACAAAAGTTCCGGTAATTCCTATGGATGCTCCCACGGTAAAAAATATCCGAGTAATTGAAGCCCTCGAAAACCCGACCGTCCTGAGAATAGCGATATCCTTTTCCTTATCCTTTACTAACATAATCATGCAAGAAACTATGTTAAAACTCGCGACCAAAGTTATCAAAGTCAGAATCAAAAACATTACGTTGCGCTCGATTTCAACCGCACGCATAAACGAACTATTGCTAGACTGCCAATCTGTAATTACAAATAAATTTTGAAACTCTTTGCGAATCGATGATTTTATTTCTTTTATATTCAAAGGATTGTCGGTAAAAATCGAAATCACTCCTATGTGATTTTTCATTTTAAACAGTTTTTGAGATATATTCAGCGGAATATACGCAACTGATTTATCATACTCATGCATTCCCGATTTAAACGTAGCGACTAACCTGAAAGTTTTTTTTCGGGGAATGAAACCGAATCCGGTTTCTTCCATTTCCGGAACTATTAAAACAACCTCATCTCCTAAAATCAGACCTGAACGAGTCGCTAATGAATGTCCCAAAACTATCTCATTATCATTGCCGAACGATTCTAACGAACCCGATACAATGTTTTCAGAAATGAGAGATTTATTTTGCAAATCCGTCTGTCTGATTCCGTATGTCAGTGAACCTCTTACATTTCTTCGATTTGAAATTAAAGCCTGCTTCTCTATTCCCGGAACAACTTTTTTTATTCCGTTTATTTTCTGCAACTTATCGACAGTTTCATCAAGATTGATCTCTTTTGTGGGATATATGGAAATGTGTCCATTGAAACCAACCACTCTTTCCGTAAATTCCTTCCGAAATCCATTCATGACGGAAGTTACTACTATCAATGTTGCAACTCCCAGAGCAATACCAATCAAAGAGAAGGAAGCAATGGCCGAAATCGCCCTTTCTCTTCCCTTTGATTTTATATAACGCCATGCCAGTAAAAATTCGGTTGCAATCACTTCTTTAGAAATCTCCCAATAACTTCATCGACAGATAACTTAGCGATTTCCCCGGTTTTTCTATTTTTTAGCTCAACAACCCCCTGGGATAAATTTTTTTCTCCCACAATTATCTGCCAAGGTATTCCTATCAAATCCGCATCGCCTAATTTTTCACCAATCGACATGTCACGATCGTCGTACAAAACCTCTTTTGATTCTGACAAAGCTCGATAAATTTTATTACACGCTCCAACGCAATCCTTATTTGAAGTATGAAGATTCAACAAAGTAACATCGAATGGGGCTACAGGTTCTGGCCATATAATTCCTCGCTCATCATGGAAAGCTTCAATAATTGCGGCGATCAATCGGGAAACTCCGATGCCGTATGATCCCATTTCTGGATATAATTTCTGTCCGTTTTTATCAAGCACGAACGCATTCATCGGCTCGGAATATTTTTTTCCAAAATAGAATATGTGTCCCACCTCAATACCCTTGGAAACCATCAATTCGCTTTGCGGAATAGGAGAGGTATTAGGATCATATTTTTCATCCGTGACCGCAAACACCTTCATGAGTTCTTCGTCAGAAGCTGTAAGTAATTTTTTGTCGTAATAAAGCGTACTTTCACCGGTTTGAGCAAGAATCTGAAACTCGTGACTCATATTTCCGCCGATCGCTCCTGAGTCTGCCTGTACAGGAATCGGAGTCAGTCCCATTCTCCTGAAGGTCCGAATATAGGACTTGAAAACCTTATGATAAATTTTCTCTGCCTCCTCAAAAGTTGATGCGAAAGAATATCCGTCCTTCATCAAAAACTCTCGACCTCTCATGACACCGAATCTCGGACGAATCTCATCACGGAATTTCCAATGAATCTGGTACAAGATCGTAGGCAAGCCTTTGTAACTTTTTATATATTTTCTGAAAACATCCGTTGCTTGCTCTTCGTTGGTCGGACTGTAAAGAAATTTTCCGCCCTTGCGGTCAGTGATACGCAGCATTTCCTTTCCGTAGTCATCATACCGCCCGCTTTCTATCCATAATTCCGCAGGCTGGACAGTCGTAAAGTATACTTTGTTCGCACCGATTTTATCTTGTTCCTCACAAATAATTTTCATTATTTTCTCAAGAACTCTCACCGCTAAAGGTAGCCAATAATAAATCCCTGATGCTGCTTGAGAAATCATACCCGCTCTCAGCATTAACTGATGAGATGCTATTTTCACATCTGAAGGAATATCTTTGGAGGTTGGTGCAAAAAATTTAGAAAATAACATAATCTCCCCGCCTAGTATTTCTCGTAAATATAACAATCTTTTCAAATCATTGATAGACACTCAACAAAATTTAACAGCTAAAGTTTGAAAAAGGAAAACACAAAATGGAGCGGGTGATGGGAATCGGACCCACGTACTCGGCTTGGAAGGCCGATGCTCTACCATTGAGCTACACCCGCAATGCGAAGGTTAATCTATTAGATCTTTTGAAAATTTGCAAGCACTATTTGTAAATTTACCGAAAATAATTTAGATTGATTAACATGTCAGCTGATGTGAATAATGATTTTTTTGAGGTAAAGAACGGTCGTACTTATCTTAGAGTTAAGGTTACGACAAAGGCTTCTAAAAATGCAATAACAGGAGTAAAAAATAATGAGTTGCTGGTTAGCGTTACTTCAGTGCCCGAGCATGGAAAAGCCAATGAGGCAGTTATAAAGTTACTCAGTAAGCTGCTTAAATGTGCAAAAACGAAACTGGATTTAGTTTCCGGAGATAAAAGCAGGAATAAGTTATTTCGAATAGATGAAATTTTGGACTTTTCGAAATTTATGCAAAGTGTAGACGTGAAAAAAGTAAAAAGGAGAGGAGAATTAAGATGAGAAACAACGGGAGATCAAACGATGAAATCAGAAAAGTTGAAATTATTCCGGATTATTTGGAGCATGCAGAAGGGAGTTGTTTAATATCATTTGGGAAAACTAAAGTCTTATGTGCAGCCACAATAGAAGAAAAAGTTCCTGGTTTTCTCAAAGGAACAGGGCAGGGATGGATCACCGCTGAATATTCATTACTTCCCAGATCTACTGGAACTCGAACCGACAGGGAAGCTGTGAAAGGTAAGCAATCAGGACGGACTCACGAAATACAGAGGCTTATCGGACGTTCTCTCAGAGCGGCGGTGGATTTGGTTGCACTGGGCGAAAGACAGATAAAAATCGATTGCGACGTAATTCAAGCTGACGGGGGAACTCGCACTGCTTCCATATGCGGAGCTTGCGTCGCCTTAGGAATCGCCATCAACAGTTTAAAACTGGAAACCAATCCGTTAAAACATTTGATCGCGGCAATTTCCTGCGGAATAGTAAATGGTGAAGTTCTTTTGGATCTTGACTATTCTGAAGACTCCAGTGCAGAAGTAGATGCGAATTTTGTGATGGTTGAAAACGGAGACCTCGCAGAAATTCAAGCCACCGGAGAAAAAGGATTATTGAAAGACCGACAGTTTCTTCAAATGCTGACCTATTCTCGTAATGGCTTGAACCAACTTTTTGAAATGCAAAGGAAAATATTACAGGTTAATTTGTAATTACGGTATCTTTAAGCTGAAATACAATGGAAGATTTATCAATTTATATTCATTGGCCTTTCTGTAAGTCGAAATGTCCATATTGCGACTTTATGAGCATTCCGAAAAATGATTCAAAGGAATACGAAGAGGTTGAGAATTGGCTTTTAAAAGATCTGAAAATTAGTTTAAGAGAATTAGAAGATCCTTTCATAAAAACGATATTTTTCGGAGGAGGAACTCCTTCTTTGATGGGGCCGAAAACTATAGAAAAAATAGTTAATTTCATCACAAAAAATTATAAAACAGATCATGATATTGAAATTTCTTTAGAAGCTAATCCTGCAACTTTTTCAAACAAGAAATTACAAGAAATAAAGGATGCTGGCGTAAATAGACTATCACTTGGAGTACAAAGTTTTCAGAATAAGAATTTAAAATTTTTAGGACGCATCTACGATTCCGAACAAGCTTTAAAAGCCGCCGAAATGGTTGCAAGTATTTTTTCAAATTACAGCTTTGATTTTATTTATGGATATCAAACACAGTCAATGGATGATTTAAAAGATGATCTAACTAAAGCAGTAAATTTCGATTGTCCACATGTTTCTTGTTATCAATTGACATTTGAAGAAGGGACTCCTTTTTTTCAATTGCTAAGGGAAGGGAAAATTCGTCCAATCAATGAAGAGCAGGAAGTGGAAATCTTTGAATATATACAAAATTTTTTACGGGAGTTTTTCTTTAATCGTTATGAAATTTCGAATTATGCACTAAAAAATTTTGAATCAAAGCATAATCTGGCGTATTGGAAATATCAAAATTACCTCGGTATAGGTCCGTCGGCTCACAGCAGATTGGTTTTCGATAATCAAAAATATGAATTAAAAAAATATTCAAATCTTGATAAATGGAAATCGAATTTGTCGAATAATCCGCCTGCCTATGAAGAAAAGCGAATATTGACAGATTACGAGCAGTTGGAAGAGATTTTCGTAATGGGATTGAGATTGTCTGATGGAATATTAGTAGAAAGCTTGAAATCGAAGTTTTCTGATTCAATGTTGAACTCAATTTTTGAAAGAATAGTTTTTCTCCGCGATAAAAATCTATTAAAAAAATCTGATACTCACATAAGGCTATCTGAAAGCGGAGTACTGAAGCAAAATTCCATAGTGGAATTTTTATTTAATTAACAAATTATCAATATCTTGCATTTAACCTTGAAGTATGATGAACGAGATGTTTAAGCTTAACGGCAACAGTTCAGATGCTAATCTGTATTTAGGACACAGACAACGTCTTAAAAAGAAATTCTTGTTATCTCCAAAAAGTTTTTTGGATTACGAAATTTTGGAAATGCTCTTATTCAACATTTTTTCGAGGAAAGATACAAAAGCTATTGCCAAAAATTTAATACAAAAATTCGGAACGCTTAAAGCCGTAATATTCGCGTCAGAACAAGAAATAAAAAAAACTCAAGGATTAGGTGAATCCGCAGTAATATTTTTTAAATTATTAAGAGAAACTTTTTCGAGGCTTTCGTTACAACCACTGAAGGAAGAAACAATAATATCGTCCAATCTTCATGTTATTGAGTATTACAGGAATTTGTTATCTCTGGAGAAAAAAGAACAATTTCGCGTCATGTTTATAAATAATAAAAACAAACTCATTGCTGAGGAACAACTGCAACAGGGAACAGTGGATCAAACTCCGATTTATCCTCGAGAAGTAATTCAGAAGGCACTTGAGCATGGCGCGAGTGCTATTATATTAGTACACAATCATCCGAGTGGATCACCATATCCGTCAAAAGAAGATATTGATGTTACAAGAAATTTGAATATCGTTGTTCAACGAATTAATCTAAAGTTACTTGATCACATAATTATTGCAGAGAATTCCAGTTATTCTTTTGCGGAACATAACTTATTATGAAAAGATTTGAGTTTTTTACTATTGCAATATAAAATGTCTCTCTAAGCGATTTAATCAGTGTGATAGGGTAGACATATATGAAGTTTTTAGATAGGGCTAAAATATTTCTGAAGGCCGGAGACGGTGGAGATGGTTGTTTAAGTTTTCGTCACGAAAAATTTCTTGAATATGGAGGACCTGACGGCGGAGATGGTGGAAATGGTGGAAGTATTTATTTTGAAGGAGTAAATCACCTCAATACATTGATTGATTATAGGTATCAACAGCATTTTAAGGCTCAGCGAGGTGAAAATGGACGCGGAGCAAATTGCTACGGAGCAAAAGGAAAAGATTTGATTTTGAAAGTTCCTGTTGGTACAGAGATTTTGGATGAGTCAAGAGAATACGTCTTGGCAGATATTGTCGAAGAAGGCCAAGTTTTCATGATAGCCAAAGGAGGGAAGGGAGGTCGAGGAAATACAAAGTTCAAATCGTCAACAAATCAGGCTCCAAGACGCGCTGATAAAGGAACTACAGGTGAGGAACTTTGGGTATGGCTTCAATTAAAATTAATTGCCGATGTAGGATTAATCGGGTTACCTAATGCTGGAAAGTCTACTTTCCTCTCTGTAACTACAAGAGCTAAACCAAAGGTTGCTGACTATCCTTTCACAACAATCATTCCTCAATTAGGAGTCGTTAATATAAATAGGAGGGAACTTGTCCTTGCCGATATTCCCGGGCTTATTGAAGGTGCTCATGAGGGCAAGGGACTTGGTGATAAGTTTTTAGCTCATGTGGAAAGATGTCGTGTGCTGATCCATATAGTAGACATAAACCAAAAAGATATTCTAGAGGCCTATGAAAAAGTAAGAAGCGAATTGCAAATGTATGGTTGCGATTTGGATAAAAAACCTGAAGTTATTGTAATAAATAAGGCAGATATTGTTGATGATGAGCTTGCAGAGTGGATACAAAATGATTTTATCAAAAAATACAACAAAAAAGTTTTTCTCATCTCCGCTTTCAATAAAGATGATCGAGTGAATGCGGTTTTGCAAGAAGTCGAACGTCTGCATTCGGAATGTCTGCAATCTGAGTTAGATGAAATGCAAAAAGATTTAGAGACAAACTCATTTACCGAAACGGAAGAAAATATTGCATCTTTTGGCGAGGAAATTTTATGATAGGTCGCGGAAAATTAGGATACATATACATAGTTTTAGGTGTTATCCTCTACTCTTTTTCCGATGCCATTATGAAAAATGCGATGGGTATTTATAGTGTCCACCAAGTAATATTTTTACGAACATTTTTTCGATTTATTCCTATCTTGGCATTGATGTTTTTTGCTCAAAACAACCCTTATTGCAGTCAAAGAAAAAAAGAGAATATTTTTCGAGCTATTCTTGCCTCAGGTGGAACTTATTGCGCAATGATGGCTTATAAATACGCAGCTATGACAGATGTATTTGTAATCGGGGGAACAACAGCGATCTTTGTAATTCCTCTTAGCGTTTGGATTTTGAAGGAAAAATTTAACAAGATGAATTTGTTTGCCGTTGTTCTCGGATTTTCAGGAATTTGTTTTGCTTTCCGCCCAGGAAGTGGCATTTTTCATTTTGGAATTTTATTCGCTGTTTTCGCATCACTGATTGCCGCAGTCAATCAAGTTCTGATAAAAAAATTAGCTTTTACTGAAAGTGAGTTTACCATAATTTCCTATCATAATACTTGTTTGATTTTAGTTGCATTGATTTTTGGTTGGAAGGAATTTCACTGGGTATCTTTAAATGACATTACCGTTTTAAGTTTAGGCGGTATAATTGGGGCTTTTGCTCAATATTCCATAACAAAGGCGTTTAAGTTATCCTCAAGTTCCGGACTGGCTTCTGCGGCGTATGTGATGTTGATTCCTAATACGATTATAGATTACTTTATATTTAAACAAACTCCAGATATCTACATACTGATTGGTCTGATTCTAATTTCAAGCGGTTCATTCATCGCATTTAGATTGCAATCAAAATTAAAATGACAATCAATTTCAATGCAACGCCGGCAGATTTTTTGCTGACCGATTTTACGTAATTTTGCACCTTCAAAAAAGCTCGCTTTTCCAGTTGTCTAATGCGTTCAGTAGAGAGATTCATAATTTGTCCGATCTCTCTTAAAGATTTCGTTGGATTGGAAAGTCTGTACAAGCAAAGAATATCATGTTCTTTTTTGGTAAGTGTATTCAAAGCATCGTGTAGTACTGTTTTTCGATAGTTATATTCTTGCTCATCAAAGAGTCTACTATCAGGACGAGATTCTGCATCAGAGATAAAATCTATCCAACTTGAACTGGAATCACTATCTATGGGGGAATTTATCGAAAAATCTCTGCGGCTAAATCTCATTTCTGCAATCTTTACAGATTCTTCTGAAACTCCGGATTTTTTTGAGATATCTTTTATTTCTTCAGAGGAGAAAGACTCAATTCCAAGTAATTGCTTTAATTTTCTGAGCCCAAAAAACATTTTTTTATTGCTTTTCGATGAACTTAATTTAACTATAGACCATGAATTGTAAATAAATTCCTGGATTTTTGCTTTTATCCACCAAGCAGCATAAGTGGAAAATCTATAGCCGATAGTAGGATCAAAATGTTGTATAGCATGCATGATTCCTAAATTTCCCTCTGCGACTAGGTCAGAAATTGGTAAACCGTAACCAGAATATCCTTTTGCAATTTTGAATACCAACCTTAAATGACTGCTTATTATTTTGTTTAAAGCATCTCGATCGCCCGTTTCTTTCCATTTGCTTGCCAATAAAAATTCTTCGTCTTTTTCTAATACCGGAATACTTTTTATGCTGGAAATATAGGAAGACAAATTATCTTCATCAAATATCGAATATGAGCCCATGGAAATTTTCAATCTTCACAAACAAAAGTAGTGTATCAAAAATTTAAAACAAAATAAAAACAAATTCATACAACATTGTTGAGAATAACACAATAAGATTTGTCTGTCTGGAATTTATATATTGATTTAACATAATCACAATTATTTTTTTTGATCTTAATGGAATCTCAAACAGCAAATCCATAAGATCCGTCGATTTCAACCTTTTACCTTTGATTTCGTTTTATAAGTTCCTTTAAGTATTTTGCTTTTTCTATATATGAATTCTCCTTTTCTTTATCCAATTGCGAAATACATATGTCTAACAAACGTTCTGCAACAGAAAAATTTCCAATAATCAGATTTTCTTGCGCCAGCATGAAATTTGAAATTCCTATCTTATTTTTCTTTCCGTACGCTTTAGCTAATAATCGAAAAATATCGCTATCAAAATACAATTTATACTTTGCATCTTCTAGAATTCGAATGGCTGTTTCCAAGTCACGGTTTGCTTCAACTAGTACTTCTGCATAATCTTTTTTTATTAAATTGTTTAAATCTTGATTGTAAATCTGTTTGTAAATTTTAATTGACTCACTTAAATTTCCGGATTCATAAAGCAAATGAGCCAATGTCTCTTTATAAAATATGTCACTTGGATTCTGTTCGGATAATCTTTTCATTAGAGTTATCGCTTTAGATATTTTTCCGCAGCGATGAAAATATATTGCTTGAGAATACGGATCTTCGGGTAAATTTTGATCCTTCAAAAAAGCTTTGAGTTTTCTCAAAATTCTTGAGTACTTTTTTGTTAAGTTTCTGATCGCATTTTCATTGATCTTTTTTTCGAATTTGCAAGAACGATTTTTAAGAGCAATAATGCGAGAGTTCGCATCAGGATGAGACTTAACATATTCCGGAATGTATTCACCTCCATTCAGTATATTGTCGTCTTGAAAAGCCTGAAACACTGAAATCATATGTTTCGGGTCGTATCCTAGCTTTTCCACATATGATGCCCCAAGAGCGTCCGCAGCAGCTTCTTCTCCTCGACTATATCTGAGGAAAAACCTTTCATCTGCCATGAGATATCCGAGACTTGCTGCCATGGCCTTTTCTGAACCTGTGAGAATTGTGGCTAACAACCCCGCTAACATCGCTCCTGTTGTATTTTGTTGCCGGTTAAGAATTCCCGCCATTAATCGATTTATATGTCCTGCCGCTATGTGAGCAGTTTCGTGAGAAAGCACCGCAATGATCTGTATTGGATCCTTAAATTTCAGCAACAACCCCGAATTTACGAATATGTACCCATTGCCTATAGTAAAAGCATTAACTTCGTCAGAATTTACCACGAAAATCTTTGCTGATTTTTCTTGCAGTCCCGCTACTTTAAAAATTGGCTTGACCATGTCCGTCAGCACAGACTCGATTTCGGCATCACGAATCAGACTTATGCCAATACAGTCCTCAAACGTTAAAAGACAGAACAGAAGAATTTTAAAAAATTTCATTATCCGATTGCTTTTTTTAGTGACATATTAACTTGCAGAATTGTTGCTATCAAGCTATAAAAATTAGCCTCCTTTTAAATATTTAAAACAAATCTATTGCAAAGTTCAAAAAACACCTATACCATTTTCGCTGAGATGGAGTTGGGAGGTTTTAATATGATAAAAAGAGTAATTGGTGCGGCGATTATTGCAGTTGGTTTGGTGGGATTCGGTTCTGGGTTTGGGTATCTTCGTACTTATTATAGAGAAAATACTTCAAATTTAATAACGGTCAAGGGATTAGCTGAAAAAATTGTACGTTCTGATATCGCGGAGATAAGCGTTAAGTTTTCCAACGACAAGTTTAAAAATCTGGAAGATCTCTATAAAAAGCGTGCGGCAGATAGAGAGAAAGTCCTTGCTTTTTTAAAAGAGCATGGCATAACGGATGAGGAAATTATAAATTTTTCGGTGGATACTTATGATTACACTGAAGAAACAAGAGAAAACACTGATTCGAACACTGTTATCAGTACTCGAAAGGACAGGTATTTCAGATCAAGCGATGAATTCAACATACAAACAAAGCAATTTGAAAAAGTTGACGCCTTAAAGTTTGATATAATGAATCTTTTATCAGAGAATGTTTTCATAACGTTTGATTATAAATATAAGCTGGCAAATTTCATTGATATAAAACTGGACCTGATGAAAGAAGCTTCGGCAAATGCCCGAAAGAACGCTGAAGTTTTTGTTGAACCTCAAGGTCTTACAATAGATGACGTTATGTATCTTAGGCAGGGAGAGGTTACGATTCGTGCTGAAGATGAGAATGAAGATGTTTCTTCTTGGAATTCTAGAAGAGATAAAAGTGTAAATAAGAAGCTGCGACTTGTTGTGCATGCAGGTTTTTCGAAAAAGAAAATTTAATATCTTTGCGAATGGCATCTGATTTGTTATTTACTTTTGTGGAGGTTCTCTCTGTTTAAAAGGATATATCCAATTGGAACAACCAATAAGGTCAGCAAAATGCCGCTGATTCCGCCGAAAACTTCAACGATACCCAAATTTTGACGGCTGACGCAACTGGCTCCTGTCGCGAGCATAAGCGGAACAGCTCCAGCGACAGTGGAAATTCCTGTCATCATGATCGGACGCAATCTTAGACGGGCTGCCTCGAGCAAAGCTTCCTTCATTCCCATGCCTGATTCTCTCAACTGATTTGCAAATTCAACGATAAGAATTCCATGCTTTGAATTTAATCCTATCAGCATAATTAAACCGATTTGAGAATATATATTCATTGTGTATCCGAGGAAATACAATGCGGTGAGAGCACCCAATCCTCCCAGTGGAACACTCAACATAACAATTAGCGGATGTTTAAAACTTTCAAACTGCGAAGCCAAAGCCAAGTACGAAATTAAAACAGCCAATGAGAAAATAAATAACATACTTCCGTCTGATTCTTTGTAATCTTTGGATTGACCACGGTAGAACATTTGGGCATATTCAGGTAACTTACTTTTTACTTTAGTTTCAACGTAGTTCAAAATGTCGCTCATAGCATATCCTGAACTGATATTTCCGGAAAAAGTAATACATCTGGTTCGATCGTGACGCGCTAAGGACCGAGGTGTTCCTGATTCTTTTATATCTGTGAGATTGTCTAAAGGTATCAATTGATTACTGCCTGATCGAACGTAAATATTCGAGACATCTCTCATATCCGAACGGCTTTCTCGATCCGCTTGCAAAATAACATCGTATTCTCGCCCACCATCAATATAAGTGGTAACAGTCTTTGACCCAAGCATGGTTTCCAAAGTGGAGCCTATAGTTTTTGCAGAAATGTTAAGGTCCCCTGCCCTGTCTTTATCTACATTTACAAAAAACTTCGGCGTAGTTTCTTTATAATCACAATCGATATCAGAAATTCCCGGATATTTTTTCAATTCTTCCAGTATGACATTTTTCCATTGGGCCAGCTCCTCATAGTCAGGACCTCCAACGACGAACTGCAGCGCGTGAGAACCGCTCGCCCCTATTCCCATCGGCAGAATCGGAGAAACACTAACTCCGGCAATTTCTCCTAAAATTTTCTTGAATTGTGCCGCAATTTCGAAGGTAGATTTTTTTCTGTCTTCCGAATTAATGAATTCGATATTCATATGTCCTGAATTTACCGCACCATCCGCATCTCCAAACCCCGGAACTGTCGTCGTAATATTCTTCGCAATGCCTTCATCTAATACTACTTTTATTTTCTTTAAAATTTGTTGAGCATAATCTCTCATAACATAGAATCCGGCTCCTTCTCGTGCCGTGATTTTCAAAAATATCGAATTTCTGTCTTCCTTGGGTTCATATTCTCCCGGAAGAATCACAAAAAATACACCGACAATTGTTACAATCGCGACAAAAATCATCACAATATACTTTTTGTAATTCAATAAGCTAACCAAAATATTTTTATAAAATTTTCCGCTTTTTTGAACAACTCTTTCTACCCACATATTAAATTTATCGGATCGATCTATCGCTCGTAAAAATCTTGAACACAACATAGGGGTAAGAGTCAGTGCGACAAAAGATGATAGACAGACAGAAGTGGACATGGCTACAGAAAATTCCGTAAACATTTTTCCTGTCTTCCCCGGAAGCATTGAAATCGGAAGAAATACTGATAGCAGAACAACCGTTGTGGATATGACAGCAAACAAAACCTGATTTGATCCTTTTTTAGCCGCATCCATTGCTGACTCGCCATTCTCAATATGTCTTTGGATATTTTCCAATACCAAAATCGCGTCATCGACAACTATACCGATTGCCAATACCATCGCCAACAAAGTGAGCATATTTATTGTGTAACCTAAACTATTCAGAACGATGAAGGAACCTATTATCGATACGGGTACCGTGATTGCAGTTATGATCGCAGCCCGAATCGATCCTATAAATACAAAAATTATCAAAAACACTAATATTGCAGCAATTATCAAAGAATAAAATACCTCTCTTATCGAATCGTTTATGAATTGAGACTCATCCCTCAGTATTGTCATAGACATTCCCTTAGGCAGATTTTTCTCCAAAGTTTTTATCAAAGCACGAACATCTTTAGATATTTGTATAACATCTGCTGTTTGAGATTTTGAAACTCGAATGGCTACCGATGGCTCTCCGTTCGCCTCGAAAAAACTTCTACTGGATTTGGTATCTATCACAACTTTTGCTATATCTGAAATTCTGATTGGATGTCCCTGTTCATCGCGCGAAATAATAATTTTTTCAAAATCTTTCGGCGATGAAAATTGTCTGTTAATTGTTATCGGAAATTCCATGAACTTCGATTCGATTCGTCCTGCCGGATATTCGACATTTTCAGTTCTGATAGCATTTTCAACATCTTCAACCGTGATATTGTGGGCCGCCAGTTGCTCTTTGTTTACCCAAATCCTCATGGATTTTTCTTGATTTCCAGCAATATCAACCGACGCAACTCCCTCAATGACCGAAAATTTATCCAAAATATATCGATTCAGGTAATCCGTGATTTCCATTCCAGACATCGGAGCAGAGACCGAGATCATCACGCAAGGAAATCCTCCTGTGTCGTATTTCCGAATGACAGGAAGATCTGCTCCGTCAGGTAATCTATTGTATATTCTGCTGACTCGATCTCGTACGTCATTAGTTGCATTATCAAGATCTCTATCTATTGAAAATTCCAGTTTGACATTTGAACGACCATCTTTACTTGTCGACTGAATGTTATCCAACCCCTCGATTCCGGCAACTGCGTTTTCTATTTGCTGAGTGATTTTGGTTTCAACAATGCTTGAAGAAGCCCCTGTGTAGGTAGTTGAAACAGAAATAGTCGGAATTTCGATATTCGGATATTCTCTTATTCCGATTTTGCGCAAATTTAAATATCCGAATAATAGAATTAAAATCATAAAAACCAGAGTAGTAATAGGACGTTTTATGGAAAAGTTGCAGATATTCATTTGATTCCATCCGTATTTTCGGAGAACGTGGAATATTCGACAGAACGTTCGGAATTTTCGGAAATTTTCACCATATCTCCGTCGGAAATTTTCACAACTCCGTCAACAATTACCCTATCCGATGAAGTTAGTCCTTTCGTAACCTCGACAAGATGATCTCTTCTTTCTCCTATTTCAATTTCTTTTTGCTTTGCTCTATTTTCAGAATCTACTATATATACGTAATGCTTTTCGCCGACATTTAAAACCGCGCTCTCCTGAATCTGAATAGCATTTCTGTCTTGCATTTCTATAGTAACATTTAACATCATACCTGATCGCAAAAGATAATCTTTATTTTCGATAATGCCACGCACGGATATACTTCGAGAAACAGCTGATATACGAGGAGATACAGCTTGTACTGAACCGAAAAACTTCTTGCCCGGTAACGCGATGCCTGTAGCTTCAATTTTACAACCTTTTGTAATCAACGATAAATATTTCTCTGGCACAGAAAAATCCACTTTTATGTTTTTGATATCATCTATGGTGGTAATCACGGTTCCGGGAGAAAGGAGAGCTCCGACACTTATTTTTCTGAGCCCCAGCATTCCGTCAAACGGAGCGACAATGGTTCTTTCTTTTATCTCTTCTTCGACCTCTGCTAATTTTGCTTGAGCATCCTGAACCTTTGTATTTTGCGAATCATATTCTTTCGCGGCGATAACATTTCTCTTTTTCAGCGTTGAAATTCGAGTTAATTCTCTCTGTTGCTCCTGAAGATTAATTTCCGCCTGCTTCTTCTGCGCCAACAGTTTATCAATATTTTGTTGAACGAGAACATCCCCCTTCTTCACGAAATCGCAATCGGAAAAATTTATCTTAGTGACTTTTTGAGCCACGCTGGATGTTATATCTACGGATTCATTCGAAACCGCAGTTCCGATAAATTCCAAAACCGTATGAATCCTTGATTCCGTAACTTGGCTGACTTTTACTGAAACCTGAGGTCTTTCTTTAACTCTTGTTGTCTTGGTATTATCAAATAACTTATATACCGAAAACACCAATAACAAAACAAATAGCAATCCGATTTTTTTTCTATTCATATCTTTAAATTAAAGTAACAATACCAAGTATTTTTACCAAAAAGATATTAAAAAAACGTTAACCTTTCTTAAGATTTTGAGTAAAGTAATTAATCCCTATCGCGTCTCTGACTTCTTGCAGAGTTTGATTGGCAACGATCGCAGCTTTTTTGCTGCCTTCGGAAATTATTTCCAAGAGATCTTTTTTCTTCAAAATCGCTCTTTTTTCGCGAATCGGAAGCAGCATTTTTTGCAGAACATCGTTCAGTAAGGACTTCAAAACAGTGTCGCCCAGTCCTCCCTTACGATACTTTGCTTTCAGATCTTCGATCTCTGCTTTTTCTTCATAAAAAGCATCGAGATACGTAAACACGACATTACCTTCGACCTGTCCCGGATCTGAAATCTTGATGTGGTTAGGATCAGTATACATAGACCAAACCTTTTTCTTAACGACCTCCGCTGAATCGCTCAGAAATATAGCATTATTCAGTGACTTGCTCGCCTTCGCTTTGCCGTCGATTCCCACCAGGCGTGACGTTTTACTTAAACATGCTTTCGCCTCTTTCAAACAGTTGGTATTGTAAGTCCGATTGAATCGGCGAACAACCTCGTTGCAAAGTTCGATGAGTGGCAGCTGGTCCTCTCCGACCGGAATAATTTCCGCTTTGAACGCCGTAATATCCGCCGCCTGGCTTATCGGATAACAGAAAAATCCAACTGGAATGGTATCGCCGTAACCTTTTTGCTGAATTTCGTTTTTCACTGTCGGATTTCGCTCCAATCGCGAGGTGGTTACTAAATTCATGTAGTACATCATAAGTTCCGGCAGTGCAGAAATTTGAGATTGTACAAAGATCGTTGAAATATTCGGATCAATTCCCACTGAAATATAATCAGCAACGACCTCCAATAGGCTCTCCTGGATTTTAGACGGATTTGCAAAATAATCAGTCAACGCCTGAACATCCGCCACCATCACGTACTGGTCGTACTGATGCTGCAGTGCAACTCGATTTTTCAAAGTGCCGATATAATGTCCGAGATGAAGGCAACCTGTCGGTCTGTCCCCTGTCAGCGCAATCTTCTTATCCATGCTAAATCCTTAAAAGTGGTGCCCTTGGCCGGAATCGAACCAGCACATCCTAATGGACAACAGATTTTGAGTCTGTCGCGTCTACCAGTTCCGCCACAAGGGCAACTACGCATTATGAATACCTTAAATTTCGCTTCGATGCAATAGCCTGTTGGAAATAATTAATAAAAATAGCAGGAAGTTCCTGCAGCCTGTGTTTTTTACTCCGATACGACAGTATGCCCTCTGCATCTGAATCGATTTTTGTGATTTCGCGGCATACTGTGGTATAGATATACAGCAAAAATACCGCGTCAAGGCGCTGCCTGGTAACTTTTTGTTAACCGTTTCCTGCGAGAATGACGAAGTATGAGTTTTTGTAACAAGGAGCACGTAATGAATTGGTTTGCCAAAAAGGTATTTGACGGGGGGGGATCAAAAAAATCGTTGTAAATCATATAATTATACTTTAAAATTTGCAAAAAACTTCAAAAGTTTATCCGAAAATCTGAAAAATTTGTATGAGAAAGCAGAGCGATTTTTAACACCGCGCTGTGAGAAAGAATTATCTAGAGGAGCGGTTTTGATCGAGTTCGCAATTTGCATACCGATTTTGATTATTTTGTTGTTCTACATCCACGACTTGGTGAAAATTAAAAGATATTATTCTCAAACCGAGTTTGTCGCACAACAGGCTGTTAATATGATCCAAAATATTTCACAGAATAGAACGAATAAGGAAATAACTATTAAAGATTTAAAGTATGTATGTTCACTTGCTTGGCTGACTCTGTATCCCGCACAAACTATGTATGTCAACAGTCAAGGAGGAAGAATACATGATCTTTCCCATGAGCCATGGCTTCATGTGTTCTATGTAAAAGGACTTCCTGATGGCAAAGCTTCAATCATATGGGGTTGCCTCATTTTTGGAAACAAGAATGCTCCTAATTGGGGATATTGGTATCATGATAATAGTTGCATATATACTAATCTTCAGTGGAAAACTAATGCGGCGCCTGAAAGTATTTATCCCTCTCTAAAAATACAAGATGGAGAAGTAAAAATCATAATAGATACTCATTTATATTGCAATTCTTCCATATATAACAAAAATGCAAACATAACTAGTAAACGCCAGGCATTTGGATGCCATTTGGTATTTCCCAAGCATTCATCTTCTCATTCCGAGATGTTCTTTAATTCCGTTGTCGTCTTCACCCCAAAACCAGGATTATTCAGTGAAACTGCGCCGTCATAACAAATAAGAGAATTGTCGCCTCCAGAGGCACTCTGGCTCCAACCTCCGGCTTATTCAGTGAAACCGCGCCATAATATAGGTAATCGCTTATCAAAAGGGCATCAAAAATAATCTCAAAAGGATCAATTTGTTGTGCTATTTTGACAAGACTGCTTGCGTTTTTGTTTAATTTTTACCGAAAAATCTTCGCGGTACTTTTTTCTCACAATCGTGTATTCAAATTTAAAGAATCGGGATATGTGTTAGTTCTTTTCCTGACGATACTTCCTATATTTTTGTTTGGGGCAAAAATGGTTTTAGATAAAATGACGGAAACCCATGTAAAAATTGAACAATCAAAAGGCACGGTAACTTATTTTAAGCGCTGTGCAAAGGAAGCAGCTCTCGCTGTGGCTAAGAACTGGAATCCAGGATTAAATTTGTCATACCAAAAGAATGCATTGATGAAAGTAGCGGATGCAGTATATAACGATAGTCCCTGCTATGTGATGAACAACTCAGGAACGACAGGAGTCATTGGTACAGCGATTGCTGGATTAGACGAAAAAAAGTCGGTTAACGTATCTCAGACAGGAAGTAAGTTCAATCCGATAAAAGCGACTTATAACGAAATAAAAACCTATTCTTCGATTATGGCAGAAAAAGAAATCAAATACAGCAATGCGACAAAATATTTACTGAGATACTACAGAGGTTATTATACGAGCAATTACAATGGAGGTGGAGGAGTCTATGGAAATACCTACTTTAGGATGTGGAGAGAGATAGATTTAAATACAGCTCCGTCTTACAGGTATAGTTATTTTGATGAAATAGATGAGACAGAAAAGGCAAACCGCAATTACGTTTTAAAGCATCATGATATTTATGGGTTACCATGTATGGGACGCGTAGGTCACTTTACGAGCTATCCTTATTATCCTACTAATGGATATTTTTGGCCTGGATGTGACACTTATCATTCCACATGGATAATGACCATACCGAGTACGTCATCATCGGTCTCTCAATATTATCCGTGGAAATATCACAGTTCATCCAGTGCTGCAGGAAACATAAAAACAGCGACAACGACTTACAAATCGAGGACAACTCCGTCGGGAACGGACCCTGTGAATATAACGGTGGATGGCGACCGAATTAAAGTGACAACAGACTCTGGCACAGGATACCAAGGCACCACTGGTTATGCGCAGCCTGCACAATTGAATGTTGATATAGTGTTGGCGATTCCAGTAAATGGAGCTGCATGTAACACAAGCAACAACGATGCGGCGTCTGCGACAGCGGGAACACCGATGACCTCATCGGAATATGGTTCCCACACATATCCGACACAAACTACTCCGGCTTTTTCCTCTAACACAACAGGCACCCCTCTCTATCAAATGGGTCAAGCTTGCAAAAATTTTGTGAAAGACAATTTCTACCATATCAAAGGAGTAACGATGGGCCTGATTCCATATTCCGCAAAGGTATCGATCAGTCCTGACAAGGCGAGCAGTTACACAATCGCGATACCGCCGTTTGTTGAATATACACCGTGGACGAATCCGTATTATCCAACAGCAGTGATGTACGGAACGAGCGGAGAGAAAGACGCACCTCTGGTGCAGGGGTATAAAACTACGGCGATAGGTTCGGGACAAACTCTTCCAACAACGAATACGCCATACTACTGGGGAGGAATGCTGACGGGATGCCCAATCATGTGCCGCCGAGGAAGTACGACAAGCTGGAAACCGGCACGCAGTTGGCCTACGGAAATTTGCTTTCAAATGTCCAGCCGAGCAGCGGAGATCAATACCGCTACATGAGAATGAATCTCAATCCATGTTTGGCGGGATACGCAAACCAATTATCGATGAAATGCGAGAGGAA
>ODAI014681277.1_pt1 | contig 52442 bp, 51 predicted proteins | sample 1539321 | NCBI WGS metagenome assembly ODAI01 (sample SAMN02144231, study PRJEB22623) | gut metagenome | biome: sheep rumen | host: Ovis aries | place: New Zealand
ACATAGAAAACCTTGTCTTCAAATCCTGGTTTATTAACCGGAATTCCCCATTTTAAATCGCGAGTAATTGGATTGTCGCGCAATCCTTCGTCCAGCCATTTGTTTGCAATAGCAATTGCAGTTTTAGACCAACCAACACGCGAATTAATCCTCTCGCGTAATTTATCCTGCATGGCACTTAATCTAAAATACAAATGTTTTGTTTCGCGCATTTCAACCGGTGAATTTGGGTCTGTTGCGCTGTGTGGATTAATCAATTCATCTGGATTTAATGTTGCAAAACATTTACCACATTCGTTCCCGTATGCACCATCAAATCCGCATCTGGGGCATGTGCCAATAACATAACGGTCCGCCAAGAATTTCTTTTCATTTACAGAATACGGTTGCTGTGACGGTTTTTCTATGACCAACCCCTTAGAGTCCAACCGTTCGAACAATTCATGAATTAATTTTTCGTGTAATTTGGTGTGTGTTCGCCCATAAAAATCAAAAGACAGATTAAAATTATTTATGCCAGCCAATTGAATGTCACGGTACTTATTCACATAATCCAAAACAGGCAAACCTTCTTTTTCTGCACCCATTTCAGATGCAGTTCCATGTTCATCGGTTCCACATACATATAAAACATCACGACCCATGGCGCGACAAAAACGTGCATAAACATCACTTGGCAACAAACAGCCAATTAAATGTCCAATATGCAGTTGATTATTCACATATGGTAAAGCCGATGTAATCAAATATTTTTGTTTTGTCGCCATCAGATAAATCCTTTAATCACAGTGCAAACTTGATTATAGCCGAAATTTTCCCATATGCAAATTTTAATTGAACTTTGCGCTTTGCACTTTGAACATTAAAAAATACCGCCGTCGCGGTATTTTTTGAAATTGGTGGTGGGTGGTATTGGGCTCGAACCAACGACCTCCACGATGTCAACGTGACGCTCTAGCCAACTGAGCTAACCACCCAAAGCCAAAGCATTATAACAATAAATTTTTGTTTTGCAAATAAAAATTGCCCGCGGGGGCGGGCAATTACAAACAACCAAACGATGGTGGATGTTAAGGGACTCGAACCCCTGACCCTCTGCGTGTAAAGCAGATGCTCTAGCCAACTGAGCTAAACATCCAACAAAGGTAATTTGATTATAGATGAAAAATTCGCATTGTCTAGTTTTTTATAAAAATACCAAAATACCGGTGCTTTTTACACAAAAACCGATTCATTTTTGGTTGTTAATTCCGCCCCTTATGCGAGGGGGACCTCGCTGAAGCGAAGCGAAAGCGGGTGGAGGGGGTTTTACAAAAAGCACAATAATTGTGTAAAAAAAAGCCCGAATGGGCTTTTGTTAAATTATTCCAAAAAATATTCCACCGTTGCAACAACACGAACGCGTTTGTTTATTTGTTGTGATTCGGGTGCGTTTGCATTATCGCGTGGCAAAATTGAAATTACACCTTGGTTTGCGCTGTGTATCTTGCCAACCTTGCTGTCGCTGGATTTTGCGAATTCCAATGCGGCCTGACGCGCGTTTTTGGTTGCTGTTTCCAACAATTGTGGTTTGATTTCATTTAAATTTGTAAATATATATGAAATTGGCGAATCGTAACGATTTTCAAATACAACACCATGACTGATTAAATCGCCTGTTTTTGTATAAGTTTCTGCGACATTATGCACCTGGTTTGAACGCAGGGTCATCGTGCGTGTTAAAATGAACCGCGATGTAATGGTTTCATTTCCGCGATATGGGTTTGCCATCAAATCATTTGTTTCGGTTCCGCCCATTTCAATTTCATTATCGTTAAATCCATTATCGTGCAAGAAATTTACAATCGCATCAGTTTGCTTTTCCAAATCGTTTTTAGTTTTTACAACATCGTTTCCGGTTGCGACAAATTTAATTTCCCAAATCGCCAGGTTTGCCTCGACATCGGTTTCAGCCAAACCTTTGACGGTGACGGCATTGTAATTAAATTTAGATTTATAATAATAATACCCCGGGAAAAATCCCACAAATAACAAACCAACCGCTACAATCACAACATACCAATAAGAAATCTTTTTCAATTTAACTCTCCTTTCCTTGTCTTTATTCTAAACACGTTGCAAAATTTAAACAAGTTATTTTTAACGATGTTTTTGTTCCCAACGCAAAGCATTTTGAATATATTGCTTTGCGCGGACCACATCAAATTTATCATCTGTTTTTAATTTACCTTCGGCATCAATCCATATATCGTGTGCGTCGGCAACCCGCGATATTTTTGTTAAATTATCTGCGACATTTTCCGGCGACATACCACCTGAATAACCTTGGGGGTGAAAATATGGATACACTGGCGCCCGCCACGCATTTGCATCACGACCCGTTCCACCTGATTCATCAAATAATAAGCTAAAATTTGCGCCAATTTTATGTAATTGTTGAACCGCATTTACAGTTATTGGTTTATATTGAATGATAAAATCTCTATTATTATAATGTTTAATCACTTTGTTCAGTTTTTGTGGATTAAAGTTTTCAGCGGTTTTTTGTGGCATATTTAATTGTATGCGTTTAACAATTGGTTGCAAACTATAACTATATGCATCAAACAGTGGTTTTAATGCATCTGGAATTTTCCCATTACAAATATCATCGCACCAATCATTATTCACATGAATTGCCAAATTTTGGTGTGGAAGTCCATATAAATCATGAAAGATATGTTCAATCCATTTATACCGTTCGGTATCGGGGGAAACTTTCCCGGGGTGCATTTGCACAGCAATTTCAACGCGGGGGTCAATATCCCACAAATCAAATAAATCATATATATGATTATAATTGCGTGGGTCACTACATGTAATATATTTTAATTTCATATCTAATCCTTTTTGTTATTCAACCGCAGTTGCCCGCATGCAGAACCGATATCGGTTCCTCTCTCTCGCCGTATGCGTGTATGTATTCCGTTGTTAATTAAAATATCTTGGAAACGATGAACGGCGTTGCCCGAGGGGGACACAAAATCGCGTTCATCAACCGCGTTCCATGGAATTAAATTTACCATACAATTTTTACCATGTAATAAATTAGCCAACATTTCGGCGTATTCTGGTGTGCAGTTATATAAAACCGTTTCGCCATTTTCGCCACGCCGCCCCAATAAAATATATTCAATCATTAACTGGCGATTGTGCAGATTCGTAAATTCATCTGCCGCCGCCAAAACCTCTGCAATTTTATATTTGTTGTTGATTGGCATTATTGTTGAACGTAATTCATCGGTTGGTGCATGCAAAGATATCGCCAAATTTATCGGCCGTCCCCATTTTATTAAATCATAAATTCCCGGGACAATTCCACATGTTGAAACCGTCATGCGTCGCCAAGAAATATTTAATTCGCGATTTGCGCGTTCCAGAAATCCAATAACATTTTCGGTGTTTTGCAGTGGTTCGCCCGTTCCCATAACAACGATATGTGAAACATCATTGTTATTTGCGTCACCATTTGCACGAATTTTTACATCGCCATTTCGTAATTCCCATTGCGCGACCAGAATTTGAGAATAGATTTCATCAACCGTCAAATTGCGTTTTAATCCTAATAAAGTGCTGGCACAAAATTTACAACCCATCGCGCAACCGGCCTGGGAACTGACACATACAGAATTTCCGTATGTTGTGCGCATTAACACACACTCGATTTGTTCAGCATCATTTAATTCCAATAAAAATTTAGTTGTTTCCCCGTCGGCTGATTGCAGTTTTTTTACAATTTTTACAGGTAAAGTTTGTGCAATCAAATCCAATTTTTTGCGTAAATCCACCGGCAAATTTTTCATAGATTCTGCATCGGGTGCCCCGCGTTGCAACCAATCGCGAATTTGCGCGGCGCGAAATTTGGGCTCGCCCATATCTATAACGAATTTTTGCAATTCGCTGTCTGTCAAAGAAAATAAAACAGGTTTCATAATTTATATCTTTCGTCTTTGATAACAATCATGGCGCGTCGCCGTAATTGTTTTAGTTGTTGGTCTGCCATAAACATAGCCTGTTTGTATTCGGCATTTTGTTTAATGATTTTATCCAGGTTTTTATATTCATCTGTTTTTGTTGTATCGCACACCAAAAACACAGACGAATTTACCGGTTTTGACCATGTTAATTTTGGTAGTTCGGCGATTGCGTCCCTGACATCTGGGGATAATTCATATTGTTTTGCGGTAATTTTTTGTGGTGCGCCACCAAAGTTTTCAGCCATACGCATTGCATCATCACAATTTTTTGGCGAACTTAACTTTGCGCGCACAGATTCCGGCACATCAACCAATCGCACCAATGTCACATTTAACGGCAAACCGCGGTCGCGTGCCAATTCGGCGCGTTCTGCGGCAATATCTGCATCGGTCACATCAACCATTGGCAATACAGTTTTTGCAACAACAACCTGCCAGGCAATTCCGGCGCGCACCGCATCACGCGCGATATTTTTTTCATTTGTGGAAAGTTCTGGTAAATTCATGCGTTTTATTTCGGCATCAACATCTTTGTCTGGGATATTTACACCAAAATTACTGGCATAATTTAATTTAACGGCATCATCAATAATATTTTGCAATGCAACGCGTCTATTGTCTGTTGATATTTTACCTTGGTATGACATCAGTTTTGTTCGTGCTGTAATATCTGCATCTGTAATAACTTTGCCATTAACGGTTGCAACAACAGTTGTGGCATTTGCCGGAAAAACACAAAACAAACATAACATCGCAATAATATATTTTTTCATCTTTCCTCCTTGTCCCACGAAGCCTTGGCGAAGTGGGATCCTTTAATTAATAATCTAAACCAAACCTGAACTGGAATGTTGTATTTCCTGTATAATCTTCGCGAATTGCGTAATCGCGATGATATCCCAATGACAAGAAATAACATGGGTGTTTATAATATAACCGTCCAGAATGTCTTTGGAATTGGTTGTATGTGTTATTATATATCGCATCAAAATTAAAAGACAACCGTTCTGTTAATTGAATCCTGATACCACCAGCGGTTTCATTTATATCTTGACCTAAAAAAGCCTCGTCTAATTGTTCTGACCAAATGTGACCAACATATATATAATTGTTTGATGTTCCAATTCTGCCATCTGTTTCAATGTGACGCAAAGCCAAGGAATCGCGGTCCAGGCGAAAACGGGAATTTAATCCTAGCCAAGAACCATTATCCAAACTAACCCGTCCAACATAATCAGACGCGTCTTTGTGGAATCCACTGTTTGGGTCTGTTTTTGCGCGTGCGCTCAAATCATAACTTTGACCTAAAAATACTTCTGCGGATTCGCCGTCATTACTAAATGTAGCCCAACGGACCCCATAGTCAGCAAATGTTCCGTTTTCCCACAAATCGTATCCTGCAAACCGATTGTTTGAAAACAAAGTTGTATCGGATAATAATGCCCCCGCAGAATCACTGGATTCGCGTGTTGCAAATAATTCTTGTGTTTCTGTATGGCGCATAACTGTAATTCTGGCGCGTGGTTCAATAATGTGTGTCCAATTTTTTCCAGGACGGAATAACGGCAAAGACCATTCTGCATAACCCGATGGTAAAAATCTGTTTTTCATACCGGTATATTCTGGGGTATCTGTTAAATCGTAATTCCTGAAATTATAAACATCGTATCGTGCGTCTAAACTGAGTGTAAATCTGTTTCCGCCCCACAAAGTCCATGGCGAAACAATTCGTGCGTCACCAATTACGCGTTGCATAGATGTTTTGTTATGTCCATCGACCGCCAAAATATCACTGGCGAATGTTGCATATGTTTCTTGGAATATTGGCGATGTTTGAAAAACACCGCGTATGTTTGGCAAAATATTTCCATTAACGGTTGCTTCGTTTGAATTAGAATCACGCAGTTCCTGGAATATGTGCGTATCTGCAACAATATAACCTGATTGCCCAAATAATTCTATTTCTGCCCCAGAATCCAAATACGGTTGGTCATCATAAAATCCGTATTTTTGCAAATATGTTTTATCAGACACGCGTTCCAAAGCAACCTTCATACGCGTATATTCGCCAAATTCGATAACATCATTATTGAATATATGCCACCGATTTTCGCCATTGCGATTTTGTGTAAAAGACCCACGCGTTCTGTATTCACTGTGTTCGCCATTTAACCGATGTTCCACCTGAATCAGCGGGTTTTCTGCGGTTAAATAAGACAATGTCACCGTTGCATCATGATAATCACTGAAATTTAAATACAGCGGAATATTTATTTGTGTTCCCATATTATTTGTGGAACTGAAATCAGGTATTAATAATCCAGACCGATATTTAACACCCGGGTCCGGCATAGAATAATACGGAAACCAAAATACCGGCAATTCATATACCCACAACACAGGGTTATAAAAATACAAATCGCGCTTTGTGGAATTATGCTTTATTTTTGATGCCGAAATTTCCCATGCATTACCAAATGAATCACAACCATCACATGCGGTAAATACCGCATGCTTTGCAACAGTTATGTCATCATCGCGACTGACAGATTCTGCACTGATATAAACATGGTCGCCCAACCATAATTCTACATCTTTGCCATCAATTTTTGTTCCGCGACCAGAAAAACTGGAATCAGTTAATTTTAATGTTTGTCCTGATTGATTGGTAATTGTTGTTTTGCCAACGGTTTTTATTTCGGCACTGTGTATATCGTATTCAATTTTGTCGGCAACAATGGTTTTGGGTTCATCAATATTAACCGCCCCCGGCAACGCATTTGCGGTTGCGCAATATAAAAATACCAACCAAAAATTTATAATACACTTTTTCATTTTTTGCGTAATACCATTATTGATACACCCAATACCAAAAATACTCCAAATGCCAGTATGTAAAAATCAGTTAATGATACCAACATGTTTGCAGATGTCATGTATAAAGTCATCAAAATCGCCATAGACAATACCGCCATCGCAGGTGAAAAACTGGCGCGACGACGCAACAAAGATGTTTTTAATAATATTGTTGCACACACAATCGTCAAAATTAAATTCATAAATGGCATCAAAACCCGATTACTTAATTCGCTCAAAACAGCCTTTTGTTGTTTGGCATCGCCAATAGGATTGCGAACATATTTTAACAAATTACCAGATGAAATTCTGCGCACACGAAAAGCCCCAGAGTTTTCTTGTTCTGCCAACCCCAAATCCATATCAAATGTATCAAATGTTCCAGTCACCATTGCGCGACCATGTGATTGCAACGAACCATTTTCCATAACAATTGATAAACCGCGTGGTGTTGTCACCAATTTTCCAGTTTCTGCAAAAACAACCATATTGTTTTTTTCGTTTCGTGTATCAGACAGCATAACCTGGGACATATCATGCCCAGAAACCTTATCAACATAAACAACCAATCCATCGGTAATATTTGTAAATGCAGATTCTTGGACCTTTAAATGTGCCAAACCATAACGCAGATTCCATTGTGTATCATAAAAATAACTTTGACTGATTGGTACCAACCAAATATTTAAAATCAAATTTAATATGGTTAAAATTGTTGCAAATCTAATTGCCGGCCGGGCCAGTTGCCATGGCGACAGGCCGGACGCCATCATAACCGACACTTCATTATCAGCGATTGTTTTATTATACACGAAAATAACCGCAATAAATGTCACAAACGGAATAATAATAGAAATTATAAAAGGAATTAAAAACGCGACCAGACCAATAAAACTGCCGAAATTTATACCATAATTTAATAAAAATTTCATCATGGCCATAATCTGCATGGTCCATGCCAACCCCGTCAATATCAGCAACAGCATAACAAAAATCGCAATCAGTTGCCGGGAAAGATACCTATTTATAATTCTCATAATAACATAAGTATAGAGCCCAAAAACCACACCGTCAAATTATTTATAATTTTTCTTGCAATTACAAAAAAGCATGTCATAATACAAATGTTCTTAAAAAATAGTTTTTTTAAGGGCGGGGCATAAAAGCCCCGCCCTTTTAATAAAATTAAAAATATAAAACAACAGGAGTAAAAAAATGGCGTTTGTTTCTATGCCTCGTCAAGATTTATTAGAAGGTATTAAATCTTTGGCTGCTGAAAAAAACATAGACAAAGAAATTGTGTTTGAATCTTTGGAATTGGCTATTGCAAAAATTGCAAAGCATAAATACGGTGAAGAATTCAACATAACTGCATCTATTGACCGCAAAAACGGTGCGATTCATACCCAGCGTTTATTTACAGTCATTGAATCACCTGAATCCATGGGCGATGAATATGACCCAAATACAATGCTGACTGTGGCCCAGGCAAAGAAATATGCCGAAAATCCGGTTGTTGGCGATGTTGTGTCCGACCCATTACCAGAACCTGATTTTGGTCGTGTTGCGTTTCAAACCGCGCGTCAAATTATGATTGGTCGTGTGCGCGATGCCGAAAAAGGTCATCAATACGAAGACTTCAAAGACGAAATTGGCACGATTGTCAGCGGTGTTGTTAAACGTTTGGAATTTGGTAATGTGTATGTTGATATCAACGGCAAAGCCGAAGGTTATATTAAAAGCACAGAATTAATACCTGGGGAACGTTTGGCTGTCGGTGATCGTGTGCGTGCATTGATTATGAATGTGGAACGTTCAAATTCTGGCCCACAAATTTATTTAACGCGTACGCACCCATCGTTTATGGAAAAATTATTCACCCAAGAAGTTCCAGAAATTTACGAAGGTATTATTAAAATTAAATCTGTATCACGCGCACCTGGCTCGCATGCAAAAATCGCAGTCGAAGCAACCGACCCATCTATTGACGCGGTTGGTATGACTGTTGGTATCAAAGGAACGCGTATTCAACCAGTTATAAACGAATGTAATGGTGAAAAAATCGATGTGATTTTGTATTCCGAAGATCCTGCGGTTTATATTGTCAATGCGATGCAGCCTGCAAAAGTTGCAAAAATCATTATTGATGAAGACAATCATCGTGCGGCAATTGTTGTAAATCCAGACCAACAATCTTTGGCAATTGGTCGTCGTGGTCAAAATGTTCGCCTTGCTTCTCAATTAACAGGTTGGGAAATCGATGTGTTAAGTGAAGAAGAAGAACAAGAACGCAGGGCGCGCGAAACCAAAGAAAAAACTGAATTGTTTATTCGTGGGCTTGATGTCGATGAAATGATTGCGCAAATTTTAATCAACGAAGGATTCCGCACAATCGAAGAAATCGCATTTGTTGATATCCAAGAATTAGAATCTATCGAAAGTTTCAATGCTGAATTGGCGGCAGAATTACAAAAACGCGCCAAAGAATATTTGAACAAACAAGAACAAGAATACATTGAATCTGGTCATGCAATCGGCATGAGTGACGATTTGTTAAACTTTTCATTTGTTCAACGTCCAATTTTGATGAAATTGGGAAATGCTGGTATTAAAACTTTGACTGATTTGGCTGATTTGTCTGCGGACGAATTGGTTGAAATATTGGGCGAAGATACAATGTCATCGCGTTTGGCTGGTCGTGTAATTATGAAGGCACGCGAATTGGCATATAATATCAAACAAGACTAAAAACAAAATAATTTAAGGGAACAAAATTAATGGCAACATTAACACTTGGAAAATCTGTGACTTTGGACGCGGTGCATAGCAAAAAAGGTGATTCCGTTTTTGTTGAACGCCGCCGTCGTATCGTCGCACCCGGCAATCACGAATTGCGTGACGAACCCGAAAAGGTTGTGCAACATAATGCAGCAGACGAAAAATTGCGTGCCGTTTTAGAGGCCGCCAAGGCTCGTGAAGAAGAACAGAAAAAACGTCAGGCCGCCGAGGCTGCGGCTGCCGCCGCGCGCGAGGCTGAAATTGCGCGCGAGGCCGCAGAATACGAACAGGTTAAATCCCAGTTGTCTGCGCGTGAAAATGAATTAAACGCGGAACCTGATGTGACCCCTGAACCCGATGTTGCGCCTGTTCGTGACGAACGCAATAAAAAACAGCAATTTACACAACATCAACGTCCAAATCGTAATAATGACGATGAAGATTCTACACCAAAAAATAATACAAAATCTTTCAAAAAAGATTTCAAAAAATCTGGAAAAATCTCTATTCATGACATTATTATCAGCAACGATGACGACGATGATGAAATTGAATTGCGTGGTGCCAATCGTCGTCGGTCCGAGGCATCATTAAAACGTTTTCGTGAAAAGGCACGTGCGGTATTTTCTGCACCGCAAAAGGTTGAACGCGTCGTAAATCTGGGCGAAACCATTGTTGTCAAAGATTTGGCAAATGCGCTGGCGGAAAAGGTTGGCAATGTTATCAAAAAATTGATGGAAATGGGTATGATGGTATCTGTTAATCAATCTATTGATGCCGATACAGCCGAACTGATTGCGGGCGAATTTGGTGCAACGGTAAAACGTGTTGTTGTTAAACCGTATGCCGACCAATTAGAACGCGAACCAAACCCAGAAAATTTAACACCGCGTGCGCCAATTGTGACCGTTGTGGGACATGTTGATCATGGTAAAACATCACTGCTGGACGCATTCCGTAATGCAAATGTCGTGGCTGGCGAGGCTGGCGGAATTACCCAGCATATTTCATCGTACGAGGTTAAAACCAGTTCAGGTCAAATGATTACATTTTTGGATACGCCGGGTCATGAAACATTTACGGCTATGCGTGCGCGTGGCGCCCAAATGGCAGATATTGTTGTGTTGGTTGTTGCGGCAAACGATTCAATTATGCCACAAACCATAGAGGCAATAAACCATATTCGTGCGGCAAATGTTCCATTTATTGTTGCAATAAATAAATGCGACCTGCCCGAAGCCAACCCGGAAAAAGTTAAAATTGACTTACTGCAACAAGAAGTCCAGGTTGAATCAATGGGTGGTGATGTTCAATGTGTTGAAATTTCTGCCAAGAAAAGAACCAATTTGGACAAATTAGAAGAGGCTATTTTATTACAGGCGGCCATGATGGATTTGCGTGCGGACGCTGATATGCCTGCGGTTGCCAATGTTGTAGAGGCAAAAATGGAACGGGGGCTTGGTGCGGTTGCAACAATGATTATCCGCCAGGGAACATTAAAAATTGGCGATGTTTTTGTTGTTGGTGAAACATTTGGACGTGTTCGTGGATTGATAAATTCTTTTGGCGAACGTGTAAAATCTGTAAAGCCTGGGCAACCAGTTATGGTTTTGGGATTGGATTCTGTGCCATCTGCGGGTGATGAATTGCGTGTTATGGAAACCGAGGCCCAAACGCGTGAGGTTGCCGCATATCGTGTGCAACAGGCCAAAGATAAAGCCAACGCGGTAAAACGTTCGTCGTTGCAAGATTTGTTTGCGGCGCGTGACGAATCAAAAAAATTGATGTTGCCGGTTATTTTGCGTGCCGATGTGCAAGGTTCTGTCGAGGCCATTACCGACATGTTGCATGGAATCAATACTGACAAAGTTGGTGTTGATATATTGTCGTCTGGTGTTGGTCAAATTACCGAAGGCGATATTCGTCTTGCAACGGCATCTGGTGCGGTTATTATCGCGTTTAATGTTCGTGCCGACAGTGCCGTTCGCGACATGGCGCGCGCGGGCGGTGTTGATATCCGTTATCACAGTGTTGTATATCGTATCACCGATGAAATCAAAGAAATATTGTCGGGTAAATTGGCACCTGAAAAACGCGAAACATTTATTGGTTATGCCGATGTTATTGCCTTATTTACCGTTGGCAAAGGCACACGTGTTGCGGGTTGTCGTATGACCGAAGGTATAATTAAAAAAGATGCTTTTGTTCGATTATTGCGCGACAATGTTGTGATATATGACGGTAAAATTGGCGAATTGCGTCGCGAGAAAAACGAAGTCAAAGAAGTATCGGGTGGTGTCGAATTCGGTATGAGTTTCGACAAATATAACGACCTGAAAGAAGGCGACCGCGTTGAATGCTATGAGGTCACCGAGGTTCGTGCCGAAATTTAATTGATTTTGTAAAAAAATAGTGGGGGCGATTAAACGCCCCTTTTTTTATATTTATTTTTGTGATATAATATAAAACACGATGAAAAATTTATTTACGATTTTTTTATGTTTGATTTGTATGCCGGCATTTGCAACAGACGGTTATGTTGAATATGTTGATGTTGATACAAATCCAATTCCTGAAAATGTCGCATTGTTGGAACAATTAAATGCGCCTGGGTATGTTGATGATACTGGCATTGCATGGCGCGAATTTTCGTCTGGATATTTTGAATTGGACGGAACCGCGCAAAGTCATGCGACCGGATTAAATCCTGGGGATTGGCGTGCGTTTAACGGCGAAACCCAGGTTCTGGGGACCGCCACATGTAATTCATATTCCAAAAATACGGATACATATTTTGCGGCGGGCGAAACGCGTGGTGCAAATTGTTGGTGTAAAATTATCGCAACAACCAACAATGTCCATAAATCCAGCCCCAGTAAATGGGTTTATCGTGGTGAATATGAAAATCCTGGACAGTGTGCAAATCTTTGTACATATCGTTGTTCATATAATTTCTTGGACGACCCAGAATTTCGCGCAGAAATATTGAATAAATAAAAATCCCGCATAAATTGCGGGTAATTTTTTTATCAAAATCATATATATTTAACTGTTTTTGCGTTTTCTAAATTCGTCCAATGATACAACGCGTGCATCATCTTGCACACCTTTTTCGCCGTCCAAAGGCAATTCCATATCGTTATCGGCGGCATCTGGTGATGATTTATGTTGAAAAGTCAAAATAAAATCAACGGACGGGTCTTTGAATTCAACCAATGCCGAAAAAGGCACGCGAATAAAAAATGGTCGTCCATCAAAAGTCAGTTGCACACCAAACTCTTTATCGGAAACATGCAAATTATTATAAGAATATTGCAACACGATTGTCATAACATCAGGATACCGCATACGCAAAAAATCAGGTAATTGAACACCGGCATCGCGTGTCTTGAAAGTAATGAAAAAATGCGACCCATCGCCCAAACCGTTTATTTGTGCATGAATCAAAGCATCTTTGACCACAGATTTTAATGCGTTATCCAACAATAATTGATAATCAATTCGTGCCATATTATCCTTCTTTGGCATACAGTATATTATTTATTTCGCCATTGTTGCAAGTGACAAATATTGCGTCATCGATATCGATAAAAGAATTTTTATCCAGACCTGTTGCCCAAACCTGGGTATGTGTTTGTTTTAACGAACCAAAAATTTTTGCACGCGCACCCGCGTCCAGATGTGCGGCGGCCTCGTCAAACAAAACGATACATTTGCGCCGGGTTTTTGTGTGTAATAAATTTGTGTGTGCCAAAATTAAATCAAACAAAGCCATTTTTTGCTGACCGGTACTGGTTAATTTCACAGGTAGTTTTAATTCATTGTTAAACATACCAAAATCTGCCTTGTGTGGTCCGTCCAGAACCATTTTGTCGCCAACCAATATTCTGTTTTGTTCCAAATATTTTCTGTATTCGCGTTCGACCGCCGCAACGGGCATACCGCTGATAATCATTTTTTCAGTTAAACCATCGACTGATACAGAAAATTTATCCAAAAAATAATTTAATTCACCGGCATATTGCACGCGTGTTGCCGATATAGCCACCGCGGCGGCGGCCAATTGGTCATCTAATGCGTCCAACCATTTTGGGTCTGCGCCATTTTTTAGTGCAAATGCGCGTGATGTTAATATTTTTGAAAAATTTGCACACCGTCCATTATGGTTTGTATCAAATGTGCTGGCCAATCTGTCAAAAAAAGCGCGTCTGTCGGCACCAGAATCCACAAATAATCTGTCTTCTTTTGGGGAAATCCAAACGATTTGTAATAACTTTCCCAGATTACTTAAATTTGCGGATTCATCGTTTATCTTTGCGTGTCGATTATTATCCCCAGAATTAAAATATACAGATATCGAATCCCCGTCATCTGTTTCGGCATATACCGAAAAACCGCCAGAACCATCAAATCGTGCAATCTCGCCCATGTCTGCGCCACGCATGCCGCGGTCGCCCGCCAACATAGAAATAGCTTCCAGTATTGCGGTTTTGCCCGCGCCATTTTCGCCAACGATAATAATGTTTTTTGCATCACGCACATTTATGCGTGAAATTTTATGATTACGAAAATCGTTCAAAGTCAAACAGTTAATCATAATGGAAAAAATTGGAGGCCAGGGTCGGAATCGAACCGGCATACAAGGATTTGCAGTCCTCTGCATAACCACTCTGCCACCTGGCCATCACTTACAATGTGTGCAGTCATATTAAACGAAAAAATATGCCATTGCAACCATAAAATTTGTGATAAAAATCGGTAATATAAATAACGGTTTTTTGTTGCAATAATTTGTTGATTTACCGTATAATATCAAAGATAAATATTGCGAGAGAGATTAATGAAAAAATACATTTTACCTATTGTTTTGGTGCCGTTTTCTGCGTTTGGTGCGGACGATTGCGCGACAATCCGCAGGGTCCCAGATACTGTTTTAACATTACAACAGGTTGTTGATTATGGTTTGTGTCGCAATCCGCAAACGGCGGCGGCATACGCATCGTATCGTGCATCACTTTTTAATAAAAATGCTGGCTATGCGGCATATTTACCATCTGTGTCGGCGGGATTGTCGGCTGGAAAAAATTATGTCAGTAAAAATACAACCGGTCCAAATGTTAAAACTGGCTGGCAAGATTGGAATTACAGCGCATCTTTATCGGCATCGTATTTAATATTTGATTTTGGCAAACGCAGTGCGGATTTTGCAGCGACTTTGGCGCAATATCGTGCGGCTGGGTTTGATTATGATGAATCGATTCAAAATTATGTCTATTCTGTCATTGGTGCATACTATGAATTGTTGAATGCAGACGCATCTGTCGAGGCGGCAAAAATGACATTAAAAGTTGCACAAACCGCCAAAGATACAGCAGACAAAAAATTCAAGGCCGGTGCGGTTGCCAAGGCTGATGTTTATCGTGCAGACACAACTTTGGCGTCGGCGGAATTAAAATTGGAACGTGCAAAAAACAATCGTGAAATTGCCAAGGGAACACTTCTTACGAAATTATCGTTTCCCGCCGACCAAGAAATTATAATTGCTGATATGCCGTCTTCGTTTGGCAGCGATGCCGAAAGTGAAAATATTGATAAACTGATAGAGGTTGCGCGTAAAAAACGCCCTGACCTGTTGAAAGCATCGGCGAACAAAGATGCGGCATGGAATCGTCGTGCCAGTGCGTTTTTGAAAAATTTACCGTCTATTTCTGCATCTGCATCACTCGGTTGGGGCGATGATAATTTTAGCGATACTTTCAGTCCCAGCAGTAATGATTTAAACGGTTCTATTGGTATTCGTGCGTCTATGCCGATATTTGCGGGTTTTGCGAATATGTACGGGCTTCGTGCGGCGAATTCAAATTATGAAACAGCGGTTGAAAATGAACGTGCGGTTCAAAATAATGCGATGATGGACGTTTTTACAGCATATCAAAATTATAAAACTGCAAAAACAGTATTGGAACAAACAGATGCTTTGTTGAAATCTGCAACCGAAACAGAACGCGTCACATCTGGTATGTACAAGGTTGGGCGTTCCACTATGTTGGATTGGCAACAGGCGCAAAGTGATTTGGCGGATGCGCGCAATCAAAACAATGCGGCAAAATATGATTTGTATGTAAAACGCGCGGCGGTTGCGCTGGCGATTGGTGATATACAATCACAAATAGATGGGGGAACAAATGTTAAGTAAAATAAAAAATATTTTATCATGGCCATTGCGTCATAAATGGTGGTCTTTGATAATAATTATTGTTGTGATTGCATTGTTTTTGATTTTTGGTGGTACATCAAAAAAATCAAACAAAGGCGATTTTGTGACGGTAAAAATCACGCGTGGCGATATGGAACAGGTTGTCAGTGCGACTGGCGAAATCAGTCCTGTAAATACGGTCAGTGTTGGTTCCCAGGTGTCTGGCACAATCGAAGATATTTTTGTTGATTTTAATTCCCAGGTTAAACAAGGCGAAGTTTTATTAAAAATCGAACCTTCGGTATTACAGGCTTCTGTGACCGAGGCCAAGGCATCATTGGATTCTGCAAAATCGCAACGTAATTTGGCAAAAAGTGATTATATCCGCGACCGTTCTTTGTATAACGATGGTTTTATCGCGCGTGCCGAAATGGAAAAATCCCAGGCTCAATATGAACAGGCCGAGGCCGCCGTTGTTCGTGCGCAATCACAATATGACAAAGCCGTCACAAATTTGGGTTATGCAACAATTACATCGCCTGTAAATGGAACTGTGATTTCGCGCAAGGTTGATAAAGGTCAAACTGTCGCGGCATCTTTCCAAACCCCAGATTTATTTGAAATCGCCGAAGATTTAACGAAAATGCAAATAGAAACCGCCGTCAGCGAGGCTGATATTGGTATGATTCAAACAGGTCAATCTGTTAATTTTACTGTCGATGCATACGCAGGTGATAAATTTAAAGGTGTTGTGCGTCAAATTCGCCTGTCACCAACAATGACATCTAATGTGGTTGTTTATACGGTTGTGATTGATGTTGATAACGCAGATTTAAAATTGATGCCTGGAATGACTGCGTTTGTGACGATTGTTGTTAATCGTGCCGAAGATGTATGGAAGGCACAAAATTCTGCGTTTTTGCTAAAATCATTTGCGAACATAGATCCGGCGGCTGCAAATGTATCAACGGCAAATCATTTGGCTGTATTGCGTGATAAAAAAGTGGTTATTATTGATTATGAAAAAGGTTTGGTCACTGCAACCGAAACAGAAATTATTTCAAACGATGTAAAATCTGGCGACAGAATAATCGTTGGTCGTGTTGGTCAAGAATCAACAACAAAAAAATCCACAATGCGTGGCGGACCAATGGGTGGTGGCCCCAGATAATAATAATGGTTTAAAAATGGCAACAACGCAACCTGATATAATATCGATGGATAAAATCTGTAAAAGTTTTCCGCTGGAAATCGGCGGTGTTCAACAGGTTTTATTTGATATAACATTTAATATAAAATCTGGCGAATTTGTATCGATAATGGGACCGTCGGGGTCTGGAAAATCAACATGTATGAATATTGTTGGTGCGTTGGACAGTGCGACATCTGGGGTGTATAAATTATATGGTCGTGATATATCAACAATGACGGCTGATGAATTGGCAGTGGTGCGAAATGAATATATAGGTTTTGTTTTTCAAAACTTTAATTTATTATCCAAAAGAAATATTCTGGACAATGTCATGTTGCCTTTGATGTATCGTGGTTTGCCAATGGACGAAAGAATTCGTCGTGCCCGCGAAATGTTAAAATTGGTTGGGTTGGAAAACTTTGAAACATATTTGCCGACACAATTATCCGGGGGAATGAAACAACGTGTTGCGATTGCGCGTGCATTGGCGGGTGACCCAAAATTGATTTTGGCGGACGAACCAACCGGTGCATTAGATTCCAAAATGGGAAATGAAATTTTGCAGTTTTTTAAAAAATTAAACAAAGATATGGGTATAACAATCGTGATGATAACCCACGAATTTGATATTGCAAAATATTCAGACCGACTGATTCACATTTACGATGGTCGCATAACATACGATGGAAAAATTCCACGCAGTGAAGCCGATTTAATGCCAAAACATAAAAAGGACACAAAATGACCTTTAACGATATAATGAAAGAATCTTGGCTGTCAATCAGTGGCAATAAATTGCGTTCTTTTTTGACCGTATTGGGTATTATTATTGGTGTTATGGCGGTGGTTATAATGGTTGCGGTTGGCGAAACAGTGCAACAATCAATCACAGACCAATTTTCGTCCCTGGGGACAAATACAATTGTTATTCGTGCGGGTGCGGCGCGTATTGGTGGTGTTCGCACCGGCAGTCGTCAAACATTAACCACCGATGATGCCGAATATTTGGCAAAAATGCCCGATGTTGCGGCGGTCAGCCCTATGCAAAATTCTGCCGCCCAGGTTGTGTTTGGAAATAAAAATTGGGGAACATCATTGGTTGGTGTTTATCCTGATTATCAAACTGTTCAAAATATAGATATAGAATATGGAACCTTTTTTGATATGGACGCGGTAAAAAGTGCATCTACATACGCGGTAATTGGTCCCGATACAGCCAAAGAATTAGAATTGCCATCAAATCCAGTTGGACAAATAATTCGAATTATGAATACACCGTTTGTAATTATCGGTGTCACCAAGGCCAAGGGAGATTCCGGTTTGGGCAGTCCTGATGACATGGTTTTAATTCCAATTACGACATTAAAAAAACGCCTATCCGGCAGTCGTTTTCCCAATGCGGTCCAAGCAATAGTATTAAAATTATATCAAGACGCTGATAATAATATTGCAACCGAACAAATTACGGCAATTTTGCGTTCGCGTCACAGGTTAAAAGATGGCGATGATGACGATTTTCAAATTACAGATATGAAACAGGTGATGGAAACAATGAATACTGTGACGGGATACATTAAATTGCTGCTTGTTGCGATTGCGGCGGTATCATTGCTGGTTGGTTCAATCGGTATTATGAATATGATGTTGGTGTCTGTTGCGGAAAGAACGCGTGAAATCGGTGTGCGCAAGGCAATTGGTGCGCGCGAAAAAAATATTATTATTCAATTTTTGTCGGAATCTGTTTTGATTTCTTTCATAGGTTCCATGACAGGTTTGGTTCTGGGCGAAGGTTTGGCCCAAGGTGTTGGTCGTTTTGCACTGGGATATAATGTTCCGTTGAGTATTTGGCCGGTTGTGGTATCTGTGACGGTTGCGATTGTGGTTGGTTTGGCGTCTGGGGTGTTTCCTGCGATTAAGGCGGCAAAATTAAACCCAATTGACAGTTTGCGTTATGAATAATAGAAAGGAAACACGTGACATACTTTTTATTTGCTCTTGGATTGGCTTTGTTGGTTGGTGGTGGTGAATTATTGGTGCAATCTGGCATGGCATTGGCGCATAAATTGCGCCTGAATCCGTTAATCATAGGTATTGTTTTAATGGGTGTTGGAACATCATTGCCTGAATTATCGGCATCTTTGACCGCAATTGTGGCGAATCCCCCTACCCCTGGGATTGCATTTGGTAATGTTATCGGGTCAAATATCACAAATATTTTATTTATATTGGGTGTTGCGTCTTGTGTCAATCCTATTAGTATAAATCGCCCAGGTTTTCGTCGCGATGGTCTGTTTATACTATTATCTGTTATAATGTTGTATATGATAATGGCATTTGGGTATTTGGACCAAGTAATTGGTATGTTTTTATTGCTGTTTATTGCTGGGTATTTTGTTATATGCTATGGTAATAATTCACCCCCAGAAAATTCACAACATCACATAAAATTTACCAAATCCGCATGGGTTTTGGGGATACTTTCTGCTGTTGGCATTGGCGCAATTGTATATGGTGCAGATTTATTGGTTGATAACGCATCAAAAATAGCAACTGCGCTGGGGGTGTCAAAATCAGTCATAGGTTTAACATTGATTGCGTTTGGAACATCTTTGCCAGAAATAACCGTATCCACAGTTGCTGCAATCCATAAACAAAGTGCAATTGCATTTGGTAATATCGTGGGCAGTAATATTGCAAACATATTTTTGATTTTGGGAACAATTGGTGTGGTAAAACCAACGCATGTTCCGCAAATGTGGCAAAGTTTTTGGATAATGGCAACGGCGACATTGTTGTTATTAATTTGTGGTGTGCGTGGTAAAATTCCGCGTTGGATTGGATTGTTATTTGTGATTTTGTATGGGGTTTATGTGTGCTCGTTGTTTTAAAAAAATACCGCCATTTTGGCGGTGTTTTTTTATAATCCCAATTTTGATTTCATGTCGGTTAAAATTGGGGTTTTTATTCCTAAATCTTGTGCGCGTTTTAATACGGTTTCAAATGCGAATATACCCTCAATCGTGCCAACCAAAGGTGTGCCATTTGCAATTGCGACACCGCCAGCATAATTGCGACTGGTTGATGATGTTGCTGACAAAAACAAATCACCCAATCCACAAAGCCCGACAAATGTTTCTATTTTTGCGCCCATTGCCAAACCTATTTTAATAATTTCATCACAGCACAATGTAAATATCATCGCCCTTTCGTTTTCGTATGGGACTTTCACAGATATAAACCCAGAAATCAAAGCAATAACATTTTTTCCAACCCCTGAAATCTGTGTGCCGATAATATCATCTGTTTCGTTGATATATGCCAGATTCAAAACCTCCCTGCCCGCGTCCAACACGCGTTGTGTTCCAGCCAAAGTTGAACCAGTTGGTGCGCCATTTGCGACCTCGGTGGCAAATTGTGGTCCTGATAAAACACCGATATCTGTGCAATTTGGTAATTCTTGGGTTAAAATTTCAGTCATAAATTCGTGAGTTTTACTGTCTGCGCCCTTGGTACAGATAATAATTGGCTGATTTTTATATACACCAACAAATTTGCGCAGTGTTTCACGAAAAAATGCCGCCGGTGTGACATTTAACCATACATCTGTATTTGCCAAAGAATCAACATCACGAACAATTGATAAATTGGTTGGTATATCCACACCGTCAAACCGTTTGTATTCGCCGTCAAATGACCACAGAACGACATTTACCCCGCCCCGCGCAATATTTATCGCCAATGCTGTTCCCCACGCGCCTGCGCCGATAATACCAACGGTTTTATATAACATTACTTAATCCTTTTTAATTTCTTTTCCAAAACAGGTTTCACAGACAATCCATCGTCGGATAATTCTATTGCGCGCAAATACGCATCGCGTGCCAGTTTGTTATCACCGCTTTCAATATACATATCGCCCAAATGTTCGAACAAAGCCGAACAAGAATTTGCGAATTCGCCAACGCGTTGCATTACATCTAATGCGGCGTCCAGACCTTCGCGGGCGCGCATAACATAACCCAAAGTATCCCATGTGCATGTGTCGGTTGGTGCAAATTGAACCAAACTCAAACTATACGCGTATGCTTTGTCCAGGTTTTCACCACGTGCCGCCCACAAGCGCGCCTGGATACTAAATACATCTGGGTCTGGTTTTTGAATCAATATAAATGCAGAATCCAAATCTTTTTGTGATGCGTCTAAATCTTCAAAAATAAAGTTGGTTTCCGCACGCATTTTATACAGGTATGCACGCGCACCAGTTGAAATATCTGCGTTTGATAATGCTTTATCTATTGTCTTTAATGCACCAGATTTATCGCCAGATTGAATTTGCCAACCGACATATAAATTGGTCGCCGGCATAAACAAAGGCTGGGCATCAATCGCGCGTTTTACGGCATGTTCGTTATGTGTTAATTCTGCCAGACGCAAATTTACAAATGGATAATATGGACTGGTTGATGAAATTTTTGAAAAATATTTATCATAATTTCCCATATTTGAAATCATATACAATCCAGAATGATAATTTATTGCGTCTAACTGTACAGAATTTTCATCGCCGACATTTTTTGCAAAATGCAATAACAACAAAGACAAATCAGAATGCGACATAGATTGTGTATGTGCAATCGTTTGAACAAAATTAAAAGCCAACTGATTTTTATATCCGGCATATTTTGACCAATCTGGAATATCTGTATAATTAATCATAAACATACTGCCAGGTTTTGTTGTAAATGCGGTGCGTAATTTATTTGCATTTGCGTCCAAACCATTGTGTTTATAGAAAGACATTAAATACAAATAATCGTTTATATTCATGAATTCTGGGCGAACTTTATCAAATTCGCCTGCGGCTTTTTGGATTTTGCCCTGCTCTGCAAATATTTGACCGCGCAAAAATGATTGCCATGATGGGTTTGTGTCCAAAGAATCTATGAATTTCAAAGTTTCTGTAATATGATTGATTGCGACCCCAGACCAAATACGAAATGGTGCCATCATACGCATTTTATCAGTTTTATGTTTGTTGTAAATCTCAATCCATTTACCATCATTTACCAATTTGGCATTTAAAACAATACGCGAAACAATGTTTTTTTGTTTCGCCAAATTGTCGGTGTTTTCCGGTATTTTTCCATTTAAAAAGTCTGTTAAAATACGCATCTCTTGCACAGATTTATAATCGCGTGCATTTTCATCGATATTGGCGATAAACTCATCGGCCTTGTCGAAATTATTTGTGTAAAGCGCGTGTTGTGCCGCCAAAAATGCGCCATAACTGGTTGTTGGAATTGTGCCACGTGTTTGCACTGTGGCGGTTTCGGTGCCCAGCAAATGAACGGCCACCAATCCGGCAACCAATCCCCCCGACACCCACAAAAATGTTTTTATTGGTTTCATGATTTTTATATGTTAGAATAATCTTTATGGAAAACCAAGATAAATTTAATTTATATAAAAATATTTTACGCGATTGGTCATCAAAAATGAACCTGGTTGCGCCCAGTACATTAAACGATATTGATACGCGTCATATCGCGGATTCTGCCCAGTTGGCGGATTATTTACCGCGCGATATTGATATTATTGATTTGGGGTCTGGGGCGGGTTTTCCGGCGGTTGTTTTGGCTGTTTTGGGTTGGCGTGTGACGGCAACAGAATCTATTGGTAAAAAGGTTTCTTTTTTAAATGCGGTAAAGCAAGAATTAGACTTAGATAATTTGGTTGTATATCATGGTCGTATAGAAGATTTTATCGCAAAATTACCGCGTAATAAAAAATATGTATTTACGGCGCGCGCGTTTGCGCCACTGATAAAGATTTTGGATTATGTGGGCAAAACAAATTATGAATTATTTTTGTTAAAGGGCAGGGATATTTTAAATGAAATTGCAACAGCCAAACAAAAATATAAATTTGATTATGAATTGTTTCCGTCCAAGACAGGTGATGGGTTTGTTGTGCATATAATAAAAAAGTAAAAAAACACCGGTAAAAGCCGGCATTTTTTTTTGCGTTATTTCATGTGAAATAAAATATAACATATTGAAAATGCGTAAAAACAGAAAAAAGACCGGCGAATACCGGTCTTTTTTGTTGTAAATATGTTTGTTAAAAAAATAACGGCTTTTGCCGGTGTTTTTGATGATTAATTGTTAAAAATACCGGTTATAAATAAATATGTGTAAAATGATTGTTGTTTCATATGAAATAAAAAATAATATTTTGATTCTGCGCGATTTTTGTATTGTGGTTTTATATTCCTTGACCGAATCGAAACGAATAAATATCATTTGTTGTGATAAAAAAAGGAAGTGAATTTACAATGACCAGGATAATAGCATTTGCAAATCAAAAGGGCGGTGTTGGTAAAACCACAACTGCAATAAATATTGGTGCATCTTTGGCGGCGATAAAAAAACGCGTATTGTTAATAGATTTAGACCAACAGGGAAATGCCGGTACAGGTTTGGGGTTTGTTCGTGCCGAACATCCACAAAGTGTTTATGGCGTTATAATGGGGACTGATAATATTGTTGATAATATTTTATCAACTGCGGTTCCTGGATTGCATTTATTGCCTTCGGGTATTGAACTTGCCGGGGCCGAGGTTGATTTGCTGGACGTGGAAAATCGCGAATATCGTTTGCGTGATGCGTTGCAACCAATTTTGGATTATTATGATTTTATATTATTGGATTGCCCACCTGCATTGGGACATTTGACGTTAAATGCTTTAAATGCCGCCGATAGTGTGATTATCCCGCTGCAATGCGAATTTTTTGCATTGGAAGGTATTCGTCAGTTGGTTAATACAATCAATGTAGTCCAGCAAAAATGGAATCCAGATTTGCGTATATTGGGTGTATTGCTGACAATGTATGATAAACGTTATTCTGTGACGCGCGATGTTGAAAATGATGTGCGCAAAACATTTGGTGATACAGTGTTTAAAACGGTTATTCCGCGTAATGTTCGTGTGTCCGAGGCGCCCAGCCATGGCAAACCGGCATTGTTTTATGATTTTAATTCAACCGGTGCCCAGGCTTATTTGCGTGTCGCCACAGAAATTGTAAATAAATTGGAACAAGAGGGTTAAAAATGGCATCTAAATTTGGATTGGGACGCGGGCTTGCTGATATTCAAATGGCACAGGGGGCTTTGCCAGATATTTCAATTTTGACTGGTGGCGAACGTGTTGTCATAAAACAAATACCACTGGTGCAAATTGGTGCAAATCCAGACCAGCCGCGTAAAACATTTCGTGATGCCGAATTAAATGATTTGGCGGCATCAATCAAAGAAAAAGGTGTTTTACAGCCGATTTTATTGCGTGCGGTTGCTGGACGCCCGTATAATTATGAAATTGTTGCTGGCGAACGTCGTTTTCGTGCATCTAAATTGGCGGGCTTGACCGAAATTCCGGCTGTTATTAAAAAGTTAGATGATAATAATGCAATGGAAATTGCACTAATTGAAAATGTGCAACGCGAAAATCTGGACCCAGTGGAAGAGGCCGCTGCATACAAAAATTTGATAGAAAAATGTAATTATGAAATGGACGATGTGTCGCGTTTGATTGGTAAATCTGCCAGTTATATTCGTAATTCAATGCGGATTTTGGAATTGCCAGAATCTGTGCGTTTAATGGTTTCAAATGGTGAATTATCGGCATCACACGCACGCACAATCGCGGTCGCCGAAAACCCCGAAAAATTGGCCCAAGAAATTGTAAATAAAAAAATGTCTGTGGCGGATACATCTGCTTTGGTAAAAAATACAAAAAGAACCGGCAAAGCCCGGCAGTTTGTAAGCAAAACAATTGCCGCCGCTGATATAAAACGCATGGAAAATGATATTCAAAAATCATTAAATGTTTCTGCAAAAATCCTTGAAAAACGGGGCGGGGCGGGGCAAATAGTTTTGAAATTCAACACCCGCGTTGAAATGAACGAATTGATTTCAAAACTAATCAAATAAAAATGTTAAAAAATAACAAAAAATACCGGTAAATGCCGGTATTTTTTTATGCCATAACCGAACTCTGTGTGTTGAACACAGATTTCTAAAAAAACACCGGCAATCGCCGGTGGAATTATACCCACGAAATTTTGCAATTTCGCGGGGCCCAAGAAAAAAACACCGACAATCGCCGGTGTTTTTTTGAATTTTTCAACAAACTATTATTTAACAGTTGTTGTTGCGTTACGGTTCCATTGCCATACAGATTCGCCAGTTCCTTTAACCAAAGGACGTTCTTTACCGTATGAAATTGTGGAAATACGTTTTGCATCGATACCGTCATTGACTAACACTGATTTAGCAGCGTTTGCACGACGTGCGCCCAATGCCAAGTTGTATTCTGTGGAACCACGTTCGTCGCAATTACCAGCAATCTGGACTTTAACATCTTCGTGATTTTTCATATACAAAGATTGTGCCAACAAATTGTCATTGGCTTCTTTGGAAATTTCAGAAGAATTAAACGCGAAGAACACACGTTGATTATTCAAGTCAGCAGGTTCGACGACATTTGAACCACCGCAGGCGGCCAACATGCCAGCAACACCAGCCAACAAAGCAAAGTTTCTTACTTTCATGAAAATACTCCCTTGAGTTTTTGTTACTCGTGGTCTATTTTATACTAAAATAAGTCTAAAAGCAAGTGGGAAAACATAAAAAATGAACGACTATAATATACTTGATTTGGAATTGGCTGGGGTTAAATGGGAAATAGCAGATGTTCCGTTTGTATTGCGTGCAAAATGGAACAGTACGCAACCGCAACAAAACACCACAACAAAACCCAATGTGGCTGTGGGTTTGGGGTCTGTGACGGTTGTGCCGCCAATTGCGCCGATTGAAACCGTATCGGTTGATACAGCGATTTCAATGGCATCTCGTCCTGGGGATTTGGATAATTTGATTCGCATGATTGGGGAATTTAATCATCCTTTGCGTTCTGTTGCAACCAAGACAGTTTTCCCAAACATTGCAAAAAATCCAAACGGATTGGTTGTAATAACCGATGTGCCGGGTGCCGATGATGATGCGTCTGGTTGTGTTTTATCAGGTGGGGCAGGGGAATTATTTGATAAAATGTTATCTGCGATTGGCATGTCGCGTGACAATGTTTCGATTGTGCCGATTGTATTTTGGCGCACCCCGGGTGGTCGCACGCCGACGGCGGACGAATTATCTTTGACGCGTCCATTTTTAAACAGAATATTAGAATTTTTATCACCAAAAATGATTTTAACACTTGGTGCAACACCGGCAATGGAAATTGCGGGAATTCAACTGGCGCACGCGCATGGACGCGTATCAACCACAGAAAGCGGAACAACGGTAATGTCGATTTATCACCCGAATTATTTACTGTTAAAACCATCGGCGAAACGCGATGCATGGACGGCATTACAAGAATTGCAAAAAATGTTGAAAAACCAATAAATATATTTAATAATTTGATTACAGGTAAAAAAATAAAGGAGCCTAAAAACACATGAATAACCGTGACAATCGCCGCGATATGGGTCCGCGTATAAACAACCGGATTTTTGCAAAATCTGTCCAGGTAATTAATGCTGACGGACAAAATATGGGCGTAATGCCAACAACCGCTGCCTTGGAAATGGCGGCAAATGCCGGGTTAGATTTGGTTGAAATCAACAGCAATGGTGATGCGCCAATCGTAAAAATAATGGATTATGGCAAATATAAATACGACCAGAAAAAACGTGCGGCCGAGGCTCGCAAAAACCAAAAAACAACCAGTTTGCGTGATGTATGGGTAAAACCATTTATCGAAGAAAACGATTTGCAAATTAAAATGAAAAAGGTTTTTGAATTTCTGGGTGACGGCGACAAAGTAAAAATCTCTGTTATGACCAAGGGTAATAAAAGGGTTTTGGGTCAGGGTCGTGATGCGATTCCTGAATTATTCGCGCACATTTTGGAAATAATTGGTGACAAGGGGACTTTGGAATCAAAATCCAAACCAGATGAAAGAACAAAATCAATAATCGTTGCGCCCGCTAAAAAATAAAAAAATACCGCCCATTTGGGCGGTTTTTTTGTTCTAATAATTCCGCCCCACCAATTTTCACCGAAGCGTTAGCTAAGGATTGAAAATTGAGTGCCGCGCCGTAGCCTTGGCGCAGGCGGGCAAAAAGCACAAACGAAAGTGTATCCCACCAATGCATGTTTATTATTTGCGCATTTCTTTTTCCGCGCCATTTAGTTTTTTTAATAAACGGCATACATGTCCAAAAACACCCAGCGCTTCATGTTTTTTTTGCTGTTTTGGTGTCAAAAGTTTCAATGCTTTATCGCAACGTTGTTGTTCTAAATCTTGCCATTGTGTATCGCACAACACATATAATTGTGCAATTTTTGCGGCATTTTCTTGACTAACACTAACGTTTTTCAAAGAACAATCTTTAACTTTTAAGGTGCAATCACTAAAATCTTTTCTAATGGAAAGTGCGTCATCAATCCTATAAAAATGTACGGAAGTTTTTTGTGATTTAAATCTGCCAGAATTAACAATATTCAAGCATGTAATGATAATTTGTGTTTCCAGGTTGTCTACATTCCAATTTTGTAACTCTTTGATAGTGTATCTGGGTTTTACGAATTTTTCCAGATGCATCAAAGCATCGATGGCACGTTGTTTGTGTTTTGCTTGCCATCTTTTATCACAAGCAAGCCACATGTTATACATGGTCGCAGCATCTTGCGGTTCCAAATCTTTTGAGTTAATTACCAATCCATTAACCTCAGGAACGTGCACATAACAATCATGTGGATCGCTGGCGAGGCTGCCAATACTAAATTTTATACCATTTTTTGTAACAGAATAATAACGGTCACTTGATGATTCTACATCAAAATCATGACTTTGTATCACGGCATCACATTTTTGTATAACTTCCGCACGTTTTTGTTGAATTTCATTACTCATCATTTTATCCTTTTGTTGTCTATAATTATTAATATCACAAATCCACCAAATGTCAAGAAATGGGCGGTTTTTATACCATTATCTGCACTTTGAACTTTGTACTCTGGACTCTATAACAAAATATCGGCTTATGCCGATATTTTGTTAGAGTGGTAAATTAACGCCATTTGTCGCCGCAGACATCTTTTCGTTGATTATGGCATCTGCTTTTGCTTTTGCATCTTTAAACGCGTCTGCGACGATTTTAGATAGGTTATCGGCGGTGTTTTGCATTGCACTCTCTGCGATTGTCACATTAACCAAATCGTATTTCCCGGTTAGTTCAACAATACACGCGCCATTTCCAGCCAAACCTTTGACGGTAATATTGTCCAAAGAGTTTTGAACATCTGCCACACGCGCCTGTAAATCTTTGGCCTGGGCCAACATTTCGTTTAAATCCATTATTTTATCCTTTGTTTATTTATGCGTAATAATTGTAATGCGTTTGCTGGGACATTATACACCTTGGCCCAATAATCATTTAGTTGTATTTTGGGTAAAATATAGGTGTTTGCATATTCTATGGCATCGTTTTCTGTATAGCAACAATGCCAATCATCTGTCAAAGCCAGTTGTAATCTTTTGAAACCACTGGGGGCAGTATCCCATTTATACATTGCGAATTTAAATGTTGTTAGGTATCTGTCCATTGGATTTGACGAATTGTTAATCTCGCGTTCTTCGCGCAAAATTCCTGGTATAAAATATTGTTTTAACCGATTGCGATAAATTATTGCTTGGTGTGTATTAAATCCATTATCGGCCGCCCAGCGACCCGCAACAGTATTTCTCACAGGTTTGTTTTTCATATATAAAATCCTCAACTGTTATGATTCAGCCCTGGAAAATCCCAGGGCTGAATATTGTTTTTTTATTGTTCGACTTCTTCGCCTGTTTCTTGATTGATACCCAGCATAGACAAATGGGTTTTACCGCGTGCATCGATACCGGTGTATCTTACATATACGGTGTCGCCTTCTTTGATGCCGGCGTCTTCAATCTTTTTCAAGCGTTTTTTGGACATTTCGGAAATATGAACCATGGATTCAAAATTGTTCATAATTTTAACGAAAATACCAAAGTCTTTTACGCCAGTGACGGTTCCTTTGTAAATATGGCCAACCTCTGGTTCTGCGCAGATTTCTTTGATGCGTGCGATTGCAGCGTCTGCGTCCTCTTTGGTTGTTGCCAAAATCTTGACAGTTCCGTCGTCTTCCAAATCAATGGTTGTGTTTGTTTCTCTAACCAAAGCCTGGATAACAATGCCGCCTTTACCGATAACTTCGCGCACTTTTTCAGGATTGATATTGATTGTATAAACCTGTGGTGCGTATTTAGAAACTTCTCTGCGAGGTTCTGCAATGGCATCGGTAATTTTGCCCAAAATGTGCATACGACCAGCCTTTGCCTGTTCCAACGCATGTTTCATAATATCAAATGTGATAGATGTGATTTTGATATCCATTTGCAATGCAGTAATACCGTCTTTGGTTCCAGTCACTTTAAAGTCCATATCGCCCAAGTGGTCTTCGTCGCCCAAAATATCGGTCAATATTGCATAATCATCGCCTTCTTTAATCAATCCCATTGCGATACCTGCAACCGGACGGGTAATAGGCACACCACCGTCCATCATTGCCAATGTTGCGCCACATGTTGTTGCCATTGATGATGAACCATTAGATTCCAAAATATCACTGCAAACACGCACGACATAATCGAATTTTTCACGACTTGGCATCATTGGGTGCAATGCGCGCCATGCCAAATTACCATGTCCCAATTCGCGACGACCTGGGGATTTTAAACCCTTGGCTTCGCCAACGGAATAACCTGGGAAATTATAGTTCAAAATGAAATCGCGTTCATCGGCACCGTCCAAGTTTTCGATTGGTAATGCGTCTTTGCCGCCACCCAATGTCAATGAAACCAAAGCCTGGGTTTCGCCGCGTGTAAATAATGCCGAACCATGTGCGCGTGGCAACACACCCAATTCAATTTCAATTGGACGCACAGTTTTTGTATCACGACCGTCAATACGTGGTTTTCCGGCCAAGATGTTTCCACGCATAATTTTAGCAGTCAAATTTTCAACGATTTCATCAGCCCACGATTCCAAAGTTGATGTCGCAGTTGTTGTGTCTGGGAATAATTCAACAATGCGTGCCTTGGCCGCGGCGTGAATTTCCGCCAATGTTTCCAATCTGTGCAGTTTTTCTTTTATTAACAAAGCATCACTAATTTGTGGTTCAAATTGAGCAAAATCTGCAACCATTGCATCATATTCGGCGGTGTTTTGTGGAATTTCCCAACGTTCCTTACCAGCCTTTTGAACCAATTCATTGATGGCATCAATCACAGTTTGTTGTGCATCAAAACCGAATTTGACCGCCGACAGCGTTGTTTCTTCGTCTAATTCGCCGATTTCGGATTCGACCATTAAAACACCATCATGTGTTGCGGCAACAACCAAATCCATTTCGGATTGTGTATCGACATCGCGTTTCGAAGGATTCAATACATATTTGCCATCGACATAACCCACGCGTGCCGCACCAATTGGACCCTGGAAAGGAACCCCAGACAAAGCCAATGCCGCACTTGATGCAATCATAGCCAAAATATCAGGTTGATTTTTTTTGTCGTATGAAAACACCTGGGCAATAATTTGAACTTTGTTTTTAAATGTTTCTGGGAACAACGGACGAATAGGGCGGTCAATCAAACGCGCAATCAATGTTTCAGATGTAGATGGTTTGCCTTCACGTCTGTCGCGGGAACCCGGAATACGACCCGATGACGCAAATTTTTCTTGATAATCAACCGTCAGTGGAAAGAAATCTTGGCCTTCGACCGCAGTTTTTTCGGCGCACACAGTTGCCAATACCATTGTTCCGCCCATTGTTGCCAAAACGGCACCATTTGCCTGTTTTGCCATACGGCCAGTTTCCAAACGCAATGTTTCATCACCATATTTGATTTCAACTGCGATTGGGTGATTCAAAGGATGCGCATCTGCATCTTTGTTATTTTTATTTAATAAACCAAATAACATCAGTTTTCTCCATTTTTTATTGTTAAATTAAAGTTTATTTTTGCGGAGAAAATTATTCGTTTTTACACTCGGGCTAAAACCAAAAAATGATAAAAGTGCAAAAATGAACAATTACCCTCCGCCAAGCCTGAAACATTATATAGATAAATTTATTCATTTGCAAATTTTTATTATTGCCCGATATATGTCATTGAATAAAAAAAACGGGCAATGCCCGTTTTTTATAATAAACAAGAAAGTGTTGCGCCGGCATTTTTCATCATCAACCAGCTGATTCTGTAATCACTGATATATACTGTCAAAATAAATACAGCCAAAATACCAATTACCAACAACACATTAAATCGTGCGCCACGCATGCAATAAACAGACAGACAATACAGTATATATAAAATCCACGCATCAACCAACAAACTGATAACCCATATTGACCAACAGTTAAATGCGCAAGAATTTAATAACAATATTACAGGATACATAAAAAATACAGATGCCAAACCTTTGATTGCGATTTCCCAATCGCGTTCGCCACCGGTAATTTCGGAAATCAGCATCAGCAATCCGCCCATGATAAATAACAAAGCCACCGCCAACACAGGAACGATAATCAATTGTGAAAATACGGTTCCAATAGTAATTGTTGCGCCACCGATTAAGCGGAACAATAAAACCAATGCGCCACCAATCAATCCGTATATAAACGCCATCAACATAGATTCTTCCAAATCACCATCAGCGACAATTTTTTTGAAAAAATTTTTGGGATTAACAATTGCGTCGCGAATATTATTCAGCAATTTTTTTGTTTTATAGTGCATATTTTACCTCTCCTTTATTTGCTTATTTCTATTTTTGCTTTATAATAACAAAAAATCAACGAGAAAAACAAATGATGAAAGTAATAATAGCAGGTCGCCCCAATACGGGAAAATCAACTTTGTTTAACGCGCTGACTGGGTCGCGCGATGCGCTGGTGCATGACCGTCCGGGTGTGACGCGTGATATGGTGTCTGGTCAAATCAAAAATCGTCCGTATGAATTATTTGATACGGCGGGGTTGGAAAATGCCAAAACTGGTATAGCCGCAGATTCTACGAATATCGCGATAAATGCGATTGCATCGGCGGACGCGGTATTGTTTGTTGTTGATGGACGCGCGGGATTAAATGCGATGGATATAGAATGGGCGAAATTAATTCATCGTAAAACGCGCGCACCAATTTTGCTGTTGGCGAATAAAACAGAATCCAACAAAAAAATCGCCGATTTGCACGAGTTTTTAAAATTGGGTTGTGGTGCGGCGGTAATGGTATCTGCGGAACATAAACGCGGTTTTGATGAAATTTTTGAATTTTTGGATAAAATCGCATTGGAAAAAAATATTGATATAAATGCCATTGAAACCGAACCCGATACGCGCATAAAAATTGCTGTTTTGGGTCAGCCCAACGTTGGTAAATCGACATTTGTAAATCGTGTATTGGGTGAAACCCGTCAAATTGTTATGGACGCACCCGGAATCACACGTGATACAGTAAAAATCCCAACGCGTTTTTATGGTCGTGATATATTACTGATGGATACGGCGGGTTTGCGTCGTAAATCCGGGGTGACAGACGATGTTGAAACATTATCTGCGTTAAAGGCATTGGATTCAATTGACCGCGCAGATATAGTAATTTTGGTTATTGATGCAACAAAAAACATAGAAAACCAGGCGATGGGCATAGCGGCGCGTGTTTATGATGCGGGCAAGATTTTATGTGTTGCATTAAACAAATGGGATTTGATAGAACCCGAAATTCGTGATGAAAAATTATTAAAATTAAAACATCAATTTACAAATTCGTTTCATCAAATAATAAAACCGATGATATTGGCGATATCTGCGGAAAAAGGGACAGGTGTTCAAAATATGTTTAAACGCATTTATGAACAATATGATATATCCATGGCGAATGTCCCGACCAGTTTATTAAATCGAATTGTTGAAAAATTGGTTGCCGAACGCCAACCACCAATGTCGCGATTGAAACGTGCAATGCGGATAAAGTTTGCGCGCCAAACAGGCCGTCACCCAATGAGAATATTGATAAATGTTGGTGGTGCATCGGATATTCCTGAATCATATACGCGTTATTTACGACGTGGAATTGCGACAGCATTGCATTGGGAACACTTGCCAATTGTAATTGAATACGAAAAAGCGGAAAATCCATTTGATTGATGGCAACATTAATCAAAATCTATCCGTCACAAAAAACACCCCGAATTTTCGGGGTGTCATTTATTTGGAACCAAGCCTTTTTTAAGTTTAATGGGACTACGAGTAAAAGAGCCGTCAGGCGATTTGTCACGAGTGCCGCGTAGGGAAGCGACAGCGAACCGAGCGAGTTGTTCGGGGCCAACAAAAAACACCTGATTTTCATCAGGTGTTTCTTGATTTAGAAACAAAAGCCTCTTGTTTTTTAATGGGAGTTGAATTCGGGGCTTTCTAAATCAAAACTTTTTTAATTCCGCCCCTTTGGGGAGGGGGACCACGGAGCCGTCTTGGCGAGTGGTGGAGGGGGTAGTTCCCCTCTATGGAGGGGTGGCGCGAAGCGACGGGGTGGTTACTGTACCACCGGACTTTCTATAATCTCGTACCAATGGGGTGTTCCGTCGTTGTCTTCAACCAACAGGCACTTTTTACCGGCGGGGCAGGTTTCGTTCGGTCGGGTTTGTTTGGTCGCCTGCAAATCCGCAATGGCTTTGGTTTGGTTAATTGTGTTTGTCACGACCGACCGAATTGTCGCAATCGTATCGTTCAATTCCGTCACCACCGGACTAAACCGCGCGCTGTTATACGCCGTCGTGGCAATTTTGATTTGAACCTCTGGACCGGCAATAAATTCACCAGTGCCAGAGTTTGTATGAAATGCAGTTTCTGGATTTGAATCCGCCAAATCGTACAGCCCGACCATACCTGATGAATTTTTTGCAGGAACAAGATTCATGATTGTTTCATTGTCTCTGGTGGCAATAAATTTATACAACCTTCCGTGCGCGGTATATCTGGGGGCGTTTGAGTTGTTTGCAGCAAATAAATAAACTGTATTGTTTATAGCTAAACCCCTGTTTAATTTTGTGTCAACCCCATTTATGAAATATAGGCCTCTTGTGGCGGATGTTGATAACACCGCATCAATTGTGGCAGGGGTGTTTAATGTAAAAAATTTAATAGAACTACTGGCGTTTCCTATGTTTGCAGTTCCTTGAGGATTATATCCTGCTTGAAAGTTGCTATTCACACCAAATACCGCAGCGTATCCTTCGGTTACTGTGAAACTAGTGGGGGCATATACAGCATTAACAAAAATGTCGCCGTTATTGGTTGTTAATTCTGTTTTTATATATTGTGTCCCGGTACTCTCGATATATTCCAATTCCGTATATCCGGCGGGTAAATCTGTCGCGACAGCCGGCACAGCGAACAACAACCCGATTAACCCCAATAATATTTTCTTCATGTTTTTTTCTCCCCTTTTTGGCTTTTTGGTATGTGGCGCGATTTTTATTTTTTGCGATGCAAAAAACAAAAATACCGCTAACGAGAGAAGCGGTCGGGGTGTTCGAAAAATCACAAAAGTCAATGATCCTGCACGTGTTGCCAGGCGCAGCCACCCCGCCAATAACGGCATGGGGTTAATCATTGGGATAAAACACATGTGTAAAACATCATATCGATATCTTTGGGTAAGTATCGATTTATATAAAAAATGCACTGACGTTTTATACATGTCAGTGCAAAATTTGAAACTGTTATTTTTTTACCGACCGAATCGACGCGCCGGATGGATAACAATGCAAATCTTGCACTGGACTTTTGTAAGGCTTTTCGAAGGCCCCGAATACAATTCCCGTTGTATTCAGTTGTTATCATATAAAAAATTTTTTGTGATTTGCAAATAAAATAAAAAAAGACCGCAAAAACGGTCTTTTTTACATTTGTATAAATCGATTACCATGTTGGTGCATGGGTGCCTTCTTTGACGATTGGTTGTTCGTCTTCCCATACAGCCAGTCCTGTTTTCAAATCGGTCAATGTTAATTGCAAATAATATTCTACTCGTGTATCAACCGATGAAAACCAACCTGATTCCAATTTTAAATTGCGTTGAATCATTTTGCCAGACAAAGACATGTTTGGGGCAACCAATGTTCCAGTGTTGGCAAATGTCGATTGGTCATATTCGGTATTTCCGCGTGTATTGCGCATTTTGTTTGACATTGTGTCTTCGCCGGTAAAGTTGGTTGAAATTTGTGCGCGACCAGATTTCAAAATTGTTGTGCGAATTTTCTTTACCAAAATATCGCTGTCTAATCTTTGCATTGTATCGTTTTTAATATCGCCGACCGCAATCACAGGTTTTGAAATTCCGGCAAATGCGTTGCTTTTCAACATGGATTCTGTCATTTTTGTTGCGGTTTTTTCCCAATCACGATATTCCAATTCCATTACATCTTGCATGGTTTGGACATCGCGTTCGTTTTCCAAATCAACAACACGTGTTCCGCCACATGCCGCCAATACCGCACACAGTGCCAATGGTAATATTTTTTTCATTTTATACTCCTTTGTTTTATAAATCGAATATATGTACGATTGGTTTTTTACTTAATTTACGCACATAAATTAAATGATTTCCTGATTTAGGCATTTTTACATCTGTGCCCAGTTTATCATTAAAATTGTTTGCAATCAAGTCGCCTGTTTTTACGCGAATAACGCTAATTTTTTCTGGTAATGTCACCCAAGAACGCACTTCGGCATTTGTGGTTGATATTGAAAATAAAGTGGAACCCAAACCGATTAAATCCGCATATTTACTGTTAGAATTATATGCGGTCGCCTGGGCGATTGTGCGTGCGACGGCGGAACCCCATGCGCGCAAAGCATCATTTATTCTGTATTCATTAAATTCAGTCATAAACATTGCATTTACATCAGCCAAATCTTGTGCGCCAACGACAGAAAAATTACTGTTGTTAAATACAGGTTCTGCGATTGAAATTTCTGGAACGATAATACCGTTGCTGGTAATAACCGGCAAAGATATCGTTTGTTCATGTAATATTGGTGCAAACCCAGATTCAATAAAAATCCATGTTGTATTATTTGGACGTGATTTTGATTCAGCGGATTTTAAATCGGTTGCAATATATGTGTTTTTTGGTGCCATGCCAACCGCGCGTTTTAAATATGTTTCGGCGTCATTAAAATCACCAGAATTCAAAAACCATATTCCCGATAAATACATTAACGCAGGATTCATAATATCGGTATATGCACCCCATGTGGCATTTTCTTGTTGAATTTTATCAAATAAATCTTTGTTTTCATCTGTTATGCGCGATTGATTTTTTTCAACCATATCTGCATAGGCGCGTGACATTTCTTGTTGGCGTGCATACGATTGATTGATAATTACACGCACATCGTTTTTGTGTCTCAATCCAATCGCGTCCCATATTTGATAATACGAAACAAACAAAGAATCCATCATAGACGGTTTGTATTCAGCCGCCAATCCGCCGCCTAAAAACGTTTTTGCTTCGCGAATAATGCTGCCCCCGGTGGTGTCATAATTTCTCCGGTTAAATTCTTCAAAAGCATCATCGCTGACTTGATAATTTTTTTCTTGAAAATTGGCAAGACCTGTCATCATTAATTGCAAACTATCTTGGGATTGAATATCGGTGCCATTTGAATATTTATCAGCCGCCACAACAAAATTATCATTTGCGAATCCATCGCGCAATTCGTATAACTCGTTGGTGGCGATTGTTGCGCATCCGTTTAACATCATTACAGCAATAAAAGCAGACACAAAATTTTTCATAAATTATTCAGCCAAAACTTTAATTGTCTTTGTGGTTGGATCCATAAATTTAATTGGCCCACTATAGCCCATCGCACGATAGTGCGCCGGTACCAAGAATTCAGGCATAGGCGCAGATTCGCCCATTGCCACTTTGGCATGCAGTTTCTTTTGAATATCGTTCTTTTCCAAAAAGTGTCTTTCTTGGTCGGCCTCAATCGGTCTGTGATACCAACCTTGGAACAAAACAATCTGCTTGCCTTCGGGCAGGGTCATAATATCCATTGGCGAGTATAAATCTTTTGGTGCCTTGGTTTCAATGGTTTCTTTTCCGTCTTTGTCTTTCTTTTTTTCTTTTTTGATTTCTTTACCAATCATGTCGGAAAAGCGTTTTGCGGTATCTGGGTCATTTTGGCGCATAATAATTTTTGCCGCGGTTGTTGAAATAATGGTTGCCGCCGCGTCTGCGCCGTATTTTTCTTGAATTTGGTGTAAATCCTGACCGATAATCAGGTAAGAAATTTGTTGCCCACGTCCCAAATCAGGTCCTTGGATAACTGCGTCCAGTTTTTGCATTTTTGGCATTTCGTCCAACACAAATAACACCGGATATGGCCCCAATCTTTTACCAGACGTGCTGATAACATCTGGGGTATTCACCAACAGATAATTAGACATCAATTCAATGAAAATTCCCGTAATTGGATTTAAAGCCTGGGCATCAACCATGTTAATTGATAAATATACCGATACAGGCTTGATTTTGCCATCGCGTGGGTCTTTTAAACCTCTTAAATCTTCGAAATGGAAATCGGAATGTGATGTTCTGTTGCGCACCGCGGCATTACGGAAAATACCCAACCCCGCCATAATCGTTGATAAAATAGACCCGCGTTCTTTATCAGGTGTATTTGCCAGTTGTGTTAATTCCAATACTGCACGATGCGAATATGCAAACTCTACGGCCTCATTCACAGCATCTTCTAAAACATCTTTCATTGGGTCCGCCAATGCAACCATTTGGTCGCCTTGTTTGCGCCGTTCTTCCATTTGTGCGGCGTTTGCCAATTGTGATGCATTTAACCAATCCAAAATCATGGACAAAGATGCTTCTTTGCCCAACCATGCATCTGGGATATTACGCCAAGACCCGACATGCACATAATTCATAGTATTTAATTCGCCGCGTTGTAATAAACCCAAAGCCGCATACGCGTTTTGATTGGACGACATAGATAAATAATAATCCATCAAAACATTTGCGTCTTCTTGGTTAAATTCGCCAGATTGCAAACGCGCATAGAAATAATCATCGGCCTTGGCACGTTCTATTTTTGAAACGATATATTGAACAAATCCAGACAATCCCGCACGTCCAGATATTGACCAGTGTGGGTCCGCACTTGACCCTGTTGCATCAGGTACCAACACTTTGCAGATTGTATCAACATACAAATCGCGTTGTTCGACTTCGGTTGGGACATGTTCTGGGGATAACGGATTCCAAGACGGATAAAATATTCCGCGTTCTGGGTCGTCTTGTCCCGCCCAATTCATAATAAACACCGGTCCAACAGTTGCGCGATATCCAGATGTTAATTGTTTCAATTCAGGTTTTGGGTCGTTGATAATCATGGAAACATTATCACATTCAACAATCGTAGGAATCACAACCCCAGCAGTTTTACCGGTTCCCGGGGGTGCCACACACAACACAGATAATGTTTCGTCCATCATCAAAGGTTTAGATACTTTTCCGTCTTTGAAATATCCCAAAACCATCATAAATCCTTGGAATAAACCCATTTTGGTTTTCCATGCAAATTTTCCCATTTTTTTAATATCTGCGGCATTTGCCTTGCGCGAAGATTTTTCGTCATACAAATCTTTGCCGTGCGGATTAAATTCCTTGGTCAATGTATCATCTGCCATAAAATAAAAAGCAATAATAGGTATAATTGGCACAATACATTCAAAATCCGGACTAAATATTGCGCGCATTATCCAGTTTGGAACCTCTGCAACAACAGATAATCCAAAAGAATGTATTGCATGCCCCAGAAAAATTCCAGACCAATGCAATGATGCGGGTGACCAACCATACCTGAAAACATGTTCGATGATAAATGCAAACCCAAACATCAGTGCGCAAATGCACCAAATCATAGCATTCCAGCGGAATATCCAAAACATTTGGGCGAATTGACCAACCTCGTGCTCTTTATAAGCCGACGATTTAAAAATGTTCAATCCTTTGGACGAACCGCCAACAGATAAAATCTTGAATTTTTCAACCATGGTGATAACATTATAACATAAAAATCCAGATTGATAAATCACGAAATAAAAAAATTATGAAAAATATACCCAGAATTTTTATAGGCGATAATATAAAAATCGGTAATATAATACCGGTTGATAAATCTGTGTCACATTATTTATCACATGTTATGCGCAGAAACGATTGTTTGGTTTTTGGTGATGGTAATGAATACAGGGCAAATTTGAATCCTGATGGAAAAACAATGACGATTGGTGAAAAAACAGACCATATTGACCCATCAAACGATATTACTTTGTATTTTGCACCGATTAAAAGATTGGACGATATGTTAAATATGGCGACGCAAATGGGTGTAAAAACATTTGTGCCTGTGATAACAGAACGCACCGTTGCAAATCATATAAATTGGGAACGTATGAAAAAAATAGTAATAGAGGCCGCCGAACAATCAAATCGAAATTCTGTGCCGAATATTTCTGCGCCAATTAAATTTAATGAATTGCCATTTACAGAATTGGTTTTTGCAGACGAACGCGCGGCATACGGTGCCGATATACCGACCAAATACCAAGGTGTAAAAAACATATTGGTTGGTCCCGAAGGTGGCTTTGCAGACACCGAATTTGAAATATTGGATAAAAATGGTGCGGCTGGTTTGTCGTTGGGAAAAACAATTTTGCGTGCAGAGGTCGCGGCGCCGATTGCAATATCCAAGGTGTTGCCATGACGACACGAATTGCAAAATTTATCGCACATTCTGGGATTGCATCACGCAGAGATGCAGAAAAATTGATATCGTCTGGCGCGGTTGCTATAAATGGAACAACGATAGATTCGCCGGCAATAAATGTTGCCGATACAGATGTTGTCACCGTCAATGGTAATGTTGTTGCACCACAAAAAACACCAGAACTTTATATGTTTCATAAACCATTAAATGTTATGACGACATCGCATGACCCAATGCAACGCAAAACTATTTATGATGTGTTGGGTGATGAATATAAACATTTGCGTTATGTTGGGCGATTGGATTACAAAACCACAGGATTATTGTTAATGACAAACGATGGCGATTTGGCGCGTCGATTGACATTACCAACTAATAAAATTCCGCGTACATATATTGCGCGTGTTGGTGGGAAAAAACCGAATTTTGAAATTGCGCGTACGGGTGCAACGGTTGATGGTGTGCATTATCGACCAATGGTGATAGATGAAATTGCGCCTGGTAAAATTCGTGTGACAATAACCGAGGGTAAAAAGAACGAAATTCGAATTGTTATGCGTGCGTGTGGTGCGCCTGTTCAAAAATTACATCGCGAATCATTTGGAAATTTGCGGTTGGGAAATTTGGCACCTGGAAAAATTATCAAAGTATCACAGAAAGGTATTGACGAACTCTTGAAAACTCTTTAATATTTAATTGTAAAGAGAATACAAAGGGGGGAATTAAATGCCTAAAATCACCACAAAGAACACTGATAAACCGCGTGCTGCAACTGTTAAGACAAACGGTTGGACGACACCAATTTATGTTTATTGGGTAATTATTTTATTTTTCATTGCTGCAACATTTTATATTCTTGGACGCAGTCATGGAATGATTCATAATCCTGCAACATTAAATGAAGAAATCTTGATGCAGGCAACTGATTATTACAATGCAGGCCAGGCAAAATTAAAAGATGGCGATATCCAAGGCGCAATTGCTGATTTGACGGCGGTTGTGGATTCTGGTGTTGTATCTGGGACTGCATACATTGCGCGTGGCGAAGCATATTTGTTGTTGGGTGATTATAAAAAAGCGATGGCTGATTTTAATTCTGCGATTGAACACGATTCGACAAATGTTTTGGCATTTTATGATAAAGCATTGTTGGAAATGCGTGTCGAAGATTATGATGCTGCGATGATTGATTTGAACAATGCGCTGGTTGTTGCGGCGTCCAGTACAAATCCATCTGTTCCATTGCGTGATATTTACGCAAAACGTGGCCAGTTAAATTTGTGGCAAAAAAATTGGGACGGTGCGATTGCAGATTATACAAATTCATTGGCACGCCCAGACGGCACAGTTAATCCTGATGTATATGCCGAACGTGCCGAGGCATACACCGCCAAGGGTAATTATGCCGATGCGATAACCGATTACAATTCTGCGATGCAGGTTATCAAAGAACAATTGAGTGGTGTGACCGATGTTGCCGAAGGCGAAAAATTATCACGCGATGTAATGTTATACACTGAAAAAAGTGCGGCGTTATATTTGAAAATGGATAATAAACAGGCGGCATTGAATAATTTACAAGGTGCGCGTCAAATTGCGGTTGCATTAAATGATACCGAAAGTGTATCGCGCCTGGATCAATTGATTGCAGATTTACAGGCATCGATTGATGGCGACCAAGGCAAAGTTGTCACCATAGACCAGGTTGAAATGGCAACCAGTGCCGATGCCGAACCTGAACCACAACCTGAATCTGTTGAACAATAAAGGTTGAAAAATCTTACGAAAACACCCGACAACATGTTGGGTGTTTTTTTATAACCAATTAAATATAGCCTGTTTTTGTTGCTTGACCCGGTCTAAAAAAAACCTAGGTTTAAAAGCAACCATTTTTTTCAAAAATTTTAAAATTCACTTTTTTTGTAAAAACAATGCGTTATTCAAAATCGCAATTTGCCAGAAGTGGTGTCGAAAAAAACCTAGGTTTTTTGTATAATCAAAATATGGCAAAGAGGTGCGGATTTCCGCCAGTTTATAAAATCGAGAGAGTTGAAAAAATGTCTGCAAAACGTATGTTTTTTGCTGCGCAAAAAACATGGTTGGAGAGAACAAAGTGAAAAGATTGTTTGTATTGGGATTATTGGTTGTGTTTGGGACGATTGCACCAATCGCGTCGTTATTTGCAGATAATACCCAAACATGTAATGGCACAATAAAAACCAGCCCGAATATTTATAATAATGATATCTGTGATGTTGTTGGTGTCACCAAGATTAATGTTCAAAAAAATGAATATGGTTTTATTGCAACCGCAGAGGAAGGAACAAAGGGCAGTTCAAGGGTTGCATTATATTTTCCTGCAAGCATGTTTGCGGAATATACAAATTATGTTATCAGTGGTTTTCCATCGTCTGGAATTGGCGCAATATCAGTGGGTAAATCGCCAATAGGGACAACAACGGACTATGCTTTTTATAAAAATAACACTGCAAACAATTTTAGAATTACAGATATCGATGAAAATCAACAATGGATAAATATATTTATTTATTTGCCTAATGCACCAGCTGGTTCGGTATTTGATTTTTCAAATTTTCAAATTGAAAAAGGCTCTGTCGCCACATCTTATCGTCCATATGGTGAATATTGTGTCCCAGATATCAAAATCGCGACAACTGCATACAATGCGGCGCGGTTTAGCCCGGTTCAAACAGATTTAAATAATGCGGTGGCGACGATACGTGACATCGTCACAAAAACAATAAATCAAACCGCCGCGATAGCCAGTTTGCAAGCGGACAAGCAGACCCGCCCGGAAGACGCTTGTCCCGCGGGCAAAAAATGTTTATTGGTCGAAACCGAGGAAAACGGTGTTATTGTTCCGCATTGGTTCCCGATTATAGAAGCCCCCGAATAATAATTCCACCCCAATCGGGCCCCGCAAAATTTGTAAAATTTTGTGGGTGACGCTTGGGGCGGGGGACCTCGCTGAAGCGAAGCGAAAGCGGGTGGCGGGGGTTAAAAAAACGCCCAATTGGGCGTTTTTTTATTTACGCAAGCCTAATTTTTTAATCAGGGCTTCATAATCATCTGCGTTACGGCGTTTGATATATGCCAATAACTTTTTACGACGATTAACCATCAATAACAAACCGCGTTTGCTGTGTTCGTCTTTGTGGTTGTTTTTCATGTGTTCTGTTAAATTACGGATACGTTCGGTCAAAACTGCAACCTGGGTTGCCGCACTGCCGCCGTTATCGTTTTCAGACACTTTGAATTCTTTAATTAATTCAGTTTTTTTTGTTTTTGTAATGGACATTACATTTCCTTTTTATATTGTGCGTTTTGGACGCAGTTGTTTATCTTGTACAAAACCGATTCCAACAAAGGTATTTGCGTTATATACGCGTACCAAACCGTCCGGTTCTGTGGTTTTGATAAATCCACCATGCCTATAAAGTTCGGTGTCTTTATCGTCCAGATTTAAAACCGGAATGCCCCCCAGTCCTAAATCTATTGGCATCAAAAATTCATTGATGTCGCCACCATTATTAACCAGATTTTCCAAAAAATCAAGTGTGACAGCATTTTTTAAATCAAAACCATTTGTGGAAATTCGGCGAATTGCGGTGACCGTCGCGATTGTTCCGCAATAATTTGCAATATCGCGCGCCAAAGACCGAACATAAGTTCCGCGCCCACATTTCACATAAAAATTCCAATTTTCACCGTCAAAACCATCGTACTTTAAATCAAAAATATGAATTTCCCTTGGCGCAATATCCGCGTTTTCGCCACTTCGCGCAATTTTATACGCACGCACCCCATCAACATGTACCGCACTGTAAATTGGCGGAACCTGCATAACATCACCAATAAAATGTGTCGCAGAATCGTTTATTTGCGTGTCTGTGGGAATTTTGTTGTTTTGTTGTGTGATTGTGCCGGTTATGTCTAAACTGTCTGTGCTGATGCCAAATTTGCATGAAAACAGATATTCTTTTGTGCCATCGTTTGCAGATTCTACAAATGGAATCATTTTTGTTGCGTCGCCAATTGCAATTGGTAAAACCCCAGTCGCCATTGGGTCCAATGTTCCAATATGCCCAGATTTTTTATATCCAAACAAACGCGCCACGCGTGACGAAGCACTGCGACTGAATAAACCTGATGACTTATCTAAAATAATCCAACCAGACATTTTATTCCCCAAACAAATTCAGTTGTGGTGAATTTGATTCGTTTTTATGTTTTGGCGCACTTTTGGCTTTTTCAATTTTGATTTCGTTTTTAACGGTTGTATTTCCGCCATGTTCTAATTCATTTAACACAGATTCTGCGCGCGCGACAACCGATTCTGGCATGCCAGCCATTTTTGCAACATGAATTCCGTATGAACGATTTGCAACACCATTGACGATTTTATGCATAAATATAATTTCATTATTGTATTCGCGTACATCGATTGTCAGGCATGAAACCATATTCAAAACACCGCCATTATCACCCGACAAAGCGGTTAATTCATGATAATGTGTTGCAAATAAAGTGCGTGGTGCCATATTGTTTAAAAATTCTAATACTGATTGGGCAATTGCCATACCGTCGTATGTTGCGGTTCCGCGACCGATTTCATCAAATATAATAAAAGACCGATTTGTTGCCCGGCGCAAAATATTTGCGGTCTCACTCATTTCCACCATAAATGTCGATTGTCCTGCCGCCAAATTATCGGACGCGCCAACGCGACTGAATAACTGGTCACAAATTCCAATTGTTGCAGATTTTGCTGGTACAAAAGACCCCAGATGCGCCAACACAACAATCAACGCATTTTGACGCAGGTATGTTGATTTTCCCGCCATGTTTGGACCGGTAATAAGGGCAATTTTTTTATTTGATAAATCGCAATCATTTTTTACAAAGTTATCACCATGTTTGCGTAATACGGCCTCTATTACTGGGTGGCGACCGCCAACGATGCAAAAATCTTGACCTGTTGTCATTTCTGGACACGCCCAATCGTATTCAATCGCGACAAATGCCAAAGCCGACCAAACATCTAAATCTGCCAACAAATCAGCCGTTGCCAACAAATCGTCGGCAACATCACTGATTTTCGAAATAAATTTGTTAATAATATCTTCTTCTATGGCGGCGGCCTTGTCGGACGCATTGCGAATATCGTTATCTAATTCAATCAGTTGTGATGTTGTAAAACGCACATTGCCCGCCAAAGTTTGACGATGTATAAATCCAGATTCTGGTTTCATCATATCATCGGCGCGTGTTGCAGGAACCTCTATAAAATACCCCAGAATATTATTGAATTTTATTTTCAATGTATGAATACCGGTTTGTTCAATATATTGCGATTGCAGACCGGCAATGGTATTGCGTGCGCCATGTGATAATTCGCGCATTTTATCCAATGATAAATCAAATCCATCGCGAATAACATTGCCATCGCGAAAGAAAGTTGGTAAATCGTCATTTAATGCACGATTTAATTGTAATCCCAATTCGTCATGTGTTTTTATTGCATATAACTTTTTTGCGAAATCATCGTCTAATGCCTGGGACATCATTTTTAAATTTGGCAAATTTATAATAAAATCGCGAACATGTGACATATCGCGTGGTGTGCCACGTCCCGCGGACAGCCGCGCCAAAGAACGTCCCACGTCTGGCATAGATGATAATTCGTGTGCGACATTTATTAAAGTATTGCGATTAGAAATAAAATGATTTATGTGTTTTTGGCGCAATTTTATTTCATCAATACTGCCCGATAAAGCACGCATATACGCGCGTAATTTTCGCGCCCCCGCGGCAGTTTTTGTTTTGTCCAACACATCAATCAAACATGCACCACCGGCATTTATTGGTGCGTCTATTTCCAGACTTTTCCATGTTGCCGAATCGATTAATAATTGTGCATCAATTTTGAATTGTCGTGGCGCGCGAAAGTTTGTTGTCACACCGCGACCTGCATTAAATAAATATCCTGCCAGCAAACAAATTGCGCTGTCTGCGGGGTCTGTTTTAATATCACCGATAACACCGCCAAAAACATTTTCGACAATTTGTGAAATATCGGAACGAATATATAATTTTTCAAATACAGGTGTTGTTTTAAAAATTGTGCGCATGTGAAATATAGTGTCATTTTCTGCATGCGAAGATGGAAATATAACCTCTGCGGGATTTAATCGCACCAAATCATCAATTAAATCATTTGTTGTGCCAACGAAAAATTCTCCCGTTGAAATATCGCAACCCGCGACATCGAATCCACCGTTTTGCATTGGCACAATCGCAACCAAAAAATTTGCAGACTTTGGATTTAATAAATTTTCATCGGTCAGTGTCCCAGGTGTTAAAACACGAACAATTTTGCGTTCGATATATTTATGTCCGCGTTCCTTTGCTTGTGCTGGGGTTTCCATTTGTTCAACCAAAGCAACTTTGAATCCGGATTTCACCAATCGACCAAAATAATTATCGGCCGCATGCCATGGAATACCACACATTGGGATATTTGCGCCTGTTTCATCGGTTCCGCGTTTGGTTAAAACCAGACTCAAAGCTTCGCTGATGGTTTTTGCATCATCAAAGAAAGCCTCGTAAAAATCGCCCAAACGAAACAGCAACAAAGCCTCTGGGTTTTCGGCCTTCATATCCATATATTGTTGCATAACCGGTGAAAGTTTTTCTTTTGCCGCCACGATTTTACGCCTATTTATTCAGTAATTTTCAAAGTTTCGATTTTCAATTCGGCTTCTTTTAATAACTGTTCGCAGTAAGCCTTTAATTTAATACCTTGTTCGTATGCGGCAACTGAATCAGCCAAAGGCAATTCGCCCGATTCCATTTTTTTAACCAATTCAGTTAATTGTTTGTATGCTTCTTCAAATGTTAATTTTTTTTCTTCCATGATTTTCGTTCCTTTTTATAAATTGATATCCCATGTTGTGCCATTCGGCGTATCTTTTAAAACGATACCTTTGTCCAACAACTTGGCGCGCACGCTGTCCGCCGTTGCCCAATCTTTATTTTGTTTTGCCGCTGCACGTTCATCAATATATTTTTCAATATCGCTAACAGTTAAATTAGCATCTTTTAATGTGTTTGATTTTATATTGTTAATATATTCATTTGGATTTTTTTGTAATATATTCAGCACACCGAACAATTCAACGATTTTATTTCCAATGCGTTTTAAATCATATTCTGTTGATTTTTTTGCCAATTCAGTATTGATAAAATTAAACCAGCCAAACGCAGATGCGATAACTTCCAAAGTGTTGAAATTGTCGTTCATTGCGCGTTCGAATTCGTTTTTAATTTCATCGATTTTTGCATTTGTTTTGTCAGCATCTGCGCCTGAAAAATCGCGTTCATTTAATGCCAATAATCCAGAATACATTTTGTAAATGTGACGGCGCGATTCTGGTAATAAAGAATCTGTGATATCAATATCTGCCGAATAAGTATTTCGCAACAAAGCAAATCGTATGGTATCTGCATCGTATTTATCTAAAACATCTTTTAACAAAATACCATTACCCAGTGATTTGCTCATTTTTTGACCATTGATTTTGACCAATCCACAATGAATCCAATATTTTGCAAACTGTTTTCCTGTGAGAGATTCTGTTTGTGCAATTTCGTTTTCATGGTGTGGAAAAACCAAATCACGACCGCCGCCATGAATATCAATCTGTTCGCCCAGATATTTTAAATTCATTGCACTGCATTCGATATGCCAGCCCGGTCGTCCCATACCCCATGGTGATTTCCAAGCAATTTCCCCAGGTTTTGCAGATTTCCATAAAGCAAAATCTAAATCATTTTGTTTGCCTGGTTCGGTTTCTTTGCGAACACCAGTATCGTTTTTATCGACCTGGATATGAGATAACTTGCCATATTCATTAAAACTGGATAACTTAAAATATACATCGCCGAACTGTGAAACATAGGCATGTCCAGAATCAATCAATTTTTGCACAAAGTTTATAATATCATCAATGCAATGTGTTGCGCGTGCCATAATAGTTGGTTTTTCATTACCCAATTTATCCATTTCAATATCTGTTTGCGCCATATATTTTTCAGCAAACTCCACAGGGTCTTCATTTGCGCGTGCCGCATTGGCGATAATTTTATCATCGACATCGGTATAGTTGCGAACATATCTAACATCATATCCCAAATAACGCAGGTATCGTGTAATAACATCAAACACAACGGATTGATATGCATGCCCAATATGTGCATCGCCCGATACAGTAATGCCACATGCGTACATATTAACGATTCCAGGGGTCAAAGGGACAAAATCTTGCTTGGTTCTGGATAAAACATTATAAACTTTCAATGCCATGACAAATTCCTTTATATGCAGGATTCAAAATACACAATAAAAACCGAACTTTCAACAAGTTTAATTAAATTTTTTATCAAAAAATTTACAGATAATATCTTTGAAATCTTGGTGCATGTCTAATTGCTTTGCATCTTGACGATTTACCCATTTATAATCGGTGTGTTCAGGCGATAAAACAACATCACCTGAAACATATTTTGCGACGAACAAATACCCAAAAAATTGAGTGTCTTTGTTGTATGCAATACCCGTCCAACCAAATACGGGGTGGGGCATTGCATCTATGTTTAGTTTAACTTCTTCGTAAATTTCACGTGTAATAGCCGTTTGAAAATTTTCACCAAATTCAATTTTTCCGCCAGGCAAATCCCACATACCTGGAAACACAGGTGTTTCTTTGTTTCGTTTTAACACCAAAATATTTCCCTGTGCATTATATATAATTATTTTTACGACACCCCGAAAATTTGCCATTTTATAAACCCATTGTTTACGAAAAAACACCGACATTTGCCGGTGTTTTAATAAAATTTTTAATACATTGTCTGCAACATGTGTTGTGTTTTGTCCAAACTGGATAACATTTTACCACTGCCGCGTGCAACGCATCCCAACGGTTGATCGACCAAGAACACAGGTAATCCTGTGGCGGCGCGTATGGCAACATCCAAACCGCGCAACAATGAACCACCACCCGTCATCGCCAATCCTAAATCAGCAATATCCGCAGATAATTCAGGTGGTGTTGCCGCCAATGCATCACGCACAGTATCAATAATTTTTGCAACTGTTTGCGACAAAGCCGATGCAATTTGTGATTCGGTGACAACTGTTTCGCGTGGTGTTCCCGACAACAAATCGCGTCCTTTGATTTTCATAGACAATTCATTTGCTTTATCTTTTGGTGCGATTGCGCAACCAATTTTCTTTTTGATTTCTTCGGCGGTATTTTCACCAATCAGTAAATTTTTATTTTTGCGAACGAAATCAATAATATCTAAATCCATCTGGTCGCCAGCCGTTCTAACCGCATTTGAATATACCGTTCCGCCCAAAGACATAACTGCAACCTCGGTCGTACCGCCACCAATATCCAACACCATTGACCCCACAGGCTTTTCAACAGGTAATCCTGCGCCAATCGCTGCGGCTGTTGATTCTTCGACGATATAAACCTTGCGTGCACCAGCGGCATCGGCGGCCTCTTGAATAGCACGACGTTCCACCTGGGTTGCGCATGATGGCACGCAAATAATAATAAGTGGTGCCGCCAACAAATTGCGATGATGAATTTTGCGAATAAAATATTTAATCATTTCTTCGGCGACCTCGAAATCTGCGATAACACCGTCGCGCAACGGACGCACAGCGGTAATTGTCCCAGGTGTTCTGCCAAACATTTTTTTAGCCTCGGCACCAACTGCCAAAATTTCTTTACGACCCAACAAACGATTTTCTGCCACCGCCACAACAGACGGTTCATTCAAAACAATACCGCGTCCCTTGACATAAATCAGTGTGTTTGCCGTCCCCAAATCAATAGCCATATCCGCAGAAAAGAATTTCATAAGCCAGTTATACATGATAATCCCCTTGTCGCAATTATTAGTTATGAAAACTATAAAACGTGATATATAAAAAATCAAGCACGCGACATAAAAAATGTTTTTGTTTGATTTCTTGTATAATTTGATATGATGGTGGTTATGAGAAACACAATAAAGAACCATATTGATTTTGCCACAGACCGTTCTTGCCCATATGCAACAACGGATTTGTTCATAATTCGCACCCGTCCAGCAAAGTTTGAAAATGATGCGCGATATGGCCTGGTTGTGACAAAACGCAACTTTCGTTTTGCGGTTGAACGCAATCGTGCAAAACGCCTGTTGCGTGATTGGATTAGATTTGCAGAGCAATATATGTGTGATAATCTGGATTATGTTTTTTTTGCAAATGCGAATATTTTGAACGAAACTGTGACACGTGAAATCGGGCGTGATACGATGGTGCGCGCATTGCAGAACATTAAAAACAGAAATGACTCTCACAAAAAATAAATCTTGGATACAAATAACAGAAATATTTTTAATACGCGTATATCAATCGTGTATATCGCCATTTATTGGTGGACGATGCGCATGCCGCTTTTCCCCCACGTGCAGTGAATATACCGCCCAGGCTATTGATAAATATGGTTTTTTCAAAGGTGTTCGTATGGGGTTATGTCGTATTTGGCGTTGCCGCCCAGGTGGCGGATATGGATACGACCCTGTACCTTGACTTTTTGCGGATTTGTGATAGAATTTATTAGAAAAGTTAATGTTATAAAGGATTAAAAAATGTCATTTCGTGCAACTGTTGAATCTATGTCGCAAATTATGGACGATATGGGGATAACAGAATTGGATTTGGAACGCCAATTTTTATTTGGTGTATATCGTAAACATATTCATTTGTCCAAGGGAACGACTGTCACAATGCCGTCATTTCCTGCGGATAAATCGGTTAAAAATGGAACAACAAATAATGTGACCGGCAAAGAATACGCAAACGCATTAAAATCGCCAATGGTTGGTGTTGTGTATTTGGCGACAGAACCTGGTGCAAAACCTTTTGTCAAGGTTGGTGATACTGTGCATGCGGGCGATACTGTCGCATTGGTCGAGGCCATGAAAACATTTAATCCAATTAAGGCAACTGCCGATGGTGTTGTCAAAGAAATTTTGGTTTCTGATGCCCAGGCGGTTGAATTTGACCAACCTTTGATTGTTATCGAGTAATAAATATGTCCCAGATAAAAAAAGTTTTAATTGCAAATCGTGGTGAAATTGCATTGCGTATAATTCGCGCATGTCGCGATATGGGTATTCGAACTGTTGCGGTATATTCAACCGCTGATAAAAATGCGATGCACACACAATTGGCTGACGAATCTGTATGTATTGGGCCGGCCCCATCGCGTGAATCATATTTGAATGAATCTGCGATTTTGACGGCGGCATTGTTAACAAATTCGGATGCGATTCATCCTGGGTATGGTTTTTTATCTGAAAATGCGGGTTTTGCACGCAAGGTTGAATCCCATGGTATGATTTGGATTGGACCATCCCCAGACATGATTGTTCGTATGGGGGACAAAGTTAATGCGAAAAAGACGGCTATTGCGTGTGGCCTGCCGGTTGTGCCAGGCTCAAGCGGTGCGGTAAAATCTTTGGACGAGGCAAAACAATGTGCCGAAAAAATTGGCTATCCTGTTATGTTAAAGGCTGCATCTGGTGGCGGTGGTCGTGGGATTCGTGCGGTCACAAAACCCGAAGATTTGGCTGAGGCTTTTGCAACCACCAGGGCAGAGGCAAAATCCAGTTTTGGTGATGAAACATTATACATGGAAAAATTATTGTTGCATCCGCGTCATATTGAATTTCAAATCTTGGGCGACAAACATGGCAACGTTGTTGTATTGGGTGAACGTGATTGCTCGATGCAACGTAAAAATCAAAAGTTAATCGAAGAATGTCCCGCGGCTGTATTATCACAGAAACAACGTGATGACATGATTGAAATTTGCAAAACTGCCGCTAAAAAAATGGGGTATTTCAGTACTGGCACATTTGAATTTATGTACGAGGACGGCAAATTTTATTTCTTGGAAACAAACACTCGGTTGCAGGTTGAACACCCGGTCACTGAAATGGTATATGGCATAGATTTGGTGCGCGAACAAATTCGTATTGCGGCGGGCGAAAGGTTGGGCTATTCCCAGGCGAATATCGTGCCACATGGCCACGCGATTGAATTCCGTATCAATGCCGAAGACCCTGAAACCTTTATCCCGAATCCTGGGACAATATCATTATACGCGCCGTCGGGCGGACTCGGGGTGCGTGTGGATTCCGCCGTCTATACTGGATATACAATTCCACCGACATACGATTCCATGATTGCAAAATTGATTGTGCATAACACATCGCGTGCAACATGTATAATGCGTGCAACGCGTGCATTGGAAGAATTTGTGATAGAAGGGGTTAAAACCACAATTCCACTTCACAAAAGATTATTAAA